>Ga0209698_10005062_pt1 | contig 14341 bp, 12 predicted proteins | sample LitLauG_LLR_2012_FD_187203 | JGI IMG/M metagenome (GOLD analysis project Ga0209698, IMG submission 187203) | Freshwater sediment microbial communities from Pennsylvania, USA - Little Laurel Run_MetaG_LLR_2012 (SPAdes) (version 2) | ecosystem: Environmental > Aquatic > Freshwater > Creek >... | reverse complement strand
GGGGATCGACTTCAGCTGCTGGTACGCCCCCTGGGGGAAGAACGCCACGGCTGCCGTCTGCGGCGTCCCGTGGGCGACGGCATCGAACAGGGAGGCCATGTTCGCCTCGAACTGCGCGGAGCTGGCCGACGTCGGGTGGGATGTGAGCGGGTGCGGCCCGGCCCAGGGCACGGTCTTCAGCCTGACCTGGGTCATCGAGACCCGACCGGTCGGTGCCGCCCTGGCCCACCGGGTGTCGATCTGGCGCCCCGCCACCGCCGGGCAGGTGGAGGCGGCGCTCGTGGCAGCCGACGACCAGGCGACGGCATGGACCGACGTGCGGGCCTCTGTCGCGTCTGTCAGCGGCGCCGGGGGCCAGCAGATCCTGATCGGTTTCCACGAGCGCACCGACCGGGTGGTCGACCTCGACCTCGTCGACAGCCCCGGGCGGGTCGTGGCCCACATCCGGGCGGTCGGCATCGCCGCGGTCGGGTCGGCCGGCCAGCTCGACGTCTGGGTGCCCAGCCCGGCGCCCGGGGACGCGCCTTGTTGTGCGTCCGCCTTCTTGCACGAGGTGCTGCGCAACACGGATGGATCGTGGCGGGTGGTGCTCGTCAACCGCGTCGGCGCCCCCGAGCCCGCGAGCCAGGTCTGAGCCGTTGCGCCAGCGCGGCGGCCTCGGCCATGTGGGTGGCGAGCTCCTCGGCGGAGCTCCGCGCGTTGAGGCCGCTCGTGGAGGGCATCACCCAGGCCACGGCGCCCGAGAACGGCTCCGGTTGGCGTCCCGGACGCGCCGCCGGGTCGACCGCCACCCGCCAACCCTCCAGACCGACGAACAAGCACAGGCGAGGCTGCATCCAGGCGATCAGCCGGCTCACCCGGGCGGCGCCGTCGCGGTACTCGGCCCGGCTGAGCTCGCTGGCCCGGGCCGTCGCCCGCTTGACCAGGTCGGTCATGCCGATGCCGTCGGCGAGTGCCGCGAGCGGTCGGCGGTGGGCCGAGGCCGGGATCAGGCCGCTGGCCAGCGCCGCGCCCCAGAACCGGTTGTTGGGCCCCGCGAAGCCGAAGCCGGCGTCGGCGGAGCGCACGCTCGGGTTGAGGCCGCACACCAGGATGCGCATGCCGCCACCGACGAAGTCGGGCAGCGTCCGCGCCCGGCGCCCCCGCAGCGTGAGCCACTCGCCGTGGCGTTCGAGCCCGTCGATGTCGAACCCGGCGCCGTGGACGACGTCACGCAGGTCCGGCTCCTCCCAGTGGGCGAAGAAGCGGCCGGGGAAGTCGTCCCCGGGCAGCGGTCCCTCGCCCTGTCCCGCCCGCCAGGTGAGCTCGACCGGGGCGCTCGGCGCGAGCGCGCCGTGCAGGTGGGCGAGCGCGGCCGGCAGAGCGGTCCTCGGCAGGTGGAGGTAGGAGGCCCTCGCCCAGGCCCCCCCGAGCGATCCCCGCCGGAAGGGCAACGCGGTGAGGTCGGCCTGTACGAGCGGCACCCCGGGATCGCGTCCGCGGGCCAGCTCGAGCATCGCCCGGGCACCGTCGAGGGCGACCAGCGGTCGTCCGAGGTCGTCGAAGTAGGAGCCCGGCCCCGAGCCGAGATCCACCGCCGGCCTCCCCGGCAGGCACCGCCGGGCGAAGCCGGCCGCGGCCTCGCGGTGGCGTGCCGGGCGGCGCTCGGCCCATGCCTCTGCCGAGGCCTCGTACACCGCCCGCGTCGCCGGGTCCACGAGCCCGCGAGCCTACCGGTGCCCTCGGAGGGCATCGCCGCCCGCCGGGGCAGGTAGGCTCCCGGCATGGGCATCTCCTCTCCCGCCCCGCCGCCGCCCAGCCCCGCCCGCGCAGGGACCCGGTGATGGCCGGCCCGGGGCGCTTCGGATCGGTGATCACGGCCATGATCACGCCCTTCGGCGCTGACGGGAGCCTCGATCTCGACGGTGCGGTGCGCCTGGCTCGCTGGTTGGTCGACCACGGCAGCGACGGCCTCGTCCTCGCCGGCACGACCGGTGAGGCGCCCGTGCTCTCCGACGAGGAGAAAGTGGAGCTGTGGCGCTCGGTGGCCGAGGCGGTGACCGTCCCGGTGATCGCGGGTTCGGGCACCAACGACACCGCCCACTCGGTGCGGCTGACCCAGCTCGCCGCGGCCGCGGGCGTCGCCGGCATCCTGGCGGTGACGCCGTACTACAGCCGACCACCCCAGCGCGGCATCGATGCCCACTTCCGGGCGGTCGCCGCGGCCAGCGACCTGCCGGTGCTCATCTACGACATCCCGGTCCGCACCGGGCGCAAGGTGGCGCACGAGACGCTCCTGGCGCTGGTGCGGGAGGTGCCGACCATCGTCGGGGTCAAGGATGCGGCGGGGGATCCCGCGGGATCCGCTCGGCTCATCGCGGAGGCGCCCGACGGCTTCGATCTGTACTCGGGCGACGACGGCCTGACGCTGCCCCTGCTGGCGGTCGGAGCGGTGGGTGTGATCGGCGTCGCCACCCACTGGGCGGGCGAGGAGCTCGCCGAGATGATCGCGGCCCACACCAAGGGCGACGTCGACGTCGCCAGGCAGGTCAACGCCCGGCTGCTCGAGTCGTTCCGCTTCGAGACGGGCGACGTGACCCCGAACCCCATCCCCACCAAGGCGATGATGCAGGCCCTCGGGCTGCCGGGCGGCCAGTGCCGGCTCCCGCTCGGCCCGCCGCCCGACGACCTCGTCGAGGTCGCCCGCGCCGTGTACGGCCGCCTTCGTGGAGAAGCCCCGCTTGGCTGATCCGGTCAGGATCGTCTTCCTCGGTGGTCTCGGGGAGATCGGGCGCAACTGCGCGTGCATCGAGGTCGGGGGTCGGATCCTGATCCTCGACTGCGGGCTGATGTTCCCCGACCTGGAGATGCCGGGGATCGACCTGGTGCTCCCCGATTTCACCTACCTGCTCGACAACCGCGACCGGGTGGAGGGCTGCGTCCTCACCCACGGCCACGAGGACCACGTGGGGGGGCTGAGCTACCTCCTCCGCGAGATCGAGATGCCCGTCTACGGCTCGCAGCTGACCCTTGGCCTGGCCCGCAACCGCATCGAGGAGGCCGGCCTGCTCGGGCGGACCGAGCTGCGCCCCGTGCACGACGGCGAGCGCCGCCAGATCGGGCCGTTCGACGTCGAGTTCATCCCGGTCACCCACTCGGTCCCGCACGGGTTCGCCACGGCGTTCCACACGCCACAAGGCGTCATCCTGCACTCCGGGGACTTCAAGCTCGACCTGACCCCCGTGGACGGCCGATCCACCGACCTGTCCCGGATCGGCGCCATCGCGTGCGACGAGGGGATCCGGCTGCTGCTGTCGGACTCCACCAACGCGGAGGAGCCGGGCCACACGGCCAGCGAGCTGGTGGTCGGGCGGGTGCTCGAGGACCTGATCGGCGCGCACCGCCGCTCGCGCATCATCGTGACCTGCTTCGCCAGCCACATCCACCGGGTCCAGCAGATCGCCTCTGCCGCGGTGGCGCACGGCCGGGTGATCGCCACGGTCGGGCGCTCCATGGGCAAGAACGTCGCCCTGGCCCGCTCCATGGGGCTGCTGCACCTGCGCGACGAGGACATCGTCGACATCGAAAAGGTGAGCTCCCTGGATCCGTACCGGGTGTGCATCATCTCGACCGGATCCCAGGGCGAGCCGATGTCCGCGCTGTCGCTCATGGCCGCGGGGGAGCACAAGTGGGTCACCGTCGGCGAAGGCGACGTCGTCATCCTGTCCTCGCACGCCATCCCGGGCAACGAGACCAACGTCGGCAAGGTCATCGACGGCCTCCACCGCATGGGTGCGGAGGTGGTGCACTCGGGGCTGGCGCAGGTCCACGTGAGCGGCCATGCCAAGCGCGAGGAGCTCAAGACCCTGCTGTCGGTGGCACGGCCCGAGGCGTTCATCCCGGTCCACGGCGAGTTCCGCCACCTCACCCACCACGCCCGCCTGGCCGCGGAGATGGGCGTCCCTGACGCGCGGATCCTGCTGGCCGAGGACGGCGACGTGGTCGAGTTGCGCGACGGCGGGATCGACTTCGCCGGGGAGGTGCCCGCGGGCTACCTCTACGTCGACGGGATCGTCGGTGACGTGGGTCAGGGGGTGCTGCGGGACCGCAAGGTCCTGGCCGAAGAGGGGGTCGTCGTCGTGGTGGTGACCGTCGACGCCAAGTCTGGTGAGGTCCTCACCGGTCCCGAGATCATCACCCGGGGTTGGGTGTACGCCCCGGAGGCGGACGCGCTGCTCGACGAGGCTCGTGCCGCGGTGACCGCCGCCCTCAACGAGGCCGCCCAGGGGGGCAGCAACGACTACGAGACGCTCAAGCGCCGGATCCGCTCCGCGCTCGGGCGCTTCGTCAACGAGCGGACCCGACGGCGGCCGATGATCGTGCCCGTCGTCATGGAGGTCTAGGACCTCTTTCCTCGTGGTGGCAGGGCTGGTCCGGGGCATCCGGGCCGTGGCGCCGCGTCGGCGGAGCCGGACGGCTGGAGGCCGCATGGCCCCGTGACTGGAGAGGGCGATGTTAGCCTTGTGACCACTGTGGTTACGAGCGCCCGCCGTCGACCCGCCCCGAGCCGTGCGCCGGCCTCCCGCGCCAAGCGGCCCGCGGCCCGCCCGCTCTCCGCCGCGAGCGGGTGGCGCGTGTCGCTGGCCCGGGTGCTCGGGGGCCAGGCCGACGACGTGTGGGGTGTGGCCTTCCTCGTGCTCGCCGTGCTCTGCGCGCTCGGGATCTACCTCGACCTGACCGGTCCCGCCGGTTCCGCGCTGCGCGCCGGCGCCGGCGACCTCCTCGGGTGGGGCCGCGTGCTGATCCCGCCCGCCCTGGCGGCCGTCGGGATCGCCCTGGTCCGGGAGCGGACCGAGCGCGACATCGGCCGCGTGGGCCTCGGCGCCGCCGTCGTGGTCGTGGCCGTCACCGGCCTCCTGCACCTCGCCCGGGGCCCGCTCACCTGGACCGTGGGGACGCCCGAGGTGGCCCATCTGCGCGGCGCTGGGGGCCTCCTCGGGGCGATCATCGGGGGCCCGGCCCGGAGCCTCCTCGCCCCCTGGGGCGCCGGCCTCGTCTTTGCCGCCCTCGGGTTGACGGGCATCCTCGTTGCGACACACACCCCGGTGCGTCACGCTGCGGGCCACGTCGCCCGTGTTGCCCGCGCCGTCGCCCGCCTGGCCCGGGTCGCGAGTGGGTGGTTGACCACGGTCGCCACGAGCGGAGACCGCCACGAGGCGGCCCGCCGGCACCCGGTCCGGTCGTCGTCGGCGCCGCTCGGCCCGCTCTACGACCAGGATGCGGAGGCCGGGGGCGGGACGGTCCTCGCGCCCGGTGCCCACCCCGACGGTGCGGTCTCGGGTGAGGTCGACCCGGACGGGGCCGGCTCCGCCGGGGCACCGGCGCGGCCAGGCCGCCGGCGCGCTGCCCCGGTGCACGACGCCGCCACGGCGGACCCCGAGCAGCTCTCGATCGAGCTGGGCCCGTCCCTCCAGCAGGGAGCGTGGCGGCTGCCCCCCCTGCCGCTGCTCAAGCGGGTGCGCGCCGCCGAGGTCGACAAGCGGGCCGTCGAAGCGCTCGGCAAGACCCTCGAAGCGGCGCTCGCCGCCCACGGCGTCGAGACCCGCCTGGCGGGGATGACCGTCGGTCCGACGGTCACCCGCTACGAGCTCGAGCTCGGCGCCGGCGTCAAGGTGGCCAAGGTCACCAGCCTGCACAAGGACATCGCCTATGCGATGGCGTCGCCCGACGTGCGGATCCTGGCGCCGATCCCGGGCCGCTCCGCCATCGGCGTGGAGGTGCCCAACCGGGACCGCCAGGTCGTCGCGCTGGGCGACATCCTCTCCTCGGCGGAGGCCCAGCGGGCCCGCCACCCGCTCGAGGTCGCCATGGGCCGCGACATCGCCGGCCGGCCGGTGCTCGCCAACCTGGCCGACATGCCCCACATCCTCATCGCCGGCGCCACCGGTGCGGGCAAGTCGTCGTGCATCAACTCCATCCTGACCTCGGTGCTGATGCGGGCAACGCCGGATCAGGTGCGCCTCATCCTGGTGGACCCCAAGCGTGTCGAGCTCGGGCAGTACAACGGCCTGCCCCACCTGCTCACCCAGGTCGTGGTCAACCCCAAGCGCGCTGCCAACGCGCTGTCGTGGGCCGTGCACGAGATGGAGCGTCGCTACGACCTGCTGGCCGAGATCGGGGTGCGGGACATCTCCGGCTACAACGCGGCGTTCGACCGGGGCGAGCTGATGCCCCCGCCCGGCTCGGACGTCGTGTACCAGCGCCTGCCGTTCATCCTGGTGGTCGTCGACGAGCTCAACGACTTGATGATGGTCGCCGCCCGGGACGTCGAGGAGTCGATCTGTCGCATCGCGCAGATGGCGCGGGCGGTGGGGATCCACCTCGTGATCGCCACGCAGCGGCCCTCCGTCGACGTCATCACCGGCGTGATCAAGGCCAACGTCCCCTCCCGGCTGGCCTTCGCGGTGTCGTCGCTGGCCGACAGCCGCGTGATCCTCGACCAGCCGGGCGCCGAGCGCCTCATCGGCAAGGGCGACATGCTCCTGCTCGGGGCGTCGTCGAGCGTCCCACGCCGCATCCAGGGCGCGTGGGTCGGCGAGGACGAGGTGCGCAAGGCCGTCGCCCACTGGCGTCGCCAGAGCGAGCCCCAGTACGTCCCGGGGGTGGAGGGCGAGGACAGCCCGACGGGGATGGCCGCCGGCGGCGACGACGACGACGATCTCCTGGAGCAGGCCCTCGAGCTCGTGGTGCGCTCGCAGCTCGGGTCGACCTCCATGCTGCAGCGCAGGCTGCGCGTCGGCTTCGCTCGGGCCGGCCGCCTGATGGACCTCCTCGAGCAGCGGGGCGTCGTCGGCCCCTCGGAGGGTTCCCGGGCCCGGGCCGTGCTGATGACCGTCGACGAGCTCGACGCCCGGACGGAGGCGGCACCGGCTTAGCCCGGCGCGCCCGACCGGGCGAGCGCAGGGTGCTCGGCCATAGGGGTGCTGGACGGCATGGTGCTCGCTCGGGCCGACCCGTAGTCTCCTGGCGTGCGAGCCCGTGCCCCCGCGTCCTCGGCCAACCTGGGGCCGGGGTTCGACACCTTGGCCGTTGCGCTCGGGCTCTACGTCGAGGTTTGCGTCGAACGGGCGCCGAGGCTGTCGGTGTCGAGCACGGGGGAGGGGGCCGAGCTCCCCACCGATGCCGGCCACCTCGCCGCCCGGGTGGCGTGCCGCGTGGCGGGCACCGACCGCCTGGCGATCACGGTGCGCTCTGACATCCCCGTCGGGCGGGGCCTCGGCTCGTCCGCGGCCCTCGCGGTGGCGGCCGCCGCCGCTGCGGGATCCACCGACCCCCTCGCCATCGGCGCCGAGATCGACGGTCACCCGGAGAACGCAGCGGCGTCGGTCGTCGGTGGCCTCGTGACCGCCACCGTGGTGGGGGATGGCGTGGAGGTCCGCCGGCTGGCGCTCGATCCCGAGGTCGTGTTCGTGCTCGTGGTGCCCGACCGGCACCTGTCGACCGCGGCGGCCCGCAAGGCCCTCCCCGAACACGTGCCACACGTCGACGCCTGCTTCAACCTCGGCCGGATGGGGCTCCTCGTGGCCGGGCTGGCCGATCACCGGCTCCTCGTCCCCGCCGCGACCGAGGACCGGTTGCACCAGACGTGGCGAACGGCGCTGTTCGGCGAGGCCCCGGCGCTCCTGGCTGCGCTGGTCGAAGGTGGTGCGCTCGCGGCCTGCTGGTCCGGCGCGGGCCCGAGCCTGCTCGGCATCTGCACCGCTCTGGCCCAACCCGGGGTGGCCCGGGCCGCGACTGCCGCCCTCGCGGCCGCCGAGGTCGCCGGTCGGGTGTTGCCCCTCGCTGCCGACCGGGCCGGCGTCGTCGTCGGGCACCGCTGAGCGGAGGCGGTCGGGCCGTTGGGGGTGCCACCCGGCCCCCGCTAGGGTCAGCTGGCCAGGAGCTCATGGGCGTCGGTGCCGACCAGATCGGCCCGGAGCTTGCGCAGCGCGGCCCGCTCGATCTTGCGGATCCGCTCGCCCGACAGGCTGAGGACGTCGCCCACCTCGTCCAAGGTGCGGGGCTCGCCCCGGTCCAGGCCGTAGCGCAGCCGCAGCACCTGGCGCTCGGTGTCGCCGAGGGGGCTGAGCAAGCGCTCGATCTCGTCGGGCAGCAGCCTTCCGGCCGCCTCCTCGAACGGCTCGGGCGTCGATCGGTCCGCGATCAGCTCCCCGAGCTCGGTGTCCTCGCTCTCCCCGACCCGCCCCGCCAGGCTGACCGGCTCGTCGTCGTAGCGGAGCAGGTCCACCACGATCGACTCGGCGAGCCCGAGCTCGACGGCGAGCTCCGCCTCGGTGGGGGGCCGACCCAGGCGGGTCTCCAACTCGGTGTGGGTCCGCTTGACCTTGCGGATCTGGTCGCCGACGTGCCCCGGGAGGCGGATGGTCCGACCGGTGTTGTCGATGGCGCGGCCGATGGCCTGGCGGATCCACCAGGTGGCATAGGTCGAGAACTTGAAGCCCTTGCGCCAGTCGAACTTCTCGACCGCGTGGATCAGCCCGAGGTTGCCCTCCTGGACCAGGTCGAGCAGCGGCAGGCCGGACCACTGGTACTTGCTCGCCACCGACACGACCAGCCGGAGGTTGGCCTGGACGAACTGCTCGGTGGCGCGGTCGCCGAGGCTCACCGTGCGGCGCAGCGTCCGCCGGCGGGCGGGCGTGAGCGCGACGGTGGCGTCGAGCTCGGCCTGGGCCTCCTGGCCGGCCTGTACGAGCTGCCCCAGGCGGGCCTCGTCGTCCTTGGTCAGCAACGGGTACCTCCCGACCTCGTCGAGGTAGAGCCGCACCAAGTCCTGATCCTTCGCTTCCCGAGCCGTCACAACCTCCCTGTCTCCTCTGCACTGTCGCCGTCGTGGCGATTTCGAACACCGCCGCCACCCACTCCCGCCGCCCGTGTTGATCGGGTCCGAGGGCCTTCAGATGACATCGGTCCCAGCAATCATGTAACGCCGACGCACCTCGATCTATGCCGGGCCCCCTCCAGCTTCGCCGAGTGCGGCCCCGGTCCGGCCTGGGCGGATTGCGTGTGACGGTGGTCACGTGATCCACCAGCTCCGCTGGGTCGTGCCAGTAGTGTCGACTGGTCCGACGGGCGACGAAGCCCGATCACGTCGGCACAAGAGCAAGGAGTCGAACCGATGGCCACCCACGAGGGGTATTGCGTCAAGTGCCGCGAGAAGCGTCAGTTCGAGGGGACCGAGGTCAAGCTCGCCAACGGCAGCCGTGCCGCGCAGGGGACGTGCCCGGTGTGCGGCACCAAGATGAACCGCATGCTGCCCAAGAAGTGATCCCGTCCTCCACCTGTGCCGACCCAACCCTCGCGCGAGCTGCAACCGGTACCCAACCCGCACCCGGGGCGGGACTACGTCGTGCGCTGCGAGACCCCTGAGTTCACCTGCATCTGCCCGCTCACCGGCCAGCCCGACTTCGCCACGGTACAGGTGTCCTACGTGCCCGACCGCTCGATCATCGAGCTCAAGTCCCTCAAGCTGTACCTGTGGAGCTTCCGCCAGGAGGGGGCGTTCCACGAGGACGTCACCAACCGGATCCTCGACGATCTGGTTGCCGCGGTGGCGCCCCGGCGGATGACCGTGGTGACCGACTGGCTGGTGCGGGGAGGGATCCACGCCGTCGTCGAGGCTTCCCACCCCTAGCACGACCGGCGGGCCCGGCGGGCCCGGCGGGCCGGTGCCGGTCTGCGCGGCGTCCTGGCCGAGCGGGCAGCCGGGCCGGACTACGCTGGCCCGGTGCGCAGGCGGTACTGGGTCGAGACCCTCGGCTGCCCCAAGAACCAGGTGGATTCGGACAAGCTGATCGGTACCCTCGAGGCCGACGGGTACGTCGCCGCCGCGGGGCCTGAGGCGGCGGACCTGGTCGTGGTCAACACGTGCGCCTTCATCGACGCCGCCCGCGAGGAATCGATCGCGACCATCCTCACCCTGTCGGGGGCGCGCCGGCCGGGCGCGCGGCTCGTCGTCACCGGGTGCATGGCCGAGCGCTACGGCGACGAGCTGGGCGGGGAGCTGCCCGAGGTCGACCTGGTGGCGGGCTTCGGGGTGCCGGTGACGCTGTCGCCGACCCGCTCGTCGCCGGTCCCCTCCTTCGACCTGCTCAACCTGCCGAGGCCCCCGGCGCGGGCGCCGTGGGCCTACGTCAAGGTGGCCGAGGGCTGTGACCGCGCCTGCGGGTTCTGCGCCATCCCGTCGTTCCGCGGCCCGCAGCGTTCCCGGTCGATCCGCGACGTGGTGGCCGAGGTCGAGGCACTGGGCGCAGCGGAGATCGTGCTCGTCGCGCAGGACCTCGCGTCGTACGGCCGCGACCTCGGCCGCCCCGGCGAGATCGTGGCACTGGTGCGGGCCGTCGATCAGGTCGCGGCGCGCACGCGGTTGCTCTACTTGTATCCCTCTGATCTGACCGACGGTCTGATCGACGTGATCGGCGCGACGGGATGCCATTACTTCGATCTGTCGCTGCAGCACGTGGCGCGCCCGCACCTGCGTCGCATGCGTCGTTGGGGCGACGGGGCGCGCTTCGCCGAGCGGATCCGCGCCATCCGCAGCCGGTACCCCGATGCCGCGTTTCGATCCTCCTTCATCCTCGGGTACCCGGGCGAGACCGAGGAGGACCACGACGAGCTGCTCGCCTTCTTGGAGGAGGCGGAGCTCGACTGGGCCGGGTTCTTCGCCTTCTCCCCCGAGGAGGGCACCTACGCCACCACGCTGCCGGCGCCGGTGGACCCCGAGCTCGCCCTCGAGCGCCTGCGGGAGTGCGCGGCGGTGCAAGACGCCATCACCAGCCGGCGCCGGGCCGCGCTGATCGGCACGACCACGACCGTGCTCGTCGATCGCGCCGGCGTGGGCCGCAGCCACCGGGAGGCGCCCGAGATCGACGGGATCATCCGGGTGACCGACGGCGCCTCGGACGCGCCGGTGGGCCGCTTCGTCGAGGTCGAGATCACCGGGGTGGCCGGGACGGATCTCGAGGCGCGCGTGGTGACCGACCGCCCGGGAGGGCGGCGCATGGCGAGCGTGGGGGCCGGCGATGGCCACTGAGTTCGGGCCCTCGGCGCTGGCCACGCCGGCCAACGGGATCACGGTGACCCGGTTGCTCGCCGCGCCGCTGTTCGTCCTGCTGCTGGTCCACGAGCGCACGTCCTGGTCGGTGTTCGCCGCGTGGGTGGCGCTGGCCGGCACCGATGGCATCGACGGCTGGCTCGCCCGGCGGCACGGCACCACGCGCTCGGGCGCCTTCCTCGACCCCCTCGCCGACAAGTTCCTCGTGCTCGGGGCGCTGTGTGCGCTGGTGTCCATCGGGCGCTTCTGGTGGGTGCCCGTCGCCATCATCGCCGCCCGGGAGCTGGGGATCTCGCTGTACCGGTCATGGGTCGCCCGGCAGGGGGTGTCGGTCCCGGCCCGGCCGCTCGGCAAGGCCAAGACGCTCGTGCAGGACCTCTCCGTCGGGGTCGCCCTGCTGCCGTTGACCGAGCAGCACCATCCGGGGTGGGCCACGGCGTTGCTGTACCTGGCGCTGGTGCTGACCGTGGCGAGCGGCCTCCAGTACGTCCGCGACGGCCGGCGCCGGCACGCACCGCAGTCCGGTGTGGTCGGGGCCGCGGTGGCCGGGGCCTCGGGCGCGGCCTCCGCGGCGGGCACCTGAGCATCCTCTGCGCCGGCGGGCGCCCGACCCGACGGTGCGGAGGCTGCCAGCCCGGCCGATGCACCCCATCCAGTCGATCCACCCACCCGACCCATCCGCTGCCACAGATCGGAGCACCTGGTGCGTTGTGAAGTCGTCGCCGTCGGCACCGAGCTGCTGCTCGGCCAGATCGTCGACACCAACTCGTCCTGGATCGGCGAGCAGCTGGCCCTGGCCGGGATCGACTCCCACTTCCAGGTGAAGGTGGGCGACAACCAGGGCCGCATCGTGCTCGCCATCCGGGAGGCCCTCGCCCGCAGCGAGGCGGTGATCGTCTGTGGCGGCCTCGGGCCGACGCAGGACGACATCACCCGCGAGGCGATCGCCGAGGTCATGGGCGTCGAGCTCCGGCGCCACGACGACATCATCGAGGCGATCCGCACCATGTTCGGGTCCCGGGGCCGGGAGATGTCGGACAACAACCTCCGCCAGGCCGACGTCCCCGCGGGCGCGACCGTGATCCCCCAGACGCGCGGGACGGCGCCCGGCCTCATCTGCCCGGTCGGGCACAAGGTCGTGTACGCCACGCCGGGCGTGCCGCACGAGATGCAGGAGATGGTGGTGCGCGCGGTGATCCCGGACCTGGCCCGGCGGGCGGGCACGGCGGCGACGATCCGCTCCCGCACCCTGCGGACCTGGGGGATGTCGGAGTCCGGGCTCGCCGAGCTCGTGGCGCCGCGCCTGGAGGCCCTGGATGCATCGGGACACGCCACGATCGCCTTCCTGGCCTCGGGCATCGAGGGGATCAAGGTCCGGGTGACCGCCAAGGGCCCGGACGAGGCCTTCGTGTCCGCGCTGCTCGACGAGGAGGAGTCGATGCTGCGCGGGTTGCTCGGCGAGACCGTCTTCGGCGTCGACGACGAGACGATGGAGGTCGCGGTCGGGACGCTGCTGGGGGAGGCCGGCTTGACCCTCGGGCTGGCCGAGTCGGTGACCGGCGGGTTGGTGGGCGCCCGCATCACCGCGGTCCCCGGTGCGAGCGAGTGGTTCCGGGGTTCGATCGTGTCGTACGCGAGCGACGTCAAGTTCTCGCTGCTCGGGGTCCGGGAAGGTCCCGTGGTGAGTAGGGAGGCGGCCATCGAGATGGCGGTGGGCGCGGCCCGTGCGCTCGGTGCCGACGTCGGCCTGGCGGTCACCGGCGTCGCTGGGCCGTCCGAGCAGGACGGGCAGCCCGTCGGCACCGTGTGGCTCGGCTACCGCCTCCCGGATCGGACGGAGGCGACCGACATCCACCTGCCCGGCGACCGCGAGCGGATCCGCCAGTACGCGACGATCTCCCTCCTCGACGGACTGCGGCGCCGGCTCCTCGCCTCCCGCTGAGGGGAAAGAGGGCCGGGGGTGGGCGGCGCGTGGTGCCCGCTCGCACCCACGGTGGTGCCCGGCCGGCCCGGCGGGGCATCCGCGTACGAACGCGTGTTCGGGTATAGTCTCGCCGGAGTTACAGCCGTGTAGTTGTCACACCCCATCCCTAGGGTGAGCGTCGCCGCAATGACACGACAGAAAGGCGTCCGGTGGAACGAGACAAGGCCCTCGACGTGGCTCTCAGCCAGATCGAGAAGCAGTTCGGCAAAGGGTCGATCATGCGGATGGGGGAAAACCTCCACATGCAGATCGAAGCCATCTCGACGGGGGCGTTGTCCCTCGACCTCGCCCTGGGGATCGGCGGACTGCCCCGGGGACGGGTCGTCGAGATCTACGGCCCCGAGTCCTCCGGCAAGTCGACGCTCGCCATGCACGTGGTGGCCGAGTCGCAGCGCAACGGTGGGATCTGCGCCTACATCGACGCGGAGCACGCCATGGACCCGGTCTACGCCAGTGCCATCGGTGTCAACATCGACGATCTGCTGATCTCCCAGCCCGACACCGGTGAGCAGGCGTTGGAGATCACCGACATGTTGATCCGCTCCGGCGCGCTCGATGTGATCGTGATCGACTCGGTCGCCGCACTGACGCCGAGAGCCGAGATCGAAGGCGAGATGGGCGACTCCCACGTCGGCCTGCAGGCCCGGCTCATGTCCCAGGCGCTGCGCAAGATCACCGGGACGCTCAGCAAGTCGAGCACCATCGCCATCTTCATCAACCAGCTGCGGGAGAAGATCGGGGTCATCTACGGCTCGCCCGAGGTGACCCCCGGCGGCCGGGCCCTGAAGTTCTACTCCTCGGTGCGCCTCGACATCCGCCGGGTGGAGTCCATCAAGGACGGGGCCGAGGTCGTCGGCAACCGGACCCGGGTCAAGGTGGCGAAAAACAAGGTGTCGCCCCCGTTCAAGCAGGCCGAGTTCGACATCATGTACGGCAAGGGCATCAGCCGTGAGGGTTCGCTGCTCGATGTGGCGGTGGATCTCGGCATCATCAAGAAGTCGGGTGCCTGGTACACCTACGAGGGCGAGCAACTCGGCCAGGGCCGGGAAAACGCCAAGGGCTACCTGGCGGACAACCTCGAGGTCATGATCGAGATCTCCGAGAAGATCCGCCAAAAGGTCGGTGTCGTGGCCGGCGCGGCCGGTGCGGCCGACCTGCCGCTCGGGCAGGCACCGGGAGACGACGACCCGATCCTCATCGACGACTGAGGTCGCCGTCACGCGGTGGCGGCGACCTCAGTCGTCGATGAGGATCGGGTCGTCGTCTCC
>Ga0209698_10005060_pt1 | contig 14344 bp, 15 predicted proteins | sample LitLauG_LLR_2012_FD_187203 | JGI IMG/M metagenome (GOLD analysis project Ga0209698, IMG submission 187203) | Freshwater sediment microbial communities from Pennsylvania, USA - Little Laurel Run_MetaG_LLR_2012 (SPAdes) (version 2) | ecosystem: Environmental > Aquatic > Freshwater > Creek >... | reverse complement strand
CCTGCCGAGAGGATCACCTGCCACAGGCTCACGTCACCGAGACCCACCAAGACCGGCATCGTGAACGGGGCCGTCAAGGGGATGTAGGAAAAGATCTGCACGAGCAGCGACGGGCTCGACGACGTCACCGCCGTCAGCGCCACCACGTAACCCACCACCATCGGCAGGCTTAACGGAAGCGCCAAGCTCTGGACTTGATCCTGACGCTCGGCCAGCGACCCAGCCGCGGCGTAGACCCAACAGTAGAAGCCGTACCCCAGCAGGAGCCAGACGAGGGTGGCCGCGATCACGCTGAAGGTCGTCCCCTGTAACAGGTGCGAGCCCACCGACGTGGCCAGCACCATCGCGAAGGCGATGGCGACACTCGCCTGCAGTAGCGCCGCTAGACCAATGCCGACGACCTTGCCGGTCAGGAGGCGCATGGGACGCACCGCCGACAACAGCACCTCGATCACGCGTGACGACTTCTCCTCCATCACGCCGATCATGATCCAGGTGTTGTACTGCGAGAGCATCATGAAGATCAAGATGACGCCGATCAGCGAGGTCGCGTTGAGTCCCTTGACGGGTCCCGGGTGCAACGCCACGACGGGCAACGCCGTCATCGACGTCAGCGTGCGGATCTGCGCCTCGGTGAGATGCGCGGCGTGCAGCGCCCGCTGCTCGCCGAAGGATGACGCGACGGCTCGCGCCACCATCGTGGCCGTCGTCGGCACGCCGCTGGGGATCGGGTGGGCCACCTCGACGCGCGAGGATCCAACGATGAGGTCGATCCGTCCGGCGCTGAGGTCGGAGGCGGCGGCGGCGGCGTTCGCCTCGGTGACGATGGTGGCGGTGGCGCCCGCGGAGCGGGCGGCCGCGGCGATGGTGTCGCGCCACTGCGTCGAGGCGGCGCCCACCACACCCACGTGGACCGGATGCTGTTTGGAGTGATGCACGACGGGGATGACGATGGCCGCGCCCAGGACCAGCAGGATGATGACCGTCCCCACGACGTAGAAGCGCGAGCGGACGCGTTCTCGCAGTTCTCGGGCCATCACCAGGGCCACGTCACCCGAGGTCGCGGGCCACTCGCGCGACCTCGGCGACCGCGCACTCCGCGGTCGGCGGCGTCGGAGGAGACGCGCGCCACCCACGAGCACCACCACGACGGCGACCACGAGGAATCTCACTGGAGCGCCTCGCGGAACACCTCGGAGAGTCGACGACGCACCAGCGAGAACTCGCTCACCCGTCCCACCCGACGGGCGCGGTCCAGCACCACGTCGGTGTCGACGCCGTCGTCGAGCACCACGCGCACCGCCCCCGCGGTGAATTCGGAGAAGCTGACGCCGGGGAGGTCGCGTACCCAGGCGCCGTCGACATCGTGGTCGACGCGCACCGTGAGCCGACGCGCACCGTGCGTCGCCAGATCGTCGACCCGACCAGTGACGACCAGGCGCCCGTGATCGATGATGGTCACGGTCTCACACAGGTCCTCGACCTGATCGAGCTGGTGGCTCGAGAAGATCACGCACCGTCCGGCGCGCGCCTGTTCGGTCAGGACCCGTCCGATGGCGTCGATGCCCGGCGGGTCCAATCCGGCGAGTGGCTCGTCCAGGATCAACACGTCGGGCTCGTGCAGCAGCGCCGCGGCCAGCTGCACCCGCTGTTGATTCCCGTGCGAGAGCGACTCCACCTTGTCATCGACCCGCTCGGCCAAGCCGAGCTGCTCGAGCCACTCGGTCGTCGCCCGCTGGGCGTCGCCGTGACTCATGGCGTGGAGTCGACCGATATAGGTCAATTGCTCCCCGATGCGCATGCCCGGATACAGGCCGCGTTCTTCGGGCATGTAGCCGAAACGTCGCCGTTGCTCGGGACCCACCGTCGCGCCGTTCCACGTGACGGAACCGCTGTCGAGCTCCACGAGGCCGAAGATGGCGCGCATCGTGGTCGTCTTGCCGGCCCCGTTGGGTCCCAGGAATCCCAACACCTGTCCGCCGTGGGCCGAGAAACTCAAATCATCGAGGGCGGTGAGGTCACCGAAGCGACGCGTCAATCCCGAGAGTTCCAGCCCATCGCCCATCAGTCCACAGTAGCGACACCCCACCGCGGCGCGGTGGGGTGTCGCTACTGCGCGGTGGGGTCTACGCCTCGTCGCCCTCGGCCAAGATGGCGTAGATCGCGCGTCGCGCGTCGGCGAGAACCGCGGTGGCCTTGACCACCTGCGCGTCGGACCCGGCGATGAGCACCTGTCGAGCGGCCAACGCGACTTGACGTCCCGTCGACATCAATTCGCGTCCCGCCGACGCGACTCCGTCCGCGTTCTCCCAGGGCCGTCCGAGTTGCTCACGCTGCTCGGCGACCATTCGTCGTCCGGCCTCCGTGAGTTCGTAGGTGCGACCCGTACCCGTCGTCGTCGTGACCACCAGACCCTCGTCCTCGAGTTGCTGCAGGATCGGATAGATCGATCCCGGACTCGGACGCCAGGTCTCATTGGACCGCTCCGAGAGCTCTTGGATGAGCTGGTAGCCGTTGCGAGGGGTCTCCTCTAAGAGAACGAGGACGGCGGCGCGCACGTCGCCGCGACGTTGGCGGCGACCATCACGTCGCAGGCCGGGTCCGCCGCGAAAGGGTCCGTCGTGACCGTGCGGGTGTCCGGGACCGCGACGGCGGCGTCCGGGTCCTCTCCCGAAGGGCCCCTCGGGCAGTGCCCTCGCGCCATCGCCGGAAAAAGGTGAGTTCTTGTCAAACATGTGATTCCTCCACAGATAGGAAGTACCTTGTGGTACTTCTTTGATATATAACGATATATCGGTAGTGTTCGAATGTCAAGTGAAATGTCGAAGGCGGACCCGAAGTGGTGATTATTGGTCGTGACCAGGCACGAGAAGACAGCGACACTCACCCGTGAGTGCGAGGTCCCAGGAGATCCCAGCGGTTTCCCGCGATATCCACGAAGACGACGACCCGTCCGTAGGGCTCGTCGCGCGGGGTGGTCACGAACGTCACTCCCGCCGCGTTCATCCTCGCCAGCGTCTCGTCGAAGTCGTCCACCCGCAAGAAGAAACCCACTCGGCCGCCGGTTTGGCGACCCACCAGCGCCGCCTGATCCGCCCCGTCCGCCTGCGCGAGCAGCAGTCCGGTCTGCGCCGTCGGTGGGCGCACGACGACCCAGCGCTTGGGGCGCCCGTCATTGGTCACCGAGGGAGCGTCCTCGATCAACTCAAATCCCAGGACGTCGACGAAGAAGGTGATGGCCTCGTCGTACTCGGCGACCACCAGAGTCACGAGATCCATCTGCACCCCCCAAGGGTAACGACGTCGATAACCCTCGCGAGGGACACCGCGTGAGAAACTAGATCACCACCGAGCAAAATCCGCTCCTCGTCGCCGAACCGCAAGGGAGATGCCCGTGTTGCCCAAGTCCGCCCGCCTCCTCGGAGCCCTGACCCTGAGCGCCGTGTCACTCAGCGCCTGCGGTTCCTCCGCGAGTGCTCCCACGACCACCACCACCGCCAAGGTCGTGGACTGCCCCCTCACCGGTACGCCCGCCCCGGGGGGTGTGGTGCCCCTGCGCAACGCCATCGCCATGAAGGTCGACAACTACTCGTTGGGCCCGACGCCGGCCGAAGCACGACCCCAGAGCGGCCTCGACTACGCCGACGTCATCTTCGAAGAGCAGGTGGAGGGTTCCATCACTCGCTACGCCGCGGTCTTCCAGTGCCACAACGCGCCCGGCCTGGTGGGCCCCATCCGATCAGCGCGCTGGACCGACATCCAGATGTTGAGTCAGCTGGGCCACCCGATTCTCGTCCACGTTGGCGGCATCACTCCGGTCCTCGACCTCATCAACTCCTCACCACTCGTCAACCTCGACCTGGGCGACAACTACGGACTCGAGACCCACCCGGCCGGGCGTTACGCCCCCTACGACACCTACACCACGACCGCCCAGGTGTGGCAGATGGAGAAGGCCCGCACCACGGCGCCGACGCCCCTCTTCACCTACTCGGCGACGCCGGCCGCGGGAGAAGCGGTCAGCCAGGTGCACCTCGACTGGTCGGGGACCTCCGACATCTACTGGCGTTGGAGCGCCGCCACCGGCACGTGGCTGCGCTTCTACAACGTGGGGTACCAGACGTCGCCCACCATCGTGGCGGACGTGCTGACCGACGGTGTGCAGAACCAGGCCCAGAACGTCATCATCCAAGACACCCGCATCACCTACGGACCGTGGGTCGAGAACGCCGGGGGTGGGCTCGAGGCCGAATCGCACATCCTCGGAGAATCCGGTACCGCCTACGTACTTCGTAACGGCGTCATGATCACCGGGACCTGGCGGGCGGGCACCGACGGATCTCCGACGCGCTACTTCGACGCCGCGGGCGCGCCCATCGCGTTGGCGCCTGGTCGTACCTGGGTCGAGATCTACCCGGTGGGGGCGAGTCACGTCGTCACGGCGGTGCCCACCACAACGACCACCCCGACCACCACGTCGACGACGGCGGCCGGCTAGTGCTCTCGACGCCGGCTCGGCAACCGGCGACGTGCCACCCGGGTGTAGGGTAGGGCCATGACCCTCCTCGGCGTCGTCGTCGCCATCGTGGTCGTCGTGGGCGGCCTCATCGTCGCGGAGAGTTCGGCGATGCGCCGTCGCGGCACGGCGACGGCGGGCACCCGTGACGTCGTGGTTCGCTGCGCGCAGGGTCACCTCTTCACGACCATCTGGATACCCGGTGTCTCACTCAAGGCGATGCGCTGGGGTGCTCGGCGCTACCAGTGGTGCCCCGTCGGTCGCCACTGGAGCGTCGTCAGCGCGCAGGTCCTCAGTGGGCTCAGCGACGCGCAACGCGACGAGGCCGCTCGCGTGCACGACCTCCGCGTGCCCTAGGGCAACACCTCGTTAGTGGGCGACGGTCGGCGATTCGTCGTGCTGGCCCAGGTGGTGACGGTCGATGTTCACCGCGAAGAAGAAGATCGCCGCGGCCACCACGAAGACGATCGCCCCGAAGCGAAAGGCCTGATCGTACCCGTGCACGTACGACTGAGCGGACAAGAGTGCACTGCGCGTCTGGCCCTTGGCCAGGGCGGCCGCGGTGAACGAGCTCGCGGCCGACACCACGATGGTGTTCTGGATCGCCGTGCCGAAGGAGCCACCGAGTTGCTGGGCCGTCGACAGCACCGCCGACGCCGCGCCGGTGTCGCGACCCTGAACGTTGAACAACGCCGTGGAGGCCAACGACACGAACGCCAGACCCAGTCCGAGACTGGTGATGATCATCGAGGGCATGACGTGGGTCACGTAGGAGCTCGTCGGTGAGATCAGGGACAACAGGCCCATCCCGAGGGCGGCCATCAGACTGCCGACCGTGGCGAGCAGACGCGGGCCGAACTTGGGCAGCAGTTGGCTGGTGATCCCCGCCGACACGATGACGCCCACGGAGAACGGCATGAAGAGGAGGCCCGACTTGACCGCCGAATAGCGGTGGATGTCCTGGAAGTAGAAGGTGATCCACAAGAACATGCCGAAGAGCGCCAGCGCGACCAGCAGTTGCGTCAGGTAGGCCCCCGCCCGCACCCGATCAGTGAGGAGCCGTAGCGGCAGCAACGGCTGCTTGACCATGGCCTCAACGACGAAGAAGACGGCCAGGAGACCGGCGCCGGCGACGATGAAGGGCCACGCGCTGAACGATCCCCACGAGTACGTCGACGCCTGGCTGACGCCGTAGACCACCAGGACCATCCCGGCCGTGGCCATGAGGGCTCCCGGCACGTCGTAGTGCGGGTGTCCCTCGACCTTGGACTCCTTGACGTTGGGAATCGCGAGGAAGAGGGCGATGAGCGCCATGGGAGTGTTCACGAAGAGGCACCAGCGCCACGAGATGTACTGGGTCAAGAGCCCGCCGGCGATGAGACCGATCGCCGCCCCGACGCCCGACAGCGCACCGTACACGCCGAAGGCCTTGGCGCGCTCCTTGGAATCGGTGAAGGTGACCGAGATGAGCGAGAGGGCCGCGGGAGCGAGCAGCGCGCCGAACACGCCCTGCAGGGCCCGGGCGCCGAAGAGCATCTGCTGATTCTGGGCGAGTCCCCCGAGTAGCGACGCGCCCGCGAAACCGAGCAAACCGATCATGAACGCCTTCTTGCGTCCCAAGTAGTCACCGATGCGCCCGCCCAGCAGGAGGAACCCGCCGAAGGTGAGCGTGTACGCGGTCACCGCCCACTGGTAGTTGTGCGCCGAGATGTTGAGTCCGCCGAGCGACTTGGGCAGCGCCGCGTGGGGCAGGGCGATGTTGACGATGGAGGAGTCCAAGATCACCATCAACTGCGCGATGGCGATGACGACCAGCGCGAACCATCGACGGGGGTCGGGTACTTCGGCGTGCACAACATTGTTGGTCATGGGGTCGGTCACGGGAGAATCCTTCTCGGAGTAGTGAGACCGGCGACGCGACGACAGTCGCGACGCGCGGAAGAATGAACGGGGGCTGAGACACGGCGGCACTGCGTACTGCGACACTAGCGAGTGCTGCACCAGTGGGCGACGGCACCCACTTCGTTGTTGCCGCCACCAACTGGTGACGCTGGCCACATTCTACGGACAACGTCACCGCTCACCGCGACCCTCCGTGAGGTCCTGTTTACACTGATGACATGGCTGAGGCGGACGATCCCCACGCGGAGGTGGACGTCAACGAGGACGACCCCCGGAGCGAGATCATCTCGAGCCGTCGACTCGAGTCATTCTCCGACGGCGTCATGGCGGTCATCATCACGGTCATGGCCTTCAACCTGCACCCGCCCAGCACTCCGTCCTGGTCGGCGGTGGAGCACCGCGTGCCCACGTTGCTGATCTACGTCTTGAGCTTCACCGTGATCGGGGTGTACTGGAACAATCACCACCACCTCCTGCGCATCACCACCACCATCAATAGTGCGGTCATGTGGACCAATCTGGCGCTACTGCTGTGCCTCTCACTCTTCCCCGTGGTCACCGAATGGGTGGGGCTCGTGCCCTCGTCGTCCTGGCCCGCCGTGGCCTACGGTCTCGTCTCGACCTTATGCGCCGTCGCCTACTACGTCTTGTCCCGCGCGATCCTGCGCGCCAACCACCACGATCGCATGCTGGTTCGGGCACTCGGCCACGACGTCAAGGGACGAATCTCACTGGCCTTAGCCCTGGTCGGCGTGGCCCTCGCGTTCGTGAGCGCCTACCTGGCCTACGCCTGCTACGCGGTCTTGACGGTGATGTGGTTCGTCCCCGATCGCCGACTCGTGCGCCCCCACCGGCACTAAGTCAACTCGTGACGCAGCCCACCGCCCGCGACCACGCCGCGAAACTACCGGCGTAGCGTTGGGCCGACGCGGGGTTCGAGCGCAGCAGGCTGAAACGCCACCGACCGCCGACGCGGTGCCAGTAGTCGTGCAATGACACGCCGCTCATCTGGTAGGTCACCACCCACCATCCCTGCGACTGGGCGACGGCACTGAGGACCGTGGAGGGACCGGGCGCCGCCTGGGGGCACTGCGCGTGCCATCGCACGTAGGTGGCGCGCGCGATGACCGCCTGCGACGCGGGGTCGAAACGGTCCCAGACCGCCGCGTCGTGGTTGAGGTGGTAGTCCTCGTTGAATTGCGTCGCCACCGCGACGAGGGAAGCGGCGGTCGCGGGTTCGCTCGCGGAGTGCGAATGCGTCGCCACCGACGCGACGAGCATCACCACCACCAGCGCCGCCAGAGTGACGCGTACACGAGAGCGAAGTTGGTCCAGGGCCACGAGTCACCAAACTAGTGACCTCGGGGTCACCACTGCCTCACCAAGTTTTTACTTGAGTGACGCCCCTCGACCAGGACCGAGGCATAGGGTGAAAAAATGGTTGTGCGATTTGCCCCCGTGGGCTATAGTCAAACCCCCTGTAAAAATTTGAGCAGACCACTCATCGGCGACGCTCCTTGACCGAGAGGATTCTGCCCATGAACTCCTTCGACGCGCTCGAATCGAACGTCCGGTACTACTGCCGCCGCTGGCCCGCGGTGTTTTCCTCGGCCACCGGCAGCGTGATCACCGACGAGGACGGGGTCGAGTATCTCGACTTCTTCGCCGGCGCCGGCGCCCTGTCCTACGGTCACAACAATCCCCTCTTCGTCGACGTGGCCATCGAACACCTGCGCGCGGGCAAGTTGTTGCACTCCCTGGACACCTTCACCACGGAGAAGCGCACGTTCCTCGAGACCATTGAGCGCACCGTCTTGGCCCCGCGACAGTTGGACATGGTCGTCCAGACGGTCGGCCCCACCGGCGCCACCGCGGTGGAAGCCGCGTTGCAGCTCGCCCAGCGCCTGACCGGCCACCGGGCGGTCTTGGGCTTCGAGGGTGGCTACCACGGCATGAGCTACCGCGCCGCGTCCATCTCGGACTCCATGGCCGGACGCGCCACCAGCGCCCACCTCAAGGACTTCGTCGCCCTGCCCTACGTGGAGCACGTCACCGACGCCGACCTCGAACTGCTCGAGCGCACCCTGCGCCAACCAGTGAACGGTCAGCCCATCGGCGTGGTCATTATCGAACCCACCCAGGGTGAGGGTGGCGCGCGCGCCTTCGACCCCGCGTACCTGTCGGCAATCCGCCAGATCACCCGCGAACTCGACATCCTGGTGATTGCCGACGAGATCCAGGCCGGCGTTGGACGCACCGGCCCGTTCTTCTCCTTCGAGGGATCTCAGTTGGACCCCGACATCATCTGCGTGTCCAAATCCATCAGCGGTTTGGGGCTTCCCATGGCCATCTTGTTGGTGCGGCGCACGCTGGACACCTGGAACCCGGGCGAGTTCACCGGTACGTTCCGTGGCAACAACTTGGCCTTCGCCACCTCGGCCACGATGCTCGATCACTACTGGAGCGACTCGACCCTGGAAAAGAACACGGAGCAGCTCGGGCACTCGGTGCGCTCGGCGCTCGAGACCATGGCCGCGTCGTTCGGTCCGGGGACCTTCGACGTCCGCGGGAACGGGCTCCTGTGTGGTCTCAACGTTCACGACACCGATCTCGCCGCGGCGATCTCCCGTCACGCGTTCGAGCGCCGACTCATCGTCGAGACCTGCGGGCGCGGTGACACCATCGTCAAACTGCTGACGCCGCTCGTGATCGAACCCGAACAGCTCGACGACGGTCTCGACCGCCTGGCCCTGGCCGTTGAGCAGGCCACCGCAGCGCGTTGAGCGACGCCACGTCGTGGCGCGACCTCTTCGTCGCCACTGATCACCGAGGTCTCGCCGTACTGGCCGACGCGGCGCACGACGCCGTCGCGTCGCTCGAGCAGACCGACCACGGAGTCCGGTCGGCGCGCACGCCGGCCCAGTTGCGCGAGGGAGTGCGCGCCCTCGACGTCTGCCCACCCGAGGGCGTGGCCATGACGACGGTGCTCGAGGAACTGGGCGCGGCGGTGTGGGCCCACGGCGTGCGACCCGCTGACGTGGCCTGCGTGGCGCACCTGCACCCACCGACGGTGGTGCCCGCGGTGGTCAGCGAGCTCGCCATCGCCGCGGCGAACCAGTCGATGGACTCCTGGGACCAGTCCCCGGTGGCCACCGAGGTGGAACTGCACCTGCTCGACTACGTGGCTGAGCGCCTGGAACTGCCCCTCGGCGCGTCGGGGGTAATGACCTCCGGCGGGACGGCGTCGAACCTCTTGGGCCTCACCCTCGCTCGTTCGTGGGCGAGCGCCCAACTCGGACACGACGTGTTGAAGGACGGTCTGCCCGACGACGCGCGACGCTGGCGCTTCGTCGCGTCGGACCAGGCGCACTTCTCGGTGCAGCGCGCCGCGGCCCAACTCGGTCTCGGTCGCGATGCCGTCGTCACGGTCGCCACCGACGCCGCGGGAGCGATGGACCCTGCGGCCCTCGACGCCACCCTCGACGAACTATCTCGCGACGGTCTGCGCGTGATCGCGCTCTCGGCGACCGCGGGCACGACCGACCTGGGCGCCATCGATCCACTCGACGCGATCGCGACGCGCGCCCACGACCTCGGGGCGTGGTTCCACGTCGACGCCGCGGTGGCCGGGGCCTTCGCGATGTCCGACGTCCTGCGACCACGACTGGCCGGGATCGAGCGCGCCGACTCGGTCACCATCGACTTTCACAAGTTGTGGTGGCAGCCCTTCAACGCGTCGGCGCTCATGGTGCGCGACGGGGAGCGTTTCGACCTGTTGCGGGTGCGTTCGAACTACCTCGACCGGGGCGACGAACTCGACGGCATGATCAATCTGGTGGGCCGATCTCTCGACACGTCGCGACGTTTCGACGCGGCCAAGGTCCTGGCGTCGCTGCGCACCATCGGTCAGCACCGTTTCGCCGCGATGCTCGAGTACCTCGTCGCACTGACCGAGGACGCCGCCCGAGCGCTCGAGGCCCGGGGGCTGCGCCTCGTGGCACCGGCGTCGTGCGTGACCTGCGTCTTCGACGCCCCCGGACGCACCGCCGAGGATCTTCGGCGCGTCCAGCAGGGACTGCTCGCTGACGGCTCCATGATTCTGGGGCGCACCGAGATCCACGGTCGGGCCGCCTTGAAATTCACCTTCATGAATCCCCTCACCACCCGCGAGGACGTCGAGGAATTGATTGCCGTGATCGCGGCGCGCCTGGGAGAGGACGACTAGGGGGCGCTACCATCGAGGCGGTGACCACCCCCGCCCTCGAGGTACGCCAGCTGCGCGTCGTACGTCGGCATCAGGAGATCCTGGCGTCACTCGATTTTGGCGTCGACACCGGTCAGTTGGTCGGACTCCTCGGACCCAGCGGCAGCGGCAAGACAACGCTCATGCGCGCCCTGCTCGGCGTGCAGACCATCACCAGTGGCCACGCCCTCGTGCTCGGTGAGCGCGTCGGGTCCCCCGGCCTGCGTCGGCGCGTGGGCTACATGGCGCAAGCCTCGGCCATCTACCTCGACCTGCGGGTCCGCGAGAACCTCGAGTACTTCGCCGGGGTCCTGGGCGTGGGGCGCGATCGGGTCGAGCACGTGCTCGACGTGGTGGACCTGCGGCGACACAGCGAGCACCTGGTGTCCTCGCTCTCGGGGGGTGAACGCAGTCGGGTCTCCCTCGCCGTGGCCCTGCTCGGGTCGCCCGAGGTCCTCATCTTGGACGAGCCCACCGTGGGACTCGATCCGGTCCTGCGACAGGACTTGTGGCGTACGTTCGTCGAGCTGACCGCCCAGGGCACGACCCTCCTGGTCTCGAGTCACGTCATGGACGAGGCCCAACGCTGCGAGCGGCTGTTGCTGTTGCGCGAGGGACGCCTGCTCTTCGACGATACGCCGGGCGAGCTGCTCGAGCGCACGAAGCGCGAGCGCTACGACGACGCCTTCGTCACCCTCATCAACGAGGCCTCGTGAGCCTGCGCCGCACGCTCCTGACCATGGGGCGCATCGTGCGCCAGTTGCGCCATGATCCACGCACCATCGCGTTGCTGTTGGTGGTGCCGTCGGCCCTCATGGGACTGCTGGCGTGGAGCCTGGTGAATCGACCCGGGAACTTCGATTCATTAGGACCGCGACTCCTCGGCGTCTTCCCGCTGACCATGATGTTCCTCGTGACGTCGGTGACGACGTTGCGCGAACGCAGCCAGGGCACCCTCGAACGGTTGCTCACCTTGCCCCTGGCCAAGGCCGAATTCATCCTGGGTTACGCCGGGGCCTTCGCCGCGGTCGCCCTGGTGCAGAGCGCCCTGGTGTCGACGCTCTCGTACACCTGGTTCGGGCTCGCGCATCAGGGCGTGCCGTGGCGCATCTCGCTGGTCGCGCTGAGCGCGGGGTTACTGGGCACCGCCTTCGGCCTCGCGCTGAGCGCCCTGGCGACGACCGAGTTCCAGGCGGTGCAGTTCATGCCGGCCTTCATCTTGCCCCAACTGTTGCTGTGCGGCCTCATGGTGCCCCTCGACCAACTACCCACCGCGCTGCGCTACGTGGCCGACGTCTTGCCCATGACCGCCGCGGTGCACGCCATCACTCCGGCGCTCTCGACGTCCTACTACGTCGCGCAGTTCGCGATCATGTTCGCCTACATCGGCGTCGCCCTGGCCGTGGGCTCGACCACGTTGCGGCGTCGCACGCGTTAGCGCGCCGAGCGCGGGTACACTTCCTCGGTGACTTCCCCGGCGACGTCGGCGACGCGGGTGCGCGAACCCAAGGTCATCTTGTTCTACCGCTTCACGCCGCTACCCGATCCCGAGGCCACGCGACTCTGGCAGCACACCCTGTGCACCACGCTGGGCCTTCTCGGTCGCATCCTCATCTCGCCCCACGGCATCAACGTCACCCTGGGGGGCCCAATGGCGGCGTTGAAGCGCTACGTCACCGCCACGAAGGCGTACCCGGGTTTCCACGACCTCGACGTCAAATGGTCCACGGGCACCGGGGCGGATTTTCCGCGCCTGCGGGTGCGGGTGCGCGACGAGATCGTGTCCTTCGGCGCGCCCGGCGAACTGCGCGTCGACGCCACCGGCGTCGTCGGCACCGGGACGCGCCTCAGTCCGCGCGAGGTGCACGACCTGGTCGCGCGGCGTGGCGACGACGTCGTCTTCTTCGACGGGCGCAACGCCTTCGAGGCGGCCATCGGCCGATTCCGCGACGCCGTGGTCCCCGACGTCGAGACGACCCGCGACTTCGTCGGCGTGCTCGACAGCGGACGCTACGACCACCTGAAGTCGCGCCCCATCGTGACGTATTGCACGGGCGGCGTGCGCTGCGAGGTTCTCAGTGCCCTCATGCGCTCGCGGGGCTTCGACGAGGTCTACCAGATCGACGGCGGGATCGTGCGCTACGCCGAGCAGTTCGCCCAGGGCGGGTTGTGGCGAGGGTCGCTCTTCGTCTTCGACGAGCGCCTCACGCAGGACTACGGTGACCAGGTCGACGTGCTGGGTCGTTGCGAGCGATGCGACACCCCGACCAGCCACTACTACAACTGCGCGAACCTGTCGTGTCGAGCGCTCATCTTGCTCTGCGACGAGTGCGCGGCGACGCACTCGAGTCGCGACTGCGGACCCGCGCACGCGCTCGCGCCACGGGTGACGACGCGCTGACGCGACCTCACGCTTGCGCTTCGTGTCCGTCGTCGACGGGTGCGCCCGCGGGGTGTCGTCCGATGCCCGACGCCAGCATCACCGAGTTGGGCACCTTGAGGGTGCCGTCCTTGGTGCGTACCGTGACGTAGGTGAGACCGATGCCGCGCACGTGACCCTCGACCACGCCCAGCGTGCCCGAGCGAATGATGATGTCGTCGCCCACGTGGAAGGGCCGCGCGAAGAGCAGCACCAACGAGGCGAAGATGTTGGCCAGGCTCTGTTGAGCGGCGATGCCCACGATGATGCCGGCCAGCCCCGCGCCGATGAGCAATCGCTGCACCGACAGCCCGAAGACCGCGAAGACTCCGAAGAGCAGCACGACGTAGCCGAGCCCGGTGGCCACCAGGCGCACGATCGCGCCGGCCGCGATGCCCGACCGGGCCGTGACGATCTTGCCCAGCACCAGGGCCGCGAGGCGCAGCGCGAGAGAGCCCACCGCGACCAGGGCGACCACCAGGAGCCAGGTGATGGTCGTCCACACCCATTCCGCCTTGGCGCTCGTGCGATGCGCCTGATGCACGTGCGCCGCGAGCTCGGCCAGACCGACCGCGAGGGCCAGGGCGACCAGGGCGCGGACCCAGTCGCGCCAGCGCGCCGGGTGCATCAGGTCGGGGGGGCGTCGGGTCACGGCTCCACTGTACTGAGGGGCCCCGCGACGGTTCCCCGCAGGTCTACGCTGTCCCCATGACGGTGACGCCCGACGGTGAACTCCCGCGGTGGCAGTTGGTCGCCCTCGACTGCCCCGACCCGCTCGCCCTCGCGGACTTCTACGCCCACCTCACCGGGGGTGAGGTCGAACCCTTGGGGGACTTTCCCCGGGAGAACGTGACGTGGATCGAGGTGACGATGCCCCACGGCCAAGTCCTCGGATTCCAGAAGGTGGACGACTTCCGCGCCCCCACTTGGCCGCAGGGTCCGGTGCCCCAACAGCTTCACGTGGACTTCGTCGTCGGCGACCTCGACGCCGGCGAACGTCACGTCCTCGCCGTCGGCGCGACCAAGGCGCCGTTCCAGCCCGGCGCGACCTTTCGCGTCTACCTCGATCCGGTGGGTCATCCCTTTTGCCTGGTGCTGCGCGCGACGCCCACGGTCGGGGGTGGCGGCGTCGGTTAGACTATTCCTTCGCGTCTCAAAGTCTCGACTTTGGGAACACCGAGGACCTGTGGTGCAGCTCGGAGTGCACGCCGCCCTGTCAAGGCGGAGGTCGCGGGTTCAAATCCCGTCAGGTCCGCTCGGAACC
>Ga0209698_10005057_pt1 | contig 14346 bp, 14 predicted proteins | sample LitLauG_LLR_2012_FD_187203 | JGI IMG/M metagenome (GOLD analysis project Ga0209698, IMG submission 187203) | Freshwater sediment microbial communities from Pennsylvania, USA - Little Laurel Run_MetaG_LLR_2012 (SPAdes) (version 2) | ecosystem: Environmental > Aquatic > Freshwater > Creek >... | reverse complement strand
CTAGTGTGACCTTCGAACTAGGAGTGTCTCGCCGCTCCTCTGCCATAAGTCTAAGAACCAGCGATAGACGGCGTTGGTCGTTGGAAGCTCGTGAGCTCTGCTAAAAACACTCGGTACATGGCTAGTCCGAAGCCACCGATCCTCACTGGATCGAGATTAGCCGAACCTCGCTGCGCTTGTGTTTGTGTGTCCCGTCTTTCAATTCGATTTTGCTGCCAATTCGTGCGAGAATTCCGGTCTCGGTCGTTCCGTCCGCTAGAGTCAATTCGACATTGACCTGTTGCGTCCGAGGCTTGGGCGTGGGGAAGATTGGCGGCGTTCTTACTCTTGCATCCATTTTCGGCGCCTTAGGTTGTTTGAGCCAGTAGACGTCGGTTATTCCTGGGGGTAAGCCTCCAGGATTACTCGTAGTTTTGTTAATTGCAATCTGTGCTATGTCGGCCGGTGGTATTTTCAGAGTCTTCGTGCCGCCAGTCGACGGAACTGTCACTTCGAATACTGACCCATCGAAACTCACAAGCCCATTGAACTCTTCGTTCGTCTCCTTCAACGTAATTGTGTCAGCGAGCGCGGGAACGGTAACAACCAACAAAGCTACGATGAGAACCGCTACTTTCTTCCTCATTCACTGCTCTCCTTTCAGAGTGTGGTCGATTCCGCGTTGAACCTTGATGCTGCAAACCCGTTTTTCGGGAATGATGAACATTTGCAACGCTCCCATCGTCGGCTGCAGCGCACCCGATTGCTTCAGCGGAAGAAAGATGAAGTACTGGCCATTTGCATGCAGCAGTAGCTTGTAATCGAGGCTGTCAAAGTTTGGAGCCCCTCCCTTCGTGTTCTTATCGTCACCGCCTTCGGTGTACACGGCAACAAACGGAAAAGTTGCGTCAGACTCTTTCATGTGCTCCAGCGCTCTTTGTTGAGCAAGATGAGCGCCCCAGGCGGACAGCGAGTACCCAAGAATCGGAATGAACATGAACAGAAGAATTATCCGAGCAGATCTTGGCAGCCACTCCTTTACTCGTCGACTGCTGAGTCCGATGCCTACCCCAACGACTGACGCGAAAGTGAAAAGGGGGGCGAGGCAACCGGCACTCACTACTGAGAGTGAGAATATCAGCGGGTCATAGACGGGAAAACTGATATCGTATGTGCTCACCCCAAACGCCTTGTAATACTGATGGAGGTACGTCCAACCTGCGGCATAGAACGGCGCAAGCACAACGACTACGCCACCAGCAAGGGTCTTGGCCATTTCCAAGATGGAGTCTGGCTGGTCCTGGCGGGATGTCAACTCATGAACCTTGACGGCTAGGTCGCGGACGGCTTCTTGGAGCAACACGAGCGTAGTTTCAATGGGTGCAGGCGGAACTTGCGCGGACATACATTGTCTCCGACTTTTGAGGCCTGACCGGCAAAAGTGCCATTTGGTCTTGACCTCGTGCTTAGAGGACTGCGAAACGTCGAAACAACAACTAAGGGGTCACGGGTATCCCCGTGACCCCCTCGGTCGGAAACATAGTACTCCTTCGTGCTGTCCTTTACTAAGACCACCTTCGTGTCGGGCGCTCAAGGTCTCCCTCTGGGCATACTCCTCCGTGTTCCCCCATCACTGACACCGTATCTCCACCTGTGCGACACTCCGAAGAGAATGGGGCAGCGTCTTTGTGTGTCCGTCCGCGGGACGGTCTCAGCCGGCGCTGCCCCAAAGCTTTTCAATGCTCTCTGACATGTGTAAGTCCTTACGAATCTGGATGTTGGAGTGTTTTTATCACCTAACTCTATGATTCCAAAAGGCCGGGGAGAGGGGGCGTACCCACCGGCTAACTGGTTAATACACTCGGAGTAATGACCTCGAATAAGAGCAGAACGCGCGCGCAAAAAGAAAGGCGTCACCTGGCGAGAAACGCTTGCCGGATGACGCCAACCAGAGTGGATCTACTTACTGACCTTACGAACCGCTACCTTCCGTGGTGGTCCCCAAAGCTGAACAAATCCATCATGTCTCCAATCGCCGGGCTGTTCAATGGAACGTAGGGGTTGTGCTCGCTGGTGATGGGATTGGGATAATTGTCGCGGCTGCGACCCGTCAGCGGAGCCAGTCCCCAGTTGGCTTCGATGAACTTCAGGATTGAAACGTGGTCGGTGTAGGTGTGCGAGATGTGCCCGGGCCGGGTGTAGGGAGAAACCACCAGCGTCGGGATCCGGGTGCCGTCGCCAAAGAAGTCGAGCGGCTCGACGTAGCCGGAGTCCCAGTAGCCGCCGCCCTCGTCGAAGGTGACGATGATGGCGGTGCTGGCCCACAGTTTGGGGTTGGCCTGGACGCCGTCCACGATCTTCTTTACGAAGCCCTCGAACAAGTTGAGCTTCGAAGAGGCTGGGTGTCCGTCGAGCCAGCCGTCTGGCTTCACGTACGACACGGCCGGCAAGTTTCCGTTCTGGATGGCCTTGTAAAGATCGGTCGTATCCTGCATGTGCTTGCGGCCCGACTTGCTGGTCATGATCGAGGTCGAATACAGGAATGGGTTGCAGATGTTGCAGTAGGTGTTGTCGGCAGTCACGTAGTTGTTGTCGGGGTTGGCCAGGTAGGTGCTCCACTGGTCGCCGTAGTAGGCCCACGAGATGTGGTTCTCATTCAGTTCGTCGCCGATGTTGCGCAGCGCCGAGGGTGGGATGGTGAAGACGGTCTGGTTCGGATCGGAGAGAACTGCCGGACTGTAAGCATTGGTTCCGTCCCCGAGGTAGCCAGGGTTGTAGTTGTTGAGCAGATAGTAGTGACCGGGTGCGCAATTCGAATTGATCCCGATCGATTGCAGGTAGCTCACCACAGCGCTGGCGCCCGGGGCCGACGGATCGGAGCAGTTGCTGTAGGTTCCGCCGCCGTACGAGGCTGAACCATAGGAGCCTCCGCCGTAGCCATCCTCGGTGTACCAGTTGTTAGTGCCGAGTTGGGGAGTGGGGTTTTCGACTTCATCGACCGTACCGCTGTTGGGGCCGGCGCTGATGTATTGATTGTGCGGCGGCGTGGCGGCGTTGCCGTTGCCGTCGCTGAACCAGATCCCGTCGCCCGAACCGAGCATCACGTGGTTGGCGCCGGTTCCGCCCATCACCGACTGGTGGAAGTTATCGCTCATCGCGTAGTTGTCGGCGAGATACTTGAAGTACGGCGCATCGCCTTGCAGCATGTTGTAGAAGCCCATCGACGTGCTGCCTTCCTTGGTGCTGTAGACATTGAAGCTGGAAGACTGCGCGTTGCCGTTGGAGCCGGCGCCGATCGATGTTTCCACCCAGGGCCACAGATCATTGCGGCATCCGCTCGGGTTCTGGCGGGTGGCGTTGGCGGCGCTGCAATCGAATTGCTGCCACATCTGGTAGAAGCGGTGGACTGGACTATCGGTGTAGGAATCGTACGGGAGTGTCTTGGAGGTCAGCTGGAAGGGGCCATTGGGAAGAGACGTGGCGTTCGGGATGCGCGTATCGACTGCCCCGTGCGCGAGTCCAGTGCCGCCGGTGGTCAGGTATACGTAATAGTCGTCTGGAAGGCCGTTCTCGTATTGCTTGGCCGTTGTGACATCGGGGAACGGTGCCGTGGAATATCCGCCGGCAAGGGCGGGTGGCAGAGTCGAATACGGGAGATTCCCGGAAGGGCTCATCTGAAAGCCGTCGGTGCTGGAGTCGGTGGCCGATGACTGGCCGGCCAGCGAGAAGTTGGCGCCTGGCGTTCCATCCTGGTTGACAATGCCTTTGGAGAGCAGATTCCAGACGCTTTCGTCCTCGCGCGGCTGGTAGGTGGCGAACACGTGGTCAAAGGTGCGGTTTTCTCCGATGATCACGATCACATGCTGAATGGGAGTGTGGGTTCTGTGTCCGTGGTCCTCGGCCGAGGCGAAAATAGGTGCAATCAACTGAATCGAGAGGGCAACGACGCTCAACACAGCTGAAGAGCGCCACTTAAACGGAGCTAGAGGGGTAACATTCATGGTTTTGCCTTCCTCACGAAAAGGTAGGCGAAGCCTACTATGCGTTTGTTTCGCGCAAGTGAATCGCAGATTAAGGCAATGAGAATTTTGTGTAAGTTCTTGAATTCTTGAGGGTTTCTTGCGGCAGTAAAGTCTACTCACTCATACCGCAGCGCCTCCGCGGGCAGGATTCTGGCCGCTGACCACGACGGATAAATCGTCGCCACGAACGAAATCCCAATCGACACCAGCGCCACGATCACCCCATCCATCGCGCGCGGGGCGAAGGGCACGTAGTCAATCGAATAAACCTCGGGGGAAAGGGAGATGAAGTGGTAGTGGCCCCCAGCCCAGGAGAGGGTGTAGCCGAGGACGAGGCCGATGACCGTCCCGAGCACGCCAATCAGCACGCCTTGGGCGATGAAGATGCGGCGAATCTGCGCGCGCTTGGTGCCGAGCGACATCAGCACGGCGATGTCTTTGGTCTTCTCCATCACCATCATGATGAGCGAGATCAGGATGTTGAGCGCGGCCACGAAGACGATCAGGCCGATAGTGATGAAGGTGACGACGCGCTCGAGGCGGAGAGCGCGGAACAGCGCCTTGTTCTGGTCACTCCAACTGGTGGCCATGAAGCCGTGGCTTCCTGAAATGAGATCGGCGGCCTGCTCGATCTGGCGAGCGACGGGATTGGCCTGGTAGATGTCGTCGAGTTTGAATTCGATCACGGAGATGAGATCGCCGAGGCCGAAGAGTTGCTGCGCGTCGGAGAGGCGGGTGAAGGCCCAGGAGGAATCGTAGTCGTAGAAGCCCGAGTTGAAGATCCCGGCTACGCGGAAGCGAATGTATTTTGGCACCATTCCGAAGGGAGTCAGTTCGCCCTGCGGGCTGGTGACTAGCACGACGGATCCGACGGTGGGCGCCGATCTGTTCGGCCATGTCTTTGCCGAGGATGATGGGCGGCATGGCGGCAAGCCGTTGCTTAACCCCCGCTAGGTCGTCGGGAGATTCTGCCTGTGGAGGGCGGACACTCTTGTCCGCCGCCTTTGAATTTGACGTTGCTGGTGTCGCAATGCTCTTTTCCTCGGCTTCTCTGGCGGGCGAGGCGCCCGCACGGACAGCCGGCGAGGGCGCCGGCGCTACGGTTGAGTTTCGGGGCAGCTCAGGCGATTCATCGAGAGCTTCGGCTGATCCCACGCTGACCGTCTTCAGCAGGTCGCTGACTTTTCTCTCGTACTGCGGAAGCATCCCCTTGAGCACAGCTCCGCGGGCACGCGGACCACGCGAGATCAGGACCTGCTCGTAGATCGCGGGAGCCGCAGCCACGACGTGCGGCTTGGTGGCCAACTTCTCGAGCAGCGGGCGCCAGTCGCGAATGCCGTCGCTTTCGACCCGCAGCAAACTGACGTGGGCGGTCGAGCCGAGTAGCCGCTGCTGAAGGTCCTGGCGAAATCCATTGTTGATGGCGAGCGCGACGATGAGGGAGGCCACACCCGCGGCCACTCCTAAGATGGAGATGCCCGTGATAATGCCGATAAACGCCTGCCGTCGTTTCGCACGCAGGTACCGGGTTGCGACGAAGAGTTCGAAGCGCATGAGAGGCAGCTATCAGCCGTCAGCTTTCAGCCACAGCGGATTATATCTGGCGCGTGTTCCCGACGATGGCGAGACGGGCGTCTCGCCCGTCCACCGGGGACGCCCGTAGCTCGTAGCCCGCAGCTCATTTCCTGATATTCTTCTCCCTCATGTCTCCCATTCTGACCAGCGTGTTGCTGGGATTGACGGCAGCTGCCGCCAATGTTTTCGGCGGCGCGATTATCGTGCAGAAACACTGGGAGCGCTCGTACCTTCGCTATTTTGTCGCGCTGGGCGCAGGCTTCATGCTGGCGACTTCGCTGGTCGAGATGGTTCCGGCCAGTATCGAGCTGCGCGGCCCGCGGGCCGGGTTCCTCATCCTTGCGGGATATCTGCTGATTCACTTCTTCGAGCACACGGTCACGCCGCACTTTCACTTTGGAGAAGAAACGCACGCTGACGAGTTCGTGCACACGCACACGGGATTTTCCGTCCTGATTGGATTGCTGATCCACACATTCTTTGACGGGATTGCGATCGCCTCGGGGTTTATTGTGTCGAATTGGCTGGGGTGGATTATTTTTCTGGCCGTATTCATGCACAAAATTCCGGAGGGCTTCACGATTGCATCCGTAATGCTGGCGAGCGGCCGGAGCCGCGGGTTCGCCTGGGGCGCCTCGGTGCTGCTGGGCGCGGCCACCGTGGCGGGAGTGATGACCATGGCCGTCTTCCGGCACGAAGTTGGATTCGGCTTGCCGCTCTCGGCGGGAGTCACGATTTATGTAGCGGCGTCGGACTTGATTCCCGAGGTCAATAAAGAAACCGGTGTGCGCATGGCGGTGCTGGTGTTTGTGGGCGCGGCGTGCATGTTTGTGCTGGATCGCTTCTTTCACATGCACTAGAAAGTACCCAGTACCCGGTACCCAGCTCAAGAATGCTCACGCAGAGAGGCTATCAATCCGTTCAAAATTCTCCCTACCTGGTGCACTCTCTGAAGCAATCCCCGTTGACGGATGATCGGTATAACCGAGACGTTCTGCGATTGGTAATTGGGTCTCAAGTTCAGCCAGCGAACCTGCAGAGTGGCACAAGAAATGGAGAAATTCAGATGGCTGTAGTGTGCCTGTCCCTCAGCGATATTGCTCGGAACTGAAACTGCAGCGCGGCGGATCTGATCGGTGAGACTGTAGACCTCTCGCTGCGGAAAGGAGTCGGTGACCTTATAGATTTCGGTCACCAATTCCATGGCTTTCTGCCAAACAGCGAGATCTTTGAACTGTTGCGCCATGTTTTCTGGGTACTGGGTACTGAGTACTGGCTACTTTCTATCCCGAGTGCCGGATGTGCATCACATCGCCATCCTGCACAATGTAATCCTTGCCTTCCAATCGCAACGTCCCTTTAGCGCGGGCGTTCGCTTCCGACCCTGCTTCCAGTAGTTGATCCCAGCGGATGGTTTCAGCCCGGATGAAGTGTTTTTCCAAGTCCGAGTGAATCGCGCCTGCGCCGGTCTGCGCTCGCGTATTCAGGGGGATGGTCCAAGCACGACATTCGTCTTCTCCAGCCGTGAAGAACGAGATCAAGCCCAGCAGGTGATAGCTCTTGCGGATGAGGCGCGAGAGGCCGCTTTCGGTTAGTCCATAGCTGCTGAGGAATTCCGCCGCGTCTTCGTCACTCATCTCCGCAAGTTCTGCTTCAACCTTACCGCAGATCGCGCTCGCCCCGGCGTTGGAACGCGCGGCTACTTCGGTCAGCTTGTATTTACCCGCCGCGGCTTCCAGATCTTTGCCCAGTTCGGTGCTCTCGCCGATATTGAGCACGTAGAGCATCGGCTTCTCGCTCAGGAACATGAAGCCGCGGATGCGCTTCTTGTCTTCGGGCGTCATTTCCATTTCGCGCAGCGGCTTTTCGGTTTCGAGATGCGCTTTCGCCTTGATCAGCAGTTCGTTTTCTTTTTCCAGATCCGGCGTCTTCATCTTCTTCAAGTCTTTTTCCAGGCGCTCGAGCCGCTTTTCGATCTGGCCGAGGTCGCTGACCATCAGGTCGAACTCCACGTTCTTGATGTCGCGCAGGGGATCGATGGGGCCGACGTGCGGGATGGCGTCGTTTTCGAAGGCGCGGAGAACGTGAATGAGCGCATCCACCTGGCGGAGATGTCCGATATAGGCGGTTTCTTTGAGGGCGTCCTGTCCAATGGCTCCCACATCGACGTATTCGACCGATGCGTGCGTGAGCTTCTTGGGCTTATAGAGCGCGGCCAGTCTGTCGAGACGCTCGTCGGGAACCTTGGCTACTCCGACGTGCGCTTCACGCGGGTTCGAGAAGGCATGCTCGGAAAGATTGGCCTTCGTCAGGATGCGGAACAGGGAAGATTTGCCTACCTGGGGCAGGCCGATGATGCCAGTTTTCATGGAACAAGTCTCAGGTCTTAGGTGTCAGGGTCTAAGGATACGTACCAGAATAAATCATTGCGTGGCATTGAGACGTTGAGTGCGGTTGGCGAACTCGGCATGCTAGCCTCGAAAGTATGACTGGTTGTGCGAGCCGCGATGGGCGGCGATTCCTGCGAGGGCTGTGTGCGGCCGTCCTATTCGCGGCTTGTGCAGTCTGCGCTTTCAGCCAGCAGATTCGCTATCGCATGGCTGATCGATCGATGATCGAAGGCCATCTGAAATCATTCTCGACCAGGAACAGTGAGCGGGAGGCGGTGATCCGGAAGTGGTTCGCGGAATCCGGATGCAAGGAGTCGGACCTCTCCGAGCAGACGCTGGAACGCAGGTTGCCGCCGAACGTGATCTGCGTGCTGCCGGGGGAGACGCAGGAAGTCATTGTAGTCGGCGCGCACACCGATCACGTGGGCACCTATGGCGACGGCGTGGTGGATAACTGGACAGGCGCCTCGCTGCTGCCGAGTTTGTTGTACAGCCTGAACGGGCAGTCACGCCGGCATACGTTTGTTTTTGTGGGGTTCACGGCGGAGGAAAAGGGCCTAGTGGGGTCGGCGTATTACGCGGAACATCTCACGCCGGAGCAGCGCGCGCGGATTGAGGCGATGGTGAATATGGATTCGCTGGGGCTTAGTCCGACAAAGGTGTGGGCCACGCACGCCGACAAGGTGCTGCTGGAGGGACTGGCGGCGGTTGCTTCGGCGAGCGGCCTGCCCGCGACAGCGGTGAATGTGGACGGGTTGGGCACGGCCGACTCGGAATCGTTTGCGCGGTATCGGATTCCCCGCATCACGCTGCATTCGGTCACCGAGGAAACTTGGCCGATCCTGCACTCATCGCGCGACCGGTTGGCTGCGGTCAACATGAACGATTATTACGACAGCTACCACTTGATCGCGGCTTACCTGGCGTATCTGGATGACGCCTTGGGCGGGCCAGCGAGCAGTCCCATGAAAACCGCGAAATAATCGGGACCGTGATTTTCACTTGAGAGCGCTCGCGGTCGCATACAGCGCTACCAGTCCGAGCAGCAGCACTCCTTCCTCGAATTTCTCGGACCATACATGCAGGCGGTTGAACTCCACGCGCTGCGGGCTATCGGGTGGGAGGTTGTCGATCACTCCAACTTCGGCGCGGATGGCGTGCATCCGGGGCGAGATGGCAAACTGCGAGATGATCGTGAGCAGCAGCATCAGAACGATCAGAAGGTGGCGGCCGGCGAGGGGGCGGGCGGTGCCGGCCGTCATCCGGCTGTAAGTCATGGACGCGATAAGGAAGACGACACCCGAAACGATGGCCATGGAGTGAAGAACGTCGAGCGAGTGGCCGACGATCGAGCCCGCCATGTGGCGGGTGGGCAGCAAGCCGGGGGAGAAAGCGGTGGGCGCTTCGACGAACGCGAGGAAGATCAGGCCCCCGAGCCAGAGTACCAACGAGAGCAGCATGAGGAAGCGGAGAAATGACATGCCCGGAATTATAGAGCTTTGCGCGATCGGTCCTGCTCGCGGTTAACACGTTTGGTTCTGTTTTTCCACAATGAACCATCCGTGCCATTTACTCGGAAGTGCAAGGGAAATTACCTTCAAGCTTCCCAATTCTCTGTGGAAGGAAATAAAAGCTTAAAATGTACGGATCGCTTGCTGCTTCGGAGATGAACTTTCTGCCCTTGCAGATGGCGGTATTTTGCGCGCAGTGCGAAATGATCAGCGAGAACAACACGCCGCGCTGCCTGGCGTGTGGCAGTATCGCGGTGCTCAGTCTTTCGCGGGTGCTGGGAGGATCTCTGCGCGGGCAGCAGACCGCGCACCTGATTGAAGATGCGGAACTGGACCGGATGGTACGGTCGCTGCTGCATACCGTGCCGGAGCCTGGGGTGGAGACCGAATACGGTTTCGAACTGCCTCTGACAACCTCGTTTTCCAGCCGGCATCATCTGCGGATGCGTTCCGCTTCGATGAAGTATGCGGACATTAATCCCGGAGAACTGAATCTCGAACCCGGCATCAGCATTATTACGGAGAAAGCGCAGACCATGACCCGCGCGACCGGAGCGGCGATCGCGCTGCGTGCCGGGAGCGAGATTGTTTGCCGCGCCCGGACGGGGCGGACGGCGCCCGCTCTGGGAGTGCGCCTGCAGAGCGACACCGGAATTTCGGCCGACTGCGTGCGTTCGGGAGAAGTGCTGCTCTGCAATGACGCCGACAGCAATCCACGGGTGGACTGGTTCAGCTGCCGCCGGTTGGGAGTGCGATCGATTCTGTGTACGCCCCTGCGGCATTACCGGCGAACGCTGGGCGTGTTCGAAGTGCTTTCGTCGCGGCCGAATGCGTTCGATCAGAATGACGTAGCTACGATGCAGTTCCTTTCCGGCATGATCGTTGCGACCATCTCACGGCTGTCGAGCCTGCAACCGGCCGCGTCGCTGGCGGCAGGCGTGGGAGAGTAGGTGGCCGATTCCAGGGATTCGTTCTTAGGAGACCCCGGTGAAATATGGGTTTGCGATTGCCGTGGTGGTGGGAACGATTTTTGTCGCCTGGCAATTCGCTGCGCCGGAACTGGCCAACATTGAGTTCCAGGACGACTTGCACGATCTTTCTACTCAGGCTAGCTCCCGGACCGGCCTCTCTCCACCTAAAACTGACGAAGAGCTGCGCACCATCATCCTTCACAAAGCGGAAGGTTACGACATCCTGCTCGGACCCGAACAGGTTACAGTAAAGCGCAGCGGGTCGGGCGCGGACGCAATCGTCTATCTGGCCGTCGAGTACAGCGTGCCGGTCCATCTGCCTGGATACGCCGTGACTTTGCATTTTGCTCCGACGAGCACGGGGGGCAGGTTCTGACTTGACCAGCTGTCAGGTCTCAGGAAAGACGGAACCGGAACCCTTCTGACTTGGCCAGGAGACGGGGCAAGGCCCGTCTCTACACCGGCACCGGCACGCTCTCCACGATTTCGCGCAACACCTGGTCGGACTGCTCTGACTTTTTCAGCGTCGAAGCGTAGATGGAACTCACCACCACTCGGTGGGCAAAGACCGGTACGGCCAGCGGCTTGAAATCTTCGGGGGTACAGTAGTCGCGGCCTTCGAGGAAGGCCATCGCCTGGGCAGCACGGTAGAACATTTGCGAGCCTCGGGGTGAGACTCCCAAAGAAAGGGTTTCGGACTCCCGGGTCTTGCCGACGATCTTGAGCGCGTAGGTGATGAGCGAATCGTCCACGTGCACTTGGGTTACCGCTTTCTGGATTTCGACTATGTCGGCAGCGCTGAGCACGGGACGCAGGTTTTCAAGTTGCGCGGTGCCCGCTTCCGAGCGCAGGATTTCACGCTCGGCGTTGCCTTCGGGATATCCCATGCGGACGCGCATCAGGAAGCGGTCGAGCTGAGATTCGGGCAGCGGGTAGGTGCCATGATGCTCGATTGGGTTCTGGGTAGCGATGACCAGGAACGGCTGCGGAAGCGGATGCGAGTGTGCGTCCACCGTGACTTGGCCTTCGTTCATGGCTTCGAGCAGGGCGGACTGCGTTTTCGGCGTGGTGCGGTTGATTTCGTCGGCCAGCAGGACGTTGGCAAAAACCGGGCCGCGCTTGAATTCGAATTTCTGTTCGATGGCGGAGTAAATCGAAATGCCCAGCACGTCGGAGGGCAACATGTCGCTGGTGAACTGGACGCGCTGAAAACTGCAGTCGATAGCGCGGGCCAGGGCCTGGCCGAGCGTGGTTTTGCCGACCCCCGGGACGCCTTCGATCAGCAGGTGGCCCTTTGCGAAGATGCAGACCAGCGCCATGCGGAGGACGTCGTCTTTGCCGCGAATCACGCGGCGCAGACTGTTTTCCAGATCGGCGGCACGCCGAGCCGTCGCTACCAAGGTCTCAGGAGCCATTCTTCGCGATTTTACTATGCGCGCGGACGCGATGTCGGTTACCTACGTCATAGAACGAGCTCTCAGCTGTCAGCTCTCGGCTCTCATTTAGGAACGCATTCAGAGATTCTCGCCCACCTTAGACGGGATTGCGTTACACTACTTCCCCACCAACCGGGATTCTTCCATGACCAAAGAAGAAAAGAAGCGCCTGTCGGCCGTTCTCCGCGCGACCGAGTATCTATTTCTTGAGAACATCGCTCTGAAATTGGTCCTCGAACACCGCGAAGTCCCAAACTGGCAGAAGCTCTTGGACCACCTTCTCGAGGATAAGGAAATGCTGGCCGGGGTGCGGCTGAAGTTCAAGGACCTTTACGATGAGATTGAGGGATCTGGAGATCCGTCGGCAGCTCTCGAAGCCCTCTTGGGAGGGCTCCCAGGACCGAAAAAGCCGCACTGAATCCGTCAAGAGTACGGGATTGCCCCGATATGAAACTGAGAACCGGGAACTGGGAACTTACTGCAGGAACTCCGCCGGCCTTCCGGTCAATCGTTCGATTCGTTTCGCAGTGGGCGGATGCGTCGAGAACAGGTTGCCGAAGCTCATGCCTCCCAGGAAGGGCTGAATGATGAACATGTGCGCGGTGGATGGAGTGGCCACTAGCGGCAGGCGGCGCGAATAGTTTTCGATCTTGGCTAGCGCGCTGGCCAGGGCGTAGGGATTGCCAGTCCACTGAGCTCCTGTCTCGTCGGCTCCGTATTCGCGGGAGCGGGAGACGGCCAACTGAATCAGCATAGCTGCAAACGGGGCCAGGAAAATCATGAGCAGTGCGCCGAATGCTCCGCCGCGACGGTCGTCGCGATCGCTTCCGTAGCCGCCGAAAATCATGCCCCATTGCGCGATGTGGGCGAGGTACGTGATCGCGCCTGCCAGGGTCGCGGCGATGGAACTGATGAGAATGTCGCGGTTGCGCACGTGGCCGAGCTCATGGGCGATCACGCCTTCGAGTTCGTCGTCGGTGAGCAGGCCGAGAATGCCTTGTGTGACGGCTACAGAAGCATGGTTCGGGTTGCGTCCGGTGGCAAAAGCGTTGGGCGAATCGGTTGGGATCAGGTACACCTTGGGCGTCGGCAGGCCGACTTTCTGCGACAGGCGCTCGACGATGTTGTACACGCGCGGCAGGTCTTCTCGCGCGATCGGCTGCGCACGATACATGGCGAGCGCGATCTTGTCAGAGAAGAAATACGACACGAAGTTCATGACGGCCGCCAGGATGAGAGCCATCAGCATGCCACGCTGGCCTCCGAACGCGCGGCCCGCCAGCATCAGCAGCAGGGTCATGGCGGTCAGCAGAAGCGCGGTCTTGAATACGTTGCTCATGATGTAGAAGTGCCTCTGGACTATTAGATGCTAAAAGTCGGACTTTTGGCTCTGGTACAGGCGGTGGGCGGGGCGCCAGTCGGACTGCCGGCGAGGCGCCGGCGCTACGATTGATTTCGCTTCATCCCTGGCGCTTTAGCGCTCGGTCGAGCGTCTGATCCAGGGCAGCTTTGGTTTTCTCGTACTCGGAGGGCGTGATTTTGCCCGTGCGGCGTTCTAGTTCCAACTGGAACATTTCTTCCTTCAGCGCTTCGAGCAGCATCGAGGACTTGCCCGCTGGAGCGCTCGCGGTCTGCGGGGAAGCCGACACGGGCGCGGCCGCAGCGACTGCACGCTGGGCCGCTCGTGGTTGAGGGACGGCTTGGATTGCAGGCGCGGCGGCCGCAGCGGAGGCGGTTGCCGCAGCGCTCTGGCGCTTGGTGACAAACCATCCGCCGGCGGCCAGCACGATGGCGAATCCGCCCAGAATCCACCAGCGATATTGCTGCAGCGGGTCCGGCGTGTCGATCGGCGTACCCAATCCCCCGCCTGGACGATTGCTCATCCCTTGTCCCTGTCCCTGCGCGGCACCGGCCGCCACTTGCTGGGGCGTTTCGTTGATGGTTCCTGTGCCCTTGATGGTGTACGCCAATGACTGTCCCGGCTGGGTCCCCTGTGCGACCTCTACCGTCGTGTCTCCCTGGCTGGGGTCATTCATCGTCTGGAACAGCGAAGCGTTGGCAGCCTCGAATTGCATGGTTTTGGGAATTACAACGACCGCGTGCTCGGCCGGGTAGAGCGGCTTGGGATCGAATGTGAGCGATCCCGAATAAGGCATCGTGAATTGCACCTGGATCTGCGTTTCGCCCGGGCGCAAGGGGAAGACGACCGCGTAGCGGTTCTTCTCTTTCTGCGGCGCCGACTCTGCGGCGATGGGCTGGCCGTTGGGCGCTTTCGCCTGTGACTCCTCGATCTTGGCGCCCTCGGGCAGATAGAACTCAAAATTGTGGTCGTTCATCTGCGTCTTGGGCGGGGTCGATGCGTTGTTCACGGCGAACAGGCGCACCCCGTTCAGCGTGCCGTTTTCCGCCTGGAAGCGCATGACGTCGGCCGTCACCTGGAGGCCGGGAAGGTTCTTTACGAC
>Ga0209698_10005055_pt1 | contig 14347 bp, 9 predicted proteins | sample LitLauG_LLR_2012_FD_187203 | JGI IMG/M metagenome (GOLD analysis project Ga0209698, IMG submission 187203) | Freshwater sediment microbial communities from Pennsylvania, USA - Little Laurel Run_MetaG_LLR_2012 (SPAdes) (version 2) | ecosystem: Environmental > Aquatic > Freshwater > Creek >... | reverse complement strand
CTGCAGTTTTTCCCGCTCGAGGGTGGCCGGATCGCCGCCGCCGCCGATCAGGCGCTTGCGCGGCTGCCGCAAGGTCGCGTGCGCCTGGATTTGCGCGCCGAGTCGCCCGCCAGTCCCGGCTTCAGCGCGCTGCGTGGTGTGCTCGTCGCCGATGACGGACCCGCGTCGGGTGGCTGGGTCGGGCAGATCGACCTGCCCCTGCAAGGTAGCGAAGCCGCAGGCGCTGCGCCATCGCCCAAGGGCGCGGCCGCTGCTCCGGCCCCGTACACGGGCCCCGCACCCACGGCCGGCGCCAGTGTCCCCGCGCCCGCCGGCAGCGCCGCGCCGGCTCCCACGCCAGCGGTGGCCACTGCAGCCGTCCCGGTTGCGCCGGGTTCCGCCGATTCAGGCGGTTCGCCGGGTTCAGGCCTGCTGGCTGTGGTCGGCGCCTTCGTCGGCGGCCTGATCCTGAACCTCATGCCCTGCGTGTTCCCCGTGCTGTCGCTCAAGCTCATGGCCCTGGTGCAGCACCGGGGCGAAACCCGCGCACGCCTGCGTGCCCATGGCCTGGCCTTTACCGGCGGCGTCGTCCTGAGCTTCCTGGCCCTCGCCGGGCTGCTGCTCGCGCTGCGTTCGGCCGGCTCCCAGATCGGCTGGGGCTTTCAGCTGCAGTCACCCCTGGTGATAGCCGGCCTGACCGCGCTGTTCTTTCTCATCGGGCTGAACCTGCTGGGCGCCTTCGATTTCACGCTTGGCGCTGGGCTGGCCAACAGCCGGGCCGCCCGCGCACTCGACGGCGACGCCGGCCCTGCGGCGGGCGATGGCGGGCTGCGCGGCAGTTTCGCCACCGGCGTGCTCGCCGCGGTCGTGGCCTCGCCGTGCACGGCTCCCTTCATGGGGGCAGCGCTGGGTTACGCCGTCACGCAATCGGCGCCGGCTGCGCTGCTGGTATTCGCGGCGCTGGGCCTGGGCATGGCGACGCCGTACCTGGCGCTCACCTTCTTTCCGGCCGGCCTGAGCCGCCTGCCGCGTCCCGGCGTATGGATGGAACGCCTCAAGCAGTTCATGGCCTTTCCCATGTTCCTCACCTGCGTGTGGCTTTTCTGGGTGCTGGCACTGCAGGCCGGCGCAGACGCTTCCGCCTGGATGCTCGCGGCCCTGGTTGGCCTTGGGCTCTTTGCCTGGTCGCTGGGCCTGGCCCAGCGCGGCGCCGCCCGTTTCCGCTGGCTGGCAGCCATGGCCGCGCTGGCCACGGCGCTGGCGGTGCTGCCACTGGCGCGCGGTTCCGCACCGGCGGCGCCCAGGCTCGAGGCCCGCGCAGATGCCGATGGGACGTGGTCCGCCTGGTCACCGGGGATGCAGGCCACCGCACTGGCGGCCGGACGCCCGCTGTTCGTCGATTTCACCGCTGCCTGGTGCATCACCTGCCAGGCCAACCGCCGCATCGTGCTCAGCGACGAGCGCGTGGTCAGCGCCTTCCGCAAGGGCGGGGTCGTGCTCATGGAAGCCGACTGGACCCGCCGTGACGATTCCATCAGCCGCGAACTCACGCGCTTTGCACGCAGCGGCGTGCCGATGTACGTACTTTACGATCGCGCCGGCACTGCGCACCTGCTGCCGGAAATCCTCTCCACCCAAGGCCTGCTGGACGCCCTGGCGGCACTTTGAGCCTGCGGCAGTTGGCGCTGCCAATACCCGCTGTTTTCAACTTCTCCCGTCCAGATCGATCCATCGTTCCAGCTTCTTCTCCAGCAGCGCCTCGACCTCGGGCAGGCGCGCGCCGTCGATGCGCAGCTGGTCCGGCCCCAGACGGTGGTAATCCGGCTGCGCCATGCGCGCGTGCAGCGCCGCCTGCTCCTGTTCCAGCGCCGCGATCTCGGCCGGCAGCGCCGCGAGTTCGCGCCGCTCCTTGAATCCCAGCTTGTCGCGCTGCCTGGCCCCGGCGTTGGCGGCGCCGGGCACTGCCGGGGGCGCCGGCGCAGCTGGTGCGGGCGCTGCCGCCGGGCTCGGCAGCGCCTTCTGGCGCAGCCACTCGCTGTAGCCACCGACGTACTCCTTCCAGCGGCCGCCTCCCTCGGCAACCAGGCACTGGGTCGCGATGTTGTCGAGGAAGCGCCGGTCATGCGAGACCAGCAGCAGCGTGCCCTGGTATTCGGCCAGCGTCGCCTCGAGCAGTTCCAGCGTTTCCATGTCCAGGTCGTTGGTCGGTTCGTCCAGCACCAGCAGGTTGGCCGGCTGGGCGAACAGCCGCGCCAGCAGCAGGCGGTTGCGCTCGCCGCCGGACAGGGTGCGCACCGGCGCCTCTGCGCGCCGCGGCGAGAACAGGAAATCGGCCAGATAGGACATGACGTGCTTGCGCGTGCCGCCGGATTCCACCCAGTCCGATCCCGGCGATATGGTCTCGAGCAGCGTCTTTTCCGGATCCAGCGCGGCGCGCTGCTGGTCAAAGAATGCCGCCGTGATGCGGGTGCCCCCGCGGATGGTTCCGGCATCGGGCGCGAGCTGCCCCAGGAACATCTTTATGAGCGTGCTCTTGCCCGCGCCGTTGGGACCGATAAGCGCCAGGCGGTCGCCGCGCATGAGGCGCAGGTCGAGATCCGCGACGATCACCTTGTCGCCAAAGCGCTTGCTCACGCCCTCGAGCTCGGTCACCAGGCGCCCGGAGCGTTCCCCGGCGCTCAGCTGCAGGTTCACCGCGCCCACCCGCTCGCGCCGCTCCTCGCGCTCGCTGCGCAGCTGTTCGAGGCGGCGCACCCGGCCCTCGTTGCGGGTGCGCCGCGCCTCCACGCCCTTGCGGATCCAGACTTCTTCCTGGGCCCAGAACTTGTCGAAGCGCCGCCGCTCCTGCGCCTCGGCCTGCAAATCGAGTTCCTTGCGCGACTCGTAGGCCGCAAAGCTGCCCGGGTAGGAGCGCAGTGCGCCGCGGTCGAGCTCGATGATGCGCGTTGCCACCCGGTCGAGGAAGCGCCGGTCGTGGGTGATGATGATGGCCGAGCGCTGGCCGCGCTGCTCCTCGATCAGCAGGTCCTCCAACCGCTCGATGCCGCCCAGGTCGAGATGGTTGGTGGGTTCATCGAGCAGCAGCACGTCGGGCTGCAAGGCGAAGGCCAGCGCCAGCGCGGCGCGCTTGCGCTCGCCGCCGGAGCAGGTGGCGGGATCGGTCCCGCTGTCCAGGTTGAAACGGTGCAGGAATTCCTGCAGCCGCGCCAGCCCGCGCCAGTCTTCGCCATCATGGTCGAACGCTCCCGGGCCGGCGCGTTCGGCCAGGCTGGCCGACAGGTCCTGCGCCGGCGGCAATTCCGGCTCCTGCTCGACAAAGACCACTTTCAGCCCATCGCGCAGGCGCACTTCGCCGCCGTCCAGCGCCTGGCGCCCGGCGATGGCTGCCAGCAGTGACGATTTGCCGCTGCCATTGCGTCCGATGAAACCAATGCGTTCGCCTTCGACGACGGTCAGTGACGCCATGTCGAGCAGCGGCGTCATGCCGAAGGCGAGTTCGGCGCGGATCACGGACAGCAGGGTCATGGCGGAGGCGCAGCCTGGTCGAAGGTATGGTGGTTTTGGAAGATACCCCGGTGCGCCGGGGAAGCGGGATCAGGTTTTCCGGCGCACTGCCGATATTGCATGGAGGAGACCGTGTACGTCCCATGCTCAAATTCGCCCTCGCTGCCGGGATCGTCTACGAATGGCTGTTCGGCGCCACCGTATTCACCCTGCCCTCGCTCGAAAGCGCCGTGATCCACACGGTGTGCGCCACGCTGCTCGCGTGGATGGTGCTCGAGACCTGTCGCGTGCTCTTCATGGCGGCGATGTCGCTCGACGATCGCCCGCCGGGTCACCGCCGCGGCTGAGGCGTCGCGCCGGCGCGTTCCGCCGCCGCTCAGTGCTTCTTTTTCTTTTTCTTTTTCCTTTTCGGCATCGCCAGCATCGTGCCGCGGCACTTGGCCGCCCCGCAGCGGCATTCGTACTGCAGGCGCAGCTTCTTGGTGATCTTCTCGTCGATGATCAGGCAGTAGTCGTAGTTCAGTTCCTCGCCGCTGCCGATGTCGCGGATGGCCTCGATGAACACCCGGCCGCTGCCGCTCTCTTCCGTCTCGCAATTGGGATCGCAGGAGTGGTTGATCCAGCGCGCGTCATTGCCGTTCTGGCTCGCATCGATTACCCGCTTGCCGTCACTGAGAGAAAACAGGAAGGTGTGGTTGGGATCGTTCGGATCCGAGGGCGGACGTTCATCGGCCTCCTTCCACGAGATGATGGCGCCGCGGTATTCGATGACGCGCTCGCCCTTGGCGATATCGGCAACCGCATACATGCCGCGACCGTGTATCGGGGAGTTGCGCACGGCCACCTTGGAGACCGTTGCCTTCCGCGCTACCTTGCCGGCGGGTGCGGCCTTGCCGGCCTTCGAGGGGGTCTGAGGCGCGCTCTTGCCGGCCTTGCCCGGCTTTGGCGGTGCCTTGTTGCGCCGTGCAGTGGCATCGCCGGCAGGAGGGGGAGCGGCGCGGCGCGGCGCCGCCGTGGATCTGGTCTTCGTTGCAGTCTTTTTCGTGGCCATTGGCGGAAACGGTGGGTTCGGGGAATGGAGGCAATTGGCTTTTCGCGGCAGCAAACCGCGGCTTGGTCCGCGCCCATGATCCGGCGGGCCGTGCAAGTATCGCAGAAGTGGGCGGCGCGGCCGCGCAGGCGCCGCTCAGTCGCGCGAGAACAGCCGCTGGACAGCCTGCGCCGGCGAGGTCTTCATCACGCGCAGCAGGTTGTTGTACCCATCCGTCCAAACGCCGACGTCGGCCTGCTCGCGCAGCGCCTCGCCGCGCTTGCCGATGGCACCGTCGGCCAGCGTCTGCGGGTTGCGGGCAATCAGCACCCACTCACTGCTGCTGGCCTTGGACGCGTTGTCGTCGATCTCGTCGTCGATGAGGCGTGCGCTCAGGCCGGCGGCCGCGGCAATATTGGCCAGCACCGGCTGCAGGTCCAGGAACCGGTTCGAGATGTGCACCGCCACGATGCCGTCGTCGGCCAGATGGCGCACATAAAGTTCCACGGCCTCGCGCGTCAGCAGGTGCATGGGGATCGAATCGCTGGAGAACGCATCCACGGCGAGAACGTCGAATCCCTGCCGCTGCCCCGCGGCCCACTCGCGGTCCAGCGACAGGCGGGCGTCGCCCAGCGCGACCTCCACCCGCGCCGGCGTCGACTCCAGGTAGGTGAAGCGGCTGTTGGCCAGCGTCACGACGTCGCGGTCGAGTTCATAGAAACGCACGCTGTCGCCGGCGCGGCCGTATGCGGCCAGCGTGCCCACGCCCAGGCCGATGACACCGATGCGCGTCGTGGGCTTGCGATCCTGCGCCCGGCTTATGGCCATTCCGACGCCCGAGCTGCGGGTGTAATACGAGCCGGGCTGGTTTTGGTCGGGCCCGCTGGTTGCCTGCTCGCCATGCAATATCACGCCGTGCAGCAGCCGGCGCACCCGCACGCCATCGTCTTCGACCTCGCGCACGCGTAGCGTGCCGTAAAAGTTGCGCTGCATGACGAGCAGGTCGTGGTCGAGGAAGCTGACGTATTTCCAGTCTGCCCAGGCGATGCCGGCGCAGGCCAGCAAGGCTGCCGCCGTCAGGCCGGTGGACCACGCGCGCGCCATGGCCGGCCGGCGCAGTGCGGCCAGGAACGCGGTGATGGCCACGAAGATCAGCGCCAGCGGCAACTCGTAAAGGGAGCGGAAGATTCTCGGCGCGACCAGGCCGACAAAAACGCCGCCCAGCGCACCGCCGACCGAAATCATGAGGTAGAAGCGCGTCAGTTCGGTGCTGGCCGGCTTGCGCGCTGCCAGTTCGCCGTGGCAGAAGACGCAGGTTGCCAGCAGCCCCAGGCAGTAGAGCGGCACGGCGAGGCTGACATCGAGGACGCCGCTCGATACCGACAGGCCGGCCGCCATGAGCAGCGCCGCCATCAGGGCCAGCGGCATGCCCCAGCGCGGGCTGTACCAGCCGCGCCCGCCGCGGCCCTCGAAGACCACGACGAAGCTGAAAAGATAAAGTGCGAGCGGCAGCACCCAGAGGAAGGGCGCCGAGGCCACGTTCTGCTGCAACTGGTTGGTGGTGGCCAGCAGCAGCACGACGCCCAGCGCCGAGAGTCCCAGCCAGATCGCCGGCGAGCCGGCCAGCGGGCTTTCGGGATTGCTGCCGCTGTCGGCGGACTGCGTGGCTTGCTTGCCCGTGGGCGCGCCGTGTCGGCACTGCCAGGCGCTCCAGGCGCAGCCGGCAACAAATACCAGGTACACCAGGGACCAGGTCACGGCCTGGCCGTGCGAGCCCAGCAGCGGCTCCACGAGGAAAGGAAATGCCACCAGTCCCAGCAGCGAACCGAAATTGGACAGCGCGAACATCCGGTACACCGTGCGCGCCGGGAAACGGTGGGCTATCCAGGCCTGCAGCAGCGGCCCGGTGGACGACAGCAGGAAGTAGGGCAATCCTATGGTCGCCAGCAGGACCAGCAGGATGGCCAGGGCGGCATCCTGGCCGCCTACCGGCTTGAGTGCTGCGCTGGGAACGATGGGCAGAAGCGCGATGCTCAGGGCCAGCAGCGTTACGTGCACCTGGAACTGGCGGCGCGGCGGCAGCCGGCGCGTCATGAAGTGCGCGTACGAATAGCCGGCGAGCAGCGTCGACTGGAAGAACACCATGCAGACTGACCAGACCCCGGCACTGCCGCCGAACCAGGGCAGGATTTGCTTGGCGATGATGGGCTGGACCAGAAACAGCAGCAGCGCGGACAGCGCGATGGTCGCGGCAAAAAGGGGCATGGGAAGTAGCTGCGGAGGCGGCGCTTGGCGGTCGGCTTGCCCGGAAATGCGCCTGGAAAATGGGCTAAAGGCGCGGATTCTCGCACGCCACATCGCGATAAGTGACACGCGGACACCCCGCTTCTCCGGCCACCCTGCGAAATGCCCGCACCGTAAGCTCGTCCCGGCCATTGTTACCCGGTGTGCTTGTCGTCCCGCGGGCATTGGCGTCCTTGCCCTGCCGGCAGCCCAGTGTGCCGCATGGGTCCTGCGAGCGAAATTGAGTCCGGAGCCCGCTTTGTTTGACCTGCCGCCCCGATCGACGGATGACCTGCCCGGCGAGGATGCCACGCCCGGACCTGTGGCGCTCGATACGCTCGCGCTGCGCTGGCAGGTGATCGTCGGACGTGACCGGCGCCCAAGCGGTGTCCGGCTCGAACTGCGCGACCGTGGCGCGGCGCGGCCGGTGCCGCTGAGCGCACTGCTCGACAGCGTCGTGCGGGGCTTCGTGGCCGATGAATCGCTGCCGTTCCCCCATGGCCTCGTGCTCCTGGCGCCACTCGCCCCTGTGGTCGATGCCGCAATGGCACGCTGGTCGGCGCCGCGCAACGTCCTGCTGGAAATTCCTGCCACCGACCTCCAGGATGAGGCTCGGGTGCGGATACTTTTCGATTCCCGCCAGAAGGGTGTCCGCCAGGCCCTGCGCCTGTCCGACGTGATGCCGTCCCGGGAGCGCCTGCCCTTTTTCCAGTACCTCGTGGGCCCATCGGATCTGGCGCGCCAGGCGAGCATTCCGGTGCTGGCGCTGGACGCGGCCAACCTCGCCCAGGCCGACGCAGCCCTGGCGGCCGGCGCGCACGGCGTGGTCGGCTGGCCGGTCAGCGAAGCCGCGGAAGCCAAGGCCCGCGAGCTGTCGCCCTCGCAGCGGGCGATATTCGAGCTGGTTCGGCTCATCCAGGCCGACGCGGAGATTCGCGCGCTGGAACAGGTGTTCGAGGCCGAACCACTGCTCGCGTACATGCTGCTGACCCTGGCCAACAGCGTTGCATTCCGCCGCGGCACGCCGACGGCTTCGCTGCGCCACGCGGTGACCTCTATCGGCTACCAGCGTCTCATCAAGTGGCTGGTGCTCATCCTGGCGATATCAAGCAAGGAAGGGCGCATGGCGCCGCTGATTTTCACGACCCTGGTGCGCGGCTATTGCATGGAAAACCTCAGCCTGGCCGCCGGCCGCCCCCGCGCCGAAACCGACGAGGCCTTCATCGTCGGCGCGTTCTCACTGCTCGACATGATCACCGGCCAGCCCCTGTCCGCCCTGCTGGGCGAAGTCGGGTTGCCCGACGGCGTGGTCGATGCGCTCGTTGCGCGGCAGGGCCCCTACGCGCCGATGCTGGACGTGGTGCTGAGCCTGGAATCGGACGATGCGCAGGGTCACGATGCGGCCTGCGCTTCCTGCCCCATCGATCCCGACGCGATCAATCGCGCGCTCCTGCAGGCTATAGCCGCAGCCGACGCGATGCTGGCATTGATCTAGTCCGGCGCCCGCGGCCGCCGGCATTGCGCCCTCGCCCGCAGCGGGGCGCCGCGCGGTTAGGCGACGCGACGCGACCGTTGTGGCGGATATTGGGCCGGCGCGGTCAGGCAGCCGGTGGCGCGTTCCTCCCACAATTGTTCCAGCGATCGGTGCTGCGGCGGCAGCGCGAGGAGCAGCTGGACACCCATTGCGCCGCAAACCCTCGAGAGCGTGCCTGCCAGGCCGCCACCGGCTTCGAGGGATGCCACCGCATCGAGGCCGACGCCGGCGCGCTGCGCCAGTTCGCGGCGGCTCCATCCCAGCGCAAGCCGCCGTCTATGCAGGCTTTCCGCGATGGCTGCCACGGGCGCGGTGTCGACGCTGCCAAGCGCTGCTGCTGCCCCCGGCATGGCGGGATCGCCAGCGCCGGTGGCCACCATGCGGATGTGCAGGCTGCGCAGCAGCTTTTCCCAGGTGTGCAGGCGGATGGCCATGGGCTGCTCGAAGGCCCGGCGTACGTTCTTGTAGCCGACCCCGCTGTCCAGGCTCAGGCGATAGGCGGCGGGCGGCTGCAGCAGCGGCAGGCGGGCGGCCAGTTCCCCAAAGGTGAGCACGGCTTGCCGGGCTTCGGGTTCGGCGTATGGCGGCGGATCGGGCCGGGGAACCGGCGCTATCAAGGCGCATGGCATGACCGGACGATGGCCGCGCACCGGCGCAGCGTCAAGACGATTGCCGAATATTCACCATCCGGATATCGCGCCGCCCGTGCCCGGCCGCCCGCACCTCAGCGCGCCGATTTCCTGGGCGCCTTCGTGGCGGGTGCCTTGCGCACGGCTGCCTTCTTCGCCGCGGCCTTGACGGCGGTTTTGGCGACCGCCTTGACCGCCGCTTTCACCGCCGAACTGCCAGGTGCCCTCGCTGCCGGCTTGGCAGCCGCCTTTGCCGCCGGCCCGGCGGCTGCCTTGCCCGCGCTCTTCGCGCCGTCGCCGCCGGCGGCCTTGCTTGCAGATTTGCCTGCCGCCTTGACCGCGGGCCTTGCTGCGGACTTCAGGGCGGCACGCGCGGCGGCCGCCCCTTCGGGCGCGTCTTCGGGCGCGCCTTGCGCTAGCGCGCCTTTCGCGGAACGTGAGGCGCCGGCCGATCTGCCGCGCGCCGCGGCGCCTGCCGCCGGCGCCGCCCCCTCGGCTGCCCCGGGGCGCGCCGACCGCACTTCGAATTCAAAGCCGGTGGAACCGTCAGGTTTGCGAACCAGGTAGGCGGCAAATTTGCGCCGGGTGCGATTGGACACGAAGCCGCGCAGCAGGTCGGTGCGGCCGGCGCCCAGCAACTTGCGCATCTGCTCGGCCTCGATGGTCTGCTGGAGTATCACGCGCCCGGAGCGGAAGTCGCAGCTGCGCGCCGCGCCCACGGATTTCTCGCAGACATAGGCCATAGGCTGTTCGTAGACCGCGGCGCCGCACTTGGGACAGGGGCCGAGCGGCGTCAGGCCGCTGAAGTCGACCTCGGTTGCGTCGTCGTCTCCGGCGGCATTGCCGAAATCGAATTCGAGCTTGAATTCCGCGGATATCTTCAGCGCAGCGGCAAATGGACGGCCCATCTTGCTGCGGAATCCCGTCAGCGGGCCGACAGCGCGGTCCTTGAGCAGTGCCTCCACCTCGTCATATTCGAAGGTGCGGCTGCCCGGGTGCTTGGGCAGGGAAAAGTCGCATGCCGTGCAGGCGAAGCGGCGGTAATTTTCCTGCACCGTGCCGCCGCATTTCGGGCACGGCGTCTTGAGGGTGGCGTAATCGCCGGGCACGGTGTCCGATTCGTAGCTCTTGGCGCGGTCGACCATGCGCTGGGTCATCTGCGCGATGTCGTGCATGAAAGCGCCGCGCTCGAGCTCGCCGTGTTCCATCAGCGCGAGCCGGTGCTCCCATTCCCCGGTGAGCTCGGGCGCGGTGAGCTCGTCGATGCCCAGGCCGCGCAGCAGGGTCATCAGCTGGAAGGCCTTGGCCGTGGGGTGCAGATCGCGCCCGTCTCGCACCATGTACCGTTCGGCGATCAGACCTTCGATGATGGCCGAGCGGGTTGCCGGCGTACCCAGTCCCTTGCCGGCCATGGCCGCGCGCAGCTCATCGTCGTCGACGAGCTTGCCCGCACCTTCCATTGCGGAAAGCAGCGTGGCCTCCGTATAGCGTGCCGGCGGCTTGGTGGCCAGCGCGCTGGCTTCGACCGACTGGGCGAGGACGGTTTCACCGGGGTCGACGGCCACCAGGGACGCCTCGTCGGACTGCGCTTCACGGCCGTAGACCGACAGCCAGCCCGGCTCCACCAGTACCTTGCCCTCGGTCTTGAAATGCTGTCCCGCCACCTCCGTGATGCGCGTGGTGACCAGGTATTCGGCCGCCGGATGGAATACCGCCAGGAAGCGGCGCACGACAAGGTCGTAGATCTTCTGCTCGGCTTCGGACAGCGCTGCCGGCGCCTGCAGCGTGGGCACGATGGCGAAGTGGTCGGATATCTTCGTGTCGTCGAAGATCCGCTTGTTCGGCCGCACCCAGCCTTTTTCCAGGATGCGGGCCGCGTGCGGTGCATATTCGGGCAGGCCTTCCACGGCCGCCTTGCGCTTGGTTCCCGCCTCGCCGACCATCATCTGGAGGGTCTGCTGGACTACGGCGACGTAATCCTGCGGCAGCGCCCGGGAATCGGTGCGCGGGTAGGTCAGCGCCTTGTGTTTCTCGTAGAGCGCCTGCGCCAGCGACAGCGTGGTCTTGGCCGAGAAGCCGAAACGGGCGTTGCCCTCGCGCTGCAGGGACGTGAGGTCGAAAAGCAGCGGCGAGAGCTGCGAGCTGGGCTTGGCTTCCTCATGTACCGTGCCGGGCCTGCCGCTGCAGGCGGCAACGACGGCCTCGGCGGCGGCGGCATTCCATACCCGCTCGGCACGCGCCTCGGCGTCGTCGTCGGGCTTCTTGAAGGCGGGATCAAACCAGCGCCCCTTGTAGCTGCCGGCCTGGCAGGCGAAGCTGGCATGGACCTCCCAGTAGCCCCGGGAGACGAATTTGCGGATGCGGTCCTCGCGCTCGACGACGATCGCCAGGGTTGGAGTCTGGACGCGGCCCACCGTCGTGAGGAAAAATCCGCCGTCCTTGCTGTTGAACGCGGTCATGGCCCGCGTGCCGTTGATGCCAATGAGCCAGTCCGCCTCGGAGCGGCAGCGCGCCGCATCGGCCAGGGGCTGCATGGCGACGTCGGAACGCAGCCCGGCAAAGGATTCGCGGATTGCCGCCGGGGTCATGGACTGCAGCCACAGGCGCGAGATGGGCTGGCGCGCGCCGGTGTGCTGGACGATGTAGCGGAAGATCAGTTCCCCTTCGCGGCCCGCGTCGCAGGCGTTGATGAGGCCGTCGACATCCTTGCGCTTGATCAGCTTGGCCAGGACCTTGAGGCGCGCTTCGGAACGCTCGATGGGGCGCAGCGCAAACTCCGGAGGGATTACGGGCAGGTGCGCGAAACTCCACTTGCCGCGCTTGACTTCGTATTCCTCGGGCTCATGCAGTTCCAGCAGGTGGCCCACCGCCGATGAAAGGACGTATTCGTCGCTTTCGAAGTAGTCCTGCTGCTTGGTAAAGCCCCCCAGGGCGCGCGCGATATCGGCGGCCACCGACGGCTTTTCGGCAATGATCAGGGTCTTTTTGCTCATGGATTCCGGACAAACCACATCTCGACGGGGGCCGCTTTCCGCGTCAGGCGGTGGCCGGCAGGCCCGGAAAAACGGCCCTGCGGGGGTCGATTCCCTATTTCAGAATAACAACGAAACGGAAACGGTGCACGCCGCGACGGCGCGGCCGACCTTTTCAGTGCATGGCGCGCGCTTCGTCGTCGTCAAGAAGCTCTTCCAGAAGCAGGAAGTCGACGTCGGCAGAATGGCTCCAGAGCACCATCAGGACGATGATCTTGACGGTGGCGACAGAAAGCGGGGAATCGGTTATGGCAAGTGCGCGCTCGATGACGATTTCGCGCTGGCGCGGGCTGAGCTGCCGGGCCGAGTCGAGATAGACGAGAAACCCCACTGCCTCGGGACCCAGCTGGGCCATTTCCGCCGGCGCATAGACCCGCAGGCTGCTGCCGTTTTCCAGGGGGAGATCGCCGGCATCTTCGACGATGCGGGCCAGGCCCTGCAGCCAGGCCAGGGCTTCGCGGATTTCGTCGTCGTCGAATCCCGCGTCCGCAAGCGAGCGGCCGAGGGCCGATGCGTCCGGGCAGGCCTCGAACGCGCCGTAGTTTTCGTACAGGTAGACGAGTACGTCAAACATGGATGTACCACTGTACCGCCGCGGGGCCGACATTGCAATCGGCCCCGCTTGGCGACCATTCCCCGGCTAGGAGAGCCGCTGGTAGCGGTTCCCCGGCAGACGCTCCACGCGCTGCGCCAGTTCGAGTTCCAGCAGCAGGGCCGCGACGCTTCCGGCATCCTTGCCCAGCCGCGCCGCCAGGGTGTCGACGTCGGCCGGATCGTGTCCCAGGGCATCGAGCAGCCCGCTGCCCGCCGGCGTCCCCGCCGGCTCCAGCGCGCCCCGGCCGGGAGCGGGCCGCGCGGGTGTCAAGCGCAATTCCTCCAGCACGTCCTGCGCCGTTTCCACCAGCTTGGCTCCATCGCGCAGCAGCTGGTGGCAGCCGCGCGAAAGCGGTGAATGGATGGAGCCGGGAATGGCGAAGACCTCGCGGCCCAGCTCGGCCGCCAGCCGCGCCGTGATCAGCGAGCCGGAATGGGGTGCCGCCTCGACGACCAGCACCCCCAGGGACAGGGCGGCGATAAGGCGGTTGCGGCGCGGAAAGTGGAATGGCAGCGCATCGGCGCCAGGCGCGAACTCCGACAGCAGGAGTCCCTCGCCGGCGATGCGGGCGCAGAGCGCGGCGTGGGCGGGCGGATAGACCATGTCGATCCCCGTGCCCAGCACGGCTACCGTGGCGGCCCCGGCATCGAGCGCTCCCCGGTGCGCAGCCGCGTCGATTCCTGCTGCCAGGCCGCTCACGATCGCCAGGCCGGCGCGGCCCAGATGCGCGGCAAAGGCGGCGGCATTGCGGTTGCCCTGGTGGGTTGCATTGCGGCTGCCCACGATGGCGAGGCCGGCGCGCCCCAGCAGCTCGCGCCGCCCATGGGCGAACAGCAGGACGGGCGGGTCGGCCAGATGCAGCAGCGCGGCGGGGTAATCGGGGTCCGCCATGGATAACACAGAGCGCTGGTCGCCGCCGGCCAGCCACCGCGCCGAGCGTTCCAGCGCAAGGGCCACGGATTCCGTTGGCGCATCCGTCAGGGCTGCGGCGACGACCGGGCCGCACAGGTCGCTGAGGCGCGCGTGGTGCGACCCGCTGGCGCTATGGACGCGCGTTTGGTCGCCAGTGAGAAACAGGGCGCTGGGTTCGCCGAAGGCATCCAGCAGTGCGCGGGCCCGGGCGGCACCTATGCCCGGTGTGAGCGCAAGGCGCAGCCACGCCGTTGCCGCGTCAGCAGCCATGACGTCTCCAGGGCGTTAAGGCCTGTCAGGCTAGGGTGCGGCAGGGGCTCGCGGAGCGGCGGACGCAGATCCGCCCGGCGTGGGCCCGGCTTCGGGCTGGTCGAAGCGGTCGCCAACCATGATGGGGCCGGATGCGGAGACCAGCAGCGCATAGGAGATACCGTCGAACACGCGGAAGACGAACATGTGCCCCACGTCTTCGTCCGGCAGCTTGACTTTCTGGTGTCCCGGCGCAGTGCGGTCGACGATGGTAGCGCCGTTGCGCAGCACCGCCAGCACGTGGCCGATTTCCAGGCCGTCCCGGTGGCCGCGGTTGAGCGTCACGATATCGCCGGCGCCGACCGCGTTGACCCCGCCATAAACCGCGACGATGCGACCCTCGATGTCCCGTTCGGGACGGTGCGGCACGTAGTTCATGAGCTCCTGGTGTTCGATGGGCACCAGCCGGTCGCCCACGCCGATCTCCAGCTTGCTCTCGAGGATGAGGAGCGAGGCGACCGGGCCGCCCTTCACCAGGCGCGCCGTGCCGAGGAAGCGCGCCTCGTAGGCGATGGGCGACTTGCGCGCGTAGTCATCGGG
>Ga0209698_10005054_pt1 | contig 14349 bp, 9 predicted proteins | sample LitLauG_LLR_2012_FD_187203 | JGI IMG/M metagenome (GOLD analysis project Ga0209698, IMG submission 187203) | Freshwater sediment microbial communities from Pennsylvania, USA - Little Laurel Run_MetaG_LLR_2012 (SPAdes) (version 2) | ecosystem: Environmental > Aquatic > Freshwater > Creek >... | reverse complement strand
CAGGCATTCCTTGCGGCTGGCCACGTTTGTAGTGTGATGGGCTATTGGCAATATCCTGCCTTATCGGAGAGATTCAAAGTACCCATAGTGATTACCGGTTTCGAGCCGCTCGATGTGCTGGAGGGTATCCGGCGCGCCGTTTTACAGTTGGAGGCCGGACGTCACGAAGTGGAGAATGCCTACGGTCGTGTTGTGACGTTCGAAGGCAACAAGCCGGCGCAGGAAATGCTAGAGCGAGTGTTCCACGTGACCGATCGAATATGGCGTGGTATCGGAATGATTCCCAAGAGCGGTTGGTCTCTGCGTCCTGAATATCGCGATTTCGATGCTGAGTATAAGTTCGACGTTCGGGGCATCGTTACGCATGAGTCTTCATTGTGCCGCGCGGGTGAAGTGCTGCAAGGGGCTATCAAGCCTACCGAGTGTGCTGCTTTTGGTAAAGCATGCACGCCGCGCTCGCCTCTCGGAGCGACCATGGTGTCGAGCGAAGGCGCTTGCGCCGCATACTTTAACTACGGCCGTTTTGTGAAGGTGGAGGACCTGGCCACGGCATGTCCAGCGAAATAGATTTTTCAGGCTGGACTTGCCCGCTCCCTCTTCGTGATTATCCAAACATTGTGCTTGGCCACGGTGGCGGCGGCACGCTCTCCGCTGAACTGATTGAGAATTTGTTCGTTCCGGCGTTCAGGAATTCTGTGATCGAGGGGTTGGCAGATTCCGCAGTTTTGCGCGTTCCTCCCGGACGTCTGGCATTTTCCACAGACTCCTATGTTGTGAGACCGTTATTTTTCCCGGGCGGCAGCATTGGTGAACTTGCGGTAAACGGCACAGTGAACGACCTTGCCATGAGTGGAGCGCAACCCCTTTACCTTAGCGTAGCGTTCATTATTGAAGAGGGTCTCCCGATGGCCATACTGGCTGAAATTGTGGAGCGGATGCGGATCGCTGCGCATACTGCGGGAGTCCAAATTGTTACGGGGGACACCAAGGTTGTTGAAAAGGGTCACGGCGATGGCTGTTTCGTAAATACGGCCGGCATCGGAGTGGTTCCCGAAGGGAGGGATGTGGGGCCGAGTCGTGCCAAACCCGGAGACATTGTCATTATCAGTGGCACTTTGGGAGATCACGGCATGGCCGTCATGAGCGTTCGGGAAGGCTTGGAGTTCGATAGCGTCATCCGCTCAGATTCCGCAGCCCTGAATGGAATGGTGGAGGCCATCTTTGCGGCCTCAAATGATATCCATGTCTTGCGCGACCCAACGCGCGGCGGTCTGGCCTCATCTCTCAATGAGATTGCTACTCAGTCAAAGGTCGGGATCGCCTTGACTGAGGATAAACTCCCTGTCAAGCCAGATGTTGCAGCGGCCTGTGAACTCCTCGGGATGGATCCGATCTACGTGGCGAATGAAGGTAAACTTGTTGCCATTGTGGGAGAGTCGTCAGCGGAGAAAGTGCTTCACGCAATGCGCCACCACCCGCTTGGCGGCGACGCGGCTATCATTGGCACCGTCATCGCCGAACGCGCTGGTATGCTGACCGCCAAAACAAAGATCGGTGGCACACGCGTCATTCCAATGCAGATCGGCGAACAATTGCCGCGTATTTGCTAAGGCTTCAACATCACAAAAGAATAGAGTGTATCGCCCGCGCCGACAACCAGATACTGCTTGCCGTCTAATTCGTAAGTGATCGCTCCATTACTAAGTCCCTGGCCCAAGTTCGCATGCCAGAGTGCTTTGCCCGTTGTTGCGTCAAGTGCCACCAGGTTATTTGATGTATCTCCTGCGAACACTAAGTTCCCGGCTGTACTGAGCACTCCGGAACGAATCCCGGCCGACTCCCATTTGTGGCTCCAGCGAATCTTGCCTGTTTTGTAATCAATCGCCTGCAGCATGGATTCGGCCCAACCGCCCTGATCGTTACCGCCCCAACCCTCCGGCTTATCGTCGTCATCATAGATGTAATAGACACTGTAAGCTCGCGTGGCGTTCACATAGAACAAACCCGTGGCCGGGCTGAAACTAGGAGGTGGCCAATTGGCGCCTCCTCCCTGATTGGGAGATACCAACGCCCCATCTGGTTGCGGCTCCTTGGCGGGGTTCGGAATAGGTTGCCCTTTCGCATCTACTCCCCTTGCCCAGTTCGTTTTTACGTATTCGGAGGTCACGATGTTCTTGCCGTTCGTCCGATCAAGCACGAAGAAGTAGCCGTTGCGGCTGGCTTGCGCGAGGAGTTTGCGAGGTGCTCCGTTTACGACACCGTCAAATAAGACCGGAGTTTGCACGGCATCCCAGTCGTGAGTGTCATGCGGTGAAGGTTGGAAATGCCAAACCAGTTTGCCACTATCGAGATTCAACGCAACAATCGACTCCGTGTAGAGATTGTCGCCCTTCCGTCCTTTACCCGCAATCACTGGCTGCGGATTCCCGGTTCCAACGTAAACAAGATTCAATTCTGGATCGTAGGTGCTTGGAACCCATGTCATCCCTCCACCGTGTTCCATCGCTTCCGCGGTCGGCCAAGTTTCCGAACCAGGTTCGCCCGGCTTCGGCACGCTTGACCAATGCCATTGCAAGTCTCCCGTTTCCGGATCGCGCGATTCCAGGTATCCGGGAATATCCAGGTCATCGCCGCTCACTCCCACCAGCACATGGTTCTTTACAATGATTGGCGCGACGGATGCGTAGTAGAACTGGTCGATGTCGCAAATCTGTTTGTGCCAGCGTTCCTTACCGCTCTGAATATTGAGTGACACAAGATTGCAGTCGGGAGTTTCGAAATAGAGCCAGTTTCCGTAGATTCCAACGCCGCGATTGCCTAAGTGGATTCCGCCTTTCGTACTCCATTGGTAGTGCCAAATCTCTTGGCCCGAACGAGCGTCCACGGCCCACACGTGATCTGGGACTGTGAAATAGAGCACGCCGTTCACCATGAGCGGAGTCGCTTTGATCGAACCGGCAGCCCCTCCTGCCCCGGCGCTCAGGCGGTAAGCCCACGCCAGACTCAACGAAGTAATGTTCTTGTCGTTGATCTGGATGAGTGAACTAAATCGCCTTCCTGAGTAGTCTCCGTTATACGTTGGCCATGTGTCGATTGGTTGCTGCAGTAGCTTTTCAGCCTGTAGGCCTTGCGCCAAACCACTTGCCGCGCTGAGCATCAAAACGAATACGGTCTTTAAATACATCTTCACTTCAACGTCTCCAAATAGGCCACAATGTCATGCATGTCTTTGTCGGTGTACTGATCCAGAAGCTCGATGTGCGTCCGATAGGGGTCGGTCTTGTGCACGCCCAAGTCTGCTGTCCGAGCCCAGGAACGGTAGTCTCCGTTGCTGTCGCGCAAGGCGACGGTAAAGTCGTCCATGCGCACCACTTCCCCACTGAATGTATGGCCGTCAGGTTGAGTGACTGTCACAGTGACCGGTCTGTTGTGGCTTGCTCCCGCTCCAAAGCGAGTGCTTTTTGGGAAGAGAAATCGCAGTTGCAGCGCAGGTGGATCGTATTTTGTGGCGATGTGCGCCAAGTCTCCCGTGACCGAGTGGCAGGTGCTGCACTTGCCTGCGCCATTGAAATACGCTTCTCCCGCTTTGGCGTTCCCCGTCAATACGTCTAACGGCTTTTCGAACGGCGCACGGTGCAGCGTGTCTTCGAAACGCTGATGAAGGAAGTTTGCCAGATCTTGTACTTGTGCCGGGTTCAGCGCGGCCGATGACCCTCCGCCCTGCATTGGATGGCCTTTCTTCAAAAATGGTCCCAGTTGATTTCCGTATCTGTCATGCAACACAACCAGCGAACGAACCAAGTCACTGCCGCGCTGCCCCTCAGGTGCGTTGGGCCCGGCGCCTCTGGCCTTGGGGCCGTGGCAGGTGATGCACTCGCGAAAGTAGATGGCTTTTCCTAAAGCTGCCGAAGCTTCATCAACCACTTGGCGGTCTTGCGGGCCGGCTGATAACCCGCCACTGGGTTTGCGCCGCGGGGTAGTTTGAGAAGCGCCGTTAGCCGGGAGTGCCGTTGCAAGGTAATCCACAACCAGGCCGAACTCCTCCGTGCTCCCTTTGGCCCCTTTGGAAATCATGTCGGACACGACTTCGCCCCATTGGTCTCGCGTCATGCCACGGCCCAAGACAATTGTCGGCGCATGGCAGGTGCCACATAGCTTCAAAGCTGTTTCTTTATGCGGTCCATCGGGCAATTGCGCGTAGGCCATGCCCGCGCCGAGCCAGAGGCTCAACAGCCACACGATTCGCGGTGTGCTCATAGTTATACTGTCAAGCTTATCGCGTCGACCGTTTAGTGCCCAGCGCCCAAGGAAACGGAGCGCAAAGACTCCGCATTGCTGAGCTTCGGCCAAGCGAAGCCGTAGATCGCCACCAGAACAAAACAAAACATGGGGACGATGAAGCCGCGCGACATATCGAACTGGTCCGCCACATAACCCATCAGCTTCGGCAAGATCGCGCCTCCCATGATCGCCATCACGATGTACGACGACGCGCGTTTGGCACGTGCCCCGAGCCCAAATATGCCCAGAGCGAAGATTGTGGGGAACATAACGGACATCAGGAAATAGCTCAGGAAAACGCAAAATGCCGAAAGCCAACCGAATTTGCAGAATACCAGAAAGGTGGCAATCACATTCAGCGCCGCATAAATCCCCAGTACTTTATGCGCCGAATATTTTCGCAACAAACCAGCCCCTGTAAAGCGGCCTACCAAGAAACAGAAAAACGCCAGTGACGCTAGATTTGATGCGCCCTTATCGCTGATGGCCAGCCCCCCGCTTTTCGATGCGACAAACCAGCCGGATAACCAATCATGCAGAATCCCCGCATGAGCCGCGAACCGATCAAACCCTTCGCTCCACGCCTGAGGTACAGGTGGGATCTCTGTTGTCATGTAGTTTATGAAAAAGCTGAAGATTCCGGCCTGTGCCGCTACATAGAAAAACTGTGCAGCGATGGCAAAGACAAAGTGCTTACGTGACCACATTGACTGCTCCGCGCCAGCTTTGGCGTCATCGAGATGATAGTCGTCTTCCGCTTTGATGTCGGGGACTGGCGCGAAGTAGAAGATAACCGCGAGCACGAAAACCACGGCCGCGATGCCTACATACGGTATGTACAACGTTTGGTTGCCAGTGCTATGGCCCAGCGTGTCGGTCGAATAGAAGAACATGCTACCGGCAATGGGTCCGAAAATCCAGCCAATGCCGTTACACGATTGCGCCAGGTTAATACGCGTAGCCGAATAATGCGGATCGCCCAGCACCGTGGTGTATGGGTTCGCAATCGTCTCAAGAAATGTCAGGCCGGTGGCAATGACGCAAACTCCCAGAAGAAAAGCCACAAACGCACTAGTCGCCGAAACCCCGCCGCTTTGAACCATTTCGCTGATATGCGTCGCTGGGATAAACCAAAGCCCGCCAAAACAGACAATGAGCAGCCCCGTGATGATGCCACCCTTGTAGCCGAGCTTTGTGGCGAGCCATCCGGCGGGAATTGACATCAAGAAGTACCCAAGGTAGTCCGCGAACTGTACGGAGGCCGATTGCGACTTGGTCAAATGCAACTCGTTTTGAAAATGTTTGTCCATCGTGTCGATCAGGCCATTGCAAAAACCCCATAAAAGAAAAAGACTGGTCACCAGAATAAATGTGAAAACGACGTTCTGGCCTGCATTCGTAATGAACAGGCCTCTTCGATTGACTGCGGTAGTTGTTTCCATTGCACTTGATACTGTATCGTTGACAAGTAGCGATATGCAAAAAGCCCCATTTCGCGCCGACCAAGTTGGCAGCCTTCTTCGTACGAAGGAATTGAAAGACGCACGCGCGGCGAAGCTAGCCGGAAGCATCAGCCAAGCGGATCTGACAAACATCGAAGACCAAGAAATCAAGAAAATTATTGCTCGCCAAGAAGAGACGGGGCTGAAAGGCATCACCGATGGCGAGTTTCGCCGATCCATGTGGCACTACGATTTCCTGGAGCTATTGGACGGCGTAGAGTCGTATCAATCGGAACTGGGGATCGCGTTCAAAGGCGGTATCGCCACCAAATCGAAAGCTCTGCGCGTGGTCGGCAAACTCGGTTTCTCGGGCCACCCGATGCTGGAGCACTTTAAGTTTTTGAAGGCGAACGCGCGCGCCACGCCGAAGATGACAATTCCGTCGCCCAGCGTGTTGCATTTCCGTGGCGGCCGCAAGGCTGTCAGCGAAACCGTTTATCCCGACATGGCTGAATTCTTCCATGATTTAGGGCTGGCATATCAGAAAGCCGTGCAGGCCTTTGCGGCCGCCGGCTGCCGGTATCTGCAGCTCGACGAAACGAATCTCGCCTATCTTTGCGACCCGGAACAGTGCAACATGCTGCGCGAGCGCGGTGACGATCCAGACAAATTGCCGCTCGCTTACGCCGGGATGATCAATACTGCGATCGCGGGACGTCCAGCGGACATGCGAATCACCATGCATCTATGCCGTGGTAACTTTCGCTCCAGTTACATCGCCAGTGGCGGCTACGAGCCCGTTGCCGATGTGCTCTTCAATCGCATAAACGTGGAAGGGTACTTCATGGAATGGGATACCGACCGCGCCGGTGGGTTCGAGCCGCTCCGTCTCTTGCCCAGGGATAAAATGGTGGTGTTGGGACTCGTCACCTCGAAGACAGGAACGCTTGAAACGAAGGAAGACTTGAAGCGGCGCATCGATGAAGCGGCAAAGTACGCCAACGCCGATCAACTGTGTCTCAGCCCTCAGTGCGGTTTCGCCAGTACGGAAGAAGGAAACGTTTTGGCTGAAAATGAGCAGTGGGCAAAGCTCAGTCTCATAGTCGAACTCGCACGCGAATTGTGGGGCGGTGTTTAGACTTCTCGCTCTTCTTGGAGCCTTGGCTGCGTTGGCGCCAGCGCAGTCCGTTCAGTCTGACGCGTGTCCCAATAGTCTTTGCCGTCTGGTGGCACATGGGCGCGCGCCCGATTTGCGGTTTCCCGATTTTGTCGATTTCCGCACTCGTCTGATTACGTTCTATGCGCCTGCGTATAAGCAGGTATGGCTCGCTGATAGTGGTCCAACTCCGCAAGCTCTCGCGATGATTGCCATTCTCAAGGCGGCAGAACTCAAGGGACTCAAGCCGGAGGACTACAACGCTGATCTTTGGGATGAACAAATCGCTCATCTGGATCGGTCGCAGTTCGATGTCTGCTTGACGGTCAGCGTCATGCGCTATCTTGCCGATCTACACTTCGGAAAAGCGAATCCCGGCTTCATCCACCTGGATCCTCAGTATCGAGACTTCGAAATCCCCGGTTTTCTGAAGGACAAATTGCTGGCTGCGACCGACCCTTCCGCGTTGATCGCGCAAGAGGTGGAGCCTCCGTACAAAGGCTACAAGCGCACGCAGAAAGCTTTGGCAGATTATTTGGTGATGGCTCGACAGCCAGACGTCAAACTCCCAGAGCTGTCATCAACGATAGAATCCGGCGCTCGCTATTCAGACGCGAACCTACTTGCGCAGCGTTTGAAGCAACTGGGTGACTTGCCTCACGATCTAATAATTCGTACGGATTCCCCACGCTACACGGCGGTTCTCGTGGAAGCCGTAAAACATTTTCAGGCGCGACATGGGATCGAGTCGGATGGCAGATTGGGCAAGGCAACTATCGAACAGTTGAACGTGCCGCTGTCAAAGCGGGCCGAACAGCTTCGACTCTCGCTGGAGCGCTGGCGCTGGGTTCCGCACTCGTTTTCGCATCCGCCGATTGTCGTCAACATTCCCGAATTTACCTTGCGCACACTGAACAGCGCTTATGAGACCGAGCTGGAAATGAAAGTGGTGGTTGGGTCCTCCTATGACAACCAAACGCCCGTCTTTTCGGCCGATCTTGGCTATCTGACGTTCCGACCCTATTGGAATGTCCCGCGAAGCATCCTCGAAAACGAAATGCTGCCAAAGCTTGAGGAAGAGCGCGATTACTTGTCCACTCACCGCTATCAGATTGTTAACACCGCTGAAAAAGTTGTTCCCACTCGTCACGGTTTGACTGACGCCATTCTACGCGGCCTGAGATCCGGGAAGTACCGGATTCGCCAGATGCCTGGACCCGATTGCGCGTTAGGTCTTCTGCGCTTCGGCATCCCGAATGTCCACAACGTCTACTTGCACGACACTCCTTCGCGGGAGCTGTTCGCCAAAGCACGCCGCGATTTCAGCCACGGTTGCGTGCGCGTTGAGCGCCCCGTTCAACTCGCCGAATGGACTCTCCGCGAGACAGATTCTTGGACGGCCGCAAAAATCCGCACGGCCATGCACGGCAACAAAACATTTCAGGTCAATCTCAAAAATCCGATTCCCGTCCTGCTCGTGTACGCCACCGCAATTATCACCCGAAACGGCGAAGTGCACTTTACGCCAGATATATACAATCAAGACGCGTTGCTTGAAAATCGCTTAGCGCAAGGCTATCCGAGTCGCACGACCGAGCAATAAAGTCCGCCTACGTCGACCAAGCCACTCGTTTGCCATGTTCCATCGCTGCGGAGATCAATGGCGCGTAGTGCGCTTCCAGGGGAAGACGCTTAAGCTTCAGCGTTGGAGTAACAAACCCGCTGTCGATCGTCCAATGGTCACGCACGAGTACTATCATTCCCAAGTGCTCATGCACCTCCACTTTCGCGTTTACGTTCTCGATGAGTTCTTCAAACGATTGTTCCAGTTCGCGGCGCCCGGTGTCTGTCGATGCTTGGCGGATGGCGCTTGCAGTTAGAACGGCAATTGCACAGGGAGCGTCTTTATTGGTTCCCAAAACTAAGCAGTTTTCAATAGCTGGATGGCTTCCCAAAAGCGCTTCGATCTTAGAGGGGACCACGTATTTCCCTTTTGAGGTTTTGAATTGCTCTTTGATCCGGCCAGTAATCTTCAGCCAGCCATCGGACGTGATTTCCGCTAAATCACCAGTCCGAATAAAGCGATCCTCGGTGAGAAGCTGCCGCGACTCTTCAGGGTTTTTGTAGTAGCCCACCATATTCATCGGGCTTCGCAAAAGCAGCTCCCCATCTTCGGAGATTTTGGCCTCCACGCCTGGCGTGCTCTTTCCGGTATAACCTGGACGGCTTTCGCCGTTGGGCGAAGTGTGAGTGATGCCGGTCTCGGTAGTTCCATATCCTTCTGTCAGTGGAAGTCCCAACGCCAGAAACCATTGCAATAAGTCGGCAGGGAGCGCCGCCGATCCAGAGGCCGCGAATTGCACGTCCCCGAATCCCATGCTCCGCAAGATGTACCTTTGCACTAGCGTTTTCGCGAGAGGTGTTCGTAGGAGCGCGTCTAGCGTGGATCGCGAGACCTTCTCAAATACTTTTTGCTGAAACTTGGCGTACAGCCGCGGAACGGAAAAGAATACCGTTGAGCGCGCACGTTTCAGATCCGTCAGAAACGTAGCTGTGCTTTCACTGAAAAAGAGATGCCAGGAATGATAAATTGCCGCCGTCTCTGTAAGGCTGCGCTCCGCGATATGCGCGAGCGGCAAGTAGGAAAGCTGCCGATGCCGGCGCTCGCCTGCTACTTGCGAAATGGCTTGGGCCAGGTACGGAAATGCCAAAAAACGATGCATCGCCCCCTTCGGGGTGCCTGTTGTGCCCGAGGTATAGATGATTGTCGCAATTTCATCAGCCCCGCGTTTTGGGTTCGTCGTCAACGGTTGAGACGCCTTCACAATCTCATCCCAACTCTGCGCATGGTCGGGTTGAGCAATGCTGGGGAACCTGATAATTTCTATGCCAGCCGGCAGTTCCAGATGCGCCGGATCCGTAGCGTCAATCGGTCCAAGAAAACAAGCCACAGGTTCAGCGTGCTCAAAAAGTTGCCCAGCGGATTGGTGAGTCAGCGATGGATAAATAGGTACCGTCACATGACCCGACATCCAGATCGCCAGTTCCGCCAGAATCCACCAGGCGCAATTCTTTGAATAAATAACGATATGCGAGCCGGGCGGCCAATTCTTTGAACAAAGATACGTCGCTATGCGCCGAGCCTCATCCATGGTCTGCGCCCAAGTCCAATCACGTAGGATGCCATTCGTCGGCTGCGTGAGGAACACTTCGTCCGGGCGTGTTTTCTCCCAGTGGTAAACACGATCAAGCGGCAAATCGATCATTGTTGTAGTTCAGGCTGCTTCGCCGGTAACGATCTTGCCACGATTTGGGCGATGTCCAACAGTTGAGGAGGTGTCGCCGAAGTGGCCGCCAGTGCGTCGCGCAACATGGTATTGCAGAAGGGGCAAGCCGCGCCAACGACGCTCGCTCCCGTGGCTGCCAATTCCTTGGCTCTCGTATGGCTCACTCGTTCGCCCTTCTCTTCGCCTAAGAACGCCAAACCGCCGCCCGCTCCACAACAAAAACTGCGCTCGTGATTTCGCGGTGCTTCCACAACATTGCCACTTAGTGCGATCACCTGTCGCGGTTCATCGTATATGTTCTGATACCGTCCCAGGTAACACGGGTCATGAAACACAACATCGGCGCCCTTGCTTTGCGGCAACTTGTCTTTGTGTCGAGCCATGAACTCACTGTGATGCTCAATTTGCGGAGGCGCGCCGAAATCCTTCCAATCTTTGGAAATTGTTCTCACGCAATGCGGACAAATGGAAACAATCTTCGTGACTTTGTTTTGCTTAAGGTTTTCCAGATTTTCTTCGGCCAATTGTTGGAATACCAAATCATTCCCCAGCCGCCGCGCCGGATCTCCTGTACATTTTTCTTTCTTGAGCACTCCAAAAGTTGTACCCAGGTGATTCATCACTTGCGCAAAAGACGTAATGATTTCACGGCCCTGCGGATCGTAACCGCCCATGCATCCCAGCCACAAACAGTATTCCTGGGCGCCATCGAAGATCGGAAACTGCTGCTTGGTGATGAACTTAGTCCTCTCATTGGAAGAGAGCCCCAGTGCATTACCGTTTTTTTCCATCGCGAGAAAAAGCTTCGTGCCGTATTCGTCTTCCCAAGCTCCAGTGTTCACGCTGCCGCGCCGCAAGCCAATAATGATGGGTAAGTGCTCGATCCCCACTGGGCATTGAAACTCACACGCGCCGCAAGTAGTGCACTGAAATGCGGCCTCCTGCGAATTGTATTTACCGAGCAGCGGCTCCTCAGACTTTGGCCCAAAGTCGTTCAAATAACCGCGCACACCCAGAATGATTTCCTTAGGGTTTAGTTCCTTCCCGGTATTCGCCGCCGGACAGTGCTCCGTGCAGCGCCCGCACTCTACACAGGAATAGGCCTGCAGAGAAACCAACTGAGTCAGGTCGGTACCCTTTACCAGTCCGAAGTCTTCATCTCCCTCCAGTTTCGGAATGTCGCTAAACCCTCCTCGCGAAAGAAAGACGGTGAGAGGACTTAACACTAAATGCAGATGCTTGGTATGGGGAATGAGTGGAAGAAAAACTAGAATTGAGAGCGAATGCAGCCACCACAAGATCTTCGCCGTGGCACCGCTGTCCGGCACAAAAAAAGCACCCAGATAGGTCACCATCAGAAGAAAGATCAGAAAAGCGATGAATCCCGATTCGTACGAAACCTTCTTGCCTAACCATATGGGATGAACTACAAACCGCCGTATGAACAAGCCGAAAATCGAAACGGCTACGAGTAATGCAAAAACAGCCGCAAAGTCAAAGTAGATGCGGCCGAAAAAGCCTTCTGGCGATAGAAAGCCCAACCCAAATCCCGCCGCAAAATGATTAAGCGAAACAAGGGCGAAAATGCAGAATCCCCAAAAGACGAACGCGTGGGCAAGGCCGGGGAGCGGCCGCTGCTGAATTACTTTCGCCTGGCAGATCACTTCCCAGAAGAAATCCCAAGTCCTTTTGCTAATATTTCCTAGACTGAAATTCGCGTCCTTTTTTGACTGGCGGATTTTCTCCACTACGCGGCCGAAGCGCGCCCAGAATCCCCCTAGCGAAACAACGACGAAAAGAGCGAGTAGGACAGTCTCCAGCGTGGAAAAATGCGGAGGTTCCGCATAGCTGAAAGTCAGTAAAGCGAGGAATTTGCTAGCCAGCATTGAGTGCCACCGTGGGTTGGAAAATAACCCCTTGCGTTTTTCTTACCGATGAGTAAGATATCAAGAGGGGGGCCTCTCTGTCAATAGCGGCTCGAAAGCGAACCAAACCAGCCAGCAAGAAGGCGGCGCGCGCATCGGACGCTCTGCCGTATCTGGCCGCTTTTGCCGATCGCCGGCGCGACCGTAGCGGCAAGAAAGAGGCCGTTTTGCAAACAGCGGTGCAGATGTTCATTGAAAAGGGTTACCGCCAGACGTCTTTAGACGACGTAGCCAAAAAGCTGAAGATTACCAAACCCGCCCTCTACTATTACTTTCATAACAAAGAGGAAATCTATCTGGAGTGTTACCGCCGTGGAATTGCCGTCACTCAGCAGAGCCTCGATCAGATACGTTCGCATCAAGGAAGCGGGCTCGAAAAAGTGGCTGGATTCATTCAAACCTACACTGTTATCATTGCCAAGGATTTTGGCCGGTTCCTAGTGCGCCAAGACGATCGCGAGTTGTCCCCAAAAGCGCAGGCAGAAGTTCGGGCAGAGAAACGGAAGATCGATCAAACCTTGCGTTCGTTCATCGAGCAAGGTATTGATGACGGATCCGTTCGTACCTGTAACGTGCGCCTCGCCTCGTTCTCATTGGCCGGCGCCATTCATTCTTTGGCAAGCTGGTTTGAGCCCGGCGGCACACTCACCGCGGAACAAGTGGCTTGCGAATTTGCTCAAACTTTGACGCAGGGGTTGGCCAACCGCCGCACCGCAAAATTGCGCGTCCCGGATTTCCAGCCTGTTGAGACTCATCCCAAACTTTCATACGGAGAATTGCGGAGTTAGTTGTCCGCTGCTTACTTTCAGCCATGACCGCCGAAACAACGGAAAAACCGAAGACAGCCACTAGGCAAACAAACGCTTATCTCATCCGAAAGGTGGGAGTGCTGGGAGCAGGGAATATGGGCTCGCGGATCGCCGCGCACGTCGCGAATGCCGGGCTTCCCGTCGTGCTTCTCGACATAGTGCCTGCAAACGCCCCTGCCGACAATAGAGCTGCACGCAATGGAATTGTTGCTGCTGCTCTAGAGGCATTGAAAAAAGCTAAACCTGCGGCATTTTTCGATCCTGCTAACGCACGCTTGATTCAAATTGGCAACTTCGAAGATAACCTCGATCTTTTGCGCGATTGCGATTGGATCATAGAAGTTGTCGCAGAAAATCTGGAGATCAAGCAAACGCTGCTCGCGAAAGTGAATCAATTCCGCCGCGCCGATTGCATCATCACTACCAACACGAGCGGGTTGCCCGTCTCGCAAATCGCCCAAGGCATGGATGCGAATTTCAAAAAGCATTGGTTCGGCACTCACTTCTTCAATCCGCCGCGCTATATGCGTCTGCTGGAAGTCATTCCCACTCCCGATGCCGATCCAGCGGCGATTGCCGCCATCGAACACTTTGTTGATAAGCGACTGGGCAAGACTGTTGTCGTTGCGAAAGACACTCCCAACTTCGTCGGCAACCGCATCGGAACGTTCGCCATGATGAACGCTGTGCGGATTATGCAAGCAATGGACATGTCCATTGAAGAAGTGGATGCTCTCACGGGCGCTACTTTGGGCTGGCCCAAATCTGGGACGTTTCGACTCAGCGACATGGTTGGAATTGACGTACTCGCTCACGTAGCCAAGAATTTCTTTGAACGGGTGAAAGATGAACGGCCCGATGTTGCGCCGCCGCCGTTTATCGGACAGATGCTCGAAAAGAAATGGTTGGGCGATAAGACAGGCCAAGGCTTCTACAAGAAAGTAAAAGGACAATCTGGCGGTGAGGATCGGCTAGGGCTCGATTGGAAAACGCTCGAGTACCGTCCTTCCGTACGCGTCAAATTTCCCTCGCTTGAATTAACTAAGAACACAGACTCCGTCGCCGAGCGGCTGCGCATGGTTTTGTCCAACGATCCAAAGAGAGATCGCGCGGCTGCTTTCTATTGGCAAGTGCTGCCCGAATTGTGGAACTACGCAGCGTACCGTGTGCCTGAAATTTCCGAGGGCATCGTTGCCATTGACGAAGCCGCGAAGAATGGTTTCAACTGGGAACTCGGCCCCTTTGAAATGTGGGACGCCGCAGGCGTGGCGCAAACGGCGGAGAAGATGAAGGCGGCAGGTATGAAGTTGGCGCCCGCTGTCGAAAAACTTTTGCAAAGCGGCAAGACAACCTGGTATCAAGACGACGCCACAGTGCCATCGGGGCGCCGTTTCTTTGATATCGCAACAGGAACCTATCTGCCCGTTCCGGCAGTCGATGGCGTTACCT
>Ga0209698_10005053_pt1 | contig 14350 bp, 7 predicted proteins | sample LitLauG_LLR_2012_FD_187203 | JGI IMG/M metagenome (GOLD analysis project Ga0209698, IMG submission 187203) | Freshwater sediment microbial communities from Pennsylvania, USA - Little Laurel Run_MetaG_LLR_2012 (SPAdes) (version 2) | ecosystem: Environmental > Aquatic > Freshwater > Creek >... | reverse complement strand
TCAGCCTGGTAGAGCACCTGGTTCGGGACCAGGGGGTCGGAGGTTCAAATCCTCTCTCCCCGACCAATATTTTCAAGTACTTAAACTACTCTTCTGTTTTTCCGTCTACATCGATGGTGTCGAAATTGTAGACGGTGCCTGCATCGCTGATTTACAAAGTGAATATCCAACGAGAATTCCACAGCGACCTCCACCGGGATATTCAGTTGGTTTTCCTCGCAAGACGCCCCACGAATGAGAAGGAGTGGGCGATTCGAGTCCCAAGGTGATGCTGACTGGGAAGACAATCCTCACGGTCGACTGATGGCCGATCAGTCGTTCTTCGCTACCCGCCGGTTTGTCCGTTATACGTGTGCAGATCTCTGTTGCAGCGCTCGTTCAAAGAGTCGCCGGCAGGATCGGGAACGATAGATCGCTGAACTACCGCAGCTTCCCGCGAATCACGGTGATCGACCCCGCCGGGAGTGTGTACATGCCATCGGGCGTGGCGGCAGTCGTGATGTTCCTATCGTCAGAAGGAGTGTTGCAATACTGCACAAGAGCTACAGATCCGACGAACGGATGGCTGATGTGCTTGGCATCATCGATGATGAGATGAACGGGATGCGCCGCGATCAGATCGTGGTTAATAAGCATCAACGACCAGTTCCCGTCCGGCCGTTTGACCACGTATGAGGTAACTACAGTCCGGCCGGCAGCGTCCTTAAGGTCGGCCGATGCCGGGAAAATCTTGTTCGCTCCCGCCTCGTGCTGCAACCATTCGAAATTAATGATGTGTGCGGAAGAGTAGGGAGTATATGCCGGCGTGCCATAGGCCCCGCCCCCATCAGTGCCACCTTCGGGGCTGAGGCTTCCGTGGCCAACGGCGCCATCATTGATTGCCGGACGATAAAACGCTGTGCCGCCTTGCTCAAAGAATGTGCCAAACGCATCGCTCTCCCAGATAGAGCGGCCAGTCACGCCCAGGTAGCCCGGTCCGCTTCGCCCCGCTATGATTCCACTCTCGGAAATAATGAGTGGCACCTCCGCGGGGACGCCGTCCTGACGCCACATGTGCAGCACGTGCTTCATAATTCCGGGTTCCATGTAAAGTGTCGCCCAGTCATTCGGTGGAGTGAAACCATTGATCATGAATGGATAGTGTTCGAACGACATAAATGAAAGATCCTTGAGATGCCCGTGGGCTTTCAGGTAATCGACGAATCGCTCCAGCCAGGAAGTGCGTCCTTCATCGTCAGCCCACAGTGTGATGTCCTTATCGACGCCTTCGAAAATCGGACCGCCCAACCTGGCGCCGGGCGTTAACTTGTGGACCGCATCCGCCACTTGAATATAGATCGCGCCATAATCTTCCGGCGTCATGTGCTTGCCGTCGCACTCCTCCCCGACTTCAATTCCGACCACTGGATAACCGCGCTTGTGAATGTAGGAGACCTCATTAGCGCAATCTTGGGGAGTGTCATAAATGGCCGCACATGCAACCAGTGCCGGATGGCCCATGGTCAATCCACTGGTAAAGAAATTGTCCATGCCGTTGTATTGATCGCCGCCCCCAGTGATCAGGTTGTCGGCCTGGTGCCAGGGATCGATCGAAGAAGCGAAAAACGATCCGGCCAGGTCCGCCTCCGAACCGGCGATCACTTCCTGATCTCCAGCGCCCTCTAGAACTGGCGGCGCCCCGGGTCCGGGTTCTACGCCGTTAGCTGGATAAACAACCGCGTATTTAGCGGCGGCACCGATCGTACCGGCGGACAAAGTCTGAAGGGCGTAACCGACGCAATTTCGAATATCCTGCGCCCCGTGCGTATCGCAAGTTCCCGAGGACTTCGACATCAAGACGCGGACGAAACGCGTCGTGACAGGGTCATCCGAAAGCTTAAAACGCACATCCCCGCCGCTGCCGTTCAACACCGCGCCCGATGAGAACGCTTTCCACATGCCGTTTGGACCCATGTCCCAGTCCATTGCGTTGTTATCGCCGACCCAGTACTGCACCACATAAACCACGGCATACGGATTTGCCCATTGGATATGGATCGCATTGACGGCGCGGGCGGTGCCCATATCGATTACCACCCATTGCGGGTGCAGCGAATCGCTCTCGCCCGTGAAGTGGCTGGTTAGATAAGGATTGCTCTTCCAGTAACTTTGAAAACCGGCAACCAGTGGTGGATCGCCGCTGGTCATGAAGTCGCGGTGAGGCAACGAATACGAGTAGCCGTAGTGGATCGGTTCGCCTAAATCAGCGCTGCCGACGTAATAGCCGCTCTTCGTCGCGGGATCGCTCCATGTGCCGTTTTCGTTCCAGTGCCACGCTGAAAGGCGCAACTCGCTGTTGTTGCGCATGGTTATGGAACCCCAACCCAAGTTCTTGACGCCCTGAATCACCTCGGGCTTGCTCAAGTTGTCCACCTGCGCTTTACTCAGGTCGTCCATCCACGCGCCGGTCGCGGTGTCGGGATAGATCGTATTCAGTACGTGCTCCGGCGTAACATCAACGTGGACCGTGGCAACCGAATCAAGCGTTCCCACCTTTGCAACTGAATCCGCCGGGAGCTCCTCCCGACGCGGTCGTGGGTGAGGCGTTTGCGCCTGAGCCGTTTGTGCATGGACGCGCAGAGGAAAGTGCATGGACACCGCTACCAGCCCGAGCACCGCGACAATGGCACACAGCCAAATGCGACGCGAGACTCGTGGATCAGAACCGGAAGTCATGACGTTATCGCCCCTATTAAAACGATTAATTATCGATCTAAATTGCACGTTGAGTGTACATGAATGGCAGACAACCGTTTGCAGCGATGGGTGCTGCCGCTGGGTGGCAGGCACGAACTATTCCGGTGGTTGACCCGGAGCACTGGATAGACATCGATCCCTGCAACTCGATTTTGTGCGCGAACCTGTGTCAGATCCGACAAGGCCCGAGGCAGCAGCCTAGGTTGGAGAGGAGGAGGTTGTGCTCCTTTCCTCTTTCCCCAACTATTATTTTCGATCCGTAACATTGGCGCTGGCCGGCCTATCTGGTTCTAGCCCACGTACTCCACCTCGAAAATCCGCGGGAACATTGGAAATCTTCTGCAAGCCGAGTGGTGTTGCGGTGGAGGCCATAAGTGTGGTCCGCGTGGCGAGCTTGCGCGCCGAATTCCCACTCTTGACAGATTCCATAGAGTGGAATATGTTTTCGCGCCATGGGATGTGGTTGGTTTCACGCTTAGGGCCAATTCAGTCATGAAACAGCCCGCCGCGAATCGGTAGATGGGGTTCCACAAAATCAGGGTTCGTTTGGGTACGCACGTCGATGCAGACTGCCGCCCCGGGAGATGGGTGATGAGAAGGAATTACAGCCTCTGCGTTCCGATTCTAGTCATCGTGTCGATGTTTTTGCTCCCAAGCATGCTGCTCGCTGATGTCACGGGCTCCATCCTTGGGGTAGTGCACGATCCGTCCCACGCCGTGGTCAAGGGGGCGCGGATTACGGTCACGAACACACAAACCAACCTTTCTCAAGAGACGGTGTCGGCCGATGACGGCTCCTATCGTTTTCTGGCTTTGCCAGCGGGGACCTACAAGTTGAACGCTACGCTGGCTGGTTTCCAGCAATTCAACACCACCGGCATTGTGCTGGAGGTGAACGCGCAACTGCGCATCGATATTCCCCTGACGGTCGGAAACATCAAGGAAGAGGTGACCATCGCCGCCGACGCCGTCCAGGTTCAAACCGAGAGCACCCAGGTGGGCGACGTGATTGATTCGCAGAAAATGCTGGCGCTGCCGCTGAATGGGCGCAGCTATCTTGACCTCCTCGGCCTGCAAGCGGGCGTGGCGCCGACCGGTTCGGTGACCATCGGCGGCAACTCCGGAACGGGAGCCAGGGCGGTGTCAGGGTACATTCAAAACGCTGGCAATGTGTCAGTGAATGGCCAGCGCGAGACAGCCAACGCGTTTCTGGTGAACGGTGGCGATGTCAGCGAGGGGCGAAATCTTGGGGCCGGGCTGGTTCCGAATCTGGATTCGGTTGAGGAGTTTCGCCTCATCACCAACAGCTTCGACGCCGAATATGGCAAGTTCAGTGGTGCGGTCATGAACGCCATTACGAAGTCGGGCACCAACGGGTTCCATGGTGATTTGTTCGAGTTCCTGCGCAACGACGCAATGGACGCCAAGAACTACTTCTTTACCAGCCAGCCTAAGTCCGAACTGCGGCGCCATCAATTCGGAGGAGTGGCAGGAGGGCCCTTCTGGAAGGACAGGCTATTCTGGTTCACGGATTATCAAGGAACTCGACAGGTGCAGGGCGCAGAAACTGGACTCGAGTCTTTGCCGCCCGCTGCCGAGTTTCAGGGGAATTTTGATCCGTCCCTCTTCGGCACTGTGAACAGCGCAAATCAGTTCGTCCCGAAGACAGTCGATGGCACTGCGGGCGGCGCGTGTCCCGCGTGTGGCTGGCCGACGGAACTGTCACAACGGCTGGGCTACCAGGTTTCGAACGGTGAGCCCTACAGTTTCCCCGGATGTGCTACCACATCACAGTGCGTGTTTCCCGGCGGCGTCATTCCGAAGGCTGCCTGGTCCCCAGCAGCGATTGGAACCCTCCCGTACATTCCAATGCCGAATATTGATCCCATCGCAGGTACGTACTCTAACAACAGCCAAAGAAATACTGTCACGGATAACAAGATCGGAGAGCGGGTCGATTTCAACAACGGCAGGACCGGCAATTGGTCGTTCTACTACCACTTCGACGATTCGACGGTCCTCAGCGCGCTGCCCAGCGGCGGCGCAAGCGTGCCAGGCTTCCCCGCCCAAACGCCCACCCGCGCCCAAGAGTTCGTCGTAAGTAACATCAAGACTCTCGGACCCACGGCCGTGAACGAAGCGCGGTTGACCTTCTTCCGTACTGCTACCCATCTGGACAATCCGACAGGTGGCAAGGCGTCGCTTTCCTCTCTCGGGTTCGTGACCGGTGCCGGTACCCTTGGGATTATCCCCGACGCTACTCCCGGATATCCGGAGTATGTGCCCCAAATTTATTTCAACAACTTCGCCATCGGCGCACCGTCTTTGATCACGTTCCAGCCCAATAACACCTATACCGTATCGGACGGGTTTTCCAAGGTAGCGGGCCAGCACACGCTGAAGTTCGGGGGAGAGTTCCGCTATCTGCAAGTCAACGAGCGCAACTTAGCCAGTCAGGACGGAGCCTTCAACTTCGACGGCAGCGTGACTGGCGTTGATTTCGCCGACTACCTCCTTGGAGCGCCTAGGGCACAAGGCGGCTACTCGCAAGCAGCGCTCCAGCTTCTGGACTCCCGAACTCGCTACGGCGGCGCCTATGCGGAAGACACATGGAAGGCAAAGCCCAACCTCACCTTGAACCTCGGTTTGCGCTGGGAAGTAAGCATGCCCTGGTATGACACGCAGGGCAAGATCCAGACCTGGGTTAAGGGAGAGCAGTCGACGGTCTTTCCAGGCTCCCCCACAGGCCTGGTTTTTCCCGGTGATCCAGGCGTTCCCAAGACGCTAGCGCCCACCCGCTACGACAACTTCGGTCCGCGCCTCGGCCTTGCCTACTCGCCCGGTTTCCACGAAGGAGTATTGGGTAAAGTCTTTGGCGGTCCAGGCAAGACCAGCATCCGAGCGGCCTACGGGATCTACTACACATCGGTGGAAGATCTGAACCTGTTTTACGAGGTAGCCGATGCACCGTTTGGCTTGTACTGGAGCAGTCCGACTCCCGTTCCGTTCGCGGAACCTTTCCGAAACCGGCTGGACGGAGGCACCGACGGCGAGGGACAGCGCTTCCCGTTCAATGTCCCCATTCCAGGCAGTGCTGCGAACAAAACGCTGAGCTTCGCGGTTTACGAGCCGATGTCCTATTTCCCGGGCTACGACACTCACAATAAGCTTGCTTATGCTGAGCATTTCAATTTGTCGATCCAGCGTGAGCTGAGCAGGTCAACCGTTCTGACGCTGGCGTATGTTGGAACGGAAGGTCACAGGCTGATCACGCAAGAGGAAGCGAACCCCGGAAATGCGGCTTTTTGCATGCAGCTCACTGCGCAAGGCTATACCGACACCTCGACCGGCGCCCTCGGATGCGGACCCAATGCAGAGCAGGATACATTCCAGCTCGGTAGCAGCGGCCCGGTCTACGGCACCAGGAATACTCTCCTAAACCCGAATTACTGCCCGGCCGCTCAGACCTTGTGCTTCGGCTATGGCAATACCTTTACCCGCCTCACTGCGAACTCGATTTACAATGCGGGGCAGATCACAGTGGAACGCAAGGCCGGCGATGTGACGTTGCTGGCGGCATATACATTCGCGAAAGCGCTGGACGACTCCTCCGGGTTCGGCGATCTGGTTAACTTTACGAACCCGAAAATCAGCCGAGGCCTGTCATCCACCGACGTACGCCACAATTTCGTAGCCAGTTATGTTTGGGCTCTTCCCTTGCATCGTGCCTTCGGCGGACCGAAAAGGTTGACCGACGGCTGGCAGATACAGGGCATTACTCGCTTCGCCGGAGGAGTTCCCATTCTGATGAATCAAAGCGTGGGCGATACCTCCTTGGCGGGCAGCCCATCCACCGATATGCCTGATCTTGTCGGACCGGTTCACACCATGAATCCTCGCGCTACTGCCAGCACGGGCTCGTACACCTACTTCAACCAAAGCGCATTCTCTCCGACGAGTTGCACTCTAACGGCGGGGGTTTTGTCCGGTGAGTGTGGCGCTTTCGGTACCGCCAATCGGAGATTCTTTCACGGACCCGGCTTTAACAACACTGACCTGGGGATTCAAAAGACGATCCCGATTACGGAAGCCAAACGTTTCGAGATTCGGGGCGAATTCTTCAACGTATTCAACCATGCGCAATTCAACAATCCGAGCGGCAACATCACAAGCGCAACTTTCGGAAATGTCACCATGGCCCGTGATCCACGCATCGGCCAGGTGAGTGCAAAATTCATCTGGTAGAGGCGGGAAGAAACGTTGTGCGAATGGACGGCATGAGCTCGCCGTCCATTCCCTACTTTGGGGTAGAGTGTTGGCATGCGGGTTAACCTCGGCGGGAAAACCCATCTGATCCGTCTCTCGCTCGCGGCCGCCTTTATGGGCGGAATCCTGATTGGCCCGCAGATCAGCGCGCAAACTGCCGCAGATTACCGCAAGCACGCCATGCAATCCGCACAAGTAAAGTCCTGGGACGATGCCATCACAAACTACCGCAAGGCTCTGGAAATTGAGCCGAACGACCCCGCCACGCACAACAATCTGGCTCTGGCGCTGAAGTACAAGGGAGATAACAGGGAGGCTCTGAAGGAGTTCCAGACCGCAGTGAAGCTCCGGCCGAAATGGGCGGAGGCGCACTACGGATTGGGCGCGGTCTGGTACGACCTGGGTGATCACGACGCAGCCGCGAAGGAACTCCGCACCGCCGAGGCCCTCGATCCCGCCAATGCCGCTACTCATCGCCTGTTGGCCCGCATCCTTTCGCAGCAGAACAATCTTGCCGATGCCGAGCATGAAATGAAGCTGGCGCTTCGCTTGAAGCCCTCGGCCGATACTCACGTAGAACTTGGGGTGGTCGAAGGACAGTTGGGTAATCTCAATGAAGCTGCGGTACAGTTTCGTGACGCGATCAAGCTGGATTCAGGGCTTCCGGCCGCGCACCTCATGCTCGGCATGGTTTTGCGGCGTCAGGCAGATCATAAGGGTGCGCTCGCTCAGTTTCGTACTGCCGTAACACTCAATCCGGATGATGCCGACGCTCAGTACAACCTGGGCCGGGAATTGAAGGCTGACGGCGATCTGGCGGGCGCCATCGCGGCCTTTCGTCGCGCGATCGAACTCAAACCCGACTTCGAGCAAGCGCACTACAATCTCGCCCTAGCCTTGCATAGCCAGGGCGACGCCGGCAATGCCAAGAAGGAACTGGATGAACTCTCGGGGCTGCATGAGTTTCGAACTCGCCTCGCGCAGTCGAAGCTGCTGATCCTGCAGGGCGTCGATGCCCTGAAAAAACAGAAATTCGACGACGCCCTGGCGCTATTCCAGAAGTCGGCAGAGCAAACTCCCGAACTTCCAACCAGCTACTACTATATGGGGCTTACCTGGGACGGCAAGAACGAACCGGGGCGGGCCAGAGAAGCATACGAAAAGGCGCTCGCGTTGAAGCCCGACTACGCGCAGGCGCACGCCAGCTTCGGATTGCTTCTCTGGAAGTCAGGCGATCAAACGCGCGGTCTGGAAGAATTCCAGCACGCCGTGATGTCCGATCCGGACCTGGCCGATGCACACTACAATCTCGGGATCGCGCTGGCACAGCTGCAACGGCTGCCAGAAGCCATTCGGGAATTGACCGACGCTACCAGCCTCGATCCTCACAATGTCGATGCCCGGGTGCAACTGGGGCTGGTTCTAAGCCAAAACAACGATACGACGGCTGCGGCTAATGTATTTCGCGATCTGCTACGACGCGATCCGAACTTCGCCGAGGGGCACAACAACCTCGGGCTCGTACTACTGCAGGCTGGCGATGCACATAGGGCAGTGGCGGCTTTTGAAGAGGCAGTGCGGCTGAAGCCACAATACGCCGAGGCGCACTACAATCTTGCTTTGGCGCTTCGTCAGGAAGGTAAGAAGGTGGACGCACAGCAGGAATTCGAGAAGGCCTATCGCCTCGCGCCGGCGTTGAGAAGCCAGCCCCTTCCATGACGGAGCGTAGAAGTCGAGCTTCCCCTTTGGATCCAGCGCCCTGAAAAGCTCATTTCCAACTCGCATGGCCTTAACGCGACGTGCCTTTGTCCACCTTTCAGGAGGTGCCTTGGCCGGGGCAATGCTTCCATCCTTCAGCCCACAGACGCATCCGCGAACCATGCCGGAGCCGGTGAAGTTGGCTGAATCGATCGGCAGGTTTGGAGCGGTCTTCACTGACATTGCCGCGCAAGCCGGGCTGATCCATCCGGTGCTCTACGGCGAGGTCGATCATAAGGATTACATTCTGGAGACGGTGGGCTGCGGCTGCGCTTTCTTCGACTATGACAATGACGGCTGGTTGGACATATTTATCCTGAATGGCAACCGGTTGCGTGGAGTGCCGGAAGGTACGACCAGCCGGCTCTACCGCAATAACCGCGACGGCACTTTCAGCGACGTGACGGAAAAGGCTGGCTTGGGCGGCGCCGGATGGGCGTCTGCTGTTTGCGTTGGGGACTACAACAACGACGGTTTTGAAGACCTGTTCTGCACCTACTACGGACAAAACAAGCTGTATCGAAACAATGGCGACGGCACTTTCGCCGACGTCACCAGGCAGGCGGGCTTGTGGAATGAGCATCCCCGTTGGGGAGCAGGCTGTACGTTCGTCGACTACGACCGCGATGGCCACCTCGACCTATTCGTCTCAAACTATGTGCAGTTCGATTTCGAGCACGTGCCAAAGCCGGGAGCGAACGTCAACTGCGTGTGGAAGGGTGTTCCGGTCAATTGCGGTCCGCGCGGCCTGATGCCGGGCACAAACTCTCTTTACCGGAATAACGGCGATGGTACTTTCACTGATGTGAGCCAGCAGGCGGGAATCGCTGGGGCAAGGCCCGGATATGGCATGACAGTGGTTGCGGCAGATTTCAACGAAGACGGGTGGCCGGATCTATACGTCGCTTGCGACTCTACCCCAAGCCTGCTGTTCGTCAACCAGCATGACGGAAAATTCAAGGAGGAGGGCCTCGCGCGAGGGGTCGCGCTGAGCGAAGATGGCAAGGAACAGGCCGGGATGGGTGTGGGCGTCGGCGACTACAACCTGGACGGACATCTGGACTTGTTCAAGACCAATTTCGCTGACGATACCAATGTGCTCTATGAAAACGATGGGAATGGCAACTTCGAAGATAAAACTTCTGCAGCGAAACTTGGGACGGAGAGCCAATATGTCAGTTGGGGCACCGGAATTGTCGATCTCGATAACGATGGCTGGCCAGATATCTTCTTCGTCTCTGGCAGCGTTTATCCTGAGCTTGAAAAACACCTTCCGAACTATCCCGACAAGTGTCCTCGAACGGTGTTTCGCAATGTCGGCAATGGAAGTTTCCAGAGAGTAACCGAGGGTGGGCCTGGGCTTGCCAGCAAGCACTCCAGTCGCGGCTGCGCGTTCGGTGATTTTGATAATGATGGCGATCTTGACGTGCTGGTCGTCAATATGAATGAGCCACCGTCTCTCCTGCGGAATGACGTCCAGGGAAACCATCATTGGTTAAAAGTGAGGCTAATCGGCACGAAGTCCAACCGGAGCGCGGTTGGCGCACGCGTGCTGGCACGCTATGGCGGCAAAATGCAGGCGCAGGAAGTCCTGAGCCAATCCAGCTTCTACTCGTCCAATGATCCGCGATTGCACTTCGGGTTGGGGTCAGCCACTTCCGCTGACCTCGAAATCGTTTGGCCAAATGGGAACAAGGAGAGCCACGCGGCGGTGCCCTGCGACAAACTGGCCATAGTACGAGAAGGGACGGGCATCGTCTCAATCGAGGATCTGCGCAAACGTTAGGCTCGGGTGGCAAAAACCCGTTCCAATCATCTGCCATGACCGAAAGGCACACTTTCACGGGATAAAAACTGAACTCGAAACTTGCATCGATAACGGGTCAATGTTTGTATAATTTGCCGTTTCCGAATACAGCCCATGCTTCTCCGAGTGTTCAGCGACAAGGGTTCTCTGGGCCGGGCGGCCGCCGAGCAGGCTGCCGTGGCGATCCGTAACGCGATCCTCGAACGCGGCCAGGCGAGGATCATCGCTGCCACCGCGGCATCGCAAAAGGAGTTCCTGGATGCGCTGACGCAGGCGCCGGACATCGAGTGGTCCAACGTCGAAGCGTTTCACCTGGATGAGTACATCGGGTTGCCGATCACTCATCCGGGAAGCTTCCGCAAGATGCTGATGGAACAGTTGATCGGGAAGACCGGGATAACGCGCTATCACTTGCTTGCCGGGGATGCTGCCGACCCGTCGGAAGTAGTTCGCGAGGCAGGCAAGCAAATTTCTTCAGCGCCAATCGATATTGCTTTCCTGGGTATCGGAGAGAATGGGCACATCGCGTTTAACGATCCCCCCGCTGATTTTGTTATCGAAGACCCATACATTGTCGTCAACCTGGATGAGGCGTGCCGCCGGCAGCAGGTTGGGGAAGCGTGGTTTGCGGATATTTCGCAGGTGCCGAAGCGCGCGCTTTCGATGTCGGCCCGGCAGATTCTCAAGGCCCGCGAGATTCTGGCGGTAGTTCCCGACATGCGCAAGGCAGCGGCGGTGAAGGCGTGCTTCGAGGGAGAGATAAGCCCCATGGCGCCGGCTTCGATTCTGCGGCAGCACTCCAATGCTACTGTGTATCTGGATGTGAACTCGGCATCGCTGCTGAGTCCGGCGTTGCAGAGTGCCATGACTGGGGATTCTTCGGTAGATGGCAAGTTCGTCAGAATTTGAGCGGACCCTCCCGATGGCGACCGTCCGGAAGCCTATTCCGTCTTTGCGTTGGTGGATTGGCGGCCTGCTGTTTGCTTCCACGGTCATCAACTATATCGACCGCCAAACGCTATCTCTCCTCGCGCCGTATCTCAAACTTGAATATCACTGGACGAATTCCGACTACGCTAATATCGCCATCGCATTTCGAGTTGCGTATTCCATCGGGCAGACAGTCTTCGGGAGATTGATGGACCGAGTCGGGACTCGTCGCGGCCTGACACTCACCGTGCTTGGGTACTCGCTGGTCTCGATGCTGACATCGCTGGCCAACGGTTTTTACAGCTTCGCCGTATTTCGCTTTCTACTGGGGGCAGGGGAGTCGGCCAACTGGCCAGCCGCAACCAAGGCGGTATCAGAGTGGTTTCCCAAGCGCGAAAGAGCCCTGGCCACCGCGCTTTTTGATAGCGGCTCTTCCATCGGCGGGGCCGTAGCTCCGTTTATCGTGTTGTGGATCTACTTGCGCTGGGGATGGCGTCCTGCCTTCATGGTCCCCGGCTTGCTTGGTTTTGTATGGCTGATCGTGTGGCGCTGGCTTTATTATCCGCCGGATATGCACACTCGCATCAGCGAAGCCGAGCTGCGGATGATTGTTGCGGACAAAGGCGAATCGGAGACAGCGCAAGGCGGCGAGATTCGACATGGTTGGGGTGATCTGTTGCGGCTGCCTCAGACCTGGGGCACGATCATCGCCAAGGCATTTACCGACCCGGTCTTCTTTTTCATTACAGAATGGTTCCCCATCTACCTCGTTGCGAAAGGGATTGAACTCAAGAGCGGACTGATTGCGGTATGGATTCCGTTCATTGCTGCCGATGTGGGAAGTTTCTTTGCAGGTTTTTTATCCGGCTATCTGCTGAAGCGTGGATGGTCACTGGGCGCCGCACGGAAAGTCCCGATCATTTACGGTGGAATTGGCATGACGTTGCTGATCCCGACGATTTTCACTACGAACCTGTACGTGATCGCCAGTCTGTTCGCAATTGTAACCTTCACCTACGCTGGGTTTACAACCATGGCCAACGTCCTGCCTTCGGATCTGTTTCTGCGCCAGTCGGTAGCTTCCGTGAGCGGTCTGAGCGGAACGGGCGCGGGGATCGGCACGATCGTCGCTTTCAAACTAATTGGATACTTTTCCGACGCACGCCAGACTGCGGGCACGCATTCCTTCGACCCGATCGTGATTCTGGCCGGGTTGTTTCCGCTTGTCGGTATGATTCTTGTCTTGCTGCTGGTGCGTAATACGGACGCGACAAATCAAGGGCTGGTGCGCCGAATTTGATGTCCCGGCACTATGCGGGAGAGAGAGGCGCTAAGGAGATTGGCGTGAAGATCACGGACGCGAAGGTGTTTGTCTGCTGTCCCGGACGAAACTTCGTCACGTTGAAGATTGTGACCGATGAAGGTCTTTACGGTTTGGGAGATGCGACTCTGAATGGCCGCGAGTTGGCCGTGGCGGCGTACCTGACCGAACACGTCATTCCATGCCTGATGGGCCGTGATCCTTTCCGGACAGAAGATATGTGGCAATATCTTTACCGCGGTGCGTACTGGCGGCGCGGGCCCGTGACGATGACAGCGATCGCAGCGGTCGACACGGCGCTGTGGGACGTCAAGGGAAAGGCCCTCCGAACGCCGGTCTATAACTTGCTTGGCGGTGTGAGCCGTACCGGTGTGATGGTGTACGGTCACGCGAATGGACGCGACATCGAGGAGACTGCCGATGAAGTTGCGAAGTACAAGCAGATGGGATATCTGGCGGTGCGCGCCCAGACGGGAATTCCAGACCTGCCCTCGACCTACGGAGTTGCCAGCCACAAACTCTACTATGAGCCTGCCGAAAAGGGCCTGCCTCCGGAGAACCTCTGGTCCACCGAGAAATATCTCTTACACGTTCCCAAACTGTTCGAGGCGCTGCGCCTGAAGTTTGGAGACGACCTTCATCTTCTTCATGATGTTCACCATCGGCTAACACCGATCGAGGCGGCTCGGCTGGGAAAGAGCCTGGAGCCGTATCACCTTTATTGGCTGGAAGACGCGGTGACGGCGGAATTGCAGGAGGGTTTCCGCATCGTTCGGCAACATACGACCACGCCGCTGGCTGTGGGCGAAGTGTTCAATTCGGTATGGGATGCCCACCTGCTCATCACTGAGCAATTGATCGACTTCATCCGGATGACGGTAGTTCACGGAGGAGGCCTGACCCACCTTAAGAAGATTGCCGCGTTGGCGGCAATCTACCACGTGCGCACGGGCTGCCACGGCGCGACGGACTTGTCTCCGGTTTCGATGGCCGCGGCGCTGCACTTCGATATTTCCGTGAACAATTTCGGAATCCAGGAATACATGAGACACACGCGGGAGACCGATGAGGTGTTCCCGCATTCGTACAGCTTCAAGAACGGCTATTTGCATCCCGGCGACGAGGTGGGCCTGGGCGTTGACTATGACGAGAAGCTGGCTGAAAAGTTCCCGTACGAGCGAGCTTACCTACCGGTCAACCGAAAGCTCGACGGAACGATGTTCAATTGGTAGCAGGTTTGGCTGGAAATGCGGCACATACTGAGGCGATATGAGCTATAGGTCTCTGGATCTCGAGGGTAAAGTCGCAGTCGTCATCGGCGGCAGTTCTGGAATTGGCAGGACCCTGGCCCGTGGCCTGGCTCAGGCTGGAGCCGATGTGATTCCCAGCGCTCGGCGCCTGGATCTAGTAAAGGCGACCGCCGATGAGATCGAATCCCTCGGGCGTAGGTCATTGCGCGCAACCTGCGACGTTTCAGACCGCGGATCGCTGGAAGATTTGCTCAGGGCGGCGCTCGCTGCCTTCGGGAAGGT
>Ga0209698_10005052_pt1 | contig 14352 bp, 8 predicted proteins | sample LitLauG_LLR_2012_FD_187203 | JGI IMG/M metagenome (GOLD analysis project Ga0209698, IMG submission 187203) | Freshwater sediment microbial communities from Pennsylvania, USA - Little Laurel Run_MetaG_LLR_2012 (SPAdes) (version 2) | ecosystem: Environmental > Aquatic > Freshwater > Creek >... | reverse complement strand
ACTCCAGCGTGCGGCGTGGCTACGGCCTCGCCGCGGCGGTGATCGGCGCCGTGGCCACGGCCGCATTTTTCTATTGCTTTGCCTCGGTGCGCGAGCCCGCCTATGCGGAAAAGGGCGACGAACCTGCGCCGCAGTTGCTTGCCGATGCGCGCGCCTTCTTTACCGTGGTGCTCGGCAGCGAGCCCTTGCTGCGCGTGATCCTGGCCAAGTTCCTTGTCACCTTTGCGCTCACGATGCATACGCGCAATATCGTCTATTACGTGAAGTACGTGCTGGGCGATGTCGACGCGGTACCTTACGCCATGCCGCTGCTTACCACCGCGAGTTTCCTGAGCGTGCCCGTCTGGGTCTGGGTGATACGCCGCACCAGCAAACGTACCGCCTGGCTGCTCGGCTGCGCAGCCACGCTGGTATTCGCGCTGTGCCTGCAACTGCACCGCCAGGCCTCGCTGCCCGTGGGCATCGCGCTGTTGGGCGCGGTGGCCGCCAGCGCCACCGCCTTCGCCGTGTGCTTCTGGTCGATGTTGCCCGACACCGTCGAATACAACGAATTGCGCTTCGGGCGCCGCGACGCTGCCAAGGTCTTCGGGATTGCATCCTTCTCCCAGAAAATGGCCATGGGTCTTTCGGCGGTCAGCGCCGGCGTGCTCATCGACGGCAGCGGCTTTCTCGCCAACCGGGTACAGGGACCGGATGCGCTCGACGCCATACGCGTGACCATGGGATTGGTACCGGCCATCGGCGCGGCGCTGTCGTTTCTGGTGATGCGCGGTTACACGCTCGACGACCGCGAACACCGCCGGATTGTCGCGCTCCTCCAGGCCGGCGCGGTGCAGGAGCGCGGGGATCATTAGCGCGCATTCGCGCGGTTTTTCCCTGAATCCGCGCTGACCGCTGCGAAGGCGTCAGGGGCGGATTGCGATTTTGTCGCTCATTGGTCTGGCCCGCCTATCAAGGCCGTCGTCGCCTTAAAGCGGGCAGTGCTTACCCTTGCCACGAAGACCTTATTCCATGAAAATTCACTTTCGGCCTGTTACGCGTCGGCGCATCGCGATGGGGCCGCAGCGCCTGAAGTTCGGCGTCCATACCCCTGCTCGAAGGGTGCCTCGTCATGGATCAGTCGCTTGCTCGAAATTTAATCCCAAGGCGCACGGCTGTGCCCGATCTTGCGCCGAACCTGCCTTCGACCCGCCTTCCTTCAGTGGCCCGCTCGCGAAGCGTCGCCCGGTTGCGCATCGGATTGGTCACCGGTTGTTGCCTGGCGGCCGCCTTGGCTTTCTGGCAGGGTGACCCGAGCGGCTACTTAATGGCCGATCCTGCGCTTGCGCGGCTGCTTCGGGGCATGGCCCTCATCAAGGCTGCGATCGCTCTTGGGGCAAGCAGCGCCGTCTATTGGCGCTTGGCGTGGCCGGCTTCAAGGACTGTGGCGAGCCTATACGTAATCGCGTCCTGGGTGCTCGCGGGCTCGAGCGTTCTTATTTGGCAGCTTTCTTTCATTGCCTTTGCGGCGCTGCTGTTTCACGCGGCGGCATTGTCCATGCTGGTGCTGGCTTGGCGCGAAAGATAGCAGAGCGCCGCCTGCTGCGGCGCTCACGACGGCGCCCCCCAACCCCCGCCCAGTGCGCGTATCAGTCCCACTGACGCGCTCGCACGCAGCCCGAGGATCTGGCTTTGCGCGCGCTCGGCAGCAAGGCTGGACCGCTGGGCGTCGATCACTTCGAGGTAGCTCGCGGCGCCGTTGCGGTAGCGCGATTGGGCCAAGCGTGTCGCCAGATTGGCGGCAGCGACGGCTTCGTCCTGATACGACGCCTGCCGCTCCAGGGTATGGAGCGCGCTCAGGCTGTCCTCCACGTCCTGGAACCCGGCCAGTACCCGCTGGCGATAACTGGCCACGTCGGCCTCGTAATCGGCCTTGGCGTAGGCAAGTTGCGCCCGGTTGCGCCCGCCATCGAGCAAGGGAACGTTCAATGCGGTGCCAAGATAGGGTCCGAGCAACCAACTGCGGCTGGACCATTTGAAGAGATCCTTGAGCTGATCCGATGCATAGCCCCCGCTGCCGGTGAGAATCAGGCTGGGAAAGAAAGCCGCCTTGGCTGCACCGATCCGCGCACTGGCTGCCGCCATGACTCGCTGCGCTTGCGCGATGTCCGGGCGCCGCTCGAGCAGCGCCGAGGGCAAGCCCGCCGGAACTTCGACTGCAGCCGCACGCAAGGGACCGGCCTGCAACGTGAACTGCGCAGGGGCCTTTCCCAGGAGCACGGCAAGCGCGTGGTCGTGCAATTCGCGGTTACGCCGCAGGCTTTGCGCTTCGGCCTGCGTGTTCGCCAGTTCAGTGCGCGCCTGCGCCACATCGAGCTCGCTGGTATCGCCGGCCTCGTACCTGTGGCGCGTCAGTTGCAGTGCCTCCTCGCGCAGCGCCACCGTACGCTCGACGACCGCCAGTTCGGAATCGAGCGATCGCAGCGCAAAGTACTGCTGCGCCACGTCGGCCTGGAGCGCCAACAGAACGGAACGATAGGCCGCGGACTGGGCATCGGCATCCAGGCGCGCAGCACGGCTGTCATCGGACAGGCGGCCGAAGAGGTCAAGCTCGTACGAAAAACTCAACTGGCTGCGCCATTGGGTGGAGTCGGGAGCTCCGAATCCGCCCTGGCGCGTGGGCCCCACGCCCGCAGCCACCTGCAGACCCCGATCGGCGTCGACCAGGCCCGCCGTAGCCCGCGCCTGGTTCACGCGGGCGACGGCTATGGTCAGCCCCGGATTGGCCTGGGTGGCGACCGCAATCAGGGAATCGAGCTCCTTGTCGCCATAAACGGACCACCAGGCGCCGCGCTCGCTCGCGTCTGCCGGTTGCGCCGGGATCCAATGGGGCTCGGCCGTGGCAGCGGCTTCGCGAAACTGCGCCGGGCTGTCAACAGGCACGGTTTCCGGCGGACGAGGCGTCGAGCATCCGGCCAGCATCAGCACCATCAACACCCCTCCAAGCGCCGCAAGCATCAGGATGGGTTCGGCAAAATCGAAGAATTGACGACGCGTCATGGCAAGACTCCCTGTACGGATGCTTCGACACTCGGCGCGCTTTCGGCGCCCTTTGCGCTATGCAGCTCCCCCTTGGCAAGCCCGCGCAGCAGCACGTAGAAGATGGGCGTGAGAAACAGGCCGAAGGCCGTCACGCCGATCATGCCGGCAAAGACCGCTACCCCCATGGCATGGCGCATTTCGGCGCCGGCCCCCGTCGACACGACGAGCGGGATGACGCCGGCGATGAAGGCGATCGAGGTCATCAGGATCGGCCGCAAACGCAAGCGGGCCGCCTCCACGGCTGCGCCAAGGGCGCTGCGCCCGGCCAATTCGAGTTCGCGGGCGAACTCGACGATCAATATGGCGTTCTTGCAGGCCAGGCCAACGAGCACCATGAGGCTGATCTGCGTGAAGATGTTGTTGTCACCGCCGGTGAGCCAGATACCCGCTATTGCCGAGAACAGGCCCATGGGGACGATCAGCAGCACCGCCAGCGGCAAGGTCAGGCTCTCGTACTGGGCGGCCAAAACGAGGAACACCAGCAGCACCGCCAGGGGCAGCACAACGAACAGGGTGTTGCCGGCGATCTTCTCCTGGTAGGTGAGTTCCGTCCACTCGTAGCCGATGCCCCGCGGCAGGGTCTCGGCGGCAATGCGCTCGACCGCCGCCTGGGCCTGGCCGGTGGAATACCCCGGCGCAGGACCGCCATTGATGTCGGCCGCGGGAAAGCCGTTGTATCGCATGGCCCGGTCGGGCCCGTGACTCTGCGTCATATGCAGCAGCGACGACAGCGGCACCATCTCGCCATGGCTGTTGCGCGCCTTGAACAGGCCCACATCCTCGGCGTGCGCCCGAAAGGGCGCATCGGCCTGCACGCGAACCTGATAGGTGCGACCGAACTTGTTGAAGTCGTTCACGTAGAGCGACCCCAGGTAGATCTGCAGGGTGTCGAAGACATCCGGAATGGACACACCCAGCTGTTGGGCGCGCGTACGGTCGACATCGGCAAAGAGCTGCGGCACGTTGATCTGATAGCTCGAGAAGATGCCCGCAAGCTCCGGCGCCTGGCGCGCGCGCGCCATGAAGGCGTTGACCGCGTCGTTGAGCGCGTCCGTCCCGAGGGCGGCGCGGTCCTGGATCTGCAGCTTGAAGCCGCCTATGGTGCCCAGGCCCAGCACCGGGGGTGGAGGAAATACGGCAATGAAGGCGCCCTGGATGGCCGAGAACTTCTGGTTGAGCTGCCCGGCAATGGCGAACCCGCTTAGGTCGGCACGGGCGCGCTCATCGAAGGGCTTGAGCGTGACGAACACAATTCCCGAATTCGGGCTGTTGGTGAAGCCGTTGATCGACAGGCCGGGGAAGGCCACTGCCGATTCGACGCCCGGATGATGCGTGGCGATTTCGCTCATCTGCCGGATCACGCTCTCGGTGCGATCCAGCGAGGCCGCATCGGGCAATTGGGCGAAGCCGACCAGGTATTGCTTGTCCTGGGCGGGAATGAAGCCGGCCGGGACGACGTGAAATAGCGCCCCCATGGCCGCGATCAGCACACCATATACCGCCAGCATGACACCCTTGCGCAAAATGGCCCCCTTGAGGCTCCTGCCATAGCCCTGCGCACCATCGCGAAATACCCGGTTAAAGCGCACGAAGAGCCACCCGAACGCGCGGTCGATCGCGCGCTGCAAGGCGTCCTTCGGGGCATGCGGACTCTTGAGGAGCAGCGCGGCCAAGGCCGGGGACAGGGTCAGGGAGTTGAACGCCGAAATCACGGTGGAGATGGCGATCGTCAGCGCAAACTGCTTGAAGAACTGCCCGCTCAAGCCGCTCACGAATCCCAGCGGCACGAAGACCGCGGACAAGGTGAGCGCGATGGCCACAATCGGACCGGAAACCTCGCGCATCGCCTTGTAAGCGGCCTCGCGCGCCGACAGGCCCTGCTCGATGTTGCGTTCGACGTTTTCCACGACAACGATCGCATCATCGACCACGATGCCGATGGCCAGGACCAGGCCGAAGAGGCTCAGGGCATTGATCGAAAAGCCCATGGCCAGCATGACCGCAAAGGTGCCGATCACCGAGACCGGAACGGCCAGCAGCGGAATGATCGAGGCGCGCCAGGTCTGCAGGAAGACGATCACCACGATGACGACGAACAGTATCGATTCGAGCAGGGTATGGATGACCGCACGGATCGACGAGCGCACGAACTGCGTCGGGTCGTAGACGATGCGGTATTCGACGCCTTCGGGCATGTCTTTTTGCAGTTCCGCCATGGTGCTGCGCACGCCGTCGGACACCTGCAGGGCGTTGGATCCGGGAGCCTGGAAGATCGGCAAAGCCACGGCCGACTTGTTGTCGAGCAAGGAACGCAGTGCGTACTCGCTGGCGCCCAGTTCGATACGGGCAAGGTCGCGCAGGCGCGTCACCACGCCTTCGGCCGAGGTGCGGACCACGATATTGCCGAATTCCTCCTCGGTCGCGAGGCGGCCGCTGGCGTTCACGGCAAGTTGATAGTCCACCCCCGGTACCATGGGCGAGGCGCCGATGACGCCCGCAGCCACATCGACGTTCTGCTCGCGGATGGCCCGGACGACGTCGCTGGCCGCGAGACCACGCTCGGCAACCTTGCGCGGATCCAGCCAGATCCGCATCGAGTAGTCTCCCGCCCCGAAGATGCGGACCTGACCGACGCCAGGCAGGCGGGCCAGGCGGTCCTTGACATTGAGCACCGCGTAGTTGCGCAGGTAGGTCATGTCATAGCGGTTGTTGGGTGAGAGTAAATGCACGACCATGGTCAGGTCGGACGAACTCTTGGTGGTGGTGACGCCCAGTCGCTGCACCTCGTCGGGCAGGCGCGGCAGCGCCTGGTTGACCCGGTTCTGCACCAGCTGTTGCGCCAGGTCCGGCGAGGTGCCCAGCTTGAACGTGACCGTGAGGGTCATCAGGCCGTCGGACGTGGCCTGGGACGACATGTAGAGCATCCCTTCGACGCCGTTGATCTGCTCCTCGATAGGCGCCGCCACGGTTTGCGCAATGGCCTGGGGATTGGCCCCCGGGAACTGCGCCTGAACGATCACCGATGGGGGTACGACCTCGGGATACTCCGAGATCGGCAGGTTGGGAATTGCGATGGCCCCCGCCACGAGGATCAGGGCGGAAAGCACACCGGCGAAAATCGGCCGGTCGATGAAAAATCGGGATATGTTCATGGTGTAAGCCTGGCAAGGAGCGGCGCGGTGGTCTAGCTACGTGCGGCGATCAGGGGACGCTGCTCCGGAACGGCGCGTCCCATGCTCGTTGCGGCAGGCGCAACGACATCGTTGGGACGCACCCGCTGCAGGCCATCGACGACGATCCTTTCGTCCTTCTGCAGACCGGAGCGAACGATGCGCAGGCCGTCGACGACGGGACCCAGCGTGACATTGCGATAGGAGACCTTGTTGTCGGGCCCAAGGACCATCACGAACTTCTTGTCCTGGTCCGTACCGACAGCGCGATCGTCGATCAGGAGCCGCGCCTGGCTGGGGCTACGGCCGACGCGCACCCGCGCGAATTCCCCCGGGGTCAGTGCGCCCATGGGGTTGTCCAGAATCGCGCGTACGCGAATGGTGCCCGATGCGGTGTCCAGCTGATTGTCGATCGACTGGATGCGGCCCTCGTGCGGGTAGCCTTCCTCGCCGGTGAGGCCCGCGGCGACGCTGATGCGCGCTACGCCGCTATTGCCGGCCGCACCCAGGGCGGAGTAGCGCAAAAAGGTCTGCTCGTCCATGTCGAAGGCCACGTATACGGGCGATACCGACACCACGGTGGTCAAGAGCGGCGCAGCGGCTCCGGCCCCGACCAGGTTACCCAGCGTGATTTCGGCACGCGAAATACGCCCGGCAACCGGTGCCGTAATGGCCGTGTACTGCAGGTTCAGTTCCGCGCTTTGCAACGCGGCTTGCTGCGCCTCGACATTTGCTTCGGCTTCGTTCAATGCATCCTGGCTCTGGTCAAACTCGCGCTGGGCGATGGCGTGCTCATCGATAAGGCGATGGGCCCGCGCCAGTTCCGTGCGGGCAAGTTCCCGCCGCGCCAAAGCGCCATCGAGTGCAGCCCGCGCCCGCGCGCGTTCGGCCTCGTAGGGTCGCGGATCGATGCGAAACAAGGGATCGCCGGCACGCACCAGCTGGCCTTCGCGAAAGAGAATGGCGTCGATGGTTCCCGCTACCCGAGGGCGGATCTCGACACGCTCCACGGCCTGGATGCGACCGGAGAACTCGTCCCACTCGGTGACTGCACGCTCGAGCACGGGCGCTACCGTGACGGCCGTGGGTCCGGGCGGCGGGGCGGGGCTGCGGCTAGCCTTGCTGGCCAGCGAGACGCCGGCTGCACCGCTCAGAACGACAAGCCCCAGGATGATGAAAATGGTACGGCGGGAAAGCTGGTCAGGGAACGCTCGCATGGAATCTTCCTTCGGTCGTCAAGGCCTGCATGGCGATAAATGAGTTATATAACTAACTAATTCAAAAGCAAAAATTTTTGACGAACCGCCTCCCACTACATCCCGTTGACCCACTCACAGAGCAGGGTCACCTGACGCCCGACGACGGCAGGACTCTTCAGGGTGTTGGCCAACAGGCTGATGCCCTGCAGGGTTGCCACCATTTGCACTGCCAGATCGGCGGCGTCCTTGCGCCCCAGAAGCTTGAACTGCGCCGTGGCCCACTTGATCTCCGCCGCGATGATGTCGTCGGCCCTGCTGGCCAGCGGCCCGGCATCCTTGTTCAGCTCCTGACACAGGCTGCCGACGCGGCAGCCGCGATCGGCGATTTCCTCCTTGAAGGCGGCCAGGCGCTTGATGAACCACACCAGACGCTGCTTCGGATCGGCTTCGCGCTCGTCGAGCTGGCGCAGGGTTTCCACCACGCCGCTCTTGTAATCTTCCACGACCGCAGTGGCGATGTCCTCCTTGGTCTTGAAGTAGTAGTAGACGTTGCCCAAGGGAACGCCGGATTCTTCGGCGATGTCTGCCAGCGTGGTTTGCGCGAGGCCCTGGCGATAGATCAGCACCTTGGCGGCCTCGAGTAGCCGTTCCCGCTTGTCCGACACGCGCACCACGATGGCATCGACCTGTAAGTTAGTTGGTTGACTCAATGGTATGCCGGCCGCGCAGGCCTGTCAATCCGCAACCGGCCGGCGGCGTCCGCCCGGCCATACACGCGGCATACATGACATGTTTCATTTATTGACTTCTGTAACTTGCATTCTTACACTGCGGGTTCCGCAATAGGCAATCGGAGCGAGCCGATGATCGAAGTCATGTTCAGTGGCCGGTACACCCTGCCCGGCAGCCGCCTCACCGTCCAGCGGATGGGCTACGGCGCCATGCAACTGGCTGGCCCTGGCGTCTGGGGACCGCCACGAGACCCGCAGGCCGCGGTCGCCGTTCTGCGGGAAGCGGTAGATGCCGGGGTCAACCACATCGATACGGCGGACTTCTATGGTCCGCACGTGACCAATCAGCTTATTCGGGAGGCGCTTCACCCCTACCCTGCCGAACTCGTCATCGTGACCAAGCTCGGCGCTCGCCGGCCGCCCGACCGGTCTTGGCAACCGGCCAACGCGCGCGAAGATCTGGTGCGGGGCGTGCACGATAACCTGCGCCACCTGGGCTTGGATGCGCTGGATGTCGTCAACTATCGGGTCGTTGGCCGGCACGGACCCGAGGAGGGATCGATCGCCGAGCCGGTGTCGATATTGGCGGACCTGCGTCGCCAGGGCTTGATCCGTCATATCGGGCTGAGCAATGTCACGGCGCATCAGGTCCTCGAAGCACAATCGATAACCGATATCGCCTGCGTCCAGAACCACTACAATCTCGCCCATAGGCACGACGACGGCTTGATCGACACCCTGGCAGGCCAGGGCATACCGTACGTGCCGTTCTTCCCCTTGGGTGGATTCACGCCGCTGCAATCGGCGGCACTTTCGGCCATCGCCAGACGGCTCGAATATACGCAGATGCAAATTGCGCTGGCGTGGCTGCTACACCGAGCACCCAACATCTTGTTGATTCCCGGCACGTCTTCGGTCGATCATTTGCACGAGAACCTCGCTGCAGGCCAGATCAGCTTGTCGCCGCAAGTGCTGGCCGAACTCGACGGCGTCGCATCCGAGTCCGCGACGGCGCCGCATTGATGCAGGCCGGGGCGCAACAGCTAGGGCGGCGTACAGCACGGCACGCTTGTGCTGGGCACGCAAGTTCCTATGGCTCCAACTGACACGCCGCTCACCCGCGATCAAATCGTGGCCGCGGCCGAGGACGTCATTCGCCGCTTCGGCCCGACCAAGGCTACTGTCGTGGACGTTGCCAGGGCCCTGGGCGTCAGCCATGCGGCGGTCTACCGGCACGTAGCGAGCAAGTCGGAGTTGCGCGATCTCGTCGTCGACCGATGGATCGAGGAAACCATGGCACCGTTGCGCGAGATCGCGGCGCAGCGCGGGTCGGCACGCCAGCGCCTGCGACGCCTGTTCGACGCCTTGATTGCCACCAAGCGGCGGCGCGCCACCGACGACCCGGAACTGTTTGCCGCCTATCGCACGCTGGCCCAAGGCGCGCAATCCGTCGTGACCGCGCACGTCGATGACCTGATCGGCCTCACCGCCAAGATCATTATTGCCGGTACGGAGCAAGGCGTCTTTCGCTCCGTCGACGCCCAAGCCACTGCGCGAGCGCTGTTGGCAGCAACAGCCCGATTTCATCATCCGGCACATTGTTCCGAATGGAGCGCCCCGGGGATCGAACGAGCATTCGACGAAGTCTGGCAACTGCTGATGCTCGGCTTGTGCGTGGACAAGAGCGGCACGTAGATCTGCACGGGATGAGTGCTGCACTTGCGCCCGCATGCCGGAGCACACGTCGTTTCAATTTGGGACTTAAAGATCGCCCAGAACACGATATGAAAGTTGCGCGCCTGTATTTTTCAATGGCCGCGAATCGCAAGCGAGAAATTCGCAAACATGTGGCAGTAGCGAAATCGGTCAGTTACCGGCGTCAATAGCTCCGAGAAAGCTTCTCGATTGGGGACGAGCGATAGGATGGTTCAAGCCGCGATTGAATCGGAAATTGGCAGCCTACTTGCCCAGCTGAAAGAACTCGGTTTCCGCGTGTCGACATCGCAATATGACGCCGAGCGCTTTGGCAATTTCCGCGTCGAATCGACGGGGCCCTCCGGTGCAATGCGCCTCACGCGTGATCGCCTTCGATACATGGTTTCTGGCGACGAAGTTCTAATGAAGAGGATCACGACGCAAGTGAGCCGAAGCTCAGATGGATTTGGAAAAGCCCACGAAAAATCCCCGGCGCGGTCCGTACTGCGGGGCGCCGACGCCGACACCCGTCCCATTGCGGATCTGGTACTCCCTGTCGAAGACATTGATGACGTCAAAGCGCGCGGTCAAGGTTCCGTCGCCCGCCAGGTGGTACACGTGACTCAGACCTGCGTTGACCTGGGTGTAGTACGGCAGGTGCATTCCGTTCGGGACGACCGAACCGTCGGGCAAGGTCAGGCTGGCGCGCAGCCCGGACCCGAGCAGGATATCCGTGCTGAGCCGCGTATCGCTCCAGCGATACGACGCACCACCCGATGCCGTGAGTTTTTGCTCATGGTCGAGGTGGATGTAATTATTGGCAATGTAGGTCAGATCGTCCCGGCTGAAATTGAATTGCGCCGAGTCGATTCCGCGGCCCATCGCGCTTTGCCAGGCCAGATTGCCGTATGCGCTCAGTGCCTCGTCCGAATAGTTGGCGGTGGCCTCCACACCGTACTGGCGCCCGGCCTCGTAGTTGAAGGGCGTGAGGATGATGGGAGCGCCGAATTGGCCTTCGTCGATCAGGTTGGTCGACAGCTTGTAGTAGCTGTCCAGGCCCAGGGTCAGCCGCTGGTTGACGTTCTGCAAGATGCCGATATCGGTGTAGTTGGCGCGCTCGGCCTTGGGGGTGTCCGCCTGGGTCACGCTGGGCGGCGGTGCCGCGCTCGTGACATTGACGAATTTGTTGACCGATTCGGACCCGACGAGCTCGAACGGCGGCGGCGAAAGATAGCGCGCATAGCCCGCGTGGATTGTGGTCTGCGCCAGCGGCTTCCACACCAGGTTCACGCGCGGACTGGCTTGCGTGGCGCTGGTGTACGCGGAAAAGGTGTCAAAGCGCAGGCCATAGTTGACGGTGAGCGCCGCTGTCCACTTCCATTCATCCTGCACATAAAGGCTCTCGATGTGCTCGGTCTTGCTGCTGTTATCGATGATCGTTTCCGGGGTCTGGCCAATCTGCTGCCCGGTCGCATCAAGCGCCAATACTTGGGAACTGGTCAGGCTGGTGGAAGTGTCGCTCTGGATGAACCAGCCGGTGCGGACGGTGTGTGTCGGGTTCAAGTGGTACGAACTGTCTCCCTGCCAGCCGTAGGCCACGTTCTTCTTGTAGGCGTTCTGTGCGATGCCGTTGAACAGCAGGTCCCCGAGCGGATCCGGCGTGAACTGCAAGGTCGAATTGCGCGCGGTGATCGACGTTTGCAGGTCCAGCGCACCGCTGGAGTGCTGCCAGCTCACGACGGCAAACTGCGTTTGTTCCCTTTGCGTCTCGTTCAAGAGATCGCTGGGATAGCTTGTCTGGGTATTGACCGACCATCCCAGCGAGGGCTGCAGACCGCGCAGGTTCGGTATCTGGAAGTCCCCGCTCGAGGCGGCAAGAATCAGACCCAGGCGATTGTTCGAGTCGAGAACGTCTTCGAAATAGCCAAAGCCGTGATACTGCTTTGTGCGGTCGTGCAGGGGCGTGGAGCTGCCATCCGGCGATTCGATGCCAAGATTATTGAGCAAGGCGTCGGCCGACACGAAATAGTGATACCGGCCGGTTGCTCCGCCGTAGTTGACGCTTGGCTCGATGGTCCCGCGACTGCCTCCGTAGATCGCCACGGAGCCGCCCGGCTCCAGCGCGCCGCTCTTGGTCGTCAGGTCGATGATGCCCGCGGTGCGCAAGCCGTACTCGGCCGGGAGCGCGCCGGTAACCAGCGACATCGATTCGATCAGGCGCGGATCCAGCGATTGGCCGAAGACGCTGATTCCTTCCGGCAGCGCGATGCCGTTTAGCCGATACTGCAAGCCGTTGTGTTCGCCGCGCACATGGAATTGGCCAAACGAATCCTGAGCCACTTCCGGTGCCTGCATGATGACCTGGTTCAGGAGCGTATTGTCTCCGCCGGGCATCGCGGCGATTGCCGCGGAATCGATCGTGTAGACCGATGCGCCGAGCTGGGTTTCGATGCCTACGCGCGCCTCGTTCAATCGGCGTGCCACCACTTCGATGGGTTCCAGGACCGCGCCGCTGTCGGCAGCAACCGCGATGGGTTTCGATGCCACAGGTGCGGCTTGGGGTGGCGGAACTTCCTGGGCAAGCAGGACTACGGGAAACAGAAACAGCGGCGCCGCGAGCGGGCCAATCGCGTTGCAAGACATGAAACCTCCGAGTTCAGGAATGCGGGCTAGCGCCGTGCGCGAAAAGAGGCCGGCGGCAATATGCAGTCGTGATTCAGAGGTTCGAGGGGGGGCCCCGGCTCCTTGGGGAAGGAACGTCAGCAGAGCCTGCTACGGCAACGCGGCCGGGAATGCCGATCGTGCTGGTGGCAAGGACGAGAAATGCGGGAATCGACGCTAAGACAATGCCGCCCACATGGGCAAATTGAAAGCACTTGTCGCAATACGATCGGTCTTCGGCAGGAGCGGATTCCTGTGTCGAATTGCCGGCCAAGGAGACTTTCGCGCTAGCGGCGGACGATCCGGTTCCGTGCCCAATCTCGTGCAATAGCGCGGCCTGCTGGGCACATATGACCAGCAAGCCCAGCAGTAGCGATGAGATTAGGCGGCGCATTTCAAATGGCGCGTGACGTCGATGGCGGGCAGATCAGTTTCAGGTGCCGCGGTATAACGCGACGGCAACCGGTAGCGTCGCAGTCTACTTTCACTCGTGGAAATTTTGCAACTGCTCTTGCTTCCGCGCCCAGGCATGCCGACGCGTTCGGCCTATGGGCGCAGATCGTAATGTCGCCTTTTGGCCGCGCCTGCCGATCCAGCACGGCTCTTGCCAATTGCCCGGTGCTGCGATTCAAACGGCGACCGGGATTCACACCGGCGCTTGCGCTCGCGCCCAGTGCTGCTGCAAAAAATCCACGAAAGCACGCACCTTCGGCAAAAGCAGGCGGCTGCGCACGGTCAGGATGCTCAGGGGCGTGGATGGCCGCTCAAAGGCCTGGAGCACAGTGCGCAGCCGCCCGTCGGCAAGATAGTGCGCAACCTGCCAGGATGGCACTCTCAGGAGCCCCGCCCCTGCCAATGCCGCAGTGACCAGAACATCGAAGTCATTGGCGCATAGGCGGGCCGGAACGCGCACGGATTTTCGGACTGCGCCGTCTTGGAAGCTCCATTCCGCCAGGCCCGGTACGTCGCCGAAGGCGAGGCAGTCCTGCTCGAGCAGATCGTTGGGTGTTGCCGGCGCGCCGCGCCGGCGCAGATAGTCCGGCGCAGCGCAGACAACCAGTTGTATGTCATCGAGCTTGCGAACGATTAGCCCGGAGTCTTCCAGCGGTCCGACGCGCAGGGCAACATCGATACCTTCCTCGGCCAGACGCACCGGTCGGTCCACCAGCATCAAATCGACCGAAAGCCGAGTCTGTTCGACCAGGAACCCGGGCAGCAGGGGCGCCAAGCGCAGCCGACCGAGCAGCGACGGCACGCTGACATTCAGCCGACCGGACGCAACGCCCGTCTGCATCGTCAGACCGCCTTCCAACTCCGCGACCTCATCCAAAATCTGCCTAGCACGCTCGTAGTAGAGGCGACCGGCCTCGGTCAGCGAAAGATGGCGCGTCGTCCTTTCGACAAGCGTGGTGCCGAGGACTTGTTCGAGCGCAATGAGTTGGCGGCTGACCGAGGTCAGTGACAGTCCCAACTGGCGGCCAGCAGCCGACAAGCTCCCAGCATCCGCAATTTTGACAAACACCCGCATCGCCGCGAACTTGTCCATCCGCCCATTATCGCAAAAAACGGGAGTATGTTTATCAAAATATACCGATACTAAAATAAATCGGGAGAATATACATTTGATGCCTTACAAGACGGCGCCTGGGAGCGAACCATGAAGATCTGCGTTTTCGGCGCCGGTGCGATCGGCGGCTACATGGCGGCGAAACTCGCATTGGCGGGCCATGAAGTCTGCGTTATTGCCCGCGGCGCTCATCTGGAAGCGATACGGAGCCGCGGGCTCACGCTGATCGGCGAGGGACAGACGCGCAC
>Ga0209698_10005049_pt1 | contig 14358 bp, 10 predicted proteins | sample LitLauG_LLR_2012_FD_187203 | JGI IMG/M metagenome (GOLD analysis project Ga0209698, IMG submission 187203) | Freshwater sediment microbial communities from Pennsylvania, USA - Little Laurel Run_MetaG_LLR_2012 (SPAdes) (version 2) | ecosystem: Environmental > Aquatic > Freshwater > Creek >... | reverse complement strand
GTGCCATACCGGGGGTGTCGTTCAACTCCTGGGGTGGCACCGAGGAGCTGACCAACATCGTTATTCGCGGCGTCAGCTCCACGTCCGGGGCGGCCACCGTCGGCCTGTATCTGGACGATGTCTCCATCACCACGAAGAATTTCTTCGACCCGGGCTCGGCCCAGCCGCGCCTGTACGACCTTGATCACATAGAAGTGCTGCGCGGGCCCCAGGGAACGTTGTGGGGCGACAGCTCCGAGGGCGGAACCGTGAGGTACCTGACGGAAAAACCCAACCTGCACGAATTCAGCTCGACCCTGACCAGCGATCTGTCGCAGACCAAACACGGTGGTGTGAATTACATAGAGTCGGCAAACGTCAACCTGCCCATCAAGGACGGCGTGTTCGCGGTGCGCGGCAGCGTGGGATACCAGCACGACAGCGGCTACATTGACAACTACTCGCAATCGGGCGCGCTGCTCAACAAAGGCGTGAACACGGATGGCACGCTGACCATGCACGTGGTGGGCAAGCTGGTGGCCGGCAGCGATCTCACGATATCTCCCGCGCTCTTCTACCAGCGCAACGTCTCCGGAGACAATTCAGCGTTTTATTTGGGCGCTGCGCCCAACGCAACGTTCCAGCCGGGCCTGTGGCAGCAATCCAAGCTGGTACGCGAGTTCGGCACGGACACCGTGTGGCTGCCGAGCCTGACAGTGAACAAGGGCCTGAGCTTTGGCGACCTAACCTCGGTAACCGGCTTGTATACCCGCCAGTACGATCGCCAGGAAGACGGCACCTTCTACAACAGCTACCTCTTCGCTACCGGGTTCCTGGACACCTTCCCTGCAACCGTCGCGCAGACCAACCAACCGCCCGCGTACCTCCCGGCGTACAACCCAATCTTCCAGGCAAACCAGCCGCTCAACGATAAAATTATCGGCAACTTGCGCTCGCCGGTGGAATTCAGCACCCATTACCGGCAGATTTCGCAAGAACTGCGGCTGGCATCCAAACCCGAGGACCGCGCGGTTACCGGCCTGCAGTGGGTGGGCGGCTTGTATTACGCCGACCAATGGATCCACAACACCAATTTCCAGCAGATTCCGGGCATCAACCAGGCTTTCCAAAGCATTTACGGCGTGCCCATGGAAGCTGCCGTCTACCCCGGCAATGGCGTGCCGTTCTCCGCCAACTATCCGCTGACCGGCGTGAGCCAGTTCTTCCCGAACAGCATCGACGAATCGGACAACCGCACCTATCGCGAGCAGCAATATGCGGGCTTCGGCCAGGTGGACTACGACGTCCTGTCGACCCTGCATGTGGGCGTGGGTGCGCGTTACGCAACGTCCACCGAAAATTACAACTCGACGGAAATCGGCTTCTACCAGATTGGCAACATCAGTCCCTACTATCAAACAGCCAGTTACCACGCCTTCACGCCCAAGGCCTCCATCACCTACGACGCTGCCGTGAACACCACGGTCTACGCGTCGGTGGGCAAGGGCTTCCGGCTGGGTGGGCCCACGGGCCCGATCGTCTTTGGCCCGGGAACCGCATGCGCTGGCGATTTCGCCAATATCGGCCAGACCACCCAGCCAACGCATTTCGGCTCCGACAGTCTGTGGACCTATGAATTGGGCTCCAAGGGTGCGCTGAACAACAACCGTATCAACTTCAACGTGGCAAGCTTCGTCACGCAGTGGTCCAACATCCAGCAGGCCCTGTACCTGCCCACCTGCGGTTACTACTTCACGACCAACGTTGGGGACGCCAAGATATACGGGGCCGAACTCGAGGCCAGCTACCGGCCGGTGAGCAGCCTGAAGTTCGCCCTGAGCGCCGGAGCGCAGCACGCTGTGGTTACCAACACGACCAACGCCATCGATGTGCCGGTGGGCTCGCGGCTGATCGACGTTCCGAATGCCACCTATACCGGCTCGGTTACCTACAACACGCCGCTCAACGGGGAGTTGACGCTGCGCTCGCGGGCAGACTACGGCTGGACCGGCCATTCATACGGCAGTTACCAGCCCGCCAACGCGAACTATTTCAATCCTTCGTATGGCGTTCTCAACGCCAGCTTCACGCTGGCGGCCACCAAATACGAGATAGCGCTGTACGCCAAGAACATTGCGAACGACCAGAAGGTCATTCAAAGCCCGCAGATCAATACGGTTGTCGAAGGCTATACGGTGCGCCCCCGCACCATCGGTCTGACCGGACGTTACTTCTTCTGAGCTTCTCCTCCCCCGGAGCAGTGGCAATCGCTGTCCGGGGACTTCATAAGGTGCCGCGCGGGTATGGCTGGAGCCCCGCGGCACCTTTTCTTTTTTGGCTCAGAACAACTGGCTGTAGCGCTCCAGTTCCCAGGCGCTGACGCTCTGGTGGTATGACTCCCATTCCTGGGACTTGTACTTCACGAACTCGTCGCGAAGTTCCGTCCCCAGGGTCTTCTCCACCAGCGGATCGGCAGCAAATGCGGCCACGGCCTCCTGCAGGGTCTGGGGCAGGAAGGCGATGCCGCGGTCGCGCCGCTGCGCTTCGGTCATCTCGTAGAGGTTGTCGTCGTTGGGCGCGCCCGGGTCGATGCGTTCGCGCACGCCCTCCAGGCCCGCAGCCAGCGCCAGGGTTGCGGCGAGGTAGGGATTGACCGCACCGTCGGCGTTGCGCGATTCGCAGCGGCCGCCGCCCGCGGGAACGCGGATGGAATTGGTGCGGTTGTTGGAACCATAGGAATTGAACACGGGTGCCCAGCTGAACGCATTCATGGCGCCGCGGCGCACCAGGCGCTTGTAGCTGTTCACGGTTGGCGCAAAGGCCGCGCATAGCGCCCGGCCATGGCGCAGGATGCCGCCGATGAAGTGGTAGCCCATGGGCGTGAGGCCCAGGCCGCGCGGGTCTTCCTTCGGATCGCAGGCAAAAGCATTGCGTCCGCTGGCCAGGTCGTAGAGCGACATATTGAAGTGGGCGCCGGTGCCGGTCTTGTCGGCAAAGGGCTTGGGCATCATGGTGGCTACCAGGCCCTCTTCCTGCGCGTAGTGCTTGGCCATGAAACGGAAGAAGATGTAGCGGTCGCACATGGTGAGCGCGTCGCTGTAGGCAAAGTCGAACTCGAATTGCGCGGTGGCGTCCTCGTGGTCGAAGGAGTACAGGTCCCAGCCCAGGCCATTCATGCAGCTGGCAACCTTGTCGAGCCAGGAAAAATTCTTCATGAAACCGTTGACGTCGTAGCAGGGCTTGCTGAGCTTGTCGTACTCGTGCGGCACCGACAGGCTGCCGTCGGCCTCGCGCTTCAGCAGGTACACCTCGCACTCGATGCCCAGGTTCATGCCCAGGCCGAGTTCGGCTGCCGCTGCCAGCTGGCTCTTGAGCGCAACGCGGGTGTTGAGCGGATAGGGCTTGCCCTGGAATTCGTTGTCCGCAGGTATCCACGCTACCTTGGGCTCCCATGGCAGCTGGATGATGCGGCCAAGATCGGGAACCGAGGTGATCTCATCGTCATGGGGAGCCTGGCCCAGCCCGTCGAGGGCATAGCCGGTGTAGCGTTCGGAGCCACCGGCCATCTGCGGCAGGTGCGCGATGGGAACGACCTTGCCCTTGGGCGTGCCGTGGATGTCGACAAACGCGCCGATGCAATATTGAACGCCTTTTTCAACCAGCTGCTGCTGCAGGCTGGCGATGTTTTCATTGTTGTGCATGATCCTTGATCCGGGGTTGGGGTAATCGGAAGGGGGTGGGGTGGCGCTTCAATACCCGTGTTCACTGTAGGAGGCGTCCAGAGGCGGGTGCTCGGCAATTCCGGTGCGGACGCGCTCGGCCAGGTCGGCGACCATCCACGCGAACCATTGCTCGCCCTTCTCCGCGGTGGCGCGGCTGGGGTAGCCGGTAACGCCATTGGTGCTGGTGCGATTGACCGGGTGCGAGAACACGCAGCCATCGGTGCGGTCGGCATCGTCGGCGCTGTTCATCAGCGCGGGGCGCACCAGTTCGGGGGCCCTGGCGAGCATGAGCGAGGTCTCGGCGTCGTTGGCATGGAAGTCCGCGGCGTCGGCAAAATGGAACGCCCGCACCCGCTCGCTGATTTCCACCGAATTGATCAGCGCCACCATGAGCGCATCGTGCTCGGCCCGCAGCATTTCCAGGGCGCAGCGCAGCGGCGCGGCGTTGGTGACATGGCTGTTGACGATGAACAGCCGGCGCACGCCGCTCTGGTAGGCCCAGTCGCCAATCTGCTTGACCAGTTCGATGAGGGTGATGGGCTGCACGGCCAGCGTTCCCGGCCAGCGATGGCTGTGACCGATGGAGCAGCCATAGGGCAGTGTCGGCAGCATGGGCACCCCGGTCTCACGGGCGACCGCGCGGCACAGGGTGTCGGCGATTGCGGTGTCGATGCCCGTGCCCAGATGCGGGCCGTGCTGCTCGGTGGCGCCCACGGGCAGCAGCGCCGCGCCGTTGACGGCGGCCAGCCGGGCCGGCAGCTCCGACCAGGTTGTCTCGGACCATAACATGGTGACTCCTTACTCGACGTTGTCGGCGACGTTGGTCAGGCGGATAAGCTGGGGCTTGATGGCGTCATCGTCGCCGCTGTCGGCAACGGGCGCGGGCTGGTGAATGAGCGCATCCAGGCGGCGGCGCACGGCGAGGAACTCCGGTGTGGTTACCTGGCTCAGGTCGCGCGGCCGCGGCACCGGCACTTCGATCAGCTCCTGCACCTCGCCCGGGTGCGCCTTGAGCACCAGGATGCGGTCGGCGAGGAATATGGCTTCGTCCAGATCGTGGGTGATGAAGACCACGGTGATGTCGACGTTCTTCCAGATGTCGAGCAGGTTGGTCTGCATCTTCGCCCGGGTTTGCGCATCGAGCGCGCCGAAGGGCTCGTCCATCAGCAGGATGCGCGGCTGGTTGATCAGCGCGCGGGCAATGGCCACGCGCTGCTTCATGCCGCCCGACAGCTGGTGCGGATAGGCGTCGGCAAACTTGCCCATGCCGATGAGATCGAGCCAGGTGCCGGCAAGGCGCTCGGCAGCGCTGCGCCCCATGGTCATTTCCGGCCCGAACATGACGTTGCGCTTGACGGTGAGCCAGGGGAAAAGCGTGTAACCCTGGAATACCATGCCGCGGTCGCGGCCCGGTCCGCTCACGGGCTTGCCGTCGAGCAGGACCTCGCCGGATGTGTGCGTTTCCAGCCCCGCCAGCATGCGGATGAGAGTGGACTTGCCGCAACCCGAGGGCCCGATCACGCACAGGAATTCACGCCGGTGGACCCGCAGGTTGACCCCGCGCAGGGCAACGGTTTCACCCTGCGGCGAGGCGAAGGTTTTGCCCAGCTCGCGGGTTTCGAGTATGACCTCGCGCGCCTTGAGGCGCTCGAAGCGTGCGCGCACTGCCGCGCTTTGCGCGCGGTAGTCGATGTCGGCAGCCGGGGGGGCGAGCGGTTCCATCGTCAGCGGCCCGGGCGGTCCCAGGGGAAGAACACGCGGGCCAGCCGCGCCAGGATGAGGTCGGTACCCAGGCCGATGATGCCTATCATCAGGATGGCCGCGTAGACATTGTCGAAATGCTGGTAGCGCGCCTGCTGCGTGATGAAAAACGTGATGCCCGAGCTCGTGCCGATGAGCTCGGCCACGATGAGGTAGGTCCATGCCCACCCCAGCAGGATGCGCTGGTCGCGGTACAGATCGGGCAGCGTGCCGGGGATCACCACGCGGCTGAGCAGGCGCAGACGGCTGGTGCCCAATGTCATGGCCGCCTCGAGCAGGGCAAAGTCGAGCTTGCGCGTGGTGTTGGCGATGATCAGCACCTGCTGGAAGAACGTGCCGATGACGATGATGGCGATCTTGGGTCCGTCGTAGATGCCCAGGATGGCAACAGCCAATGCGCCGAAGGCCGGCGCCGGCAGGTAGCGGAAGAATTCGATGAAGGGCTCATTGAGCCGGCCGATCGCGTTGTAGGTGCCGCACAGGATGCCCAGGGGTACGCCGATCAGCGATGAAATCAGGAAACCCCAGAAGATGATGCGGATGCTGTGCAGCAGGCTTTCGTGCAACCAGGGGGCATCGCGCTGTTGCGGCTTGGTGGTAAATGCGGTGTAGAACGCGCGCAGCACTTCGTGGGGCGCCGGCAGGTACACCGGGTTGGCGGGAACCCCGGCCGGGAGTGCCAGGTTCTGCTCACGCATGGTGGCCGTTTCGGCGGCAAAGACACCGGCCTCGACGAGCATGTCCGGCTGGAAATAGTCAACGGCGCCCGGATCGGTGACACGCACCATGGGGTGCCACAGGAAGGGCACGTAACTGACCAGTGACCAGACGAGCAGGGGCAGTGCGAAGGCGCCGATGCCCAGGACCAGCCGTTCGCGTGGGCTCAGCGGAGCCCGCGCGGCAAACCAGCGGGAGGTCGTGGACACGGCGCGGACGGTCGGGCTTGCGCCCGTCTACCGGGGGAGCAGGGAAGCGTCGATCGTGCTGTCGACGTCCTGCGGCTTGGCGTAGACCGCGTTGGCAACGTTGAAACGGTCGGCAATGCGCGATGAGCCGTAGAGGGAGCCGAAACCGTCTGCCTTGACGAAGCGCGGCTTGTTGTCGCTCAAGCTGAGCAGGCGGGTGCCCTTGAGGAACTGCGTGAAGGCGGCAGGCGGAATACCCACCCGGGCCGACATCATGCGCACGGCGTCGTCGCGGGTTGCAGGATCATTGATGTAGGCCACGACCTTGTCCCACACCTTCACCACCTTGCCCCAATCGGCACGCCGGGCCGACAGGCTGGCGGGGTTGACCGCCAGGGTGTCGTAGATCAGGCCCGGTTCGTCGGCCGAGGTATATATGGGCTTGGCGCCCGGAACGCCCTTGATCGCCTGACCCGAGACGGGCTGCCACGCGACCACCGCCGCGACATCGCCGGCGGCCAGCACCTGCGGCAATTCATTGGTCTTGGCGTTGACCAGGGTGATATCGCCCTCCTGCATCCCCGCCTTCTTGAGTCCGTTGAGCAGCAGCAGATGTTCGAGCAGGCCGATTTCGACCCCGACTTTCTGACCCTTGAGATCCTGCATGCGCTTGATGCCGGGGCGGGCCACGACCATGTCGTTGCCGTCGGAGTAGTCGGTGAGCAGGACGATGACGCTGCGGGCCCCGCCAGCGCCGGTTACCAGGACGTCGCCGTTGGACATCGTGACCGCATCGATCTTGCCGGCGGAGAACGCGTCGAGCGACGCCGAGTAGTCGAACCACTGGAACGCCACGTCGACGCCGGCGTCCTTGAACCAGCCCTTTTCTATCGCGACCTGCCAGGCGACCCAGCCGGGCCAGTCGCTGTAGCCGATGCGCAGGGGTCCGGCGGCCTGCCCGAGGGCAGGCAATGCGGCCCCCAGGGCCAGGATCGCGCCGCCCAGCCAGCGCCGGCAGCGCGCCATCAGCAGTGATTTATTCATGCGTCCGTACCGTGGGAAATATTACGAATTGTCGACAGGGTAATAACGCATGGATGCACGCAAAGAACGTGCCGGAGGAGGCGCCGTCCTGCCGCTGCGGTTTCCCGGGTAACGCCGTCGCGTGCGCGCGGCCAGGGACCGGCGCCGGGGCGCGGCCGCATTTTTTTGGTGCGGACACGCACCACCGGCGACCGCGCGGTGGCGAGATTGCGCCCGCTGACGGCGGTTACGCCCCGGCCCCGCGCGGCGTCACCAGGAAGGCGACGAGGTTGCGCGTGAGCAGGCGCGCCAGTTCCGTTTCCGTAAAAGGTGACCGGGCGTCGTGCCAAAGCGAGTGTGGGTTCAGCATGTAGTCGTACGCGGAGCAGCCGCAATTGAAGACGGCGAAGCGCACGTCCTTGCGCGTGATGCCGCTGGCGAACTCCAGCCGATGTTCGAGCAGGACATCGACGACGAATTCGATATTGCTGGACAGGATGCCGCGCGCTTCGGCCACGAAACGGGTATCGGTATCGGTCTCCAGGAAGCGCACCAACGCGCGGGTCAGGCCCGGGTACTGCCGGTACTGCTCGAACGTGAAATGCACGATGCGGCGGGCCGTCTTGGGCAGCGTGTCGCGCAGGAGCACTTCACGGGTGCTCTCGGGGTTGCCGTGCACGCCCTTGTGCAATATCCACAGGAAGACCGACCGCAGGAGATCGTCCTTGTCGGCAAAGCGCCGATAGACGCTAGCGGGCGCCACCTTTGCCGCCGCGGCGATGGTAGGGATCAGCGCACCGTCCAGGCCGCGTTCTTCGAGGATCTGGGCGGTGGCCAGAAGCAGGCGTTCCGCCGTGGCGCGGCTGCGGGCCTGGCGGGGGGCAAATGGCGATGCGGCCGGGGGCTCCTTTTCTGTCATCGGCGAATTATGGACAAATCCACATCAATATGCGATAGTGAATTCCTATTCACATTTTTCCGGATTTGCTGCCAGCAACCACGCCGGCTTCCGGGAACGCCGCTGCGACCTCATCGTTATCGGCTGGAACCAAAGAAGCTTTGCACCTATCCTCCCAGGAGTCACCCCGATGAGCGCATGGCGCCAGAGCGACGATCTCTTTCCCGGCAACAGCACCGGTCCCTGGCGGACGTGGACCCTGGCCGCCATCTTCGTAGCGGCGCTGGCGAGCGTGGGCGGCGAACTCGTCGCCTGGGCTTGCGTCGAGGGGCTCAAGCGCGCCGGCCTTTTTCCGGCCGCGCTCTGGGCCCAGGCGACCATCGCCATCGTGCTGGTCTTCGGCACCGCGATTGCGCTCCTGGTCCTGTGGTTGCGCTACTTCGAGCGCAAAGCCATGGCCAGCGTGGGCTGGGGGCCTGCGGCAGCACGCGGCTTGCTGCGGGGAATGTTGCTGGGGGCCGGCTTCCTGTGCGCGGTTGTAGCCTTGCTGGCCGGGTCGGGCGGAGCACGGCTGGATCACCCCGGCGCACTCGCCCACGCGTCCCTGACGAACGTCGTTGCCGCGGCGCTGCTCGCCCTCGCGTTCCTGATACAAGGTTCGGCAGAGGAATTCATATTTCGGGGCTGGCTGATGCAGGTGACCGCCAGTCGCTACGGCAAAGTCATTGCCGTAGCGACCAGCACGGCTCTGTTCACCCTGGCGCATGCAGCCAACATCAAGTTGTCTCCGGAACTGGTGCTGGGATTGGTCAATGTCTTCCTGTTCGGAACCTTCCTGGCTGTTTACGCCATCCGCACGCGCTCCCTCTGGGGCCCTTGCGGTTGGCATGCCGCGTGGAACTGGCTCATGAGCGTGGGTTTCGGGCTGAACCTCAGCGGCATGAATCTGGGAATCGAGCCGTTTCTCCTGGACATGAAGTTGGACGCCAACGGCCCCTGGTGGCTGAGCGGGGGATCGTTCGGCCCGGAAGGCAGCGTAATGACAACGGCCGTCATGGCGGCGTCCGTGGCATTTTGGTGGATCGCCGGCTACAAGCAGAGGTGAGCGCGGCCCCGCAAGACGCCGTGGCGCCTTTGGTTCGCTGATGCGTACGGAGGCTGCGGCGTTTTGTCGCACCCGGCACTGCAACGCACACGGGTCCCGTATCATCGTCGCCGACCCGAACCCCGCCATGAGCGCCGTCCTCTCCACCCCTCCCGATACCGGCAACCGCCTGCGGCGCCTGATCGCGCTGCGCTGGTTCGCGATGGCCGCAGAGCTGGGGCTAGCTCTGCTTGCGGGGCAATGGCTGGGCGCCGGCACGCAGCTCGAGCCCGTTCTGGTGGTCTGCACGGCGCAGCTCGGCCTCAACCTGGCATCGCTGGCCTATGGCGGCCGGGGAGCGGCGGCGACCGACCGGCAACTGTTTGCCCAGCTACTGCTGGATGTGGCAGCCCTCACCGCCATCGCGTATTTTGCGGGAGGCTCCACCAATCCGCTGATCTCGCTCTACCTGCTGTGGATCGCCGCCGGCGCGGCCATGCTCGATGCCGGTTTGGCCACGGCGCTGGCGGGGCTTTGCATCGCGGCCTACTCGCTCGTGAACTTCGTGCATACCGAGGTGCACATCCACGATCACGAAAAGGCGCTGCAGATCCACCTGATCGGCATGTGGGTGGTGTTCGTCTTTTCGGCCATCACCATCTGCTGGTCCGTGCTGCGCCTGACAGCGGCGGTGCGGCGACGCGATGCGGAGCTGGCCGCGGCACGTGAGACGGCGCTGCGGGGCGAGCGCGTGGTGGCCCTGGGCAACCTTGCCGCGGGGGCCGCCCACGAACTGGGCACGCCGCTCGCTACCCTGGCGGTGCTGGCCGGCGAATTGCTGCGCGACCCGCAACTGGCCGCGCCCCTGCGTCCGGAACTCGAACTCATGCAGGGCCAGATCCAGGAATGCAAGCGCATCATCACGCAATTGGCGGCGCAGGCCGGGACCTCGCGCGCCGAGGCGCTGCTTGCAGGCCCGCTCGACGAATGGTTCACGCAACTGGTTGAACGCTGGCGGCGCCAGCGGCCGCTGGTGACTGCGCAGCTGCGCCTGGAAGGCGCGCAGCCGGGGCCGCGCGTCGTCATGGACGCAACCTTGGGCCAGGCACTGCTCAACCTTTTCAACAACGCCGCGGACGCCAGCCCCGAACAGGTGGAAATTGCCGTGCGCTGGGATGCCGATGCATTCGAGGCCCAGGTGCTCGACCGGGGCGGCGGCATTGCATCGGCGGTGCAGATGCGGCTTGGGCGGGAACTGGTGACCACGCGCGAAGACGGCATGGGAATGGGCCTCGTACTGGCCTATGCGGCGGTGGAGCGCAGCGGTGGCACGCTGTCTTTCGTGGCCCGACCGGGCGGCGGCACCGTTGCCACCGTGCGCATCGCCTTGGCCGCGCTGCGGTCGCCGGCCGCAAACGGGGTGGCAGGATGAGCGCGGACGCCGGCGCGGAACACCTGGGCAATCTGCTGCTCGTCGACGACGACGCCGTGCTGGCCCGAGTGCTCGCGCGCGCCCTGACGGCGCGCGGCTTTGCCGTCCAGACGGCGGACTCGGTCGCCACCTGCGCCACGCTCTTGGGCGAAGGGCACATCCCGGACTTTGCCGTACTCGACCTGAATATTGCCGGACAGTCGGGGCTCAAGCTGATCGAGCAGATCCTGGCCGTCAATGCACAGTGCGACATCGTCATCCTCACCGGGTACGCCAGCATCACCACGGCTGTGGACGCCATCAAGCTGGGTGCCCGCCAGTACCTGGCCAAGCCGGTGGACGCGGATACCGTTGCCAAGGCCCTGCTCGAGGATCAGAGCCCGGACATGGAGACCGCGCCCGAAGATACCTACTCGGTGTCGCGGCTCGAATGGGAGCACATCCAGCGCGTGTTGCTGGAAAACGGCAGCAATATAAGCGCGACTGCACGCGCCCTCAAGATGCACCGGCGCACGCTGCAGCGCAAGCTGTCCAAGCGGCCCGCGCGCGAATAGCCGGGCGCGTGCGAGCGCCTACAATCGCGCCAGCCCATTCCTTGCAGAAGGCGCCGATCCGCACATGACCAGTCTTACCACCCGCATCCTGCACGCCGATCGCCTGGGCGGCGTCGAGCACGGCGCCGCGCGCAAGCCCATGCATACGGCAGTCGCCTACGGTTACCCGAGCGCGCGCGAGTTGGCTGCCGTGTTCCAGGGCGAGAAGCCCGGCTACGTGTACGCGCGTCAGGGCAACCCGACCACCGCTGCCCTGGAAGCCAAGATCAACCTGCTGGAAGACGCACGCGGCACCGTCACGTTCAGCACCGGCATGGCAGCCATTGCCGCCACCCTGATCGCCCTGCTGCGCGCGGGCGATCATCTCATCGCCAGCCAGTACCTCTTTGGCAACAGCTACAGCCTCATGCTCACGCTGGAGCGCATGGGCATTGAGGTGAGCCTGGTCGATGCCACCGCGGCAGCCGCGGTGGCATCAGCGGTGCGGCCGAACACCCGTATCGTGTTCGTGGAGACCATTGCCAACCCACGCACCCAGGTCGCCGACCTGGCGGGCATAGGCGCACTGTGCGCCGAGCGCGGCCTGGTTTTCGTCGTCGACAGTACGCTCACCACGCCCGTGCTGTTTCGCCCGCGCGATACCCAGGCGAGCCTCGTCGTGCATTCGCTCAGCAAGGGCATCGCCGGGCACGGCGACACGCTGGGCGGCGCGGTCTGCGATACCGGCCTGTTCGACTGGTCGGGCTACGCCAATATCCTCGACACCTACCGCAAGGGCAGCCCGGCTGGCTGGGGCCTGCAGCAGATCCGCAAGAAGGGGCTGCGCGACATGGGCGGCACGCTGCGTGCCGAAGACGCGCACCGCATCGCCACCGGCGCCGAAACCCTGGAGCTGCGCATAGCGCGCACCAACGCCAACGCGCTGGCCCTGGCGCAGTGGCTCGAGCAACAGCCGCAAGTGGCGCGGGTCTACTACCCTGGCCTGCCCAGCCACGCGCAACACGGCCGGGCCACCGAGCTGTTCAGCGCCTTTGGGCCATTGCTGAGCCTCGAGCTGCAGGCGGGGCTGCGCCATTTTGATTTTCTGGACGCACTGCGCCTGGTGATACTTTCGAGCCATCTGGCGGACAACCGCACGCTGGCCATACCCGTGGCCGATACGATCTTCTACGAGATGGGTCCGGAAGGGCGCGCGGCCATGGGCATTGCCGACAGCCTGGTCCGCGTATCGGTGGGCATAGAGCACATCGATGACCTGAAGGCGGACTTTGCGCAGGCCTTGCAGGGAGCGGGGAGCGTTGGCTAGGCTAGAGCGGGCGCGATAGTCCAATGAAGAATCCGCGCCGCGGGCCGTACTGCGGGGCACCTACACCAATGCCGGTGCCGTCGCGGATTTCATATTGCCGGTCCAGCAGGTTGACAATGTCGAAGCGGGCGGTGAGGGGCGCCCAGGCGCGGACGTGAAACACGTGGCTGATGCCGGCGTTGGCCTGGAAGTAGTAGGGCAGTCGGCGGCCGTTCGGAATATTGCTGCCGTCGGGCGCCTGCAGATCGGCCCGCAAACCCGAGCCCAGCAGGAAGTCCGTACTTAGCCGCGTGTCGCCCCAGCCATAGGACGCCCCTCCCGAGGCGGTGACCTTCTGCTCGTGATCCAGCGATATGTAATGGTCGGCGATGTAGGCGAGGTCCGGTACCGCAAAATTGAACTGCGACGAGGTGATGTCGCTGCCCTGCGCGCTTTCCCAGCCCAGGTTGAGATAGGCCGAGAGCGCTGCGGTGGTGTAGTTGGCCGTGAGCTCGGCGCCATACTGGCGGCCGTTGGCGTAATTGAACGGGGTGAGGATGATGGGCGCGCCAAACTGGCCCTCATCGATGAGTTGCGCGGATCGCTTGAAGTAGCTGTCGAAACCCAGCGTCAGCTGCTGGCTCACGGTTTGCAGCACGCCGATGTCCGTGTAGTTGGCGCGCTCGGCCTGGGGCGTGCTCGCCAAGGTGGTATCGGACGCCGCGCTGGTGTTGTTGAACAGGGCGACATTCTGGCTGCCCACGAGCTCGAAGGGCGGCGGCGAGAAGTAGCGCGCGTAGCCGGCGTGCACGGTGGTGCGCGGCAGGGGCTTCCACACCAGATTGACGCGCGGGCTGAGCTGGCTACCGTTGGAATAGGCGACGTAGTCGTCAAAGCGCAGCCCGTAGTTGAGGGTGAGTGCCGCGGTCCACTTCCATTCGTCCTGCACGTAGAGGCTGCCGATCCGCTCGGTGCGCGCACCGTTGTCGGCGATGCTGATGGGTGGGCCTGCCTGCACTTCGGTCGCGAACGGCCCCACCGTTGGCGCTAGGGGCACGACCAGCGATTGGGTATTGCTGGTGGAACGGTCACTTTGCACAAATGCGCCGGTACGCAGCGTATGGCGGTCGTTGATCTGCCAGGCAGCATCGAGTTGCCCATCGAAAGCCAGGTTGTTCTTGCGCGCGTTTTGCGCGATGCCCTCGAACAGCAGGTCGCCCACGGGATCCGGCGTGAACTGCAGGGTGGAGTTGCGCACCGTGAACGAGGTCTGCAGGTCGAGCGCGCCGCGCGAATGCTGCCAGCCCACGATGGCGAACGCGGTCTGTTCGCGCTGGGTTTCGTTGAGCGCGGCGCTGTCGTAGGTGGTCTGGCCGGCCACTGTGTAGCCCTCTTCGGGTTGTTCGCGGGCGCGGTTGGGAATCTGGAACTGCCCACTGGACGTGGAGAGGATCAGGCTCAGGCGGTTGTCGGGGTCGAGGACTTTTTCAAGGAACCCGAAGCCGTGGTACTGCTTGGTGCGGTCGTGCAACGGCGTTGACTGGCCGTTGGGCGATTCGATGCCCAGGTCGTTGATCATGGCGTCGCCCGAGAAGAAATACTGGATGCTTCCCGACGTGCCGCCGTAGTTGATGCTGGGCGCCATCGTGCCATGCGTACCCCCGTACAGCGAAACCGTGCCCCCGGGATCGATCGCGCCGTTCTTGGTGCTCAGG
>Ga0209698_10005048_pt1 | contig 14358 bp, 12 predicted proteins | sample LitLauG_LLR_2012_FD_187203 | JGI IMG/M metagenome (GOLD analysis project Ga0209698, IMG submission 187203) | Freshwater sediment microbial communities from Pennsylvania, USA - Little Laurel Run_MetaG_LLR_2012 (SPAdes) (version 2) | ecosystem: Environmental > Aquatic > Freshwater > Creek >... | reverse complement strand
TCGACGGCCTCGACCCGCCGACCGATGCCGTCGAAGCGGGCGAGCTCGGGCAGGTGGGACCGCTGCTCGTAGCGCCGGGCGGCGGGACCGACCACCCGGACCACCTCGGTGGCGAAGGCCGAGGCGCGCTTCTCGAGCGCGGCCAGCCGTTCCGCCGGCAGCACGCGGGCCAGTGCGGTGCGCAGCTGATTGTCGGACGTGTACGGGTCGGCGGGGAAGTCGGCCCGCCACGCCTCGAGGGCCAGCCGGGCGGTCTCGGTGTCCATGGGGGGAGTCTCGCGCCCCTGGCCGGGCCGGACAGGGTCGAAGGCTCTTGTCCCGGCCATCCCGGCGGGATCCGAGAAACCCGCGAACCTTTTCCGCCGCCGGAGCGTCAGTATCAGTAGTGACGGAAGATTCCGTGACCACGAGCGTCCGACGACGATGCGTCCCCAGGGGGTGAGGCAGGTGAGCGGCAAGGGTGGTCCCGAGGACATCGAAGCCTGGCTCGAGGAGGGGTACGCCCCCTCGTACCGCACCGCCTGCCTGATCCTGGGCAACCGCGCCGATGCCGAGGAGGCCGTCCAGGAGGCGTTCCTGCGGGCCTGGCGGTTCCGGTCGTCCCTGGCCCCCGGGTCGGACGTCCGACCGTGGCTCTACCGCGTCGTGGTCAATACCTGCAACTCGAAGTTGCGCTCTGAGATCCCGCATCGGGACCGGCGCACCGGGGACGACCACCTCGACGGCCTCGCCGCGGCCGACAACGTGCCGGGCCTCGTCGAGCAGTCGAGTGACCTCATCCGCGCCCTGCAGTCGCTGCCCGTCCATCTGCGGGTGGTCGTGGTCCTGCGGTACTACGCCGACCTGAGCGAGCGGGAGATCGCCACGGCCATCGGCCGCCGACCGGGGACGGTCAAGTCCCGGCTGCACGAGGCGCGACGACTCCTGGCCGACCATCCGGCGTTGCGCTCGTCCGACGACCGTCCGGGTGCCCACGACTCGGAGGTGGCCCGATGACCATGATCGACGAAGACCGGCTGCGCACGCTGCTCGGCGACGCGGCAGACGCGTACCCCATCCCTGAGGGCGCGGTCGAACAGATCGTGTCGGCCGCGTCGGAGGACGCCCGACCGGGCGGCGTCGTGCGCGCCATGGTCCCCCAGGGCCGCTGGAGTCGGGCGGCGCTGGTGGCGGCGGCGGCGGTCATCGTGGCCGGAAGTGTGGCCGTCTTCGGCGGATCGCCGGGTACCGGACAGGGTCAGCGGACGGCGGCCGGGCCCTCGGTGGGGGCGCCGGGCAGGTCGGGCACGAGTCCCAGTACCACCGTCCCGTTCCACACGGGACCTGCGTCCGGCGCCAACGCCCCCTTCGGGGTGGCCGGCGGGACCACCGCCGCAGGCTCGAGTGCGCAGGCCGCGCCGGCCCCCAATCCGGGTCCGGCGAATCCGTCCCCGGCGCCGCTGCCGACCGGCGTCGTGGGACAACCGGCCAAGGTGGTGACGACGGGCAGCATCTACCTCGCGTTGGGCAGTGCGCCGCTCGCCCCCGCCGTGACCCGGCTGACGGCGGTCGCTGCCGGGGCCGGCGGCTTCGTGGCGAGTTCCAGCCTCCAGGTCGGCGGCCCTGAGGGGAGCAGTCCGTCCTCGGGAACGGTGGTCCTTCAGGTGCCACAGGCATCATTCGCGGCCGTGCTCGCCCAGGTGCGCCAGATCGCCAAGGTGACGTCGATGACGACGGCCTCGACCGACGTCACCGGCCAGTACGTCGACCTCCAGGCCCGGATCGACGCCCTGCAGGCGAGCCGGCTGCAGTACCTGACGATCCTGAGCAAGGCGACCTCGATCGGCGACATCCTGGCCGTGCAGAGCCAACTGGACACCATCCAGAGCCAGATCGAGCAGCTGCAGGGCCAGCTGAACCTCCTGGACAGCCAGACGACCTACGCGACGTTGACGGTGTCGCTGTCCCAGTCCGGCCATCGCCCGGTCCCCCCGCCCGTCCCGCAGTCCGGACTCGGCCGGGCCTGGCACCAGTCGGTCGACGGCTTCACGTCCGGGCTCGAGTGGTTGGTCCGCATCGCCGGACGCACGGTGTTCGTCCTCCTGTGCCTCGCCCTGCTGGCAGTGGTCGGCCGGTGGGCGTGGCGCCTGTGGCGTCGCCAGATGCTCTGACCGGACCTGGCCCGGGCGGCACCGGCCCAGCACGGCCGGGTGACCGTGCTGGGCCGACCGCCGTGGTCAGGTGACGATGAGCTGGACCGTGGCGACGTTGGCCGAGGCGTCCTTGACGGTCACCACGTAGGTGCCGGCGGCGATCGCCGGGACGACGAAGGTGACACCACTGAACGACCCGTTGGTGGACGTGGCCGGCGTCGCCGGCGTGAGGGTGACCGCGGTGGTGCCGACCTTCACGCTGGTGATGGTGGAACTGGCAGTGAATCCCGAACCTGTCAGGTTGAGCGTGGCACCGGGGGCCGCGCTGGCCGCCGGCTGGAAGCTCGTGTTGGTCAGTGCGATGCCGGCATGGATGGCGAACCCGGTGCGGGTCACCGAGACGAGGTTGTCACTGGCCACGATGTTGTAGCTGCCGGCGGGGAGCCCCGTCGGGACCGTGCAGGACTGGGGGGCGATCGCCCCGGTGGAGTCGCTGGACACCGAACAGATGTAGGTGTTCGACGTGCCCTGGTAGAGGCGGACGAGGATGCTGTCGTTGCCGGGCCAGCCCGTGCCGCTGATGGGCACCGAGGTACCCGAGACACCACTGGCCGGAGCCGTCAACGTGGCGGCGAAGACCCGGAGGGTGACGGTCACTGAGGCTCCGCTGGCGTCCTTCACGATCAGGGGGTAGCTGCCGGCGGCGACCGCCGGGACGGTGAAGGTCACCCCGGTGAAGGCGCCCTGACCGTTCGCCGTCGTGGCCGGCGACAGGGCCACCGCCGCACCGTTGAACTTGGCCGTGATGGGCGCACCCGGCGTGAAACCGGTGCCGGTCAGGCCGACGATCTGACCGGCGGCGGCCCGCGCCGTGGGCGAGCCCGACGAACCCAGCATCGTGACCCCGGGCGTCATCTTGAAGGGCTTGGTGACCGACGCGTTGCCGTCACTCGCCACCAGGGTGTAGAAGCCGGCCGGAAGCCCGGTCGGCACGGTGCAGCCCTGGTTCGGGACGGTCCCCCCGGCGATGCTGTAGATCGAACAGACGTAGGTGCTCGACGTCCCCTGGTACAGGCGGACGATGATGGAGTCGATCCCGGGCCAGCCGCCACCGCTGAAGGACACCAGACTCCCCGACGCCGCAGTGGCGGGTGCCACCAGCGTCGCCTTGTAGACGGTGATGGAGAGGCTCGAGCTGATGAGGGAACCGTCGGTCACGACCAGGGTCGACGTGCCCGCCTTCGTCTTGGCCGGCACGACGAACGTGGCTCCGGTGAAGGAGCCGGCACTGTTGGTGATGATGGCCGGCGTCAGTGTCACCGCCGCGCCGTTGAACTTGGCGGTGACCGCGGAACCAGGTGTGAAGCCGCTACCGGTCAAGCCCACCGTCTGGCCGGCGGCTACATCGCCTGAGCTGGACCCTCCCGACCCGTAGACGACGAGTCCGGGACTCACGGTGAACGCGTGACTCACCGACAGGTAGCCGTCACTCGCGTTGATCTGGTAGCTCCCGGCGGGAAGGCCGGTGGGAACGGTGCAGCTCTGCGCGGGTATGGCACCCGTGGTGTCGGTGGAGATGCTGCACATATACGTCCCGGACGCCCCGAGGTAGAGGCGGACGATGATCGAGTCGTCGCCGGGCCATCCCGCGCCGCTGACGGAGATGGAGTCGCCCGAAATTCCCGAGGCCGGAGCCACGAGTGTGGCCGCATCGACCTCGAGTGTGGCCGTCGCCGTGTGGCCGGCACCGGCGGTCACGACCAGGGGATAGGAGCCGGCGGCGACACTCGGAACCGTGAAGGTGCTCCCCGTGAACGTGCCGTTGACGTTGGTCGTGGCAGCCGGTGTGAGCGCGACCGCCGACCCGTTGAACTTGGCGGTGACCGGCGAGCTGGCGGCGAATCCGTTCCCGGTGATGCTCACCGCCTGGCCCACGGCGGCGGCCCCCGTGGCGGACCCGCCGGACCCGAACAGGGTGATCCCGGGAGCCAATGTGAACGAGGGCGCGTTGGCCGTCCTCGTGCCGTCGGTGGCACTCACCACATAGGCCCCGGCCGTCAGGGATGTCGGCACGAAGCAGCTCTGGGTGGGCACCGTGCCCGTCGAGTCCGATGTCACGGAGCACATGTAGGTCGTGCCCACCAGCACCGACATGCTGTCGTAGCCCGGCCAGCCGGCACCGCTGACGGTCACGTACTGACCGGCCACACCGGTGGTGGGAGTGACTGCGATGGTCGGGGCTACCGCGCCGGCTGTTCCCGCCGCGGTCACCACCAGTGCCGCTGTCAGCAGCGCACCCATACACAGTCGAATGAGTCGAGAAACGGAATGGTTGGTCGTTGACATGGTGTACCCCTGTCCTTCCTCACCGGGCTGCCCCGCACAGCTCCTGTCGGAAAGCGTATGCCGCCGTGGCCTTCCGCGCCCGTGGGTCGGTCGGGGGTGGGTCGGGTCGGGTGCCCGCCCCGGAGATGCCTTCGGTTACCGGTTGGTCAGGATGCGGACGCGACCGTCTCCGCCAGACTTGCCGCGTAGTTGGTTCACCACGGAACGTGGGGATGGCGGCTCGTCAGGATCGCTATCGGCCTCCGAACGCCGAGCCGTGAACGACTTCGATCGGTCATGCGTTCTCACGCTGTGTAGGGGCGAGCAGCCATCGAAGGAACGAACATCGGAGGGATCATGTCCAATCGCGCGAACGACCAGCAGACCCGATCGCCCCATTCGACCGTGATGCGAAGACTGACGGTGACGCTGGGCGCTGTCGGAATGGTCGGGGTCATGGCCACCGGTTCGGTGGCGGCCGCCATGCCCACCACGCTCATACCCCGGAAGGTGGTGAAGGTCGCCGATCGTCCCCCGTTCGGGAAGATGCTGACGACGAGATTGGGTGCGAGCCTGTACCTGGCGCCGGCGAGCGGATGCACGGGCGGGTGCCTGACCGCCTGGCCACCGCTCTACATCCACAAGGGCTACACCCCGACGGGCACTCCCGGACTCGGCACCGTCACCGTGGTGGTGGGAGGGATCACGAAGCTCCAGGTCACCTACCACGGCAGGCCGCTCAACACCTTCGTCGGGGACTCGGGGACCAGTGTCACCGGCAACGGTGTCGACGGGTTCTCGGTGGCTGTCGTCAGATGATCGGGCGGGTGGTCTCGGACGTCCCGTCGGTCGAGGGACGACCCGGCGCGGATCCGTCTGAACAGAGTCGGACCCTCGGTCGTATATGTCTTGTGAAGGCCTGAGGCGGATCGATTCGCTGCGGTCCGCACCGTGAGAGGAGACCCCCCATGTGGACTGCCGCCACCTCGCTCCCATTCCGTCACCGGACCCGGAGGTGGTCCCGGTCGTCGGTCGCGCTCATGTGCGCCGGACTGACCGCAGCAGCCGTGCCGACCGCAGTCTTGGCGGCGGCCCCCGCCGGCGCGGACGGGGTGGAAGGGTTCAATGCGCCGGGCAATATCGTGATCGCCGACCAGTTCAACAACCGGATCGTCGAGATCGACGGCCACAAGGTGGTGTGGCAGTTCGGGAACGGCTCGTCCGTGGCGGGTCCTGATGCCGTGGTCGGACCGAACGACGCGGAGCGCATCGGGAGCCTCACCCTGATCTCGGGGACAGGCACTCCGGCCGGAGCCGATCCGTCGTGCACCGATCCGGCCGGGTGCGCCGACAACCGGGTCATGTTGGTGAACAGGGACGGGGACATCGTGTGGCAGTACGGCAGAGCCGGCGTCACGGGAAGCACCTTCGACCGGCTCAACACACCTGTGCAGTCGACCGCGTTGCCGGGTGGCGACGTGCTCATCACGGACCAGGGAAACAGTCGGGTGATCGAGGTGAACCGCCGTCATGACATCGTGTGGCAGTACGGCACGACCGGCGCCGCTGGATCGGGGTTCGACCAGCTGAACAACCCCAACAGCGCCGAGCTCCTGCCCGACGGGCACATCCTGATCGCGGACGAGAGCAACAACCGGGTGATCGAGGTGACCCGGGGTCACCACATCGTGTGGCAGTACGGGAGTCCGTCCTCGACCTCGGTCCTGAATGGGGCGGCGTTCGCCAGCCGCCTGCCGAACGGCCACACGCTCATCACCGACTCGAACAACAACCGGGTGGTGGAGGTCACGCCGGACAAAGCTGTGGTGTGGTCGTACGTGACCAATCTGCGGCCCGGGAGTATCGCCGATCCGCTCCCGACGCGTGCGGTGCGGCTCGCTGACGGCAACACGCTGATCAGCGACCAGTACAACGACCAGGTCATCGAGGTGACCCCCGGCGGTACCATCGACTTCAGTCAGGGCCGGATCCAGGTCGACGGCAACGGTCCGGACCAGTTGAACGCGCCCTACGACGCCAAGGTCGTCGGTGACTTCACCGGATTGACCAATCCCGGCGACGGCGGCTGAGCCCGATCAGTCTCCGCTCGGCGTCCCTCGGCAGCGGCCGCATCGAAAGGACTGGCGTGGCCGGGACTACGCAGACAGCATGTCGGCGACGGCCCGACCGGTGGTCGAGTTGTTCAGGTAGGGCTCGGGGTCGTGCACTCGGTGACCGTTGTCCACCAGGCGCTCGCTCACCGGGCCGTCGAACACCTCCGACAGGGGGCGGATGCATGCCGGGTCGTCGGCATTGCGGATGTTGACCCATCGCCCTACGCCTTCCGGGAACCGACCGCGACCGTCGACGGGAGCAGGGTCGAGCAGCCCGAGGATCATCTCGCCCCCGAGTGGCGAGCCCATGGTGACGAGCCCGGTCACGGACCATTCCGGGTGTCTGCACAGCGTCTCGTAGGCGACCACCGTCCCGAGGGAGTGCGCCACCACGACCTCGGTCTCCGGACCGATCACGGCCTCCAGGCGGGCCCGGGCCAGGTGCCGGATCCTGTCGTCCTCCAGGTAGGCGCCGGCTTGGGCCAGTAGGCGGTCCAGGTGCTGGTCGACGAGCGTCTTGACCAGCTCGTCGAGGTCGATGTCCTGGTCGTGCGCCCGCAGGATGCCGGACACGTTGGTCAGCATCTCCTTGATGTCGAACCTGGGGTCGTAGCCCCGCTCGGGGTCCCGGCGGAAGAGGTCGCCGTAGAAGGCGACCTCGACGTCGGACTCGGCGACCTCCACGCCGTGCCAGGCGAGCCCGTCGGACAGGGCGGGATACCACCGGGACCGGATCGACGCGGGCCCCCAGAGCGAGTTCCCGGCTCCATGCACCATCACGATCCTGGCCATGGCCGACAGTGTGACATTTCCGGACGGGGGGCCAGGCCGCGGGCAGTGGGGGCGTACCGTCGAGATGATGATCCGGGCGTCGAACCTCCTGGTCGAGTCCAGGCGGGTCGACGGAACGGCCGGTTCGGCGGCGGTACGCCCCGGGTCGGGAGTAGGCCGCGCCGGTCGGAGACCTACGCCGCGGCCCACGCCGGGCGACCCCGACCGAGCATCCAGCCCGAGACGGCCACGGCGGCGAGCAGGGCGGAGGCGATGACCAGGACCAGGCCACTCGAGGCGTGGACGACCAGAATGGCGCCGAGTAGTGCCCCGACGAACATGGCCAGGACACTGACCAGGCGTCGACCGGACTTGGAGCCCGGCCCTCCCACCAACCGGGTGTCGGCGAAGATGGCGGTGGTCGTCAAGGTGAGTACGGTCGTCGTGAGATCGGGCACCGCGACCTTCCGGACCGTTGCGTTCTGCAGTCCCATGGAGGCGGCGAGCAGGAAGATCAACAGGTAGTGGCCGGCACTCGAGCCGGGCGAGCCGACCAGGATCCTGACGACGGTCGCCGCAGCCACCAGTACCACCTGGATCGAGGTGGCGAACGCCAGCAGCCGACCCCGGTCACCGCTGATCACGACGACGAGCCTGCCTCCGAGGAGGGAGCCGGCGGCGAAGGATCCGAGCGCCAAGGAGGAGGCGGCCACCGAGAACCCGCGCGCCCCGGCGAGGGCGAACCCGAGGAAGACCACGTTCCCCGTCATGTTGGCCACGAAGACGTGGTCGAGGGTCAGGTAGCTGAACGCATCGACGAGGCCGGTCACCACCGTGAGGGTGAGCAGCAGCGGTGGCAGGGGCCCGTGGGGGTCGTCTGACCCGGGAACGATGGTGCGCCAGGCTTCGACGAACGGAGTGGTCATGGTCATTCCTCCTCGTGCGTGCGGAAACGGATCGGGGGAGTCCAGTGGTCCGCGCCTTCCCGGGTCCATCTAGCATGGGAGCGAAGCGTCCAGGACCCGACTGCTGAGCGCGGGCAAGGAGGTACCAGGTGACATCCGACTCCGAGGGAACACCGTCATCTGCGGGACCGAAGGCGGAGATCCCGGACCTGGTGGACGAGATGGTCGACGAGAGCTTCCCGGCGAGCGATCCTCCGTCCGGGTGGGCGGGCGAGGACCCACGCGACGTGGTGCGACCCGCCGAGCCTGAGGGAGAACCGTCGGCCTGATGGTGCTGGTGTCGAGGAGGAGGGAGCGGTCCTTCCTTCGGGCCGGCACCAGCCCCGGTCAGCCCAGACCCTGGCTCTCGTGCGTACCCATGTCGTATGACCCGGTATCGGCGGCTCGGGGGGCACGCTGGTGAATGGTGCCCTCGGAGCAACACCGGCCACGCCGCCAACGACGCGCCAACGGTCCGTTTCATCGGCGTGTCGACGATCAGTCCGCAATCCAACGGTTGCGGAGATCGTCGAGCCAGTCAGGTAGATCGATGGGTGGATCGGGGAGTGCCTCGGCCCCGTGCAGAGCCAACATCCGCTGGAACGAGTCGGGGTCGTCACCCCACCCTCGGGGGTCGCCCATCATCACCTCGAAGAGGACTGCGCCTTCTGCACCGGCAACGAACGGTCCGAAGGCGGCACCGCGGGGGAGTTCGATGTGGGTCCCGACCGGGCAGAGGCGGTCGCCGCAGAGGATCTCGCCCTCGAGGACCATCAGCACGTGCGGGCTGAGGTGGCCATGGCGTCGTTGGATGACACCCGGGTCCCACTTCGCGTAGAGGGAGAGGTAGAGGGGGTCCGGCGAGAAGGCCAGCCATTTCTCCCAGACCGACGCCACGGTTCCGTCGGCGCGGCGGATGGCCTTCACCTGCTGCCACGGGACGTCGGGGTCGTCGAGGTGGCGGAACGTCGGCTCCAGCCCGGGGATCTTTTCGCTGGGAGATCCGTCGACCATCCGAGAAGGGTAACGGGACGTTCGTCCACGGGTCGCTCCACCGCCAGGCGGGTGGCGCACGGTCGCGTCCTCCCGATGACAACGCGGGTCTTGCCGCAGAATGGCGGCGCCATTTCGCTTCAGTGGGACTATTTGCCACTGATTTCGTAGCTACTCTGGATGTGTTCAACTGGATAAGGACCAAAGGCCCTTCTCAAGTACTGATATCAGAGGAACAATGAAGGCATCCAGCGTTGTCGAGCACGGTTCCGCCACCGCGCTCCACGCTGGTACTGAGTCGGCTGGCCCACCGGTGGTGGTGCCGGTCGGCTCGGGCTCGTTGGACCGTCGGCCGTTGGCGACAGTGCTGGTCGGCCCAGCCCGGCCACACAGAACCGGCGACGCTCCTGGAGCGCGAACAATGCGAGGGCAGTACCATTCCCTCGAGGTTCCACCCGAAGTGACGAGTGGAACGAGGCGGGGGGTGAGTCATGGCCAGACCGGAGTCGATCCGATGCAGGTCGGTTGCCGTGGTGGCTGCCGCTACCGCGGGGCTGGCAATGTCGTGGACAGGTTCGGCCGGCGCCGCGACGCTTGCCCATACCCATAGTCCGAGTTTCGCCGGGTACGAGATCACGGTCGTGCCGACAACAGCCACCGCCGCCTTCAAGCTCCCGGTTCTGGTGTGCACATCGGTGAACGGTGGGATCGTGCCGAGCCTGGATTTCACCAACTTCACGACCGGCGAGTTCACCGGCGTTGGTGTCTTTGTCCAATGCATCAACGGGACACCGACCTACGGCGCCCTTGCCGAGATCAATGACCGTTTCAGTTACCTCAGTCAGACCCTGAACCCGGGAGACGCCATCCGGGTGTCCCTCTCGACATCAGCCTCCCGGACGACGGTCACGGTCGCCGACACCACGAGGAAGTCGGCGGTCAAGGACAGCGTCTTCGGGCCGGGTGGTGGCGGTTCATTCACCGGGTTCAGTGTGGGCGATTCGACCATTGGCTCGCCCAGCGAGCCGATCGTCCAGTTCGGCAAGCTGACCATCGGCCAGGCAAAGGTCAACGGTCTGAGCCTGGCCGCGGCCGGGCCGAACAGCATCTCGGACCTGTACAGCGGAAGCACGCTGCAGATCAGGACAGGTGCCCTGTCGGCGTCCGGCACCAGCTTCGCCACCACCTTCGTGCACACGTAGACCTGCCTCGGGCTCGGGCTCGGACTGCGGGATCGGCTGCAGGCCTGGGTGGCGACCCCTGCTGCAACGCCTCCGTGGCGCTATCTCGACGGGACGTCGAACAGTGATGCGCGCTGGATGGAGCCGCGCTCCGCGTCGGCGAGCATCGTCTCTATCTCCGATCCCGGAATCGGACGGGAGAAGAGGAAGCCCTGTCCGTGATCGCAGCGCTCGGTGCGCAGCCCTTCCATCTGGATCGACTCCTCGATCCCCTCGGCGAGCGTCACGAGTCCGAGCGCCCGTCCCAGCTCGATCAACGTATGGACCAGGGCTGCCCCGTCGAGCGACCCGTTCATCTCGGCGATGAAGGACCGGTCGATCTTCAGGATGTCCACCGGGAACTGTCGCAGGTAGGCCATGGATGAGTACCCGGTGCCGAAATCGTCGATCGCGATGTTTACGCCGATCTCCTTGAGCCGCGAGAGACGCACCGCCGTCGCTTCCACGTCCTTCATCAACATGGTCTCGGTGATCTCGATGGTCAACAGGTCGGGTGGCAGTTCGCGAATCTCCAGCGCGGAGCGCACATCGGGGACGAACGTGTCCGACTCGAGCTGGCGCATGGACGCGTTGATCGACATCGACACATCGTGGCCGGCACCCCTCCAACGGGAGAGCTGCTCGCAGGCATGGTTCAACACCCACCTTCCCACCTTCACGATGTCGCCGCCCTCTTCGAGTGCGGGAATGAATTGATCGGGAAGAACGGTGCCCTCCACCGGGTGGTTCCAGCGGAGTAGGGCCTCGACCCCGAGGATGCGCATGGTGTCGAGCTCGAAGATCGGTTGATAGAGAAGGAAGTATTCCCCTCTGGTGAACGCCAGCTCCAGCTCGTTGCGGAGGACGAGACGATCGTTGGCCGCCACCTGCATGGCCGCCTCGAACTCCACCGCCTGGTTGCGACCCTGGCCCTTGGCTCGATAGAGGGCGATGTCAGCGTCTCGCAGCAGATCCTGGGCGGATTCCCGATCCCCGGCCGCGATGCCGATACTCGCCTTCACCGAGATGGGCACTTCCTTGAAGCCCTCAACGAAGAATGGGGGTCTCAGCACCTTGCGGACCCGCTCCGCGATCGCCTGTGGACCCGCGGCCAGCGACATCCCTTCGGCCAGGATCACGAATTCGTCACCGCCCAGTCTGCCGACGGTGTCGCTGACACGAAGAAGTCCCACCAGTCGGTTGGCTACCGCTTGGAGGAGGCGGTCGCCGGCCTCGTGCCCGAGGGAGTCGTTGGCGTCCTTGAAGTTGTCCAGATCGATGAACAGTGCCGCGACCGGTTCGCCGCTCCTGCGGGCACGGACCAGCATCTGCTCAGCCCGGTCGAGGATCAGCTGGCGATTGGCGAGTCCGGTCAGAGGATCGTGCAACGCCCGATGCGAGAGCAGATGCTCGAACTTCTTCCGTTCGGTGATGTTCCGAAGGTTGGCCACGTACCCGGCGACCGAGGGACGATCGAGTTGGTTGGAGACCACGGCCTCGACGTAACGGGTGACGCCGGCCTTCGTGCGCATGGCGAATTCGAGTGACGCCGTGCCGCCGTCGACCGTCGACGCCTGTTGGAACTCCGGACCCAGGCGGTACTCGACCCGATCACGGTCGTCCTCGTGGACGAGCGCCGTGGCGCGGGTCCCGATGAGCTCCTCGGGCCGGTAACCGAGGAGGTCCTCCACGGCCGGAGAGAGGAACTGGAACACGCCGTCGCCCCCGATGATCAAGGTCACGTCGGACGAGTTCTGGATCAACGAGCGGAAGCGGTCCTCGCTCATCCGGACAGCGGACTCGGCGCTCTCCTTCTGCTCCATGGTGGCGCCGGCCATCCGGATCACGAACAGGAGCACGAAGGCTCCCATCACGGTCAAGGCGATCGACTGTGGCAAGGACAGTTCGCAAGGCATCCATCCTTGCCAGATGCACAGCTCGCCGACGGTGAGCCCGACGAAGCACCAGGCGGTCACCAGTCGCCATGTGTCCGACCCGACCACGGCGATCGTCTCCAGCGCAACGAACGCGTACGCCCCCCACAACACCGGTCCCCAACCGCTCAGGAAGATGACCACGGTGACGGCCGCGATCTGGCTCATCACCCGCAGGTTCAAGGTGAAGGAGGTCTGGCGCACCGCGTACAGACGGTCGACCATAAGATTTGCGAGGGGAATGGCGATGAAGACACCCAGCCACGCCCAGGCCGGCTCGCGGTGGAGATAGCCGAGGTGCATCAGGATCAGAATCGCCACGAATGCAGCGGGTCCCATGAGATAGGCGAGGAGCTTGGGGCTCAAACGTCGGCCGGCGGGTGGTCGGCTCAATGGATCGCGCTGAGGCCCTCCCTCATGGACACGATCGCTAGCCATCGGGGTCATGGTCCGCCACCTGCTTGGTCGTGCTGCTCGGAGATCATTGGCATCGGCCCGTTGTCGGAACACCTTGAGGTTGGCCGGACCTCACACGGCCCCCGGCCCATGGTGCGGATCCAGGCACGGACAGGCGTGACAGGCGGCTGGGGACGGTTGACGGCAGGGCGCCGCGGCGGCGGGGATAGGGTCGCAATGTGGGTGATGCGCGACTGGAAGTGATCGCGGCGATCAAGGAACTCATCCAGGCCAACCTGTCCGCCCGGCAACAGCTGGAGGAGAACGAGCGGCTGCTTCGATCAGCCTTGGCCGGCATCGAGGCAGGCGCGTCGATCGAGGCGACGTTGCGCGCCATGCCGACCACTGAGGAACGGGCAGCCAATACCGAAGCTGTCCGGTCGTTCTACGAGCGACGGATCGATGTGCGCACGGCAACGATCAAGGCGGCCTTGGACGAAGGTATGACCGTCTCCGATCTTGCCGCGGTGTTCGGCATCCCCCATGCGGTGATTGCGAGCCATGTCGCGAGGAGCGCGGTCGAATCCGACCCGTGATTGCACCGGATGGCGATCAGCGACTGGTCGATCAGGCTGACGGGTCGGTGGCAACGATCAGTGGCCACAGGCGGGGAGAGAGCCAGTCGTAGAACGCGTGGGCCACGGGTTCCGTTGCGTTGCCGGCGAAGGCGTTGCCGGGAGCGTAGGCAGGCGTGTGCACGCCGTCGGGGGAACGGACCTGAACACCGTCCAGGAACTCGCGATACATGCCGCCTGGTGAGATGACCTGGCCGTAGCCCACGATGCTGACGGTTCCGGTGTACTCGCTCGCCACCTCTCGGATCAACCGGTCGTAGATGCTCCGTCGCTGGGCAAGATCGGATCGGGACGCCTCGGGAGAGTCCGCCGCGGTACCCGTGGCGGGCATGGTGGCGAAGTCGAAGTGAGCTCCGTGTGCCGTTCCGATCCTCACCACCTTGCGCATCTGATCGAGCTCGTAGCTCTGGAACGACCGCTGACCGATGTTGCTCCACCGCCCGTTTCGCAACAGGTCCTGGACCTCCCACGTACCGGCAACGAAGAGGATGATGTCACCCGGTCGGGTGTCCGAGATCCTGTCCGCATCCAGGGCTGGCCACTGGTCGACCGCTGGTGTCGCCTCGTTGCAAGCCGGGAACATCTGCAGCTGGGGATGGGGCGGGTCGTTCGACACCCAGCTCGCCGTGGCGAGTCCGCACCCGTAGAGGCCGCCGTTCTCCACTGTGGTCCCGGAAGGGGCGGTGGCGGCGAGAGCCACACCGAGCGTGAGCGCGGTGCTGTCGCCCAGCACGACGACCTTGGGGGGGTCGGCGGTCCCGGTGGCCCGGTAGGGCCGGACAGCGACCGCCGCCACCGCCGGGGCCACCGTGCCCGCCACCACCACGGCCACGGTCACCCCCAGGGCGGCCAGGGCCGGTCCGGTGGCCCGCAGGGAGCGCCAGAACACGCCTT
>Ga0209698_10005047_pt1 | contig 14358 bp, 11 predicted proteins | sample LitLauG_LLR_2012_FD_187203 | JGI IMG/M metagenome (GOLD analysis project Ga0209698, IMG submission 187203) | Freshwater sediment microbial communities from Pennsylvania, USA - Little Laurel Run_MetaG_LLR_2012 (SPAdes) (version 2) | ecosystem: Environmental > Aquatic > Freshwater > Creek >... | reverse complement strand
GACCTCAGACCTCGGACCGAATCCCCACCTTCCTTGAAACTTTTGCTTGTCTCTTGCGTCCCATACAACAGAGATTGAAGATATAAAATGGGGTTCGATTCGGACTGCTTCCGGAATTCGATTCTGGGGATCCTATGCTGATCAAGAAGGCGGAAGACATACGCTCGTCGGAAATCACTTCGAAGAGTCTGTATTTGGACCGGCGGAAGTTTCTCACGGGGATGGCTATGGCGGGTGCGGCGTCGGCTGCGGGCGCGGGATTGCGCGAGGTGTTGTCTCCTCGGACGCGCGTACTCGCTGGGACGAAAATCGATGGGATCCAGAAAAGTCCGTTCAGCACGACCGAGGCAGCCACTCCCTACAAGGATGTGACCCACTACAACAATTACTACGAGTTCTCGACAGAGAAAGATGGCCCGGCCGAACTGGCGCAGAATTTTCGTACCCGGCCGTGGAAGGTGAAGATCGAAGGAGACGTTGCGAAGAAGCAGGAGTTCGACGCTGACACGATCATCAAGATGGCGACGCCGGAAGAGCGCATCTATCGCCATCGCTGCGTTGAGGGGTGGTCGATGGTCGTGCCCTGGGTCGGGTTTTCGCTGAACGAATTGATTAGACGCGTCAATCCCACCAGCAAGGCAAAATTTGTGGAATTCACCACGATCCTGGACCCTTCGCAAATGCCCGGCCAGCGCACGCGGGTGTTGGACTGGCCCTACGTGGAAGGGCTCAGGATGGATGAGGCGATGCATCCGCTGACCCTGCTGTGTTTCGGGATGTATGGCGAGCCGCTTCCGAACCAGGATGGGGCGCCGATTCGCATTGTGATTCCGTGGAAGTACGGCTTCAAGAGCGCAAAGGCGATTGTGAAGATTCGCTTCACCGAGAAGCAGCCGGTGAACACATGGAACATTTCCGCGCCCCAGGAATATGGCTTTTATTCCAACGTAAATCCGAACGTGGACCATCCGCGCTGGAGCCAGGCCAAGGAGCGCCGGCTCGGCGAATTCACCAAACGACCCACGCTGATGTTCAACGGCTACGGCGATCAGGTCGCCAGCCTGTACAGCGGGATGGATCTTAAAAAAAACTTTTAGACCGACCTCGGACCTCAGCCCTCGGCCGCCGGCTTGAAGCTGCCGAGGCATCCTCGGTCTAAAGCGTAAGGTCCGAGGTCTAAGGTCCGAAGTCTGAGGTCCGAAGTCTGAGGTCTGATCTTGCTTCGTTTTTTCAAACCCGTGATTTTTCTCGCATGCCTCACGCCCGTGGCTTGGCTCGCCTGGCGTGGGTTCCACAACGACCTCGGGGCGAATCCAATTGAAGCGATCACGCATGCCACCGGCGATTGGACGCTGCGTTTCCTGCTCATCACGTTGTCGATCTCCCCGCTGCGAAAGTTGGCGCGGCAACCGTGGCTGATTGGGTTGCGCCGCATGTTCGGCCTCTTCGCGTTTTTCTATGGCACGTTGCACCTGATGACGTATGTGTGGCTGGATAAGTTTTTCGACGTTCACGAAATGCTGCACGACATCGTCAAGCGCAGGTTCATCACCGCCGGGATGACGGCCTTTGCGCTCATGATTCCGTTGGCTCTGACATCGACAAAATGGGCCATCCGAAAATTGGGCGGCCGGCGTTGGCAGGCGCTCCACCGTCTGATCTACTTCAGCGCTGCCGCCGGAGTGATTCACTACATCTGGCTGGTGAAAGCTGATTTGAGAAAGCCGCTGGAGTACGGCGCGGTGTTGGGAGTGCTGTTGCTGCTCCGAGTCATCATCGCCATCGCTAAGAAATCTCCTGTGCGGGATTTGGAATTGGCAGAGCGCTGAACAGCGTTTGTCACGCCAAGCGATGCCGAAAAAAGGAAAAGGCGCGGCATCCTAGCCCCGCGCCCTCTTCTTGTTACACGTCTTCAACGACGCTTCGCAGTACTCTTCGCTCCACGTACCAGCCGCAGAACTTTGAGGTGCGCCGCTGCTGCGTTGGAACTCGCGCTGGCATTCTGCACAGCAAACGATCCGATTCCCACCTGGACGGGGTTGTTGTCGATTTCGACGAAGACTGCGGTCGAGCTGTCCACGACGTACGAAACGAGGTTGAATCCGTTTGTTCCGGGCGTCACGACGCCGCGTCCCGGTACGGTACTGTCGGCCGAATAGCTCGATGAGAAATGTTGAGCCGGAGTAACGGACCCTTGATCGTTGAAGTCGATAAGGCCAGCGAAGTTGCCGTTGGTGTTAACGAATTCGGCGATAGCGTCTTCCTCAAAGGCACCATTGACACTTCCAAAATTGAAGCCGGTCAGATTCATGCCGTAGCCTTCGCCGGAAGCCAGGGTAGTGGCGCTCTGCGGATACGCGACGCCGGCTGTACTCCCTCCGTTGTCAATCTCCAGTAACTGCAGCCCGCCGCTGGAAGGATAAGCGGCAAACTGGCAGGGGTTGCATCCGGCGCCGTTGTTGCCATTGACGAAGCCGGTCAGGGTCAGCAGAGAACTGCCGCCGCTCACAGCACTGTAAGTTCCAGTGAACGTAACTGGGTTGGGCACGTTTCCGAAGTCGTTGATGTCCTGGATCGAGGCGTTGGTGATGTTTCCGTTGCCGTCGGTGGTGATGATGCCGGCGCTCGTGAACGGTCCTTGGGCAAGTGAGTCAAACCCCGCCAAAGTAAAAACATAGTTACCCGCTGGAATGGAGGAAGACTGCGTAAATGCATCTCCAGCAGCAAAGGGTAGGGAGTCTGTCTCGATGAATTTCAGATGAGTTGCGTCGACAGGATAAACATCAAAATTCAGGGTAGTTACGTTTCCATTGGTAAGAATCGTTGCCGTGCCGGGCATGGTGGCGAGGCTGATGGATCCTCCAGTGATCGTGCATACGGTTAACACCGGGCCACAGACTGAGGACGTCCCGTTCTCATTGAAATCCTCAAATCCAGTGATGTTGCCGCTTGCGTCTACGGTAAGGCTCCCGACGGTCGCAAAGGATGTTTGGACACCTGTGGTTGAGGAAACGCTGTAGACGCCGCTCAAGTTAAAGGCATAGGACTTGCCGTTGATGTCGGCTTGAGAAACGGCTGATTGAAGATCCAACGTTCCGCTGCCTGTCCCGTTGCCATCGAATTCGGTGATGAGACCGTGTGAACTGGAAGAGAGGACAAAATCAAAACTGAGTGTGCCGGACGACGTATTGAGATTCAAACCGCCACCGTTTAGGAAGCCGCCGCGTCCGTCGGCGCCGACGCTGTAGTTCCCACCCGTGATCGAAAGGGGAGGAGTGAATCCGGTCCCGGCGTTGTTTAATTCGATCGTGCCGCCTGTAACAACACCACTTCCGTTCGCTGTAAATGCCCCGGCGATCGTTTGAAAGAAACCGGTGGCATCGCTACCTGTCACGGAGAATACGTAAGTTCCATTCAAATTGCTGTTGTTGAAGGCTCCGCTGGGCGGCGGTGTTCCCCGATTGAAAGAATTGCCCCCGCAAGCTACGAACAGCGCGAGCGACGAGAGAGCAACGATCAATACCAAGGCGCGAGTGTGGAACGACATAACATCCCCCTGACGATGGTTTGCGCGATTGAGGCCAGATTAGCACGGGCCTTTCTGTTGTGATCCAACCCGAATCTCGGAAATAAGTAGCGCTCGTTGATAAAAATCGAGCGTTTACATGTCTTTACGTGATAAAGCGGTTGGGCGAGGACCAGTGTGGTTACGGATGTACCTCGGCTTCCTGGGCGGCCAGCTTGCGTAGAGATTCCTCGTAGGGAGCGCGCGCCACGCCCTTTTCGGTGATGATGGCGGCCACGTACTTTGCTGGTGTGACATCGAACGCAGGATTCTCGACAGCCACACCGTCGGGAACCATTTGCTTTCCCGCGATGTGTGTGACTTCTTTGGCATTCCGCTGCTCGATCGGAATGTGATCGCCGTCGACGCATGCGAGATCTACCGTCGAGATGGGAGCCGCAACATAAAACGGGATGTCATGTTCTTTCGCGAGAATGGCGACCGTATACGTACCGATTTTATTCGCGACGTCTCCGTTGGCCGCGATGCGGTCGGCTCCAACGACGATGGCTTTGATCTTTCCTTGTTTCATCATTGCTCCGGCCATGTTGTCGGAGATGACTGTGGTTGGGATGCCGTCTTTCATCAACTCCCAGGCGGTGAGCCGCGAGCCTTGCAGGAATGGGCGAGTCTCATCTGCGAAGACGTGAATTTTTTTGCCCTGCTCGACCGCAGCTCGAATCACCCCCAGTGCCGTGCCGTAGCCCGCGGTGGCGAGTGCTCCTGCATTGCAATGCGTGAGCACGCCGCCTTCGCTTGGCATAAGGGTGGCACCGTGACGTCCCATGGCCTGGTTCGCGGCGATGTCTTCGGCGTGCATGCGTTTCGCTTCCTCGACCAGCGCCTGCTTGATCTGCGGAATTGGGCGGATGCGGATGCGCTCGAATTTTTCCTGCATGCGCCGGATCGCCCAAAAAAGATTGACGGCCGTCGGACGAGTCTTGCCGATGATGTCGCAAATCTCATCGAAGTCGCGCTTCAGATCACCGGTAGTCTCAGCCTTGGAATTGGTGACTCCGAGTGCGACGCCCATAGCAGCCGCAACGCCGATTGCCGGCGCGCCGCGGACGACCATGTTGCGGATGACATCGGCGACCTGCTGATGCGTCTTGCAGGTTACGTAGGTTTCTTCGGTGGGCAGCTTCGTTTGATCGATGAAGCGTACGCCCTGGTCGGTCCATTCGAGAGTTTGAATCATAGGATTGAGTAGTTGAGTGATTGAGTCATTGGGTAATTTGGATTCGATCATCCATGGCTCGATAACTCATGCACTCTTGTGGGCCTCGCATCTGGTTCTTGGATTGTTGGTTACCGCCGGTCTGCCACACACTTCGCACATCGCGGCAACCGCAAAGACGTTTGGCTCAGTATCGTCAGTCTGCATCACGTGTTCTTTGCGCACATCGGTCGCCGTGAAAATCGAAATGAAGGGCGCCGGTGCGGCCGCCTTCTCCACATTGGGCCGCCCTTTCGCTTCTTCGCGCTCCACCAGGCACATCACGCCGGCGACTTCAAATCCGAACTCGCGAGCGGCTTCGATGGCTTGAACGGTGGATGCACCGGTCGTGCAGACATCGTCGACAATTACCACGCGCGCACCCTTCTCGCGGAAACCTTCAATGCGCTGTCCGGTGCCATGCTGTTTCTCCGCCTTGCGCACCAGAAAGCCGTGGATTTCGCCGCTGACCACCGAGACTGCCACCACGATCGGATCGGCGCCCATGGTTAGCCCGCCGATCGCCTGAGGTTTCCACCCGCACTTCTGTATCTCTTCCAGAAAAACTTCACCCGTCAGGCGCGAGCCTCGCGCGTCGAGCGTCGTAGTTCGGCAATCGATGTAGTAATCACTGGTTCCACCCGACGATAACTTGAATTCCCCCAACCGGAACGACTTGTGGGCCAGGATGCTCAGGAGTTTCTGGCGCGAGGAATGCATAAAAACCTACGATATCACGCTGGCCAGGTCGGCGGACGGCCATGTCCCTCTGACCCAACCGGGCCGCGCAAATTGCGATCCTCACGTGTTAACCTGACATTACACAGCCAAGCAAACAATAGACATTGCGTCGAGCTGTCTCGCTGAAAATAGCTGGGAGATACAGGTTTGCGCTCTTTGAATATCCGTATTGCTGCTTTTTGCTTCCTCTCGATCTTGGCGCTGAGTACCGCCCTCGCCGATGGCACCCGCACGTGGGAACAAGCGAGATTTGATGAACTGACCAAGGGAACGCCCACTGGCGTGGCGATTCGCAGCGCCGGAGGCCTGGAACTTGCCCCAGCCTTCAAGCTTCTCTATGGGACGCCCTCGACTTATATCTGGTCTGTCGGCGCGGACGATGCCGGCAATGTCTACGCCGCCACTGGATCGCCCGCCCGCGTCTATCGCATCACGCCTGATGGCAAGTCCAGCATCATCTTCGAACCCCAGGAATTGCAGGTGCAGACGCTGGAAGTCGGCCCCGGAGGCGTGATTTACGCGGGAACCGCGCCCGACGGGAAGGTCTACAAAATCGAACACAAGCCTGCGGAGAAGGATTCGGCGAAGCTCGACACGAAATCCGAAACCAAGACCGCGGCTGACAAAGATTCGTCAAAGGACAATGCCAAACCCACGCTGGATCCTTCCTGGAGTTCCTCCGTCTACTTCGCGCCGGGAACGAAGTACATCTGGGACATCCTGCTCGACAAAGCCGGGAACCTCTTTGTAGCTACAGGCGATCACGGCGAGATCTACAAAGTCACTCCCAAAGGGGAGCACTCGGTATTCTTTAAGAGCGATGAGACGCACATCCGAGTGCTGGCTCTCGATGCCAGGGGAAATGTGATTGCGGGAACCGACGGCAGCGGGCTGGTCTATCGGATCTCTCCGACCGGCGAAGCGTTCGTTCTTTATAGCGCGCCGAAAAAAGAAATCACTGCACTGACACTCGATCGGGTTGGAAACATTTATGCCGCGGGAGTTGGTGAAAAGAAGCCTGCATCCAGTATCACGATCATCCCTGGCACATCGACATTGCTGAACGTGGGCTCTTCGCCGAGTCCGATGGGTGGAACTCAAGGACCAGGGACCTCGAGTCCGGCTCCTCCCGTCACGACCGGACCTTTTCCTTTTCCGGGCGGAGGCGCAAGCGGCGGATCCGACGTGTACAAAATCGCACCGGACGGTTCGCCCTCGCGGATTTGGAGTTCCCGCGACGACATCGTCTACGCATTAACCTTCGACTCGCACGGCCAATTGCTCGCGGGTACCGGCAACCGCGGACATGTGTTTGCGATTGAGGGCAACGATGAGTTTTCTGACCTGTTGAAGGCGGCGGCGTCACAAGTGACCGGTTTTGCCAAAGCCCCCGGTGGCGGCCTGTATGCCGCGACCAGTAATCTCGGCAAGATCTTTGTGCTGGGGCCGGGACCGGAGAGTGAAGGCAGTTACGAGAGCGATGTTTTCGATGCCAAGATTTTCTCCCGCTGGGGACGCGTCGACTTTCGGGGTACCGGCGATGTGGAACTGATGACGCGTAGTGGCAACGTCGACAATCCCGACCGCAATTGGAGCGCGTGGAAGAAGGTCGATTTGAGCAAAGGCGCCGAGATGGATGTTCCTCCGGCGCGCTACGCGCAATGGAAAGCGGTGCTGCACGCAGGAAACTCCAAGCCTCGCGTGGATAGCGTTACCCTGAACTATCTTCCGAAAAACGTTGCTCCCGAAATCGACGATGTTTCCGCGCAGATCGGGGTCCGCTACCAGCCGATTTCGAAGCCGATTGGCCTGGGAACGGATATGAGCGGATCATCGGGCACTCATTTCGAGTCTCCCATTCCCAGCACGCATGATCGGGATGCGGTTGGCGTGAAGTGGAACGCGCACGACGATAACGACGATCAATTGGTGTACTCCGTGTACTACCGCGGTGACGGAGAGACGCGCTGGCTGCTCCTCAAAGACAACATCGCCGACAAAGCCTATTCCTTCGATGCGAGCCTGTTGCCTGACGGAGGCTATACGATCAAAGTCGTCGCTTCCGACGCTCCGTCGCATTCGCCCGGAGAAGCGCTCACTGCCGAAAAAATCAGCCGCCGGTTTGAAGTCGACACCACCCCGCCTCGCATTGTGGATCTGACTGCGAGTGTGGACGGTTCTAACATTCGCGTCCGCTTCCGCGCTGAAGATTCGTTTTCCACGATCAAGCGGGCAGAGTACTCGGTTGACGCTGGCGATTGGAAGTACGTTGAGCCGGTGGGGCAGTTGTCCGACTCGAAAACGGAAGACTACGACTTCAAGGCCGCGGTAGATCCGGCAAAGGATTCCACCTCCGAACACGTTGTGGTCGTAAGGGTCTACGACAAGTACGACAACATGGGTGCAGCGAAGACTCTGCTCCGCGCAAAGTAAGCAGAAACTGATCTGCTTAACGACTTTGGGCCGGAATCCGGACATGTCCGAAGGGCCTCTTTCGGAACCGGAATAGGCTGCGCACAATGGCTATGATATGCGCTGCCCTTACCGCGCCTGGAGTTTCCTCTTGTCCGTCTCCGTTGTGCTCGCGCTGGCAATGCTGTTGATTGCGTGCAGCGCCGTTTCGCATCAATCCGGCAATACGGGCGGCGGAGGCACCGGCGGCGGAGGCTTGGCCTGCAGCAGCATGGTCGTCGGGCCGACAGCCAGCCTGGGAGGATTTCTTCCTTTTACTAACAGCAGCCTCTGGAATACCGACATCTCCTCGGCGCCCGTCGACCCAAGCTCCAGCACCATCATCAGCAACTGGGTCGGATCGGTGAACATGCATCCCGACTGGGGCAACGATCCCACTTACGGCATCCCGTATATCGTTGTCGACGGAAATCAACCGCTGATCAACGTGAACTTGGGCGCGTACGGCAGCGAGAGCGATCCCGGCCCGATGCCGATTCCAGCCAATGCTCCCGTCGAAGGCGGTTCGTCAAGCACGGGAGACCGCCATGTTCTTGTGCTGAACAACGCGAATTGCTTCCTTTACGAACTCTACAACGCCTCACCCAACTCCAACGGGAGTTGGAACGCCGACTCGACTGCCGTGTGGGACCTGCTTGGAAACGAGCAGAGACCGTATACCTGGACTTCGGCGGATGCCGCCGGTTTGCCGATTTTCCCTGGACTCGTACGTTACGACGAAGCTGTTGCGGGCACGATTCAACATGCCTTTCGTTTCACGCTGCCCAGGACACGGGCCGCGTTTACACCCCCAGCCTCCCATGCCGCTGCAACCACCAGCGACTCGTCCGCCCCGCCGATGGGCATGCGTATCCGCCTGAAGTCGAGCTATGACATATCCGGATTCTCGGCGCAGATGCAGGTCATTCTGACTGCCATGAAGAAATACGGGCTTATCCTCGCCGACAACGGCAGCGCCCTCTACGTGACCGGCGTGTCGGACAGCCGTTGGGGTTCCGACCTCGATTCTCTGAAGACCGTGCCGGCGTCGGCCTTCGAGGTAGTGCAGATGGGCTCGGTGTATACGAACTCGAACTACCCGACCGGCCCGGCCCCCACGATCAGCAGCTTTGCTGCTTCGCCAACCCGTGTCGCCTCGGGAGGCAATGTAACTCTCTCCTGGAATACGGGCAGCGCGTCCTATCTGGTGGTGTCGCCGGGAGCGGGAGCCGTTCGCGGCACCAGCGTAACTGTGAATCCGACAGTGACGACGACGTACACGCTCTACGCTACCAACCAGTACGGGCAGACCACCGCAACGGCGACCGTCAACGTCCCGTGACTTTGGCAGTGTCCTGATGAACTATAGGGGGCTACGAGGGAGAACTGTCCATGCTAGTCCTTCGTGATACTTCGTGCCCTTCGTGGTTTATGAATTTAAGGGACTACCTGACTTTGCTTACCCTGCGGCCAAGTAAATGTAGCGTAGGATAAAGAGCGCGGTGAGAATCCAGATCACCGCGCTTACCTCGCGGAACCTGCCAGCTGCGACTTTGACCAGAGTGAAGGAAATCAGGCCAAGGCTCAGTCCCGTTGCGATGCTGAACGTCAGAGGCGTCGCCAGCAACGTCACGAACGCGGGGATGGCCTCGGTGAACTCCTTCCAATCCACCCGTGCAATCGACTCCGTCATCAACGCTCCTACCAGGATCAGCGCCGGGGCGGTTGCGTATCCTGGAATCGCGGAAGCCAGGGGCGCAAAAAATGCCGCCAGAAGGAACAGGACCGCAACCACGACGTTGCTGAGTCCCGTGCGTGCTCCTGCTGCAACGCCCGCCGCGCTTTCGATGTAGCTGGTCACGGTAGACGTTCCAGTCAGCGATCCCAGGATCGTCCCAATTGCGTCAGAGACCAGTGCGCGCCCGACGCGGGGAATCTTGCCGTTCTTCACAAATCCGCCTTGCTCGCAGACTCCGACAAGTGTGCCGACGTTATCGAACAGATCGACAAACAGAAATATGAAGATAATTTCGAGCAGTCCCAAATGCAGGGCGCCGCGAATGTCGAGTTTCAGCCAGGTCAACGAGGGGTTTGGAACGGAAAAGATGGAGTGCGGCCAACTAGCGAGGCCAAGAAAAATCCCCAGCAATGTTGTCGCAAAAATTCCAATCACGATGGCGCCACTTACCTTCCGCGTCATAAAGATGAGCATGAGCGCGAGGCCGACACAGGCCAGTTGGGTTTCGCGATTCGAGAAGCTTCCGAGGCTTACGAAAGTCGCGGGATTTGCCACCACCAGTTTCGCATTGCGCAATCCGACGAACGCGATGAACATCCCGATTCCGCCAGCGGTTGAATGTTTCAGGCAATCAGGAATCCCGTTCACGATTTGCTCGCGCACGCGGGTCACCGTAAGAACGAGGAAGAACACTCCAGAGAAGAAAATCACTCCCAGCGCGGTACGCCACGGCACATGCATTCCAAGACAGACGGAATAAGTGAAATACGCGTTCAGCGACATGCCCGGTGCGAGCGCGATCGGGTAGTTCGCATACAGCCCCATGACCAAAGTCGCAGCCGCCGAGGCCACACATGTGGCAAACACGACGCCTTCGATCGGCATTCCTGCCTGCGAAAGAATCTGAGGGTTGACCACGACGATGTACGCCATCGTCAGAAACGTGGTGAGCCCGCCCAGCAGTTCGCGACGGACCGTAGTCTGGTTTTCTGCGAGACGGAAATAGCGCTCCATCATGTTCTAGTGCGGAAGAGAGCGAATCATTCTACGGTATCCGCAACCGCTGTGGGGACGGGCTTACACCCGAAAGGCTGCGGGATGCTCCAAGAGATTGGAGAAAAACGCGTTCAGATGCTCGCCTTGAAAGGGTGCGGCTTTCAGCCGCGCCGTAAGTGCTGCAGAATGATTGCGGCTTTAGCCGCTGAGGTACGCTCTTGAAGGCGCAAGGCGCTCTTTCCGCAAACCCCCTAGGTTGCGGTGCCGGACGCGGCAGGGACTTGATCGTCGCTTCGAATCGCATGCAGGTCTCCGGCCTGGCGAAGTTCGGGAAACATCCAGGCCCACAGCGCGATGACCACGAGCGTTCCAACTCCACCCAGGACGACGGCGGGCACGGTGCCAAACCACTGTGCGGTAACGCCCGATTCGAATTGCCCGAACTCGTTCGAGGTGCCAATAAAGATCATGTCCACGGCGGTGACGCGCCCGCGCATGGCATCAGGTGTAGCAAGTTGCGTAAGCGTTGCCCGGATGATCACGCTGATCATGTCACTCGCGCCGAGCAGCAAAAGGGAAATCAACGACAGCGTCAAGCTGCGGGACAGACCAAAAATGATGGTGAAAATTCCGAAACCGGCGACGGCCCAGAGTAGTGCCTGCCCGGACTTGCCTCGCAGGGGTCGATGCGCCAGCAACACGGCCATCAGAGCGGCGCCGACTCCCGGCGCGGTGCGCAGCAAGCCTAATCCCCAAGGGCCGGTGTGCAGAATTTCGCGCGCGTACACAGGAAGCAGTGCGACGGCGCCTCCGAGTAACACCGCAAACAAATCCAAAGAAATCGCGCCCAGAATCAATTTCTTGTTCCAAATGTAATGCAGCCCGGCGAAGACCGTCTTGAAGGTCATCGGCTCACGAGGACGCGCCTTGGTCTCGGGCTTGATTCGAAACGTGGAGACGGTTGCTGCTACAGCCGTGATCATCGAGATTGCATACACGGCGGATGGTCCGTGAAATGCCGCATAGATGATGCCGCCGAAAGACGGGCCCAAAATGGTCGCCGCCTGGAAGATGCTCGCGTTCCACGCAACCGCGTTGGGAAAATGCTGCCCCGAGACGAGTTGAGGAAGAATCGACCGGCTGGCGGTGCCGTTGAACGAACGAACAATTCCGATCAGAACCAGCACGACATAAATCGCATGGACCGAGTGCAATTGCCGCTGCGCCAGAACAAGCAGCAGGCCGAAGCATAGTGCGTACCCGGCATAGCAGGCCGACAAAACGTTACGGCGCTCAAAGCGGTCCGACGCATGTCCGGAAATCGGGAACAGCAGGATCCCCGGCAAGAACTGGGCAAGACCGACGTACCCGAGGTCGAGCGGCCGCTTGGTAATTTCGTAAACCTGCCATCCCACGGCCACCGCCTGCATCTCGACTGCGGCGACGATCAGGAATCGTGCAATCTGGAAGAGAACGAACGCAGGGTGGGTGAAGGCGACACGTCCGGCTCTGGAGTCGGCTGCAGGGGGCATGAACTTCTAATGTGACACAGATGGAGCGTGATTTGCACCGTCAGGGCCGCAGTGTTCCAACTTTAACCACGAAGGCCCACGAAGGGAAACTGCTGATGCTTGTCCTTCGTGATACTTCGTATCCTTCGTGGTTCATGAATTTAGGCCACTACCGCGGCAGGAACTGTTGTCTCCCACTTGGTCTGTCGGGAAGGACCTATGATTTTTCTGAGGCGATGTACAGCAGGAGGCCGCTCAAGACCGCAAGAGCGCCAAGAGTCGGGATCAGGAGAACTGGATTCCAATCTGGCTTAACGGACGTACTCGATAGGAGCGGTAGGATTCGCCTTGGCATGAGTTCCGACCACAACGTAGCCCAGCGCAGGCCATGGTGGTAGTTCCCGGCGATAAAAATACCCGCCACCACTAGATTGATAGCCAGAGCAAATGCCTGGGCGATGGTCACAGGGCGAGTGACAGTCTCCGTCGCCGAATAACGGCGGCGCAGTTGCGCCCGCCACCAAAGCAGGCTTGGCGAACCGGAAAGCGGCTCTGCGAGGGACTCAGTGCGCGCCTGGCAGAAGGTTTGCGTCACCAGCACGAGATCGCTGCAACCGCGGCAGGATTCAACGTGGGCGCGCAATTCCGGGGCGCATCCTTGAGGCCAGTGGCCATCTTTGAGCGCCTGCTGAACTTCTTTCTCGAACGAGCAAGATCGGAGAATCATGCCGGCCTCCGATGGGTGGCGAGTTGCTGTCGGAGAAAGCGGGCGATCCTTCGACGCGCGCGAAAAAGCAGCAAGCGAATGCTGGCCTCATGCAGACCGGTGATCTCGGCGATTTCACGGTGCGAATATCCTTCGGCATGCGCCAGCCACAACAGTTGCCGGTCCCGCGGACGCATTTTCGCCATAGCCAGGTCGAGTTTCGCCTGCGAGTCAATGCGTGAGGCGTTCCCATTCGTTGCGAAAAGAGTTTCAGGGATGTCTTCGATGCAAGCGGCACGCGGGCGCTTCCAGTGATCGCGCAAAAGATTGGTCGCGATGCGGAACAGATAGCGCCGGTAATTCACTTCGCCACCCTCCGGCTGTGAGGCGCAGAGAAACCGCAGATAACTCTCCTGGGTCAAATCGTCAGCCAGTGCCGCATTTCCCGAAACGCGAACCAGGTACCCACGGAGCGCGGGTGCGGAGCGCTGATAGAAAGCCGCAAAGGCGTCGCTGTCCATGGGCTGTGAATCGCTCCGCGCTGCCGCACGCGTTTCCACGTTCGGTATGGCATATTCCCCGGTCGTATCGTTTCTCCTCATGGCTGCGTTCCAGGGCATGCTCGAGCCACGCCCCGATCAGGCAGCAATGTATTTAGCTTTGCGCTCCGCGATCCGGCATCAGGCCCAGATGACGGGCCAGCACCCACGTAACGCCAGCGGAAATGATAAACCCAAGACCGGGCATTAGAACGACTGTGCCCAGGACAAGTAATGCACTGGCTCCCCCCGAAACACTGTGGCGCAGCGAAATCAGCCCAATGCCCAGCAGGGACATGACCACTCCGATTTGCAGAGGAGTGAGCACGCGAGCGACCGGGCTGGGCATGGGTTGGTTGCGCTCAATACCCACCGCGATCGGCGTGGCTTCCAGGAACCTCTTGCCGGCTTCTGTGCTCATGTAGGTGAGAACTTCCTGAGAAGTGCCGAATCGTTCGAGCAGCTTGCTGTGAACATCATTTTGCAGCTTGAAGATTCGATTCCAGCGGCGATTCTCGAGCAAGACATGGGTCACCCAAAGTAGTGCCGCGAGCATGCAGAGGAAAACGAGAAAAGGAATGCCGTCGCTGATCAGTTCCCGCATCACAGCCTCCCCCGGTTGCGATTGTTGTTGTTGCGACAGATCGGGCCACAGCTTGCGCTCGAGCGTGTCGCTAGCCCGCTCGCCTTGGCCGTGGAGGTTGTTGAAGAGATAGTAGTCGGGATTATGCGCGATCTCCGGATGCGTCTGCAAAAAGCGCTCCAGTTGCGGATTGGCCCGGCTTACGTATTCAGCGTTGGAGAGCAAAGAAGGATCGCGCTCCACCACTTCGGCCAGCGTCGGCGTTACACGAAGCAACTGCAAAAGCTGATCCTGGAGGGCGGCAACGTCTTT
>Ga0209698_10005046_pt1 | contig 14359 bp, 11 predicted proteins | sample LitLauG_LLR_2012_FD_187203 | JGI IMG/M metagenome (GOLD analysis project Ga0209698, IMG submission 187203) | Freshwater sediment microbial communities from Pennsylvania, USA - Little Laurel Run_MetaG_LLR_2012 (SPAdes) (version 2) | ecosystem: Environmental > Aquatic > Freshwater > Creek >... | reverse complement strand
ATGCCGAAGTGGCGTCGTTCTTCACCGACATGGGCCAGCGCCTGGGAGCGGCGCATTTGGTTATCGCCCGCGCTGGCGCCTCAACGGTCACCGAACTGCAAGTGGCAGGTCGGCCCGCCGTACTGGTGCCGTTCGCGGCCGCCGCCGACGATCACCAAACCGCCAATGCCGAGGGGCTTACCTCGGTGGGCGCGGCCGATCTTTTTACCGAGCAGGAATTCGAGCCCGCAGTGCTCGCAGCCCTGTTGGAGCGCCGCTTCGCAGATCGCCACGGTTTGGCTGTACGCGCTGCGGCTGCGCGCGCTTCCGCCAGGCCGGAAGCCGCCAAGACCCTCGCCGATCTCGCCGAATCGGTCGCGCTCTGAACCGCTGAGCGGCGTTTGCGTGCTTGCCCTCGCTTGCTATGACGGCGATCATTAGGCGAGGCTCAAGCAAGGCGCTGCAGCCGGCAGGGATTTCATGTTAAGACGCGCCATTCCCTTCGACACCGGACCGATCCATTTTGTCGGCATCGGCGGCATTGGCATGTCTGGGATTGCCGCGGTGATGAAGAACTTCGGTTACGAGGTGACCGGTTCGGACGCCAAAGATAGCGCCAATACTGAACGCATGCGCGCCATGGGCATTCCTGTCGCTATCGGCCACAGCGCCGAGAACGTCGCCAACGCGGGCGTTGTGGTGGTTTCCTCAGCCATCAAGAACGGCAATCCAGAAACCGACGCTGCGCGCGCGCGCGGCGCGCCGGTGGTGCGGCGCGCTGAGATGCTTGCCGAGATCATGCGCCTGAAATGGACGGTTGCCATTGGCGGCACCCACGGCAAGACCACCACCACCTCGATGATTGCCGCGCTCTTGGACGCAGGCGGCAAGGATCCCACAGTGATCAATGGCGGCATCATCAACGCCTATGGCGCCAATACGCGCATGGGCGAGGGCGACTGGATGGTGGTCGAAGCCGACGAAAGCGACGGCACCTTCACGCGCCTGCGCGCAACCGCTGTGGTCGTCACCAATATGGATCCCGAGCACCTCGATCATTACGGCTCGGTCGAGGCGATGAACGACGCCTTCAAGGCTTTCGTCGAGAATATCCCGTTTTACGGCTTTGCGGTGATGTGCCTCGATCATCCTCAAGTGCAGGCGCTGGCAGCGCACGTGCGCGACCGGCGCATTATTTCCTACGGCTTCAATCCCCAGGCCGACGTCTGCGCGGTGAACGTGCGCCCCTCGCGTGAAGGCGCCACATTCGATGTCGTGGCGCGCCGCAAAGGCGCGGGTCCCGGGGTTACCTTGCACGATCTCTTCTTGCCAGTTGCAGGTCGCCACAATGTGCAAAACGCCGTCGCCGCTATCGCGGTGGCGCGCGAACTCGGCGTCACCGACGCCGGCATCCGCAACGGATTAAAGAGGTTCGCCGGCGTGAAGCGCCGCTTCACGACGACCGGCTATTGGAATGACGTGCGCATCGTCGATGATTATGGCCACCATCCTGTGGAAATTGCAGCCGTGCTTGCCGCGGCCCGCGAACTTACAAGCGGGCGCGTATTTGCCGTGGTGCAGCCCCACCGATACTCGCGCCTGCGCGACCTGTTCCAGGATTTCTGCACCTGCTTTAACGACGCCGACGTTGTGGCCGTGGCCGATGTCTATTCTGCGGGGGAAGCCCCGATTGACGGGGTTGACGCCGACACTCTCGCCGCCGGGCTAAAGAGTCACGGGCATCGCGATGCCCGCCGCCTTGCCTCGCTTGATGATCTGGCTGGTTTCGTCGCTGCCGAAGCGCGCCCGGGAGACATTGTCGTTTGCCTCGGCGCCGGCGACATCACCGGCTTCGCTAACGCGCTCCCGGCAAAACTCGGCGCGGCGGCCGCTTGAACCCTTGTGCAAGGCGCGCTTGGGTTTAAGCCGAAACGATTGACCGCTGGAGCGACTCTCCGCAGCCCCCTTGAGTATGGCCGATACCGCCCACCGCAAGCCCCGCCGCGAGCCGCTGCGCGCGGCCATCATCTATGATTTTGACGGCACGCTTGCACGCGGCAACCTCCAGGAGCGCAGTTTCATTCCCGACATTGCCGGCATGGAGCACGCCGATTTCTGGAAAGAGGTAAAGCGCCTCGCCAAAGCTGAGGATGCCGACGAAATTCTCGTCTACATGCACTTGATGTTGGACCGGGCCCGCGCGGCGGGCAGGCCGGTTACGCGCGGCCAACTGATGGAAAGCGGACGTGATCCGGATTTCTTCGACGGGCTCGATCATTGGTTTGACCGCATCGACGCCTTCGCCGGCGATCTTGGGCTGGAGCTCGATCACTACGTTGTGTCTTCGGGCATCTACGAGATGATCGAAGGTTGCCCGTTGTTTGCGCGCTTTCGCAACGTCTTTGCTTCGCGCTTTCTGTATGACAAGAACGGCGAGGCCAAGTGGCCGAGCGTCGCCATCAACTACACCACCAAGACCCAATTCCTGTTCCGCATCAATAAGGGCATCGACAACGTCTGGGACACCGAGACCATCAATCGTTGGATGCACAGCAACGATCGCGAACTGCCGTTCGAACGCATGATTTTCATCGGTGACGGCGATACCGATATCCCGTCGATGAAAATGGTCGCCAGCCAAGGCGGGTGCGCGATCGCGGTGCTTGATCCTTATCAGTGGACCGAGCCTCGCAGTCTCGACAAAATTACCCGTCTCATCGCTGAAGATCGCGTCAACTATGTCGCGCCCGCCGATTACCAGCCCAAGAGCCAGCTTGACGTCATCGTGCAAGGCGCGCTCGGGCGCATTGCGCTGCGCGCGGGGCTCCGCGTCAGCGCTTAGCTGCCGCGAGGCGCTGGGTGAAAATCAGGCTGCCGCGAGATCGAGGTGATGGGATAGGTTTGCGGGGGACGCCCCCCGCGCAGCTCCACGCCAAGCCCGTTGCCGGTGCAAATCCAGTCGCTGCCGCCCCCCGTGCTCAGAACAATGCCCATGCTCCAGTCGAGGTCGTGGACGTTCCATGTGGTGGAGAGCAAATAGCGGCGGTTCGCACCCACATTTACGCTGACTGAGTGGTCGTCGACGATGTTGTAGCCGTTGGCGCTCGACGCCAGAAAACAGTCCTGCCCGCTTTGGCTTGACCCGGCCTCAACCCTGTGATCGCCGGGCGGCATTGTTGTGCAAGCGCCAAGTCCCACAAGTAGAGCGATGATGAGGCTTCGCATGTTGTTGTCTCCACAGACGCCGGCGCCAATATGGCGCATAGGCAAATTTAAAACGAGCCGCGCTGGGCTTTGACTGACGCTGAACGCCCAGCTAGGGCATCACTAATGAGTGAACTCGCTTTGCCGCCCGCAAGGGGTCAGTTGCTGGGCAAGCAAGCGCTGGCGCCGTTCACATGGTTCCGCGTCGGAGGCCCCGCCGAGGTGCTGTTTTTACCCGCCGACATCGATGACCTTGGCGCCTTCCTCGCTGGTCTGCCAAACCATATCCCTTTGCTGCCGATCGGGGTCGGCTCCAACATGATTGTGCGCGACGGCGGCGTCGACGGCGTTGTCGTTCGCCTCGCCGGGCGCGCTTTTGCCCAGATCGAAGCACTGGGCGACAACAGGCTCAAGGCCGGCGCAGGCGCGCTCGATTCGATGGTGGCGAAGGCGGCGGCGAACGCAGGGATTGCCGGATTGGAGTTTTACGCCGGCGTGCCCGGCACGATTGGCGGCGCGCTCGCCATGAATGCCGGCTGTTACGGGTGCGAGACCAAAGACGTGCTCGTGCAAGCGACGGCGCTCACGCGAGGGGGCGAGCAGATTGTGATCCCGGCGTCGGCGTTTGGCTTCAGCTATCGCCACAACGACCTGCCGCCGGATTTGATTTTCCTCGACGCGACATTCCAGGGCGCAGCCGATGCGAGCGAGGCTATCGCCCGGCGCATGAACGAGATCACCTTAAAGCGCGAAGCCAGCCAGCCCATCCGCGAAAAAACCGGCGGCTCGACCTTCAAAAACCCCCTCAACAGCGCGGGCGAGAAACTGTCGGCTTGGCGGCTTGTTGATGAAGCCGGCATGCGCGGGGTTCGCCGCGGCGGCGCCCAGGTCAGCGAAAAGCACGCAAACTTTCTCATCAATGCCGGCGAGGCGACGGCCGCCGATATTGAAGGCTTGGGCGAAGAGGTCCGCGCCGCTGTGCAACAAAAGCACGGCATCGCGCTCGACTGGGAAATCAAGCGGGTAGGACGCCCCCTCCCATAGGGCTTTCTGGAAGAGCCGCCGCCGCGGTCTGGCTGAGGGCTAGCGAACAGCGCCTTCTAGGTGCTGGGCGACAATTCAGCGTCGGCGCGGGCGCCGGGGTGGTTTGGGCGCCAAAATCGGCTAAACCGCGACCATGAATCTCAAACCGAATATCCTGGCCGCCATCGGCAGGACCCCGCTCGTCAAACTGAACAAGATCGTGCCGGCGGGCGCAGGCGAAGTTTGGGTAAAGTGCGAGTACCTAAATCCGGCCGGCTCCATCAAGGACCGCATGGCCAATTACATCATCGAAAAGGCCGAGGCTGCGGGGATGCTGAAGCCGGGCGGGCTCATCGTTGAGAATACTTCCGGCAATACGGGCCAGGGTCTCGCCATGGCGGCGGCCATCAAGGGCTATCGCTGCGTGTTCACGATGCCCGACAAAATGAGCAAAGAGAAACAGGATTCGCTCAAAGCCTACGGGGCCGAAGTCATTATCACCCCGACCGATGTTCCCGGCGACTCACCGGAACATTATGTCAACGTCGCCAAAAAGATCGCCGAGGACACTCCGGGCGCCTTTTATGTCGATCAGTATCACTCGCAGTGGAATATCGAGGCCCATTATTGGTCGACGGGCAAGGAGATATTTGAGGACACCGACGGAGGCAAAATCGACGCCTTCGTTGGCGGCGTCGGCACTGGGGGCACCGTCTCTGGGGTGGGGCGCTGGTTCAAACAACACGCCCCCAGCGTAAAGATCATCGGCGCTGATCCCCTTGGCTCGGTGCACTACCATCTTTTTCACACCGGCACGCTGCCAACCGCGCACGTCTATATGGTCGAAGGCATTGGCGAAGACATCGAATGCCGGGCCATGGATTTCTCCGTCGTCGACGACATGCGGCAGGTGAACGACCGCGATTCGTTTGTGATGGCGCGCCGCCTCGTGCAGGAAGAGGGCCTCTTTTGCGGCGGCTCCTCCGGCTCCAATGTCCACGTCGCCGTCGAAATCGCCAAAGAGCTCGGCCCCGGCAAGATTGTCGTCACCGTGCTTCCCGATCACGGAAATCGTTACGTCTCCAAATTTCTCAATAACGATTGGATGCGCGAGAAGGGCTTCACTGGAACCGAGCGGGAACTAGGCTTTGTCGAAGAATTGTTGCAAACCGCGAAAACCAAGCCCATTACCGCCACGGCTGAAACGAAGCTCCGCGACATCGTTGCGATCATGCGCACCCAAGGCGTTAGCCAAGTTCCGCTCATTGAGCACGGCAAGCTCAACGCCATTGTCCATGAGAGCGATATTTTGAAGCGCATGGAAGGGGGCGGCCTCGACCTCGACGCGCCCGCAACTACCGCGGCTTCGCCGATCGCGGGCCTCATTTATCCCAAGGCGCGGCTGGAAGAGCTGTTTCACATCTTCGCAACCGACCACGTCGCGATTGTCGTGGACGCATCCAACGTCGTCGGCGTCATCTCCAAGATTGACCTGATCGAATTTCTTGACCGGCAGAAACACTAGGAGCGCTGCCCCGTGCATCACAACAAAGGCTTTGGCACGCGCTGCATTCACGCCGGCCAAGAACCTGATCCGACCACTGGGGCGATCATGACGCCCGTCTATCAAACCTCGACCTATGTGCAAGAAAGCCCGGGCGTCATCAAGGACGACTATGATTATGCGCGCTCCGCCAATCCGACCCGCAAAGCGCTCGAGGCCAACATCGCTGCTCTCGAAGGCGGCCGTTTCGGCCTCTGTTTTGCCTCCGGTCTCGCGGCGCTCAGCGCTTGCATCCATCTCTTGAAGAGCGGCGACCACGTGCTCTTGTGTGACGATGTCTATGGCGGCACTTATCGCGCTTTCGACAAGGTCTTCAGGCCATTTGGCGTCGCCTATGATCGCGTCGACATGACTGACCTCAACGCGCTTGAAGCCGCGTTTACGCCGAGGACGCGGCTAGTCTGGCTGGAAACGCCAACCAATCCGCTTCTGAAGATCATCGATATCAGCGCGGTCGCCGAAATCGCCAAGCGCAAATCAGCGATCCTCGGCGTAGACAACACATTCGCGTCCCCGGTGTTGCAAAACCCGTTGGCGCTCGGCGCCGATGTGGTGCTGCATTCGTGCACCAAATATATCGGCGGCCACTCCGATGTCGTAGGCGGCGCCCTTGTGGTCAATGACGATGACATCGCCCAACGCCTCAAATTCACGCAAAACGCGGTCGGCGCCGTAATGGCGCCGTGGGATTCCTTTCTTCTGTTGCGCTCCACCAAAACCCTGCACGTGCGGCTTGCCCGCCATTGCGAAAACGCGGTGAAGATCGCCGATTATCTCGCGCAACAACCGAAGGTCGCCGCCGTAATCTATCCTGGACGGGAGGATCATCCCCAGCACCTTACCGCCAAAAAGCAGATGCATGGCGGTTATGGCGGCATGATCACCGCGACGCTGAAAGGCGGCCTTCCGGCGGCGCGCAAATTTTTGGAGCGGGTGAAACTGTTTTCGCTGGCAGAATCTCTAGGCGGGGTTGAATCGCTGATCGAGCACCCGGCGATCATGACGCATGCCTCGATCGATAAGCATTTGCGCGAGGCTATCGGCATTGGCGAGGGCCTGGTCCGCTTCTCAGTGGGCATTGAAGACATCGATGACCTAATCGAAGACATCGCCGAAGCGCTCGCGGCCGTGAACTAATTGACCGCCTTTCGCGGCCCGATCTTGCGAACCGGGCGCGCCATCAATGTCGGGCAAAGAGCGAGGCGACTTGGGTCTTGACCGGCGCGGTTAAGGCATCGATGCGCGCGGCCATGCGCGGATCGCTTTGATGCAACGCCCCGCCTATCATTGCGGCAAACATAGCCGTCACGACCAGCAAGCCGAACACCTGGGCCAGCGGATGGGGTTTGGCGTCAGAGCTGCTCATTTTTGTTCTCTCCATCACCGGCTTCAGCTCGGTGGTTTGCGATTTGGGCTGGGCTTGAGGGCGCGGGCGCCGCTTCACGGCGTCCTTGGGCGCTGGCGCCCTGATGGGGGCGGCGTTGGCGAGCGTGCTGCGCCATGCCGCTGGAGTGCGCGGCAGGGGCTTGGCGGGGTGAATGCTATCGGGCGACACGCACACAAGCTTGCCCTTGGCGCGCGCGCGCTGAATGGCCGCGCGTAGCGCCGGCGTTGATCGCCCATCGCGCGCCTGGACCAAAACCACACGATGCGCGTTCTCGATTTTCTTGGCTTGGGCGCGCCTGCTTGCGGGCGAACTCTGCTTATCCACCGCAAAGCCAATGCGCGAGAGCGCAACGCTGACATGGTTGGCGACAGGTTCTGCTTGGGGTGCGCTCGCGAGCACGACAATGGGCTGTGGCATGGATGGCGAGCCTCCAGGAGCGACCGGCGCGCCGCAAGCGAGACTGAGGCGTTAGTCGAACAAACGCTGCAGGGGCGCCCAAATCGGAGGCGTGCGCCCAAGATTGCTGCAAAACCAAAGGCGCGCCGCCAGATCTGAGCGACGCGCCCTTGTGGGTTGGGGAGCGCGCCCAGCCTGAGGGCGGGCCCCGCTGGCGCTGGGTTCGCCTACCTCTTCAAATCGAAGCGATCGGCGTTCATCACCTTTGTCCAGGCAGCGATGAAGTCCTTCACGAATTTCTCTTTCGCATCGTTCTGGGCGTAGACCTCAGCCACCGCGCGCAGCACCGAGTGCGAGCCAAAAATGAGATCGGCGCGGGTGGCCGTCCATTTCACGGCGTTCGATTTGCGGTCGCGTCCTTCAAAGACGCCGTCCAAATTTGGCGCACCTGTCCACTTGGTGCGCATGTCAAGCAAGTTTACAAAATAGTCGTTAGTCAGTTTTTCGGGTTGGCTGGTGAGCACGCCAAGCTTGCCATCGCCGACCTTGAGCACTCGCAAGCCGCCGACCAACACTGTCATTTCCGGCGCCGAAAGGCCCAGCAATTGCGCGCGGTCGATCAACAACGCCTCCGTAGAAAGCGTCAGGCCCTTGCTTTGGTAGTTGCGGAAGCCGTCGGCTTTAGGCTCCAGGTAGTTGAAGGATGGAATTTCCGTTTGCTCCTGGGTTGCGTCGCCGCGCCCCGGGGCAAAGGGCGCTTTGACGGCAAAGCCGGCGTCCTTTGCCGCCTTCTCAATGGCTGCATTACCGCCAAGCACGATCAAATCGGCAAACGAGATCTTTTTGGCGCCGCTGTTGAATTCCTTTTGGATGGCTTCGAGCTTGGCGAGCGCCTTGGCCAATTCCGGGGGATTGTTCGCCGCCCAGTCCTTCTGCGGGGCCAAGCGAATGCGCGCGCCATTGGCGCCGCCGCGCTTGTCGGTGCAGCGGAAGCTCGAGGCCGACGCCCAGGCGGTCGCGGCCAGCTGCGAAACCGACAATCCTGAGGCGAGGATTTTGGCCTTCAGCGCTTCAAATTCGGTCTCGCCCGCCGTCGTTGTCGAAGCCGGGATGGGGTCTTGCCAGATCAGATCTTGTTTCGGCGTCAGCTTGCCGCGGTAGAGCGCCTTAGGACCCATATCGCGGTGGGTGAGCTTGAACCAAGCGCGCGCGAACTGATCAGCAAACTCCGCGGGGTTCGCCAAATAACGGCGGGCAATCTTTTCGTAGGCGGGGTCCATCCGCAAGCCCATGTCCGCGGTGGTCATCATCGGGGGATGGGTTTTTGATTTGTCGAAAGCATCTTCGACCGCGCCATCCCCACTGGCGCCCTTCGGTTTCCACTGGTGGGCGCCGGCGGGGCTCTTGGTCAGCTCCCACTCATATTTGAAGAGGGTCTCAAGATAGCCGTTGTCCCATTTCGTCGGGTGGGGCTTCCACGCCCCTTCGATGCCGCTGGTGATGGCGTGTCCGGCCATGCCAGTCTCAAATGAACTGATCCAGCCGAGGCCTTGATTGGCGATGTCGGCGCCTTCCGGCTCCGCGCCCACGCAGCTTGCCGGCCCCGCGCCGTGGGCTTTGCCGAAGGTGTGGCCGCCGGCCACCAGCGCCACGGTCTCTTCATCATTCATTGCCATGCGCGCGAAGGTCTCACGGATGTCGAGCGCCGAACGTTGCGGATCGGGATTTCCGTTCGGTCCTTCAGGGTTTACGTAGATGAGGCCCATCTGCACCGCCGCCAGGTGGCCGTCGATTTGACGATGCTGGCTCGAAGGATAACGCTGGTCGCCGAGCCAGACCCCCTCAGCGCCCCAATCGACATTGTCGGGCTCCCACTGATCTTCGCGTCCTCCGCCGAAGCCGAAGACCGGCCCGCCCATGGATTGGATCGCGACATAGCCGGCAAGGATGAACAGATCGGCCCAGGAAAGCTGATTGCCGTATTTCTGCTTGATAGCCCACAACAGCCGGCGCGCTTTATCGAGGTTGCCATTGTCGGGCCATGAATTCAGCGGCGCAAAGCGTTGCTGGCCATGGCCGCCGCCGCCGCGCCCGTCGCCAACCCGATAGGTGCCGGCTGCGTGCCAGGCCATGCGGATGAAGAACGGCCCGTAATGGCCATAATCGGCGGGCCACCAATCTTGGCTGTCGGTCATAAGCGCGGTTAGATCCTTCACCACCGCATCGAGGTCGAGTTTGTCGAACGCGGCGGCGTAGTCGAACTTTTCGCCGAGCGGGTTCGAGGCTGGCCCATGCTGGTGCAGCACGCCCACATTCACTTGGTTTGGCCACCAATCACGATTGGTGCGCGCGTGCGCCACCGGGCATTTTCCAGCGTCATCGGCCATGAGTTCCTCCTGATGGGCGCTCGCTTAGACCTTCGCGCCGGGTCAGCCCAATCGGTTTGATCGAAAGCAACTATAGAGAGACCCTATACCAGCGCGGCCAGAGCGCATATGTCAGCTGCAACAGACCAGGGAGGGGCGCTTGGGCGACGACCCAAAAACGTCTGCTCGCCCATCGCGCCGCGCAGCCTTGGCGTTGGGCGCTGGGGTTGCAGGCCTTGCCGCCTTGGACGGACCAACGCCTGCGCGCGCGGTCGCTGCGGGCTCTCCTCAGAATGTTGACGTCATCGTGGTTGGCGCAGGCTTTGCGGGCCTAACTGCGGCGCGTCGCCTCCACCGCGCCGGTCACAGCGTGCAGGTTCTAGAAGCCGATGATCGGGTGGGGGGACGCACTAAACCCGGACGCATCGCAGGCGAGACCGTCGACCTTGGCGGCCAATGGGTCGGCCCTACCCAGACCCGTCTTTTGGCGTTGGCGCAGGAATACCGCGTCGCCACTTACCAACAATACGCCACCGGCAAGAACATTATCGATGTGGCCGGCCATCGCGCCGCCTATGAGGGTGAAACCCCCGCGCTTGAACCCGCAGCTCTTGGTGAATTCGCCGACATGGTCGCCAGGATCGAAACTCTGGCGGCCCAGATCCAAGCGCCGCGCTCTTGGGAATGGCGCGATGCTGGCGGCTACGATGCCCAAACCATCGAAACCTGGATCCTCGCCAACGCCCAAACCGCGGGCGCGCGCATGGGCATGCGACTGCTTGTGCGCACATTACTGTCGGCGGAAGCGGCGCAAGTTTCCATGCTCTGCCTGCTGGCCTATGCGGCGGCGGCGGGCGGATTTTCACCGCTCATCGCCACCCGCCGCGGCGCCCAGGATGCGATCTTCGAGGGCGGCGTATGGCAGCTCGCCGACAAGATGGCCGCCGAGCTCGGCGGCGCGGTTACGCTCAACGCGCCCGTATTGTCCATCGCCCAAGACGATGGTTCCGCAATCGCTGCCACGCCAAATGCGGCGTTGCGCGGCCGCTATGTCATCGTCACCGCGCCGCCGTCGCTGGCAAGCCGCATCCAATATGCGCCGCCGCTGCCGGCGCTGCGCGACGGCCTTACCCAGCGCATGCCCATGGGCTGCGTAATTAAGGTGCATGTCGCTTATGGGGCGCCTTTCTGGCGCCGGCAGGGGCTCACCGGTCTGGTGCTTTCTGATCGTACCGAGTTCGGCCCCTGGTTCGATCACTCGCCGCGCCACGGTCGCAGCGGCGATCTGGTCGGCTTCTTCAACGGCGCCACAGCGCAGCGTTGGGCCGATCGCTCCGTTGAGGATCGCCGCGCGCAAGTGCTGCACGACATTTCGATGTATTTCGGCGACGCCGCGCTCTCGCCCGCCGATTATATTGAAGAAGTGTGGACCCGCTCTGGGATCCATCGCGGCGGCTATGTCGCTACTGCGGGTCCGGGGGTCCTGACCGCGTTTGGCCCAGCGCTTCTGGCGCCTGTGGGTCGCATCCACTGGGCCGGCACGGAGACCGCCGAGGCTTGGACGGGCTACATTGACGGCGCCATCCGCTCGGGTGAGCGGGTCGCTGAGACCGTGGCCACACTTCTCGTGAATGAACCAAGATGAAGCGCGCGGCAGGCTTTGGGCGTGCGCCAAGCCTAATCGCCGCGTTTAGCGCCAAGAGCCTGGAGAACAGGCCGATATGTGAATGCGCCTCAATCAGTTTGAATGCATAATTTACTATAAAAATCAGCAAGTAATGCGTTCGCCATCATCATGCCTTAACCCCAAAGCGTTTCATTATGAAACCCTGGACTGAACGCAGAAAAAGCGGTTGGCCTGGGCGTTGGTGTTAAAGATTTTCTCTGGTCGGTGATGGCGCGGGTGGCGGTGCTTCTTGGGGGCTTGAGCCCCGAAAGGCCTGTGAGCTTGGTCTCGGGCGCAGGCATCGTCGCTGCGCTTGAGCGGCTTGGCCACGACGTGGTCGAGATCGACCCGCAAAATCCAAGCTGGATCGCCGCTTTGACGCAGATGCAGCCAGACGTCGTCTTCAACGCCTTGCACGGGGCGTGGGGCGAGGATGGGCGCACCCAGGGCGTGCTCGACTATCTGAGGCTCCCTTATACGCACTCGGGCATGCTCGCTTCGGCGATTTGCATGGATAAGGACAAGTCCAAAGCCATCTTTGCGCAGGCCGGGCTGCCGCTTGCCAACGGCAGGCTTATGAACCGCTTTGAAGCGGCGAAGCGCCATCCCATGGCCGTGCCCTACGTGGTCAAGCCGAACGCGCAAGGTTCGTCAGTCGGCGTATTTATTGTCCGCGAAGGCGCAAACCGCCCGCCTGAACAATTGCTCGATCCCGATTGGACCTTTGGCGATGAGGTCTTGGTGGAAGAATTCATCGACGGCAAAGAACTCACAGTCGCGGTCATGCACGATCGCGGCGCGCTTGGGGTCACCGAGATTTTCGTCACCAGCGACGGCGACTGGTACGATTTTGACGCCAAGTACGCCGAAGGCGGCTCGCGCCACGAAGTGCCAGCCAAGATTTCCCCATCGGTTGGGGATCAATTGATGCGCGCCGCCGAGGTTGCCCATCACGCGCTAGGCTGCCGGGGCGTGACGCGCGCTGACTTCCGCTACGACCCCAAGCGCGATCGCATTGCTCTGCTCGAGGTCAACAATCAGCCGGGCATGACGCCCACCTCCTTGGTGCCCGAACAAGCCAAGCATATCGGCATGTCCTATGACGATCTTGTCCAATGGATCTTGGAGGACGCGTCATGGCCGCGGTGAGGGCGCGTCGTCCTGGGGGGCGTTTGCCTGCCGGCAAATCCAAACGGCCAAGCTATGCTGGGCCATCGAACCTGCCGCGCTTGGCCACAATCAAAATGAGCGGCGGCTTAGGCGAGGATGTCCAGGTCAGCGGCAAGAGCTTGCTGATGGCGTTGAGCGGGCTTGTCCTCTTCTGCGGCATCGCCATTGCCGGCGCCACTTGGCTGGGCGGTTCGCTCTGGAACGCTAAAGAAGCCTTCGGCCGCACCGCCGACGCGGCCGCGGTCAATTCCGGTTTTTCGGTGCGCCACGTTAATGTGGTTGCGCTGACCAACACCCCTTCGCTCAGCCCAGCGCGGATCCAAGAAGTCGCAGCGATGGTGGTTCCCGAGGGGCGCCGCTCGATCCTCTCGCTCGATCCGAAAGATGTACAAGCTCGCGTCGAGGGCCTCGACTGGGTCGCTACCGCGCGCGTGCGTCGGCTGTGGCCTTCGACCATGATCGTCGAAATTGGCCGCCGCCAAGGTTATGCGCGCTGGCAGGAGAACGGCGAGATCTCCGTTATAGATTCCAACGGCGAACGCTTGCTTGCCGAACGCGCCGCCGATCACCCGGAATTGCCGTTGGTTGTCGGCAAGGGCGCCGGCGCCGGCGCCGAGCCGCTGCTGATTGCGCTTGAAAGCTTGCCACAATTGCGTGCGCACCTGAAAGAACTGGTTCGCATCGGCGACCGCCGCTGGAATATTGAGCTGAACAACGGCGCAGTGGTGGCGCTGCCCGAAGACGGCGCGCCCCAAGCCATGGCGCAGCTCGAGGCCCTGCAATCCCAATATTCATTGCTCGACCGCCCCGTCGCCGGCATCGATTTGCGTACGCCGGGGCGCATGGCTGTGCGCGTGCGCGCTGAACTTGCTGGCGCAGAACATCCCATGCTGGGGGGCGCATAATGGCGCCCGCCGAAGCGCTTCACCACGAGGGCGAGGTCCTCGAACTGCGCACGCCAGCCCCTCTGGGCCTGGTGGCTGCGCTCGATGTTGGCGTCTCCAAAACCGTTTGCCTGGCCACCCGTCGCGATCCTGTGCTCGACATGCACCCCGGTCGTCCGATGCGCGTATTGGGGATCGGGCTTCAAACCGCGCCGGCCATCGCCAGTGGCAAGCCTGCAGATTTCGACTCATGCGCACGCGCAATCCAGGTCGCGATCGAGGAAGCCGCCGCCATGGCCGGCGCGCCCATCAAGCGCGTTGTCGCCAGCTATTCTGGCCCCGGCATCAGCGCGCGCATCGTGCGCGGCGCCGCACGTGTGCGCGGCAAGCTCATTGACGGGCGAGACATCGACAACGCCATCAATGCGGCTATGCAAAACACTCCGACGCCGCAGCTCTCCTTCCTGCACGTTGAGCCGCTCCGCTACATGATCGACGAGGGTGAGGCCCTCGCCGACCCGACCGGTCAGGCGGGCCGCATGCTCGCCACCGAATGCTGCGTCGTCACCGCGCCAACCGAGGCGCTCAACGCGCTCAAAGCCTGCATTCGCCAAGCCGGCGCCGAAGTCGAGGACATAGTCGCTGCGCCCAAGGCGGCAGGGCTTGCCGCGCTGACCGAGGAAGAACGCGAAATGGGCGCGCTGTTGATTGATCTGGGCG
>Ga0209698_10005045_pt1 | contig 14360 bp, 12 predicted proteins | sample LitLauG_LLR_2012_FD_187203 | JGI IMG/M metagenome (GOLD analysis project Ga0209698, IMG submission 187203) | Freshwater sediment microbial communities from Pennsylvania, USA - Little Laurel Run_MetaG_LLR_2012 (SPAdes) (version 2) | ecosystem: Environmental > Aquatic > Freshwater > Creek >... | reverse complement strand
GCTGCTGGCCAACCTCGCCTGCATGGCGTTCTACATCATCGGGCCGTTCATGGGTTTCGGCACCAAGCTGGAACCATTTACCGCTTTGGGAATTGCGGCGGTCTGGCTGATCTACGGCGGCATTTACTTCATGCGATCGAGTAAGGCTACCGGTCGCACCACGCTGGTGACCGACCGCGCGAGGCAGGCCATGGGGTAACGGCCTCGGAGCGGTTCGGGGCGGACTTCGGTGGCCCGTCTCGCTCTTCTGGATCGGGAGCCATGACCGGCGGCTTCCGTACCCGATAGCCCCATGATGAACGTGGAGTTCGCGCAACTTTCCGATACGGGAAGGACTCGTGAGCATAACGAAGATTCTTACGGTTGTGTAGAACCCTCGTCTCCGGCACAAGCCCAATCTCACGGCTGGCTATTTGTGGTTGCGGATGGCGTCGGCGGTCAGGACTTAGGGGAGGTTGCCTCCCGCGCGGCCGTGGAAAGCTTGCTCGGCAATTTTGGCGGGTCCGCCGGCGGGGAGTCTCACGCAACACTACTGCGGCGTCTGGTGCAAGCTGCAAACCATGTGGTTTACGAGAAAGGACGCTCTGCCGGTCCTGGGGGGATCGCCATAGCCACTACCATCGTGGCCTGCGCTCTACGGTACGACCAGGCGGCAGTGGCTCATGTGGGCGATTCGCGCTGTTACCTGGTTCGGCACGGGCAGGCCAAGTTGCTAACCCACGATCATACGGTAGTAGGGGAACAAGTGCGTCTCGGTCTGCTCTCCGTAAAAGAGGCGGCCGAATCGGCAAACCGTCATCTGCTGAGGCGGTCGCTGGGCAACGACCTATTCGTCGACATCGACGTTGGCCATCACTTGGTTTTGCCCGGTGATGTGCTGTTGCTCTGCTCCGACGGACTGCACGGTTCTGTCTCCGAAGACGATATGGTTGAAGTGCTACGCAAGAATATGGACTTGCAAACCGCGGCACACGATTTGGTAGCGCTGGCAAATCAGCGGGACGGGGGGGACAATATCACGATCCAGCTTATTCGCGTTCGTAGCGTGGAACGAGTAGGCATGTACCGCGGGAGGCCTTACAAGCTTCACCAGGTATCTTCAAACGGGTGAGTGCCATGAAGCAAACACTGATCGATCCGAATCCACCGTATGGGGATAAGGGAGCGTTCCGCAAGATAACGGTGACTGTCCCGCCCGAGATTTATGAGCGCCTCGTTCGGGAATCGGCGCGAAGAAAGATTGCGGGCGAACCGAACCAATTACTGTCGGCCCTCTTGCGGGAGGCGGTGACTAATTACTTGGGGCAGCTTGGCTGATGGTGTGCCGACAACCCCGGATGGAATCCACTGCGTCCGCATCCCTGCGAGCTCGCCCTGTATTACGACATCTAAGTAACGTGGCCCTGAGTCTTCGACTTTCGCCTTGACTTTGAGTGCTCATCAATTCGTCAGGACGCCAAGACCAAATTGGCTTCGCCCTTTCCCGTTTTGAAGAGGTGACGCCGTCTTTCAAAGACCTGCTCGGGCTCCCCAACACAAGCGTCTGATGACGTATCGTGGATAGTGTGATCGCCTTTTTTCTCAGGGGGACCCAGGCCAGGGTGCTCGCTGTCACGTTCGTGATGATCACACTAATCGCGACTGCCGACTGGGCCGTCGGCAACCGGGCTTCGCTGGGCGTCCTTTACATTCTGCCCATGATGCTCGGAGCGCGAGTGCTCGCGCTGTGGCAAACGATTGCCCTGGCTCTCCTCTGTTCAGCGTTGCGCTCATGGTTCGATATTGCAGGTTCTCCGCAGATCGAGATCATCCTTCGCTTCATCTTTGCTTCTTTGGCCTACGCCGGTGTGGGCCTGTTTGTGACCGCCTTGATTCGAAATCGAGAGCTGGAAGAGCAGATAAGAACCTTGGTGGAGAGCAGCCCGGCTGCGATTCTGACCACCGATAGCTCCGGCGTGGTCCTGGCCGCGAACCGTGCCGCCAACGCGTTGTTCCTGATCCCGGAACACCAGGCTCTGCAGGGAAGAGACATTCGGCAGTATGTGCCGCTGCTGGGCGATGCATTGACGCTGGCCGCCAGACCCGAACGCTTTCGAACGGCGGCGCAGTGCCAAGGACGCCGGGACAATGGAGAGATCTTTCTGGCGCACGTGTGGTTCTCTTCGTATCTCACCCCGGAGGGCGCCCGGCTCGCGGCCATTGTGGTGGACGCTTCCGAAGAAATGCGCGACCGCGAGGAACAAGGCCTGCGCCAGTTGATGATCGGCAACCGCATTGCTGCTGCCGCCGTCTCACACGAAGTGCGGAATCTTTGCAGTGCGATTTCCTTGCTTTGTTCCAATATCCTGGCCAGGCATGAGATCGCCCACGACGACGATTTCCAGGGATTGAACACCTTGGTTCATGGGCTGGAAAGAATCGCTTCCTGGCAATTGCACAGCAACGTCCATGACGCCCTGGAGGAGATCGCCTTGCAGGAGGTGATGGACGATCTGCGGATCGTCATCGAGCCGGATTGGCGCGATATCAACGGTAAGATCCAATGGAAATTGCCTCCTCAATTGCCGGCAGTTCTGGGGGAGCGGCATGGGCTCCTTCAGTCGTTCCTCAATCTGGCCCAGAATAGCCACCGCGCCGTGCAACAACGGGCCGTGCGCGAGTTGCGGATCGAGGTTTCCGTGGACGATCGAATGGCCAGTATCCGCTTCCATGACAGCGGTCCCGGCATCAGCGACCCCGAAAGACTGTTCGCGCCATTCCAACCCGGCGCAGACGGTTCGGGGCTGGGATTGTATGTTTCCCGTGCCATGGTGAGAAGTTACGGCGGAGATCTCCGCTGGGAACCCCAAACTGGAGGGGCCTGCTTTCGCGTGGAGATTCCGTTAGTCTGACGAGCGGCTTATGACCAACTTGACGACTCAGACCATACGCCTCTTGCTGGTGGACGACCACGTCATGTTCCGCGAGGGATTGACTCGGATGTTCGAACGGGAGCAAGACCTGAAAATAGTCTCGCAGTGCGCATCTGCTACCGAGGCCTTGGCGTTGTTGCGCGGCGCCGAAGTGGATGTAGTCTTACTGGACGTCGATCTGGGACCGGAACGCGCTTTGGATTTCGTGACTGCGGCCAAACAGGCAGGCTTTCCAGGCCGGACCCTGATCGTTACCGCTGGCATCAGCGAGCAGGAAGCTGTGCGCCTCATTCAGTGTGGAGTGGCCGGTATCTTACATAAGCAAAACTCGACCGCCGTGTTATGCCAGGCGATCCGGCAGGTCGCGGCCGGCGAGGTCTGTTTGGAGAAGGCTTATCTCGGTTCCTTGTTCCGGTCGGTGGACCGGTCGCATGGATCTCGCCCCGCGAAGCTTACCGAGCGCGACCGGGAAGTATTGCGATACACATTGCAGGGTCTCAGCAATCGCGAAATCGCGGTGAAAATGGCGCTCTCGGAAAGCGCTGTCAAGGCCTCTCTGCGCCAGGTGTTTGGCAAGCTCAATGTCAGGACTCGCGCGCAGGCTGTCAAAGTCGCCCTCGAACAGTATAAGGATCAGTTGTAAGTGAGTCAGCTGCCTTCTGATTGCGCGAATTCCTAACTTCTGATCCTCTAGCCTATCCTTCGATCTGACTGTAAGCTATCTTTTGAGCCGAAGTATCGAAAAAGTTTGCATCCGTATTGAAATTTCTAATTGGACATGCTATTTACCTGACAGTAGACTGAGTTCTCTATTGCCGAAGCCGTCCAGAGCTCTCCAAGCCGTTGAACCGGCCCTGTCATCGGCCATGCCCAAGGTGGTCGTGGCAACCACGGTAGCACTTACCTTCATCTCCTTTTGGCGCGCCGCCGCAGTAGTCCTGAGCGACCTGGCATCCTCCGCCTTCTATGCCGGCGGAATCGCGGAACACGCCATTGGGAAGAGTGCGCCGTGGTTCATTTTGGGTGTGATGCTGTTCAGCTTCGCCGTCCGCTCGGTGTACCTGGAATCGTGCAGTATGTTCGTCCGGGGCGGAGTGTACGTAGTGGTGCGCGATGCCATGAATCACTTCATGGCCCGCCTCTCGGTCTCCGCCTTGATCTTCGATTACATCCTCACCGGTCCCATCAGCGTGGTGAGCGCCGGCCAGTATTTGGGCCACCTGATGAATGAACTCGCCGAATTGACCCACATTGGTCATGCCATCAGTTCCAATCTCTTCTCGGCCATCTTCGGCATGGCGGTCACGCTTTACTTCTGGTGGAACAACGTCAAGGGAATTCACGAATCCAGCGGTAAGGCTCTCCGCATCATGCAGATCACCACGGTGATGGTGGTTGCTTTTCTGATCTGGTGCCCAATCACCATTCTGCTCCGTGGCGCGGCCCAGATTCCACCAGCGCCCTTGCCTCGAAATCTCCAGTTCAGCCCCGACGCCCTGGGCTGGCTCCGCGGAACCCTGTGGCCCCAAATCGGCGCCATCGCGATTGTGGTGGCGCTCGGCCACTCGGTGTTGTCAATGAGCGGTTTCGAGACCCTGGCGCAGGTCTACCGCGAGATCGCTTACCCCAAACTGAAGAACCTCAAATACACCGGCAATACTGTCTGCATCTACGCGGTATTTTGCACTGGCGTAGTCACTCTGTTTGCCGGGATGATCATTCCCGACGCGCTGCGCGGGCAGTATGTGGACAATCTCCTGGGTGGACTGACCAGCCATCTGGCCGGGCCGGCGCTGCTCCGCCTCCTGTTTCACGTCTTCGTGGTGATTGTGGGCGTGCTGATCCTGGCCGGGGCGGTCAACACCTCCATGATCGGCGCCAATGGCGTGATGAACCGGCTGGCCGAAGACCGCGTTCTGCTGGACTGGTTCCGGCGGCCCCACAAAAAATACGGCACAACCTCTCGCATCATCAATCTGATTACGCTGCTCCAATTGGGTACGATCGCCATGAGCGGCGGGGATGTGAACCTGCTCGGCGAGGCCTACGCTTTTGGCGTGGTCTGGAGCTTTTTTCTCAAATCCCTGGGCGTGCTGGTGCTGCGCTTCAAACGCCACGATCAGGAGTATAAGACACCCATCAACTTTAGGCTAGGCAACCGGGAAATTCCTGTCGGCCTGATCGTCACCACCTTAGTTCTTGCCATGGTCGCGATTGCCAACCTGTTCACCAAGCAAATCGCCACCATCTACGGCGTCACCTTTACGATCGGCTTGTTCATCGTCTTCACCACGTCCGAAGTGATCAATAAGAGAAAAATCGACGCCAAACAGGCCGGCCTCGAGGAGTTCAATCTCGACATGCGGCCGGAGGTCACCGCCAGTGCGGTCCACGCCCGGCTGGGTTGCGTGCTGGTCGCGGTGCGCGACTACAGCCGCATGCAGCATCTGTTGAACGTCCTCGAGAAGACCAATCTGCGGCGCCATGACATCGTGGTCATGACTGTCCGGCCCGTGTCTTCTGGAGCCGGCGAATTCGCGTTGTCCGATCAGCAGCTCTTCTCCGATTACGAACGCGAGTTGCTGACGCGCGTCGTCACCATGGCCGAAAAAGAAGGTAAAACCGTGGACCTGCTGGTGGTCCCCGGAGTGGACCCGTTTGACGCCATGGTGCAGACCGCCGCCAAGCTGGGAGCGTCCCGCCTGGTGACCGGCGTTTCGGCCCACATGGACTCGGAAGAATTGGCGCGCCGCATCGGGCTTGCCTGGGAAAAGCTGCCCGAGCCCCGCCATTCTTTTTCGCTGGAAGTCATCAGTCCCGGACGTCCCTCGGCGTATGTCAATCTGGGTCCCCACCCACCGCGTTTGTGGCCCGAGGATCTCGACCGTACCCACGAGCTATGGCTCCGCTTGCAGGACCGGTTCGGCTCCCACCTCCATCATCGGGATGTCGTAGGGGTTGCTCTGCGGCGTCTCGAAAAAGATCTCAGCAGTGACCGTGCGCCCGAGGCATTGCGCGATTTGGAGCGCGAGTTAGGAAAGAACTAACCTTGCAAATACCTCGCTATCTTACGATCTACTCGACCTATCCTTTGATGATCTGAGAAATTTGGAGGCGTCAGTCGATCTTTCGCCGCGCCACCGGGAATCGATTGTTACGATAGATGCCATAAGACCTGTACGAGGCTCTGATATGGAACAGAGACAAGCGACGCGCAGTTTCCCAGCCTACACGTTGCAGTTGGAAAAAAGAGTGATCCCGGCGCATGCCATCCTGCATGATTTTCGAGTGGGCCGCGGACACGAGGGGCTGCAGCCGGAGAATCCCCATGTAGCTTCGTTCCACTACGAGGGCATAGTGTACTTCAATCTCCTGCGCGAGATTGCCGTTACAAGAATCCTCCCCGTGGAGCGAAACCTCGATACGGTAGTTCCCGGGCCGGGCGTCTGAGAAATCAGGCCGTACCAGGGATTAGCATGAGTGGCTCGGGCGTGGACCCGCGCTTTCTCGGCGCTGTAAGGGCCATTCCGCAATAATAGTTGAACAACCGGCTCCCCGAAAGCGTCTGTCAATCAAACGGAGGGTTCCACATTGTTCAAGTCCTTGCGCTACGCTCTACGGATCTTGCCCAAGTCTCCGGGATTCACCTTGGTTGCCATCTGTTCTTTGGCGCTCGGGATTGGGGCCACGTCGGCTCAGTTCAGCATTGCCGATGCGCTTCTTTTGCGCCCCCTCCCGGTTCTCGAGCCGGCCCGCATCGTGGCCGTAACTACCGCCAGTTCTGCGGCTTTTGGCGCTAACACCGCAATCTCTTATCCGGACTATCACGATTTCCGCGACGGCAACCGTACTTTCTCGGGGCTCGTCGCCGCCGGCTTCACCTCGTTCGGCTTCAGCCGCGAAGCCACCGCGCTCCCCCGCATCACGTTCGGCATGTTTGTCTCGGGTAACTTCTTCCGTGTCCTTGGCGTACAGCCCGCGCTGGGCCGCGGCTTTCTCCCATCCGAAGACCAGGCCGTGGGGCGCGATCCGGTCGTTGTCCTGGGCCACGATTTTTGGGAGAGTCAGTTCGCGGCAAGCCCTGCCGCGATTGGTTCCAAAATACGGCTTAACGGCATCCCGTGCACCATTGTCGGCGTCGCCCCGCAACAATTCACGAGCATCGACCAGTTCCTCAAGCCCTCTTTGTTCGTTCCGTTGGCGATGTCCCCGCTCCTGGGCCAGCCAAACAGTCTCGAGGGCCGGGACGTGCGTTGGTTAACGGTAAAGGGCCGCCTCCTGCCCGGCCTCGGCATACCGCAAGCGCAGGCGGATCTTACCGCTCTGGCTACCCGGCTGGAACAAATGTATCCTCAGAGCAACCGCAACCAACACGTCGAGGTGCAAACCGAGCTGCAGTTGCGCGTCAAGCAATCGCCCCCCAATGCGGCGCTCGCCGTCATGATGTTCCTGCTTGCCCTCTGTGTCTTGCTCGTTGCCTGCGCCAATGTCACCGGCCTGCTGCTGAGCCGCGCACGGGCCCGTTCCCGTGAGATGGCGGTGCGGTTGGCCATCGGCGCAGGCCGCGGCGCCCTCGTCCGCCAACTATTCCTGGAAAACGTTTTAATCGCGATCGTGGGCGGCCTCTCCGGAATTGCCGTGGCTTTCGCCATCACCAGCTTCTTCAACGGTATCCCCATCCCCACCGATGTGCCCGTGTCTTTCCATGCCTCGGTGGACCGGCGCATGTTGCTCTTCACCCTCGCCGCTTCGCTCCTCAGCACGTTGGTGTTCGGCCTTACCCCCGCACTCCAGACCACGCGCCTCGACTTGGTTTCAACGCTCAAGGCCGGTGATACCTTTAGCGGCGCAGGCCGGCGTCTCTGGGGACGCAACCTGATCGTTGTCGGGCAGGTGGCGCTCTCCCTCATTCTGCTCATTGTTTCGGGGGTGCTGTTGCAGGGCTTTCGCGCCGAGCTGTTGCAAGGCCCCGGCTTCCGCACCGAGGGCCTCTATCTCACCAGTCTCGATACCCAACCCGTTCACTACTCAGATGAGCAGAGCCGCCGGTTCTTCCGGGATCTCTTGAACAAGACCCGCCTGGCGCCGGGCATCCGCTCAGCGGCCTTGACCTCCAACGTCCCTCTCCTCGGAGGCAGCAGCGTCAGTGTCGTTCCCGAGGGCTATCCGTTGCCTCCCGGCGAACAGGCCTTCACCGTCTTCAATTTCTTCGTCAGCGACGGGTACTTTGCTACCTTGGACACCCCCCTCTTGCGCGGCCGCGGCTTCCTCGATTCCGACCGGCCCGACACTCCCCTGGTGGCCGTTGCCAATGAGCAGTTCGCCGCTCACTATTGGCCCAACGAAGATGCTCTGGGAAAGCGCTTCCATCTGCGCAGCGCCACCGGGCCGCTGGTGCAGATTGTCGGCATCGCCCAAAACAGCAAATATTTTTGGATCGCGGAGCCCCCCCTCGATTTCGTCTATCTGCCCTACACGCAAGACCGCCATCCTGCCATGACGGTGGTGGCCGAGTCCAGTGCGCCGGACGCCGCAACTCTCGCCCCGGTCCTGCGCCAGGTGGTCCGTGAGCTCGACCCCAACATGCCGGTCTTCGACGCCCGAACCATGCACGATTACTATACGCAGCGCGCCGTCAAGACTCCCTACATCATTGCCGAAAGTGTGGCCGGTTTTGGAGGCATGGGCCTCCTCCTGGCGATGGTCGGGCTCTACGGGCTGGTCGCCTACTCCGTCAGCCGCCGCTCCCGCGAGATTGGCATCCGCATGGCGATTGGAGCCGATCGGCAGCAGGTGATTCGCATGGTCCTGCAGCAGGGATTGGTGCTCGGTTCGATTGGCGTGGGCATTGGCCTCATCGTGAGTTTCTTCGCCTGCCGCGCCCTCACCTCGGCGATCTGGATTGCTTCCTTCAACCACCTGAACTACGCCCCGTTCCCCGCCATCGCGGTGCCGCTTCTCCTGGTGACTCTCCTGGCGACCTACGCCCCGGCCCGGCGCGCCTCGCTCATCGATCCGATGCGCGCCCTGCGCCAGGAATAGCGGAAATCATCGTCCGGCGTCCTTCCCCGCCAACACGCGTGCCTCCCGCTGCACTTGCTTCCGTGCCCCGGTAACATGGAATCCGGGAGTTCTCCATGCGAAGTGTCATCGTCCACCTCAAGGTAAGCAGCGTTCTGTTCGCGGGGATCTGGACGGCGTTGGCTGGTTCGGCGCCTGTTTGTGCGGGACCGGCGGATCAGGCCATGATGCAGAATGATCGCGCGCTGGTTCGCGCCCTCGCGAAAGCGGACAAACCTGCCCTGGAGAAACTGCTCGACCCGGATTTTACATGGACGGACCTCGAGGGAAAGTCCTACACGAAAACACAAGTCGTGCGCGATCCGCCGCGGCCCGTAATCGCCCATGAGAATCGTGTCCCGTTCAGCCAATACGGGTACGGCGAAATCGGCGATGTCCAGGTGCACCTCGGCAGAGCCCACGTGTTGCGCGTGTGGGTGAAGCGGTCCCAAGGTTGGAAGACCATCGTCTATCAGGAAGTGATGTCACTCGATGCGCCTCCTTCCTTCACGCCCGGGGCGGGAAAAAACTGTGAGAACCCCTGCAAGACGGTCTTGTACCAGCCGAACAATGAAACCGAACGGCAAGTGGTTCGCGCCTACTCGAAGCTCGAGACCGCCGCCATGGCCCACGATTCGGCTGCCTTCGCCACACTGGTGGGCGATGAATTCGTGGCCGCCAGTTCCAATAGCCACAAACTCTACGACAAGCGCGGCCGGATGGAAGACTTCGACCAGTCGAAGATGGCTGGGGTTGCTCCCACGCCCCTGATGGCCGCCCGCATGTTCGCTTTCGGCGATGCGGTCTTGATGACGTCGGAACATCAGCCCGACCGCGGCAAGCCCCTGCACGTTACACGCCTCTGGGTGAAGCGAAGCGGAAGCTGGATGGAGACGTTGAGCTATCAGACTTCCGTCAAAGCCCCCCCGGCTGCGCCATAGCCATCCTGCAAAGAAAGTCCTTGCATCGGCTCGGACACCGGACTAAGATGCTAGAAGTTATCCCATACCGAGGTCGTGAAAAAATGGAAGAAGGAAAGAACTTCAAAGCTCTTACTGCCGGTGGCGTGATTCCAGAGGACTACAGACATTTGACCGATGCCGAAAAAGCGGCCCTCGAAACGCTGTCGGACCACGAGGTCAACGCGGTGATCACCTCCAAGAACAAGCTGGGGATCGATTTCTTTCGCAAGCAAGCGCCCCATGGATTTGTGTACTAGCCGGCTGCTCGAGGGCACGGCCCGGTGACGGCGGCCACGGCTGGCTCCCGCGTTCCCAACAGCGAAATCGTGCGCGCCAAGATCGATCTGTTCGGCCGCCGACTGGCGCTTTCGGCTTACACGTTCTGGGACAGTCCCGATTTCCCTCGCCTCTATCGGGAGCACATCTTCCAAAGCTACTCCATCGTCCGCGCCAGCGTTCCGCTGATGCAAGCGGCCCAACGGGCCTGCGGCGATCCACAGTATGCCGGAGAGGCCGCCCTCCAGGGCTTCGCACAGTATTTACAGCGTCATGTCCCGGAGGAGACCGGACACCATCGCTGGGTTCTGGACGACGGCGAGGCCATGGGCATCGAGCGTGGCGCGATCCTTGCCCGGCTCCCCACTGAGAGCGTAGCGCAACTGGTCGGGGTCCAATACTACTGGATCCACCACTACAACCCCATCGCCCTTGCCGGTTACATCGCCACGTTGGAAGGCAATCCGCCGAGCGTCGATTGGATTGAGCAGGTCGCCGCCCGGCATCGTCTTCCGCTCCAATGCTTCAGCAGTCTCCTCCACCATGCCAGGCTCGACCTGCACCATCGCCAGGATCTGGATGACGTCCTCGACTCGCTGCCGCTTTCAGAGGATCACCTTGCCCTGATCGGGCTTAGTTCCCTGCACACCATTCGCCTGTTGACGGAGATCATGGAAGGTATCGCCGGGCCCGGCCAATACTCCTGACCGCGCGCACAAAACAGCGCTACCGAGGCCAGGATCTCGGCTGTCTTGGTCCACACCCTCCGATGGCGCGCGACGCCCCCAGAACGACGTCGGATGGCCGGCGCGGCCGCGGTTGACCCAGTACGCATTTGCAACAGATCCCCTACTGCTGGCTTCCTCCGGCGCCATTCCTGGGCACGGGCTTGCCGTAGACTTCGATCCAGCCAACACCGGAGTATCCGCCATCGCCGTGACCGCTGCCGGGCATCAGATCCGTAAAGCCGATTTCATCCACTTTGCTGAGATCCGGATGCTCGATCAGATCGCCGCGCGTGACCACCCTGTCGATATCCACCTTGAGCCAGCGCAGATCCGCCAACGTGAGTTCGACTGCGTGGTAATCCAGAGTTGTCGAGTCGCCGTGATCGCCCACTAGCCACGTGCCATCAGACAGCTTGATCAGCGGGCGAACCTCGTGAAAACCGGAGGTGTGGATCAGCCACCGGATTTTGCCGAGACCGCTCATGTCGACGTAGTTGTTCTTGTCTCGCAAGGTAGCGGCGCAGGTGGACGTGCAAAGTCCGGTCCATAGATGCGGCAGATTCTCGGGAAGGCTGGGGAGTCCATTTTCCACGATATCCTTGCCGGATGGGCCGTAGAGCTTAATCTCCAGGTTCGGATTGGAGACGGCTGCCTGGGTCATGGGATGTTCTGTCGGTAAGCCCTTAACTTCCTGCCAGTTTTCGCGGAAGAACAGTGCAGGGGTCTTTGCCTTTTTTTCTGCCTTACCTTTGGCAGCGGGCTGGGCGGGTTGTTGAGCGAAAACGCCAATGGCGAGCGCCAAAACGCCAACGGCGGCCGCCAAAGGGACGAAACATTGAACTGCCGGGAACAAAAGTCTTCGTGACATTGATAGCTCCCTATTCACATCGCGCGCACCATGCGACTACGACGTCTCTCTCTATTTTGGAAATTCAGGAAATCCCTCACGGGACTCCCGCAACGGCTGTCAGTATATCAAAGACCGCGGCAACCGACAAAGTGAGGAGTTCCTATTGTCGCGGCGTTGGCTCTTCCCCTGGTTATGTGTTAAGTAGCCCCGGGGAATCGCACCCCGAGGCTCTCCCAGAACTGTACGTGAGCGTCACCGCTCATACAGCTCCTATGGTGAAAAGAAAACCGACTACGCTGGTGCTCCCAGAGCGCAAGCAGGTTCGGCTGACGATCGATAACCTGCATCAGCCAAGTCCAGGCTCGACTCCGGTGATTGCGTAGCTTCTTATCTTATATTTCCGTGCCACTTGTGACTTCTCCGTTATCATCGGCTCCGAAGGTTCCCATGTTCCGAATAATCGCCTCACCCGAGCTCAAGCCACCTATATGCCGGATACCGTCCCGCCCGTAAACAGGTCCCGTCGGAACTTGTCCCGCAGGCTTCTGACAAACCACGGTTTTGATATCGCCTGGATTCTTTTCGACATGAGAAACGGTGATTCACTTTCGTTCTTCTTCTCGGATGCTACCTGACCCAATCTTGCCGGGCCTTTTCCTTCCCTGCTCACTACCACAGCTTTTGGCCGCAGCAGCGGGAGGCGGTTTGGAACCTTCTCCTGCAAGACGGTTCCGAGGGGCCTCCCCTCATCGACTACTCAGTTGCAGGTTGCCCTCGTCCAGATCGATAGCGGCAATTCTCCCGTAAGGTGGTTTGACGATCGCCCAGCCTTGGACGGTCGCCCTTGACCAGGGGGCCGCGGCGCGCTGTAATCGTCGGAGATGACCAAGCAACTCACTGCGCTACTGCTTATCTTTGGGGCTGTATGTCACGCACAGAGCAACCCTACCTACATCCCGTTCACTCCCGCAGCTACCAAGGGCGCGCTGTACAAACCGGACTCGGGCCCGACGCCGCACGTGGCGGTGCTTATTATCCACCGCACTGGCAATTTCATGGTTCACCTCGGAACCACGGAACTTGCCAAGCGCGGCTTCCTGGTGCTGGGCATGAATCCGCGCTCGGATAACAACGAGGCGGCGGTGCATTTCGAGGACAACGCCCTGGACATCAAAGCGGGAATCGAGTTTCTGAGGAAGCACCCAGGTATCCGCAAAGTGGTGTTGTTCGGACACAGCGGCGGCGGGCCCGCCACCAGCTTTTACCAAGCGGTGGCGGAAAAAGGAATCGCCTACTGCCAGGCGCCCGATAAGCTGGTCCGGTGCGGCCAGAACCTCGCGAATCTGCCACTCGCGGATGGCATCGTGTTCGTGGATGCGCATCCGGGCGTATCCGTGAACGGACTGCGCAGCATCAACCCCGCCGTAATCAACGAGGCCGACCATAAGCACGTGGATGCCGGCCTGGACCCCTTCAATCGCCAAAACGGTTACGATCCCAAGGATGTGTCGCACTATTCTCCCGAATTTCAAGCGACATACTTCAAAGCGCAGGCGGACCGGATGAATCGGCTGATCCAGACCGCCCTGAAACGGCAGAAAGAGATCGGTGACGACGACGACGTTTTCCTCGTCCCACGCGGCGAGGGAGCGCGTCTGATGGAGCTGGATCCCAGCATTCATCACACCACCATGAAACCGCAAAAGCTACTCAGGAACGATGGAACGGTCGCGACCCAGATCGTAGAAAGCGTGCGGCCCGTAGGCCGCGGTTCGGAGAAGGACAACGCTTCGTTTGAACGCGGCACCCGCATGCTGACACTCAAGTCTTTCCTGAGCGCCAACGCCGTGCGCGCCACCAATTCCATGGATGGAATCGATTGGTGCTCGAGCAACAACTCGACGGCCTGCGCCGTGCGGAACATTACCGTGCCCGTATTGTTCACCGCCATGGGCGGACACTACTTCATCCGCGATAACGAGATCCACTTTGAAATGTCCGCCAGCAAAGACAAGGATTTTATTGTGGTCGACGGCGCCACGCACGGCATCCGGCCCTGCATCGCGTGCGAGAAGACTCCGGGCCAGTATTCGAACACGGTGAAGAACTTCTTCGATTACGTGGCCAAGTGGATTAACGACCGTTACTGATTCACCCGCGTACCAATTCTCGGGCTGCTTTCTGGGGTGTGGCTTGCGACGTCCCGAAGTCGTCGGACTGACACTGGATCAACTGCAAACGCGGGAGGGACGGTGGGTTATTGTCGATTGAATCGGCAAAGGAAGACGGCTGCGAACAGTCCCGGTGCGTGGCTCCTGCATTCGGGGGAGGAGCCGAGCACCGACCCCGCCGGCGTGCATGCTGGTCTTATAGCTCGTCGCCTTCTCCAGCCGGTCCGGCGTATTGCCGCCGGACGCCCGCCAAGGCTGTGATACCGGAACTGGTTCGCCGCTAAGATGGAAGAGGGGTTTGCCAGCCTCTTGCTAAAATAAGGCAAGCACCTCCGTTATGACCACCCCCGAGGAGCGCTGGCGGGCGCTCGAAGACATCCTGGAGCAGCGTGTCGTTGTGC
>Ga0209698_10005044_pt1 | contig 14362 bp, 4 predicted proteins | sample LitLauG_LLR_2012_FD_187203 | JGI IMG/M metagenome (GOLD analysis project Ga0209698, IMG submission 187203) | Freshwater sediment microbial communities from Pennsylvania, USA - Little Laurel Run_MetaG_LLR_2012 (SPAdes) (version 2) | ecosystem: Environmental > Aquatic > Freshwater > Creek >... | reverse complement strand
CGCTGGCGGGACTCTGTTCCAGAATTCCGGCGAGAAAGTCCTCGGGAGTTTTCTGCTTCGTGGTGCCGAGATATTCACCGTAGCGCGAGCCGTAGTAGAACCAGATGTTCCCCGCAAGTTGCTGGTTGCGATCGACCGGCTTGGCAAGGCGCGCAGCAATGGGATCGTCGCCCAGCGCTGAGAGGAATGCACTGTTGATTTCGGGAGTGGGTTCCGCGAGATAGAGCCCTACGAGCGCGTTATATGCCTTGTTCCAAACGGGGGGCCTTGCTGTACCACGACCTTGGACCACCGCGTGAGCTAGCGCAGGACTCCCATGCGCAATCGCATAGTTTGCCGCGTGCTCGCCCCAGTCGGCGGGCTCTGTCCACGTTGATGCAATACGAATCAATTCTTGCGGACGTTGCTCGAGCAGCAGTTTGAAATAGCGCTCTTGCTTTGCTTCATCCATTCCTGGGAATACGATCCCGAGAAGGCGCACTTCATTCTGTTCGTCGCCGGCGGCGTGGTACGCGTCGGCTGCAAGCGACAACTCACCGGTTCGACCGAGCGCCGGAAGGGACGAGGCTAGCTGTTCCATTTGTGCGCCTAGTTCTGCGAAGCGTCCCCGGCGCCGCTGGAGGTCAACAAAGGACTGCACGTTCGCGGAGCGATTCGGCATCTGCGCCCACCGCAGCAGCAGCTCGAAGCGCCAGCGAGCTTCCTGGTCAGAGAGGTCGGCATTGATGGCCAGCGGGATCAAGAACTTATCCACGTCTTCCAGGCTCATGCCAGTGCGTTTGGCTTCCGCGAATTGCGCGAAGATAAGCCGCTCTTCTGGAGTGAAGTATGTGCTGACGGCTTTGCCCATTTCTTCGAGCGCGGCCTGCATCTGATCGCGAGCGGTTTCGATGCGCTTCCCGCGCACGTTCTCGCGCCATTGTGCATCCGTTAAGCCGGAAATACCTTTCTTTTCGACTTGTTCTTTAACGACCGGCAATTCTGCCTTTGCGTCCTCCAGCGCACGCTGTAGAACCGTATAGGCCTGTTCCTGTTGGCGGAGACGCGTCAACAATCGGACGTAAGTCTTGACTCCGTCATCGTTTTCTCCCGTGGCCATAAGCTCCGAGCCCGCCTGAGCCACACCCTGCTCGGCAAACTTTCGCGCCTGGTCGAGCATGCCCCAGGCTTCCAAACGGTGCGCGACTTGGAAATACTTACCCGGCGCATCCGGACGGCCATCGATGAACGCAGCCTGCAACGCGGCAACCACATCGTTCGTCCTGCCTTGACGTGCGCGCACGGCTGCGAGTTTTTCCATCCACCGAGGATCCTTGTAGGCCAACTGGTAGATGTGTTCGTAATCCGCAGCAGCTTCGTCGAATCGCATCAGGCGCTCTTCGAGTTCGGCCCGCGAGATGTATAAATCCGAGCGATCGGGCCGGATGGCAATTGACTTCGCATAGGTCTCGATCGCGGAGGGATAGTCCTCAAGATTCGTCTGGGTCCGCGCGAGCACCATGGACCAGCGATAGTCCTTCGGAGAACGCGCCACGGTCTTGGCGTAGAATTCGACGAGCTGCTGTTGGCGGTGATAGCGAAGAGCGTAGAGCGCCGCTTCCGTGACAAGTGCATCGTCCTCGGGAAAACTGTTGATGAGTTCGATGTATTGATCGATCGCGCCGGAGTGGTTGTTCATCCGCGCGAGTGCGGGAATTAATCCTCTTCGCAAAGTCGCAATCTGGGCCTTCTTTGTGTCCGAGGGCAGCGCAGCGGAGCGGAACATTCCGATCTTGTCGAGGTAGAACTGCTCCAAACCATGGTCGTCGCCGGATTGCGCATAGGTATCGGCCATGGCGGCGAGGTATTCGCCACTGAAGGGGGAGTCTTTCAGCAGGCCGGTCAGCAGGTTTCGCGCTTGTTCGAATTGCTTTGCTTCTGTCGACTTGCGTGCGGCCTCGTAGCTGAATTGCGTTCCGAGGGCAGGATAGGCATCCTTTGAGGCCTGCAAGAGCACTGCGATGGCCTCGGATTGCATTTTCATGCGCCAGTAGAAATCAATGGTAGAGCGCACCACGCCGAGGATCTTCGGGTTCTCATGATAGAGCGCCTCCACAATCTTCTGTGCCGAGGTGAAATCTTTGCGACCTTCATAGAGGTGGATCAGCGCATAGCGCAGCTGCAGACGAGTAATCGGATCTGTTGTGAGCGCGGCCTGCTTTTCAAGCGCATGCTGACGCACTCCCTCGAGAGATTTTTGTTGCGCTAGATTCTCGATATCCTCTGCCTGTTCTATCGACGAGGTACTCCTTAGAAGCGCTTCGAGATAGGACTCCACCTCGGATTTTCGATTTTGCGCTTCCAGAACCTTCACGCGCAGGTAGACCGCTGTCATCGAAGCAACTGGAGGACCCGCAATTTTGTTTGTGCTTTGATCCACAACCTCGCGCAGTTTCGGTCGCCGGGCCAGTTGCACAAGCCGCTGTTCGGCTGAGGACTCCGGACCAGCCAGAGCGCCTTTCACGTACTCGTCGATGGCTTTCGGATAATCACGCTGATTCTCGTAAATCGCACCGGCCTCATAGGCGTAAAGGCTGGGGTCTGCGAGGCGGTCGCGTCCTTTGTTCAGCAGGCGCAACGCGTTGTCGAAATCGAAATAATCCCAATAGATGGTGGCCGCTTCGAGATATCCAGCGGACTGGCCGGGCGAGACTTGCGCTATACGCTCCCAGTAAGGCGCCGCCTGGGCGAATTGCTCGCGATCGGCATAGATATCGCCGATGCGCGCCATCGTCTCAGTATCCGCCGGGTTGGCCCGCAGCAAGTTGTCCTGGATTTTGGCGGCAACCGCTGTGTCGGAGGCGTCGAAGTACGCGAGTGACCGATACACAGAGGAGGCCGTGGCGGCGATTTCAGACTCCGCCGGATACTGCCCCGCCAGTGATTTGAGATACGGCGCGCCCTCTTCGAAGTGAGAGCACCAGAGATTACCGTAGGCCAGAAACTCCGCGGCCGCGGGATTCTTTTCCCAACTCGACGGGTCGGGCGCGCTGTCGCGAATCGCGCTTAGTTCCGGCTGGAGCTGTCCCGACCGGGACAGGAATTCGAAAAAACGGTTGCGAAGGTTAATGTCCTCAAACCAGTGCTGCCGAATGAGTGCTTCCCACGCGGCGGGATCCCGCGTAAATGGCGCCTGGTAGGCGCGAAGAAGATTGTCGATAAAGACCGGGTTGTGGGGGAATCGCTGGTGCGCGTAGAGATTCAGGCGCAGGTACATCGCCGTTCCGCCACCGCCGCCATTCTGGAAATAGCGCTCCAGGTCGCTGCCTTTGAAACTTGCGACGGCATCGCGCGTCAGTTGCTCGAATTCACCATCTCTTTTGTGGCGGAGATAAAAGCGTGCCAGTTTGTCGTACCAGGACTTGTCCGAAAAACGGGAGATGGCCATCCGGTAAATCTCTTCCTGCTGCGAACCGAGCTTGTTCTGGTCGAGGAACTGCGCCAGCCTCTCGTAGAGTCCCGGATCGTCGGGATTGTGATCGATCTCGCGGCGCAACACTCCAAGTGCCGCGGGGATCTGCTTCATCGCTACCAATCGCGACAGATAACGTTCCAGAATCCGAGAATACTCGGGTGAACGTGGCCCGGTCCTCTGTGCCGGAGCTTGGGCTGCCCCTAAGTGAAAGGACTGACTCACCCCGTTTTGCGGAACTGCATTTCCTCGAGGAGCCTCGCGGGTTGCGCCTTCTCCGCTCGCATCCCCTTCAGAGTCGGCGGCATTGTCATTCTGGTATGCAGTGGAGTCCGATTGATATTCGGACTTGTACGCGGCATTCTCGCTTCCCAGGGGAACGTTTTCGGCACCGGCCGCCAATTCATGCAGCACGGAATCATAGATGGCGAACTCGTCTTTGGTGTTGTTCTTGCGCGCATAGGCGTCGGCCATCAGCAGCGCAACCTCGGTTCGCTGCTGGGCTTTGGGGAACGCCGCCAAGAATTCGCGACCTTTCTGGATCACGGCGTCACTTTCGCCGGACGTGGCGTAGAACTGCAGCAACTGCGCATGGAGTTCAGGCCTGCGGGCCGCATTCGGATACTGGGCGTCGAGTAGCGACAGCAATTCCGCTGCGCGCGTTCGATGGAAGTAAGGTACCGCGCGCTGTTCTTCCTCCGCATACTGATTCGCCGGCTGAGTGGTATTCAGGATCAGCGAGAGAATTCCGTTCAGATAGCCAGGCCCTTGATCCAGCGTGGCGATGTCTTTGTACATTGACAGTTCGCCGGAACCAAAGCGGATCGGCATCTCGGGAGCAGTCAGCAGAATTCCGGTAAGGCCTGCGATTGCGGCCTCCTGCCCATTCGGCAAGTCCTTACTGTTGTAGAGGGCAAAGTAGTAGCGCGCAGACTCGGGATATGCATGAATGTCCTCGAGCAGACGCGCGCAGACGAACAATTCCTGGGATGTCCAGGCGGACTTGCCGGCGTCCTTGTGAGCGCGATAATCGGCGATCGCTTGCTGAGCGATCTCGGTCTTGCCCTGCTGCTGGTAGTAATAGAAGAGACGCGCTGTTGCATTCAAGTCCTGGGGATCTGCCACCAGGGCGGCATGGGCGTCGTCGCGGAACTTCCGCAGGCTTCTGGTTTCGCGCAAGAGATCGAAGTAGCTCTTCACCAGTTGCGGATCCCAAAGCGGCTGAAAGCTTTGTTCGTATACGGCCAGGCCTTCCCGCACGGAGCCTTTCCGGTATTGAACCATCGCGTTTGCTCTCACCGGAAAGATCTGGTCATCAGGAAACTGCTTGCGATAATCGCTGATGAGCTGCGCTGCGGCGGCATATTCCTTCTGCACAACCAGAAACTCCAGAACACGAGCGTACAGCGATGACTCCTTGGGATACCGGGAAATCCATGCCCGAAATTGCGCAATCGAGAATTCCTTGGGCAATCCCTGATTCTGGATGACGGTGAAGATTCGTTCAAACGCCTGCCAACTGCGCTGTTGCGGGACTGGAGTAAGTTTTTCGTTCGCGATTGGCGGCGCATTCGCAACCAGGGAGAGAATCTTGATCTCCTCTGCCGGCCGGGCTCTGTGATGGTAAAAGTCCGCCAGCACCAGCTGAGCGTTGCCCTTGTCGGCGGAATTCTCCACGTATGCTTTCCAGTCGGATTCCGCGGCGGTGAAATCAAGCTGCTGTTCGTCTTCCAGGGCGCGCAGCGAATAGAGTTCCGCGTTGTGCGGTTGCGCTTTGATCAGATCCGCAAGCGCAGGCCGAGTCTCTTGCGGAGGACGGCGGAACGCCACCGCGCCGCCCGGCAGTGACATCATGCGGAAGAAAGCCGCCTCAATCGCGGAACTCGCTTCCACGTTGCGAATCCAGGAGGGCAACTCCGCAACGGCGGCAACGGTCGCGACGAGCGCGAGAACGGCCACACCCAAAAGCAGCAGCCGCGTGCGCTTCATGGATGGATCAAGGAAGTACTTCAATCTGCACCTCCTGCGTACCTATGTTGTGCGCGATGTCCTCTGCCGTGACGGTCAGCTTGTAGGCGCCCGGAATTGCCTGCTCTGGAACGGTCAGCGTGCCGGTATTCAGGCCCGCTTTCGCATCCCACCGCAGGCGCACCGGCACCGCGCCATCCATGCGAGCCACGAGGGTACGGGTGTTCTGAGAAGAACTGACTTTCAGATCCACCGCTTGTCCGCGATGAAATTTCTTATTCGCGAGCTTCACCTGCACAGTGGGCGTCTTACTGGCGATCACGAAGGTCTTCGATTCGCGATACGTATGCCCGACCTGATCGCGAAGAAGCAGGCGCACGGTATAGGTTCCGTCCTGCATGTCGGTCGGCGCCAGGAATCGCGTCTGCCAGACGTCCTCGGAGGAAAGATGACGAAGAGGTTGCACCAGCCCAAACGGGAACAACGCAACCACGGAAACAATCGACTCATCCGTCCTGACTCGAAGAATGGGGTCTCCCGGACGAATCACGCGCGGGCGCAACAGCGCACGTGGGACCGCCAGGAAGGACGTATAGGGCGTCACGAACTTGTACTTGCGCGCGAGTCGGATGATTTCGTCCACAGTCGCCTGATCCTCGCCTTCGCGCTCAATCTTTTCCAGCAGAGCGTCCACGCGAGCACGCGCCCACAGCCGAGGCAATTGCGGATGATCCAGCGACTCACGCGGAAAGCTCGTCTTGCCGGAAATCTGAAGCGGAGTTCCATCCCTCACGCCGTGGACAGAAAAGGTGACATTCTCCTGAGGACTTTGATATTGCCCGACCCACGCCGCCAGCGATCCCGAGAAAGTTGCAGCCTGAAGGGGGTATACGGTCTGCAATGAATCGGCGGGGTTCAACGAAAGTTCAAGTTGCCCGACCGGACTGCGGCCAATCTTCGAGAGAAACGAGTTCAGCTTGAACTCCATCGGTTCGGTCGAGAGCACATGTTCGAGCAGTCCGTCCTGGCGCGCCAGCATGCGGAACAACGGGAGGTTGGCGTCATCCCCGACCGCCAGAATGTAGGTACGAGGCCGCTGCGTATCGGGAAGTTGCTTCCACGCGGACTCGTACCAGGCCGCGAGTTTGCCGTTTTGGATGGGGCCTCGAGTCGCTCCGCCATCGCTCAGAATCACAAGATATGTATTGCCTGCACCGGGAGAAGCCGATTGTTCCAATCCCGCCTTCAACGCGGCCTGCAGATCGGTGCCACCGCGCAGACGGGTGGCGCGGACGGCATCGATCGCGTGCTGCACGTTGGCCGGATCCGCAGTGGCCACCGGAATGACCTGCGTTTCACTGTTGAACAACACCAGGGCAAAATGGTCATTCTGCCGCAATGTATGCAGTAGAGTTTCAAGTGCCTGGTAGCTGCGCTCCAGTTTCTCCCACTGCATAGAGAGAGATGTGTCGAACAAGGCGATTACAGTCTTGGGCGCGCCGTTCGATCCACCAGTGGCCGCTGATGCATTTCCTCCGAACCCGAGAAGAGCTTCCGCCTCAAAAAACCCCGGCTCATTCGTGTTGCGCACAGGAGACATTTCCGTGGGCGAAGGTTGACCGCTGACCGGATTGCGGTAGGTCAGCAATTGAAGCGTGTCGGATGCGGCGGGATCCAAGTCGTATGTCGTGACGAAGTCTTCCCCCAGGTTGATGTTCTGTCCCTCAAAATGGGCCTGCACCAGATGAGGCGTGTTCTGATCGAACTGCAGCGGGAAGGTTTTGGCCGAAGCCTGGAAGTTGCGGATCGGATGCGCGGAATGGAGTTCGAAGTTGATGCGCAGATGGGCGGCTGCCTGCGCCAAATAGGCATCGGGCCGCAGAGGGATCGCAAAGTACGACTTCAAATTCTCGACAGGGATCGACTCGTGATATTCGATCTCGAGCCGCTTGGTGCCGAAGGCAGGAATGGGCACAATGCGCGCGCTGAAGAGTGACGTGCGTTTCGCCTCCTCGCTGCCGCGTTCTCCCATTTGCAGCAGGCCGGGATCGATGGACTGCTGCTTCAGCTGGTTGTAGATTTCCTCTGCCCGCTTGCGTTCCAGAATGACGGCGGGCAGGCGCACGGGGCCGTCCCAGGTCGCGAAATCAGAAATCGTGGCGTGACTCGGCAGCGCAAAGATGTAGTTCCCTTCTTCAATCAACCCGGTGTGATTCGCAAAGACCTGGCGTACGAAAACGCGCGCGTCGCCATTGTCGATACGAATCGTGATCTCCATCTCCTCCAGAGACAGGACAGCCGGATTGGGCTGCTGCTGGTCGCGCGGAATCAAGACTCCTGCATCAGAAAACAGCAGCGGGGAAGCAACGATCACGATGAAGAAGGAAAGCAGCAGGTTTTTCATGAGTGCAGTTTCTGCTCTGGTATGCGGACCAGGCCGTTGTCCGTGCCAATGAAGATGTAGCCGTGTGCCGCAGCGAATGCCGTCACATAGAGAGAAGGAAGGCCGTTGCGGATGACCGACCAGCGGCCCGATTTACGATCGAACAGATACAACCCCTGTCCGAGACTTCCGGCCAGCACATAAGAGGAGGTCACGAGCATAGCGTTGGGGTTAATTTCAACGGGCCCCGACGCAGTTTCGAACGACCGGAAATGTCCTGAAGCATCAAGGCCCAGCACGCCCGCTCCGTACGTGCCGACCATCCATTCCGATCCGACGGGAACAACAGCGGTGATCCAGTTGTGTTTCAGATTCGAAGAGGACGTCGTGTAATTGACCTTGACGTCTCCCTGGTTCAGCTGCGAAAGCCCGCCCAGCGTTCCCGCCATCAGTTCGTCGCCGGATGCAGCCAGAGCGTACACGTGGTTGTTGACCAGACCGTGAAACGCATACATGCTGCGAGCGCCGCTGTCGTCGAGAAAAGTCAGACCAGCCGGCGTGGCCAGCGCCAGCCCTCCACGATAAGCCGCAACATCGGTGACGTGGTCGGCGATGAGTCCATCGGCGCGCGTCAGGACCTGCTGCTCTCCGCCGGCGTCGTTGAGCCGAACCAAGCCATTCGCGGTAGCAACGTTGATCGTGCCTGTCTTCAAGTCGGGCAAGATGCGATTCACGCAAAACATATGCTCGTCTTCCACATGGCGCAGACGGCGCTCGTCAGAAGACAGCAGATCGAGTCCGCGGTCGAAATAGCCGACCCAGATTTGTCCGTTTCCGTCCGCCGCCAGGGCGGAGATGTTCCGGTCGCTCAGCGCTGTGGGGACGGAGGAGAGGACGCGCTCCCAACCGAGCCCTCGCGGGTCCATGCGATACAGGCCGTCGCGTGCCATGGCGTATACGGCATCGTCCGAGGTGAAAAGCTGGCGCACTTCCTCAAGCGCACCCTCGTGATCCATGCCGGGATTGGGGCGTCGCCCTGCCAGAGGGATTCGAATTACTCCCTGATCTTCCGATCCGATGTAGAGCTCGACAGGTGTCGCCAGCAGGGAGGTAGCGAGAATCCCCGATGCCAGGACCCGGGAGAACTGTCCGCCAACAAAAACGGCCACACCCGACGCCGTCCCGACATAAGTCGTCTCTCCGAACTGCGCCAGAGACTGCACGTTTGAATCCGGCATTCCTTGTGCTTCGGCGAACGTCTCGACTCCGCCTCCGTGGAAATGGAGAACGCCGCGATTCAGAGTTCCTACCCACAGGTCGGACTCATTTCCCGCCAGCGCGGTCACGAAGATTCCATCCAGCGTGGAGTGGAGAACCGTAATCTGCTGCCCGTCGTACACAAGGACGCCGCGTTTCTTGGTCCCGAGGAGTAGATGTCCGGAAGGACATGGGAGGATTGCGTTGACTGCACGCGCTTCTTCGCTGGCAGGCAGAATCTGCCGGAAAGTACGCCCATTAAAAGCGAGGATTCCGTCGCGAGCGGTTGCGATGACGAGTTCCGGTTCGTGAGAATCCGTGAGGACGGCCGGGACGAGCGCAACCAGCGGAGAGCCGGGCAGATCGCTGCCGACAGAATACTGCCGTACCAGAGTGCCGTCGGGTTCGTATTCGAGCAGACCAGCGGGACCGGCTATAAATAAACGACCCTGAAAACGGGCGGCTTGCAGAAACACCTGAGGAGAACTGACGATCTCGAATCCCAGATTCGGCGGCGAAACATAGGCTTGGGCCAGAAAAGCAAACTCGTGCTCAGAGCGGACCTGGTCGGTGGCGGTCCGAACCGCCTGCGAACTTCGCCAGATCACTGCCACCCCAACCAGAACGGCAGTGCTCACAATTGCGGCAATCGCCGCGCGCACGAATATACCCGACCGCCCCTTCATAGCTCCTCATGGCCAGGACAGTGAACTATAAACCTTGTCGCCTGTCCTGAAAACCGGGAAGCACGACACCAACCAAACTGATCTCCCGATGAATAGCGGCCCTTTCGCACGTAGACCGTAATCTACCTGTGTTGGGCCGGACACATCGTCTCAGAACGGACACGAGTCGACTACAGAGAGAGCGGCGCAAAGATCCCCATCCCGAGGCGGCGCGATCACCGACATCGGGATGGGGCTGATTGGATGTCACTATTTCCCGATCCCACGAACGGGTCAAGGGATCAACCCCTCGGTGCAAGTTCCCGTAGGACTCACGTTTGTGCCGAAGAACTGCGAGGTGATGCTTGGCTGATCGACGGCGGTGCCCGAGGAGTTCCAGAAGCGGTTGAACGTGATCAGCGAATTTGGCATCGAGTGCGAGCGCACGACCTGACGTCCGCCACACACGGTGCTGCCCACGTCATACGTAGCATCTTCGCCGCGGTAGAAAGCACCCCCCGGCGTGATGGTGGTGTAGTCATCGAAGTTGTACCCTGGGACCATAGCCTCGTGGCAACTGCGACAACTGCGCGCGATTACGTTCTGGTAGAAGCTGGCTGCAGTCGCGCCCTGTCCGCTCCAACTGGATGGCAGGTACGTCTTGTTGAGAGTGTGCCCAGCGGAGTACCAACCCGCGATAAGAGCGCTCTCGGAAGCGGTTGGGCCGGCCAGCAGCACATTCTGGTTGAGGTTGTAGATCGAAGCTTCCTGATCTACCTCTCGGAGCCCCACTTTGGAGGAAAATTCAAAGTTGCCGGTATCGTACGGCAGGAAATGTCCGCCTACATTAGCCGCCGTGCCGCTGAAGTGGCCTGCGTATTTATCTCCTCCGTGGCAGACCACGCAGGTTCCGGGGACGAACTTCTCCCGGCGCGAGTCGAGGTTGACCGATGGCAGCAAGGCTCCACTGGGTCCGAAGATGAAGAAGCGCGTGAATGGTTTCCCACCGTTCACCTTGGCGTGCACCATGTAATCCATGGCAACGCACGCGACCAGGTCCAAGCCGGCAACCGTGTTGTTGATGGCGGTGTCGATATCGGCCTGGCTGTCGGTGGGGGGTCCAAGGTGATTGCACACGTAGGCGGCGGTGTTGTTGGCTCCGTAAGAAATTGAGTGATGCTCGCGGGCCAGGTTCAAGTCTTCTTTGTTGATGTAAGTGGCCGTGTACTCGGTGGCAGTGCCGGTGGCGTATTTATCGATCTTGACTTGCTGTTGCCAGTCGTCGAAGTCGATTGGTCCGATCAGATCGCCGGCGGCCGAACAACTGGTGGTGGCACCGATCGTCTTGTAGTACTGACAGGCTTCGACACGGGTATCAAACCCTTTCTCGGTCAGAAACGCGTCGCTGAGGGAAACGATGTCCGAGGGTTGACCGGTAATCGGAGCCAGCATGCTTCCGACAACCGTGGAACCGAGTAGCGCAGTCATGCCGGAGACTACGGGCGCGCTGATTCCGGGCATTTTGACTTGGCCGAGGTCCGTTACGCCCGTGGAATTCAAACTCCCTATGGCCACTTTCACACTCGACCCCTGGCATTTCAGCAAGACGGTAGCTGCGCTGGCATTGTATGGCAGGGAGTAGTCGCCGAGTTCACTCACAGGAACAGGGCCGAAAAGCTTGATACCGGAACCATTGAGAAGAGTCGCAGTTGGCGCTACGTGCACGTTAAAGAATTCGTTTTGTGTACCGCAAGGCGTGCCATCGAGCAGCACCATGTTCCCCGAAATGACCGGCGGAAATGTAAGCGGAGTTCCGTACACATAATCCGTGACGGCAACGTTTGAGGGCATCGATGGAAAGGGGGAGGGACCGTTGGACGAGCAATCGGCATAGGTAACGCCATCGACGGCGCACTGCGCGATGAGCTGTGTGATGGCGGGGACTTTGCTGATGGTGAATTCACCGCGATTGCTGGTGGAAACGGTGCCGGTGGGCGGATAGTGCTTAAGAGTACCGGAGTCTTCCACAAATTCCGGAATGCTCGGCATACGCACGCCGTGATTGACGGCAGCGACTGAGCCCCATTCAGTCACCGAGCGATAGAAATTCCCTGCGGGAACGCCGGCCGGGGGCGGGGAGAGAACCGTGGGTGGCGGCAGAGTCGGCGGATTGCCGATTGTGTCGGTGTTGAGCGCGAGTCGGCGCTCGGTGTATCCGCCCTTGCCGTTGGAGACCAGCACGTAGGCAAAGTGAAGACCCGGGCCATCGGGCAGAGTCCAGGTCGTCGAGGCGGCGTTGACGTTCACGATGGTGCCGTCGGTCGAGCGCCACTGGTAAGAAAGTTTTCCGCCGCCTGCATTACTGACCGAGACGGAGACTGTAACTTGGAGCGGCGCAGGAGGCGGAGGAACAGGTCGCGCGCCTGACCATGGCTTGCTGAACAGCGCTACCGTTGCCATCACAAGAACGCCGAAACCAAAAATGGGCCGCAGGATTCCCCTCAAGCTTGTGAATCTCATAAACACTCCTAGTCTTGCGCCCTCGATTTGGAAGGAGAACGGTTCAGTTGACGATCTTTGGGGGAAACCCGGTTCGGCCCGCAACCATTCTGCCCGGGGGGCAGCAAGTGGCAGGCATCTTACCACAGTTCCAGAAACGGAGACAGGCAAGGACGGCCGAAATACAGGGAGTTCATCCCCGGTTGGAGCAGTATTGATTGTGACGGGGTGGCGGCTCGGAAACCCGAAGCATTCTGAACATGCGCCGAGTTCCCGAGTGACCTCGCCCCGATCAATTCAGCACGATCAGTCGTTCTTTTTGTGGCCGTTCCGTCTTGAGTCATCCCGAGGAACGGTGATCCTGACGACTTGCCCCAAGCCGATCGGTGGTGGACCAAAGCCGACGTTCGAGACATATAGATTGCCGTCCGGTCCAAACGTCATTGCCGTGGGCAGGAACAGACCTGTAGCGATCTCTTCCACTCCATCATCGGTCACCCGCAATACTGTTCCCGTGCCCGGGGTGGGAAATGGATTTCCGGTCGTATTCTCCAAGACGTACATCTGGCCTTCATTATCAAAGGCAACACCGACCACCGTGGTGAGCCCTGTGACCACTGTTTTTACTCCCCCCGCGCGGTTGATTTTCAAAATCTTCGATGAGCCTTCCTGGATCGGAAAGGTATTCAAGTTTCCGACATAAAAGTCGCCGCGATATGCTACTGCCGTTGGGACGATGTGACCCTGGGTAGCAGAAATATCTGCGATTCGGTGGATGTCTCCGTCCGTCGAGATGACATCCAGCTCACCGTGATTCGGTTCTACGGCGTAGAGCTTTCCGCCGACCGCGACCATGCTGTACCAGGTTCCGTCTGGCTCAAAATCCGGAGGATTGGGATTCGCAACCGGATGCGCCTTCTGGAACACGCTAAGATCCGCGATCATCTTCCAACTGCCGTCGCGATGTACCCGGAAAACACCATTGTCGGTATTCAACAAACCATGCGAGCAGCCGGCCCCGGCAGTGATGGCGTAGAGATCGTCTCCGATAAATGCGATGTCGGCAACCCCGCTCACCAGACTGCCCTGATCGGCACTGGTCTGGCTCGACGGAAGATTGTCGATGACCGTCGTGACGTTTCCGGATGAGTCGATCTTCGAAATCCTGGAGCCATAGCCGCCGGTGTAAGGACCAACTGGAGCTGGCACCTGATCGCAGAGTCCGACCGTCGAATCGGTGCCGCCTGCTCCGCCTTCCGCCACGTAAAGGAATCCATCTGGGCCGAACTTGAGACCCCGTGGGTTATTCAGCCCAGTCGCAAACACGCTGACGTTCGACGATGGACCCTGTGCCAGAGCCGCTGGCCCGGCGAACAGCGAGACCAAGACGAACGCTAGAGCAGCCGTGCGCATCATTCGCTTCATGTACTTCTCCCTCCCCTTCATTCTCTGAATGTCTGTCCCGGCTTCTGTTTGTGCCGATCCGTCCAGGACGTGCCGCATTCAAGCCGAGTCGGGTACTGCCAGACAATCCTCGATCGATCCCTTTCGTCTCCTTTTTGGCTCCAGACGCAAGATATTGATTTATTGATCAGTTAGCTCCACCTCAAAGTGACAGGCGGGGAGCGGTGCTACAATCCCGTCCACGTCTTTGGGGTTGTGGGGAAGCCGTGAACGATCTGAATCCAGCCGGAGTGGTCCGCTTCGGACCGTATGAGGTGCGCTCGCGGACGCAGGAGGTCTACAAGGGAGGAGTTCGCCTCAAGTTGCCTCCCAAGGCGTTTCAGGTGCTGCGCGCGCTGCTCGATGCCGAGGGACAACTGGTCTCGCGGGAAGAACTCCACCGTGCGCTGTGGTCAGCCGATACGTTCGTGGACTTCGACCATGGACTCAACAGCGCCATCAACCGGTTACGCGAAGTTCTAAATGAATCGGCGGAAAAGCCGGTCTACATCGAGACTCTGCCGCGGCTGGGATATCGCTTCATCGGTCAAATCAGCCATAACGGAAATGGCGCAGCGCCAGATGCTGCGGTTCTGCCAGTGCCTGCTCTTCCCCCGGTTCAAGTACCCCCGCAATCGGTTCCGGACCGGTCCGCTTCGGCCAGTCGTTGGTGGTTCAGTCGAATTCTTCCCATCG
>Ga0209698_10005043_pt1 | contig 14363 bp, 17 predicted proteins | sample LitLauG_LLR_2012_FD_187203 | JGI IMG/M metagenome (GOLD analysis project Ga0209698, IMG submission 187203) | Freshwater sediment microbial communities from Pennsylvania, USA - Little Laurel Run_MetaG_LLR_2012 (SPAdes) (version 2) | ecosystem: Environmental > Aquatic > Freshwater > Creek >... | reverse complement strand
GATCGGAACAACTGTCAAGCTAGCGCGAGCTTTGTGGATCGCGCCGCTCTCGCTGGCAATTGCCGCGATGAAACACAGTAAAGCAAAAATTCAGTTCCCGTGGTTCATCCTATTTTTCTGCATTGCGGCGCTGGTAAACACCTTTTCGACGGCCTCGGCTCCACTGATGAAAAACCTTTTCCAGCTTGGCCGGCTGGGGCTTACGGCCACGCTTTTCCTGATCGGCAGCGGTCTATCCCTCGCAACTTTGAAAAAGGTAGGTTGGAGGCCAATGGTCCAGGGCGTCCTGCTCTGGATCGTTGTAGGCCTGAGCTCACTCTACTTAATCAAGAGCGGATGGATTGGTCTTTGAATTGGCGAAATGTTAGCCCGCTGCCAAAATGCATTTGGAAGAGACAGGTTGTTACCTAGGTAGCCAGCACATTCTGTAACCCATATCTCCGGGTTGGAAGCGAGTTATCTGGAGCCGAGAGTCGGGATTGAACCGACGACCTGCCGATTACGAATCGGCTGCTCTACCACTGAGCTACCTCGGCCCACACTTACGACAATAGCATCCGCCGAAAAAAACTGTCAATTCATCCAGAAAATACCTGATTGTTTATCGGGAAAATGGGTACATTGCCCAGCCAATCCCTACACCCAGTACGATGAAGAGGAACAGCGTCCAGAGGACATATTTCAGTCTGTCCGAAGTTCTTCGGCGCCCGAGAGTTCCAAATGCAACTGAAATGACCAGTGCAAAGAGAAGCATCGCCTGCAAATGACTTAATTTTATCGCAAGAGTCTCGGCCATCATCCCTTGCGCCCTCGCGCAACTTCGTAGGCATGCAGGGCCGCGAGAATATTCAACACTCCAGCAGCCGCAAGGAACCGAGTGCCGTAATCTCCGTCTGCGTGCGAGACGTCAGCCCCATTCTTCTCAAGCGACCTGGCGATTAAATAGAAACTTCCGGTACCAAGATCGGCCACGAAACCCAAGACGTCAAACGCGTCGCTGCCCCGCGAAGTAAATACATTTCCGCGCATCCCCGCGCCCAGCCCGACCAAAAGCCCTACACTCACAAAACAGATTGCGGCGCGCCCCCACATTCTCTGCAGAGCATGTCCGAGCCCCGGCAAAAGCCAACCAGCAACTCCAATTGCAAACGCGAGTGTTTCACGCTTTTCACTGGCATTCCGCGAAACCGCAATCGAGCTGTCTTCAGTCATCCTTTTTTCCTGTCACCGTCTAGGCCATTAAGGCCAAAATTTCAGTTTGCACTGCTCCCGTCACACGAGCGCCCTTCTCTCCGATGTACACGTTCACTTCACTTCGAATTCCAAATTCAGGTAAGTAAATCCCGGGTTCTATAGAATTACAGGTATTCGGAATCAACCTGCGAATATCGTGCGTCTCCAGTCCGTCCATATTTGCGCCATTCCCGTGTACTTTTTCCCCAATGCTGTGCCCCGTTCGATGAAAGAAATACTTTCCGTACCCGGCCTTTTCGATCACTGACCTTGCCGCTTTGTCCACCTGCCAACCCTGCAGCGGTTTTCCTGCCGAGATGCTGCGTTCAATCAATTCAACGGCCTTGTCTCGTGCCTCGCGCACAACCCGAAACACTTTCGTATATTTTTCAGGAACCTTCGCGCCGAGAAATCCCATCCAGGTAATGTCGTAATAAACGCTGCCCGGCGTCTTCCTTTTTCCCCAGACGTCCAGCAGGAGCAAATCGCCCTCACGAATCGGCGCGGCTGATTCCGGAGTTGGCCCGTAGTGAGGGTCGCTTGCGTGCGCATTCACCGCAACATCCGGTCCCTCTTCTGTCCAAATCCCCGCTGCTTCAAATTCCTTCAGAATCCATTTCTTCAAGTCGTATTCGTTGAGAACCGCACGATTGCGCACGGCGTTCGCAGCTTCCTGAAATGCTCCAAGCACAATCCGGTCAACGTCCTTCCCAGCTTCCAAGTGCGACTTCAATTGCTCCGGACTCCAGCACGCCTCATACTTCTGCACGAGATCGGCAGAACTGACAACTTTCGCTCCGCAAGAGCGCACCAGCTCAATCGTCCCCGCGTCAACCATAGCCACGTACGGAATCTCATTCTTCGGCGAGTACTGCATCGCAATTTTTCCCGATCGCCCGAAAAGTTTCCCAAGATTCTTTCTCAACTCCTCTTGGCCCGCGTAATAGAGTGTTTCTCCGGGCAACGCGGCCAAAGACTCGGCTTCGATTTTGTGCACTAATTTTCTTGGTGTCCCTTTCGCTGGAACGAAGTAATACCACCGGCGCGTCCTCATCCCAGGGGGGAGCCCCAAAATCCTCAGAGCAATGGGATCGCGCTCACGAAAATCACAAAAGAGCCAGCCGTGGAGCTTTGCCGCGCGCAAATCGCTCTGAATTTCCTTAATGCTTGCAGACATCGAACTGTTCTTCTCCAGAAATCCGGTGCGCTCAGATCAACATTGCAAGATGAGCAGCGCTTCAATCTGTTGAGGCGTCACAGCCTGAATTTCAATGCGTTTAGTTCGGCTTCGCTCTCCACTCAGAATTCTAACAGCCGACTTCGGCGTTTTCAAAAGCCCAGCCAAGAATTCGACCAGCGCTTCGTTGGCTCTGTCTTCAACGGCAGGCGCCCTCAATCTGATCTTAATGGCCCCGGCCATCTCCCCCGCAATTTCGTCTTTGCTGGCGCGAGGTTGTACCTTCACCGCAAATACCACCGCTCCGGATTTTTGCCGAATCTCTATCATCCGCCGGCCAATTTTCCTTCCTAGACTTCTCTCTTCCCAAACAATGCTGTCCCCACGCGAATCTCCGTTGCCCCTTCTTCAATCGCCACCTCAAAATCGTGAGACATGCCCATCGAGAGAACCGGCAATTTTCTGTTCAGCTTTACCGCCAAGTCGTCCCGCAAGTCCCTCAACGCGCGGAAATAGGGCCGTACACGTTCAGGATCCTCGAGAAACGGCGGAATGCACATCAAACCCGCGAATTCCAGTTTGGCTAATTTCTCAACCTCTTCCGCGAGACTAGGGAGTTGCTTGATCTCCACACCGCTCTTGGTCTCCTCCTGCGCAACACGTACTTCGATCAGTACTCTGAGCTTTTTGCCAAATTCACCTTCCTCCCGGGTCCGGTTCAATTTCTCTGCAAGCGCGGCGCTGTCCACCGAATCGATGCAGTGAAACTGCTTCGCTGCCTTCGCGGCTTTATTGCTCTGTAAATGCCCGATCAGATGCCAGGTAGCATCCAATCCGGATATTCCCGCCAGCTTCCCTTCCCATTCCTGCACGCGGTTCTCGCCGAAATGGCGCACTCCCGCTCCGAAAGCCTCCCGAATCGCGCTGGCAGGATGTGTCTTCGAAACTGCAATTAGGGTGATCTCATCAACCACCCGCTCCGCACGTGCCGCGGCCGAAGCAATTCTTTCCTGAATGTGCATCAAACGCGATTTGATCGAGTCTTCCATAAGCAGGAGACAGAATCCTAGCATGCGCTACGTTGCGGCGCAGAGTTTCAAAGGTTAGACTGGCTCTCAGTCGAAAAGGACTGGCGGCTTCGGCCAATGATGAACTCTCGCGGAAAACTTATTGCCCTTGAAGGCATCGACGGCAGCGGCAAACAGACCCAAGTCGACTTGCTCGCCAAGACACTCCAGAAGGAAGGCCATTCTGTCTACTCGACCGGCTTCCCTCAATACCAATCCTGGTTCGGCGGCATGGTCGGCAAATTCCTAAACGGCGAGCTCGGCCAACTTGAAAATGTAGATCCCCACTTCACGGCCATGCTCTATGCCGGAGACAGATTTGAGGCCAAGCCGAAGCTGCAAGCCGCGCTCGCCCAAGGGCAAGTGGTCCTCACCGACCGTTACATCGCTTCCAATTTAGCCCATCAAGTCGCCCGGGCGGCCCCTGCGAAGCGAGAAGAATTCCTCGCCTGGATCGAACATCTCGAATACGAGGTTTACGGCCTGCCGCGCGAGGACATGATCCTTTACCTCCACGTCCCGCCTCTCGAAGCCCAAAAGCTCGTCGCACAAAAATCTGCTCGGAGTTACACGACGGCTCAAAAAGATTTGCTCGAAGCCAGCTTGCGTCACTTGGAAGAGGCCGCGAGCCTCTACGATTCCCTGGCAAAGCGGACGTCATGGCACACCATCGAATGCTTCGACGATTCGCGAAAAATCATGCGCGCTCCGGAACTGATCGCCGATGAGGTTCTGCATGCCGCCCATTCCTTGCTGTCGCAATCCATTCCGCAGAAGGTGAGTTGATCAATGGGCCTGGGCGAATTTCTCGGCAATGAAAACATTGTTACCGCCCTTCGCGGAGCTCTCCGCTCTAGTCGCGTCCCTCACGCCATGCTATTCACCGGCCCTCGCGGAGTCGGCAAGTTCACGTTGGCACGCCTTTTCGCTCAGGCTGCAAACTGTGAGCGCCATACCGACGATTTTTGTGGCGAGTGTCCCACCTGTCGGAACATCGCAAGACTCAGCGATCTTGAATCCCTAATTGAACAGGGCCTGGTCGAACGCGGGGAAAGCGCCGACGCAGCCACCGTCGAGCGAGTCCCTCTCATTCTGCAATCTCATCCTGACGTCTGGGCACTTGTCCCCGATCCCGTCCGGCTGAAATCTCCGGTAGCCCGTCCCATGCTCCGCATCGGTCAGGTGAGGGCTGTGCAGCGCGCCGCGTACTTTCAGCCCATGGGGCGGCGAAGAGTCTTCATTCTGGACGGCGCTGAAACAATGCGCGGCGACGTCGCGAATGTGTTTCTGAAGCTTTTGGAGGAACCGCCGGGTTCCGCAACTCTGATCCTCACCGCCCCGTCGCCGTATACTCTCCTGCCCACAATCGTCTCGCGCTGTCTCCAATTCCATTTTGCTCCGTTGGAACAACCTGCTGTCGAGAAAATCCTCCAAGATAAATCCAATCGCAAGGGCGCGGACATTCGTCTTGCCGCTCAACTCTCCGAAGGCAGCCCCGGCATGGCGCTCACGATGGATATCAAAGCAGTCGCGCAGAACCGCCAAAACGCCTTGCGAATCCTCGAGCGCGCCGCTCGCGGCCAAGGTTTCGCGCAATTGTTCGCGCACACCTCTGCCCTGGCCAAGGACCGTGACTTCCCTTTCGAACAGCACATCGGCATTTTCTACGGCTTGCTCACCGATCTCCTCGAACTTACTTCCGGAATTGCAAATCCGGTCTTGAGAAACATCACTCTGGCAAAGGAATTAGATTCACTCAGCAAGCTCGTCGATTCAAACTGGGTCCTGAAAGCCCTCGAAGGATTTGATGAGATTCACACCGGTTCCCGCCGCAATTTGAACCGTCAGTTAGGGCTGGACGCTCTCGCCGCATCACTCGCTCCCAGACCCGGAGTCTGATTCCGTAAACTTCTGCCTGCGCAAACTCCTCTGATATACTTTATTCACTGTAACGGAATCGACCTCCGGCGCATCTTAACCTACAGTTACTCACAATCACGCAAAGATGAGAAGGAGCAGTCATGGTGAACCGCCGCATGTTTCGTCCTGGTTTTCCGGACCTCAAGGAGCCGAGTGCCCCCCGCATCCAGCACGGCGGCCCCGTGCCAAATAAGAAGCCCGCGCCACCGGAAACCACCCACGCGGAGAATTTCTATTGGGTCAAGCAGATGCAGTCGCACACTCCCATGGCCATTGTCCTGGAAGATGGCGAAGTCCTGCGCGGAATCATCGAGTGGTACGACCGGGATTGCATCAAGCTCACCCGTCAAGGCAGCCCGAACCTAATGCTCTTCAAGCGCTCGATCAAATATGTTTATAAGGACGGAGAAGAAGCTGCTCAGGGCGGCGACGAATAATCAAAATTGATTATGAATCTTGCGGCTTTTACTTTTGAATACTGTGGCCAGCGGCCGCACCGAACGTCACCAATGCCTTAGCTGCCATCGAACCGTCCTCATTAAAGATATCGCATTCTGTAACTACAAAATTTCTGCCGACGCGTAATACGCGCCCATCTGCCCTGATCCGGCCGCCTGGAACCGGCTCCAGATAGTTAATTGAAAGCTCCACCGTGGCAATTTCTGCTCCCTTCGGCAGAGCGCTGTAAGCCGCAATTGCCGCCGTTGTGTCCGCCAAAGCCGCAAGAATGCCTCCGTGTACAACTCCATGAATTTGTTTGTGCCTCGCGTGCACCTGCAGTCCAAAGATCGCGCGCCCTCGGTGCACGCTTTCAACATCAAATCCAAAGAGCTCCGTTGCCAGACTCTCCTTCATGCGCCGGCGCACGAGTTCGGTAGCTTCCTTTTCTTGTTGTGTGAGCTTGCGTTTAGCCATTTTTTTCTCAAGAAATTCAGTAAGCGGAAAGTCCTCCGTCGAGCGGAATCGCGGCGCCGGTGATCCACGAAGACTCGTCAGAAGCCAAAAACACCGCCAAAAAGGCTACATCAGCGGGCTTGCCCATCCGCCCCAGCGGCAATGTCGCAAGTCGCGCCTTTTTAACTGCCTGCCCCTTCTCACTGGCGTCAAACAAATCTTTGATCAGTTCTGTCTCTACCAGCGACGGACAAATGCAATTCACGCGGATATTCTCGCTCGCATGGTCCAGCGCCATGGCTTTAGTCAGCAGGGTCACTGCTCCCTTTGATGTGCTATACGCAGCGCGATCCCTCATTGCCACCAGCCCAAGAATTGACCCCACGTTTACAATTGCCCCTCCGCCGCTCTTTCTGAACTCCGGCAACACGGCGCGTGAGACAAGAAACGGACCCTTTACATTCACGCTCATCAGCCGGTCCCACTCCTGTTCGGATATCCCCTCAACCGTGCCCACATTCAACGCGCCAGCGCAATTCACCAAAACATTCAGCCGCCCAAATTTGGCGGCCGTCTCCCGAACCGCTCGCTCCCCATCCTGCGCTCGAGTAACGTCCCCCTCTAACGCTATCGCCCTCCCGCCTTGACGTTCGATTTCCGCAGCAGTTTGCGCCAATTTTTCAACCCGTCGCCCCACAATCGAGACCGCCGCCCCTTCACGCGCGAATTCCAGCGCAATCGCCTGCCCAATCCCGGTTCCTCCACCGGTGATTAGCGCCACTTTTCCTGCTAGCCTTGTCACGAATTTCTCCGTTCTTGCGTCTAATGAAAGTGCCAAGCCGGCCGCAAACCTTGTTTGCGCTCAGGTCCGGCGACTCTAGCATCCGGCCACACAGGCCGCAAGCCGAGTCCGCATGGTCGCCCTTGAAATGAGATATCCTAGCGGCGCTTTTTGAGGCCGCGGAGAAATGAAACCACCTGGCATGCGAATCGGAATTACCTGTTATCCCACCTACGGCGGCTCCGGCGTCGTGGCCACCGAACTTGGCATGGAACTGGCCGCGCGCGGCCATGAAATTCATTTCATTAGCTATGCCCCGCCTATTCGCATGAATCTTAGCGATCCGAATATCCATTTCCACGAGGTCGAAGTCGTATCCTATCCTCTCTTCGATCACCCTCCTTACACCCTCGCGCTTGCCACAAAAATGCTCGAAGTCTTTGAATCCGAATCGCTGGACCTGCTTCACGTGCACTACGCCATTCCGCACTCGGTCAGTGCCTTGCTGGCGCGTTCCATGGCTGCTCCACGGCGCCTGCCCTTTATCACCACGCTCCACGGAACAGACATCACTCTTGTCGGCAGCAACCGCAGCTATCTTCCCATCACAAAATTCTCCATCGAACAAAGCGACGGCGTCACCAGCATCTCCCGGTATCTGCTCAAGCAAACTCTCAAGGAATTTGACATCAAGCGCCCCATCGAAGTGATTCCAAATTTCGTGAACTGCGATCTTTACACACGCTCCACGAAAAATGACCTTGCCGCGGGATGGGCGCCGAACGGCGAACCCATCCTCATGCACCTGTCAAATTTTCGTCCCGTAAAACGCTTGACGGACACCGTGGAGATCTTTGCCTTGGTCCGCGAAAAAATGCCCGCAAAGCTCGTCTTAATCGGCGATGGTCCCGATCACGGCGCCGCCGAATTCCTTGTGCGTAAGCGCGGCCTTCAGAACGACGTGTTCTTCCTCGGCAAACAAAACAACGTTTACCAAGAGCTCTCTGCCGCAGACCTCTTCCTGCTCCCATCGCAACTCGAATCGTTTGGATTGGCTGCCCTGGAAGCAATGGCTTGCGAGGTTCCCGTTATTGCCACCAACGTCGGCGGACTGCCCGAAGTCGTCGAACATGGAGTTGACGGCTATCTGGTCGAACCCGGCGACGTTCCCGCGGCGGCCCGCCACGCCATCGAAATCTTAAGCCGCGCCGATCGCGGCCGCGAAATGGGCAAAATTGCCCGCGTCCACGCCAAGAAAAAATTCTGCGCCAACGACGTCATCCCCGCCTACGAATCCTACTACCGCCGCATCCTCTCCCAATCCTGACGCACGCTCGCACTTTTCCGTTGTAGGGGCGCAGCATACTGCGGCCCATCTCGACAAGCTCCATCCCCTGAGGCAATTTGCATTTGTAGCGGCCGCCTTCCCGAGCGGGCCATCCTTTTTTCTCTGTTTCTCAGGCCTTCAGGCTTGCGGCTTCTCCGGATGCAACACCTGGTAGTTCGCCAGGATGCACCCGCCCTCAAGCTGGCGGCACTCCATGAGCGCCAGTTTCAGGCGATGCCCGGGATCGCGGAACGTCGGTATTCCCGAGCCGAGAATTATCGGATGAATGTTCAAGCCGATTTGATCCACTAGGCCAGCACAGAGAAGCGACTGCGCCAGTTCCCCGCCGCCCATCAGACAGATCTGCTTTCCTCGTTTTCGCTTCAGTTCGCGCACAAATTCCACCGCGTTCCTCGCAACAAGTTCAACATCTGGTTCGTCCACCGACTTCAGCGTGCGTGAGAACACGTAAGTACGCAACGTGGACTCCTTGCGCGTGCGCTGCTTCCCCTTCTTCGAATTCTTTCCGGCTCCGTGCCCCTGAGCGGCCGCGAACGCGTAAGTCTTCCGGCCCATTAAGATCGTGTCCACGTCCTTCCAGTAGTTCGTCATCACTTCCTGCACTTCCTTGCTGAAGTGCAACCAGTCCAGTGAGCCATCCGCTCCGGCCAGAAATCCGTCCAAGCTGACGGCTCCGCCATAAGTCACCGTGCGCATCCTCTTGCTCCTTTCGGTGAATTCTCTAAACTAAATCCCTATTTAGAAATGGATACTATATGATCGTTGAGAAACGATCAAGCTTCCATGAGCCCTCGTCCCAGGAAAGTTACCGATACCCAGCTATTTGCCGCCACGCACGCCGTGATGAGCAAGGTCGGGCCACGCCAGCTCACGCTCGCCGCTATCGCTATAGAAGCAGGCGTGACGGCAGCGGTGCTGGTTCAACGTTTCGGATCAAAGCGCTCACTGCTTCTCGCGTTGTCGAAGAAATACGCCAGCGGCGCCGGCGAGTTCATTGCGGCTCTGTTGGCACAGCACGCCTCTCCGCTCGCGGCTTTGCGCGCCTACGCAGACTGCATGTCTGGATTGGCGGCCTCGCCGGCAGCTCTGGCGCGCAGCCTGGCCTACCTGCAAATCGATCTCACCGACCCGGACTTTCGCAGGCACTTGGTGAAGCAAGCGCGCGCCACCCGAGCAGGCTTGCGCCGGCTGGTCGAAGCGTCCGCCGAAGCTGGTGAACTTTCAAGAAATGTGGAGCCCGCAAAATTGGCGCGCACGGTCGAAGCAGTCTTGAGCGGTTCGATGCTTACTTGGGCCTTCTATAGGGAAGGGACCGCGGCACAGTGGATGCGTGCGGACTTGGAAGCCGTGCTGGAGCCTTACTTGCCGAGAAAACGACGCTGACACCGCGCCGGATTACTGCCGGTCGGAACTCCACGCATGCGAAATCAGAAGTTCCGCTCCACCCCGTCGCCTGTCACCAGGATGGCAATTCCGCCCCCAAGCAGCACTTAAGCCAGGAGTTTCTCGAGCGGCTCCCAGTAGTGCGCTTTCCATCCTGACGCCAGCACTTCTGCCTCGCCTTTGGGAAAGCCCGTATGGTCAAATACGATCTTGCTCCCCGCACCTCGCTCCACGAGCTCGAATTTCGCAATCGAATAAACGCCCGCGGGCCAGCCGCCCGTTCGCCAGGCCTGCACGATCCTCTCGTTCGGCGCAAGTTCGACGTGTCGTCCCGTAATGTACCCGCCGAAGAGCGCGAACGCTCCTCCCACCTCACGACTGATCTCTGCCGGTTTGTCTGGCAGATGCATGGCTTGCATGACTCCACTCAGCTGTATGACCTTGTCGAACTGTTTCGGGTCGGTGAGTGCTTCATAGACTCGCTTCCGGCTCGCATTGAAAGCAGCCTCTTGGTGAATGGATTCCGCCGTTCGCGAAATCTCCTCCTCGGGTCCCGCCCAGGACTTGGTTGAGCACAGGGCCAGCCCGCCCAAGGCGCTCGCAACAGTCAGAATCGCCTGCCGCCGCGTCGGCCCATTGACCTGCAATACCTGATTAGCTCTATCGCTCATCATGATCCTCCTGAACTCCTCCGTTCGCTGACCTCTGCATCAGAGCACTGCCCCAAAATATGTTCAAGATAATATTTCATTAGGCGGGCAGACTCCTGCAGTCGGGAAGAATCCGACGCGCGATTCTCCAACTTATTTCGGCGTCCCCGGATAGATGATCCCGCACTCGAAAACTATTCTCCTGTTGCCATTTTGTCTTCTGCTCGCACGCTAGCGCACGTTCCAATTTTTTCATCTCATTTGACGGAACTCTGGACGTCCGCTATAGTGGGTCTGCGGGGTGGAGCAGCCTGGTAGCTCGTCGGGCTCATAACCCGAAGGTCGTCAGTTCAAATCTGACCCCCGCAACCATTCTTAGTTGATAACAAACGGCTTGGGAGACTCCACTCTCAAGCCGATTTCCTTTTCCGTCCAACTAGCCCGGTCAGACCTGACTATTGACCGCACTGTTTCCTCTTGTGCTGGCCTGTTGAAAGGCTCGGGAATTCCGGGGTGTATTGACACGCGTACGTAGGCTCCCTAGACTTTCAGCTAGAACGGAATTAAGGAGGCGCGCATGGCACTGGATTGGACAAAATGTCCGGCAGTAGAAAGTGTGCCCGGAAAAGTCAGTGGAGCGTGGGTTTTCCGTGGAACCCGCCTACCCGTGGCTACAATCTTTGAAAACCTAGAGGATGGCCTGACTATCGAGGAAATCATGGAACAGTTCGATGTGACGAGGGAACAGGTCACCGCGGTACTGGACTTTGCAGCACGGAGTCTGGAAGCTCAGATTCGCCGTTAATGCACATTCTCTTTGACCACGGAACGCCCAGAGGCATTTCCCGCGCGCTGCAGGGCCATATCGTTAAGGAAGCAAGGGCACAAGGGTGGGACACGTTGAGCAACGGTGACTTGCTGAAAGCAGCCGAGGAAGCTGGGTTTGAAGTGCTTCTCACGACCGACACAAATCTGCCTCACCAACAAAATCTGAAGGGCCGCAAATTGGCGATCGTGATTCTCAGCAAAAACAGATGGAGCCTGGTGCGTCCCATGATGCAACAGATTGCCAACGCAGTGAACGCCGCAAGACCCGGAACCTGCACTCTGGTAGACATCCCCGAACGATAATCCGTCTCGTCGAGTCACGAAACAGTGGGCGGGATGCGGAGGAATGAGGAACGTCTCCACGTCGTTCGCCGAAAACGTTGGACTGCGGCCCCAAAATTGATCCTCCGGGCAAGGCATCAGCTCCGCACAATCTCGGCAACCCTATAGCCGAGCGCAGAGTACCCTGCAAGCCGCTTCTTGTACATGCGAGCCAGCATAGGCACCATTACATCCGCATAGTCGTAGACGTGGACTTCGCTCTTGTTGTCGTGGAGACGATGCAAGCGGCCCACGTACTGCTGCAACGTACCTTTCCACGAGATCGGCATTGCAAGAAGAAGCGTATCAAGACGTGGATCGTCAAATCCCTCGCCGAGGTAACTTCCGGTCGCCAGGATCACGCGCGGTTCATCGCAAGGAACGGCTGCTAAAGATTCAGCCAGTTTCTTCCTTTGCTTCGTGCCCATCCCACCCTTCAAAATGAAAATGTGGGGACAAACTCCACCTAAGCGCCCAGCCAAATAATCGAGATGTCCCCTCCGACTTGTCAGAACTAGTGGTGAGCGCCCGCTGGACAAAGCCTGCTGAAGGTCTCGGACGATTAGGTCGTTCCTCTCCTGGCTAACGATTAGGGCAGCATAAATATCTTGAATGGCCGTCTCATTTTCAGGCCGACTCCAACCGAAATCAGTAATCCTTGGGAAAACCTTGTGCTCGAGGGGTGAAGACTCGGCAGCCTTCTTCGCGCTGAGATGAAATCGAATCGGGCCGCATTGCATGTAGATGATGGGTTGGTGCCCATCCTTTCGAGTCGGTGTCGCCGTCAATCCCAGAACGTATTTTGCTTTGACCTCGCGGAGGACTCGTTCAAACGTCACTGCTGAAAGATGGTGACATTCATCCACAATCACGTGGCCGTACTCTGCGACGAAGTCTTCCACTGCCTCTTTGCGCTGCAAACTTTGGATTACAGCAACATCAATCAAACCGGTTCTCTTAGCTTTCCCTCCCCCATATTGTCCAACGTGTCCAATCGGCAACGCTAGAAACGCCGCTAAACGTTCGCGCCACTGGTCCATCAATTGACGCCGATGCACGAGGATCAGAGCGTTAACCGCTCGCTTGGCGATAAGAACAGCTGCCACCACTGTTTTTCCAAACGCCGTTGGCGCACAGAGTATGCCGTGGTCATAGGCAAACACTTGCTCAATGGCGTCTCGCTGTTCAAACCGCAATTCGCCATGGAAAGAAACATCGATTTCCCGCCCTGTGGTTCTTTCATCATGAACTTCCACATTGATGTGATGTGACTTGAAAACACGGACTACCTCTTCCAGGCACCCTCTTGGAAGACCAATGTGCTCGGGGAAGACTTCACCGCAGGATATGACCCGCGGCTTACCGTAGGTCGAGAGCCGCATCGATTGAGATTTGTAAAATTCGGGATTTTGAAAAGCAGCGATGCGAACCAGGCGATCTACCATCCCGGACGGCAAGCCCTCTTTCTCGATATAGATGAGATTACTCACCACGATACGGACATTCGGCGGCAACAGACCAGTGATTTGTCTTTCCTTTCGTCGCCGAGATGGGCGCCAGAGCCATGGGGCTTCGCCCTCGTATTCATCGGGCAAATGGAGGTGCACTCCGATGGGATTCCCGTCGGGAGCTATCGCGTAAGTTATTCGGGCGAGCTGATCGATTGGCATTCTTTGGACGGACTCTAAAAACCCCCATTGATCGGGATGGGGCTGAAGCAGTTCATCCAAGAAGACGCTGTTGCCTTGTTCTCTGGGACGCTTTTGCAATGGCAACGCAATCAAGTTTCCGAAACCGCCTTTGGGCATAATGTCCTGGTTGGGGAAAAGACGGTCGTATGAATCAAGGCCGATCTCATGCCTATTTTCCATAGTGCGTGTCAACAGGGAACATCCCAACCTTCGCGCATCGGCAGCGGATACCGGCCGATCAAAGAATATCCACACATGTGCGCCGTTTCCGGACCGTGAGCGCTCAACAGCCGAGGGAACCTGAAATCGCTTGCATGTTGCAACAAACGCGGCTGCATCAGCTAGCCAAGACTTCTTGTCGAAATCCACCGCGAGAAACCAGCAAGTGTCGTCAGGCAGAAGTGGATAAATGCCGACCGTCTGCTTTCCAGTTAGATGATTTCGAATAGCGTCATCCGTCAGTGGCTGGAGCATCCTGGTTTTGCGGGCAACCTTCTTTCGGTCTTCTGGTCTCGCGACATGGATGGCACGCCAGTCCATGATGCCGGCAGGTGAATAGCCAGATTTGCCGCCCTTGCTTTCCCAGCGCGTGGCGTACACATCTTCTCGCCCGCGAAACAGATTTCGAAAGAGCGATATCTTCTCCTCTGGTGTGGAAACTTCTTTTCTCGTGGTGGACGAAGGGTTTGGGACCAGGACGGCTTGTGGAACGGGTTCTTTGGGGAGCGATTGATTAATCCCGAGCATCGCACGGAGATGCGCGTTCTCTTCACGAAGCCGTCGGCATTCCTCTTGCACTGTTTTCAGGCGCTCTTGAATATTGTCCTGATCAGTCATGCGGCTGTTCATTGCTATAAGCTCCGCGGAAGATCTTATCCGAGGAACGAAGCGATCAAACAGCTGATCTTGTGCCCAACGATCAGGGTCCAACTGGGGTCCAAAACTCGCCTATTTTGCGAGCTTTTCGGGAGTCTCATTGCTATAAGGGCAACCGAATCAATGGGACTTAGAGTGTGATCGTCGACTCATAACCCGAAGGTCGTCAGTTCAAATCTGACCCCCGCAACCAT
>Ga0209698_10005042_pt1 | contig 14366 bp, 18 predicted proteins | sample LitLauG_LLR_2012_FD_187203 | JGI IMG/M metagenome (GOLD analysis project Ga0209698, IMG submission 187203) | Freshwater sediment microbial communities from Pennsylvania, USA - Little Laurel Run_MetaG_LLR_2012 (SPAdes) (version 2) | ecosystem: Environmental > Aquatic > Freshwater > Creek >... | reverse complement strand
CTGGTTTCGCCAGTTAACCGAGATGGTTCTGAACAGATTCAAGTAAACTCTTGCGGATGAGCGGCTATCGGAGGAAACGATGCATCGAGAGGACCAGTTCATCCCCGAATTGATCGTGCGCAACGGACCCGCTGCGCTCGATTTCTACAAGAGTGTTTTTGGCGCTGAGGAAGTACACCGAATGATGAAACCGGGGAGCGAGCAGCTCATGCACGGCGAATTGACTCTGGACGGACACAAGTTCTTCGTCTGCGATGAGTTTCCCGCGAGCGAAGGTGGAACGTGCAAGTCACCGGAGGTGCTCGGAGGAACGGGTGTGCGCATTTCCCTCATGGTTGACGATGCGGACGGGGTTGTTGAACGTGCGGTCGCTGCCGGTGCGCGGATAATCATGCCCGTGCAGGACATGTTCTGGGGAGGACGTTACGGAAAGATCGTAGATCCTTTCGGCCACGAGTGGGGAATCAACCAACAGGTCAAAGAGCAGAGTCACGAAGAGACTCGGACTGCAGCCGACGAATTCTTCGCGAAACAAAAATAATCAGACCTTCCCAAGTCGAAGAGGGCAACGGACAGTTGTCGTAGTATCCCAATTTCACTCATCATCGACTCAATGAGCGCAATGGCCTGTGGCTGTTGAAAAAGTCCGGTTTCCTCCCAAACAGCCAAAATTTTGGGGATACAAAATGTCTAGAAAATTAAAAAGGTCGTCTGTAGGGCGTCCTGGCGCAATTCTATTTTTGCGAATTTCGTAGGGTAGGAGTTTTTCAACACCCACGCCTGGTTTCAACAGTTACGAACCTAAGCCTGTTGAATTGAAGAAGTCCGGTGTCGAATCGTGTATGCGGCCCTTCGTCATCACCGTCTTGCTCCTACCAGAGTATGCAAAGTGTCAGCTTCCCCCATCACAGCCAACAACAGATTGATGACCAAGCCACGATTCAAGCCGCAGACGTGCTGTAATATTCCCGCGCATCCGCTTCCGTGGCTGGTTCGAGTAATTCCACGGGGATAATGAGGATATTCCCTGCTGCGAATCGGACTAAGGCTGTGCCGTCGTCGAAGGTTTTCACATGGTGAGCGGGAATGCCGTAACGCATATTCTTGGCCTGACGGACAAGGACAATGGGAGTCGAAGTGGCTGCCATAAACATCTCCTGCACGCGCTCGGGAAGAGCAAATATTTTTAGCCCGGTCCTTTGAAATACCCGCTTTACCCTGATCTTATAGTGGATTTTTTCTTGATACCGTTTCAGCGAATTGAGTTGCGGTACGTGATGGGTCGTGGAACAGTTATGGCGACCACGTACCAAGTGATTGGACGACTCCGTAGATCGCAAAACTGGAGACTTGCGAAAGTGCGCGATCCGATTTCCATCCGTCAGGCTTTCAACGTCGCCTGGCCTATCTTCAAGAAACGTTTCGGCCTCTTTACGGCGGTTCTCGTGACAATCTTGGGTGCTTGGGTCGCCCTGGAAATCGTAGTAATTGCTGGTCAACGGTTCGGCATTTTGTTGTGGGCCGTGATGCACCTGGCATTTTTGATCTTTCTGGCTGGGGTAGAACTGGGCTTTCTTCAAATATGCCTCGCCTTACACGACGGTGCAAAGCCGACATTTGCCGACACCTTTACGCACTTGGCTTGGGGTCCAAAGTTCTTAGCTGGCCAAATGCTCTATCTGCTGATGGTTGTGATTGGCCTGCTGCTCTTGGTAGTCCCAGGAGCCTACCTCGGCCTTCGTTACGCCCTGTTCGGCTTCTGCATGGCCGCCGGTGAGACTAATCTAAAGCGCAGCTTCAAAGGTAGCGCGATTCTGAGTGCAGGGATAAAGATCTACTTGTTGTGGATCTTTGTTGCTCTTTTTGTTCTCAATGCGCTTGGTGCAAGCTTGCTAGGGCTAGGCTTATTCATCACAGTTCCCATGTCAGTCCTGATGATGACAGCGATCTACCGATCCCTGACTGCGCTCTGACCGGGCTGATTCTGGCCACGCCAATCGACTTCGAGAAAAGTGTGCCGTCGGATGCGACTTTCGATAGTTGTCGTAATTCGCCATATCAAGCTTGCGCTTTCCTTTCGCCGATGTGGCGAACGAAAGGCGCAAGGTTGCGATAACGTCTGTTCTCGGCAGTTAACGGGACACTCCGCGGAAAATGATTACCCCAAAAATATCTGACCATGCATGCGCTACCATCCCCGGTCTCAGGCTTTTCCGCCATAGAGCGAGTAGTCCGAACAGGACGCCGAACAGCGTGATTCTTCCTACTTGACCCATGCCTTCGTATAGGTGGCCGATGCCGAATACAATCGACTGGAAAAGGATCGCCCATCCCGCTCTGCCTGTTATCGCCTGAAATTGCTTCTGAAGATAGCCGCGAAATGCGACCTCCTCACAAAACCCTGCCGACAGAGCAACCGGGATCCACACCAAGCTCTCAAGAATGCCTCGGGGAAGTAGGCCCTGCGCGGCATTTGTTCCGCCACCCAGAACATGAGCATTCATCAAGCCTATCCACACAGCCCAGAGCCCTGCGCCCAGAGCGATGTCTTTGATCACGTCTTTTGGTGTAACCCATCGGCCGCCAACAAGATCGCGCAAACGCATTCCGCGCTTGTTTACGCCCATGCGCACGTAGAGCACCAGGAGCCATTCAAAGACGACCACAAAAATGTAGCCTGACAGGGCGTTGCCGCTCGGCACGGTTGCCTGCGGCTGCTGCTTTACGGCGTGCTGAAAGAAACCACCAGTAACGGACAGCCCGACAAAAATGGCGATGAACACCATCGTATGCCACGCTGGGGCAATGAGCAGGCGGCTCGGTGTCCGTGAACCGAGGTTCGCGCCCGCGGTCACGGTGCCTCGAACTGCATTAGGAGAGAACAAGCATTGTCACCGTGCGGCCTGGTTGATAATACGGCGCATCCGAAAGAGAAGAGGGTCAATTTTGCACACGTGATGGCGGATGGTTGTTGCAAAATCCTGATAGCACTCAAAATCTCAGCGCCCCAGTGAACGAACGGCACAAGGTTGTGACATGGCCTGTTCTCAACATTGTGTATCCGTCCTTATCGTGCCGTGGCCGTTCTCGCTCTCGTCAGGGATAATATCGGCGACCTTCTGCTGTTTCGTACTCTGCAACAGTTCTTCGATTTGTTCAGGGCGCATGGGTACACCAATGACCGAACCAATCAAGAGTGGCAGGTACATCAATAGAGTGTGCAACCGATGCTTCATCGACACAAGGTCCTCCGGGCATTCGTCGCGCCCGCAGCAGGGATCACTCCCTGCGAACGCGGCCCAATCGGTGAATTCAGGCTATGTCACGTGGAGACGCTCAAATCACAGGCCTAACGCTTCGGAGGGGCGCGGGAAGCAACAACCGAAAGGAAGGGATATGCCGGAACATTGCCGCACTCGGACTCGCGGCACAAGGGAGCGATGATGACCGCCGCCACGAAGAGTGACAGCGGAAGGAGGATGGCAAAAAACAACCCGGCTGGAAACGGGGTTAGCGCTGCTAGCAACACGGCCAGCAGGCAACCAAAAGCGACCAGTCGATGCAGGGAAAACATGGTCACGACCTAGTACCGATGATACACTTCGGCCCTTCAGCCAGCACTCTTTTTGAAGGCTCCTTTCATTGTAGTTGCGAAATTGCGATATCACTCTTCAACCGTGAGGAAAATGTTTTTCCTTTGGCTCACTCGCGTAAACGCCTTGGTTTCGCCAACTGACATGCGTACTGCTATACAATTCGCCCTATGTCAACCGGATCAAACCTTCCGGCCGAAATGAACCCGCGACGAAGGAAGCTTTACAAGTCACTCATCGCAGCGTTACCCAAGCCTTTGCCCGATAGCTACGTGGCATTTCTCACACCATCAAATGGTGGGGAAGGCTTCATTGGGGAAAGATAAGTGTGGTTGTGGAAAGCGAAGGAACTCATGACCCACAACAGGGGCTACAAGGCCGCAGAGTTTTTTCCGACCTTTGTTAATCGGGACGGATGGAGGCGGAGAAGCATTCGCTTTTGATATTTCTGGGGACGATCCAACAAAATTCGACGTGCCGTCCATCGGGATGCCGAGCGATGCGGGCCCTATTGTTACGCTCGCAGACAACGAAAAAGAACATTTGGGAAACCCAGTGAAACGATTTCAGCGAATGAAACACTACCTCCAGAGAACCCCGAAGGAGTGACTCTATGGCAGCGCCACCGTTACTTTACAGCGAAAATGATCCAAAGTCAGAAACCTACTACATAAACATTGACCTTGGTGGAAAGAGTGCGCCCAAGCCACAGACTGGAATCTTTGTCCCTGAAAACTATCGAGTCTCCGATGAAGTCGACATGATCTTGTGGCTGATGGGACATCATGATAACAAGGAATATCCGCCATCCCTTTCAATTGACGATTACTGGGACAAATATTCACACTTTCGCTTCCGTCAGTTCGTGAACGCCGGCAACAAGAACGTGATTCTCGTGGCCCCATCGCTAGGGCCATCCTCAGGGTCCGGACACTTGACCAACTCGGGCGGACTCTCCCGCTATCTCGATCAGGTCCTCGCCGCGCTCGAGGCCTACGGCCCATTCTCAAGCACTCCGTCGTTGGGCAACCTGATGATTGCCTGCCACTCCGGTGGTGGATCGCCCATGCTTCAGATCGCGAGAACGACTCAAATGTATTCGGACAACATCAAACAGCTCTGGGGATTCGATTGTGTTTACGGCGACGTCGAACCACTGTGGCTTCAATGGGCGCAACAGAACGGCGGCAAGCTTCTGTTGATCCGCTATGGCAGCAGCACTCCAAACAGGTCTCGAACGCTGGCGAGGCTGGCTAAGAACCAGTCGAACATCAACGTCGATGGTGATGCGACCACCCCACACAACAAAGTGCCGGAAACGTATTGGTACCGGTTCATGCGCCAGGCCCGTATCTTCTTAGACAAATAGCCTACGTTTGAACAATCGGCTCGGAAACGAGAGGCGAAGGGTTCTCAAGTGAGCGACCCACCGGACGGTTGTTGATAAATCCCGATTGCGCTCAAAATCCTCCACATGTTGCGACCATCCACATGGCCTTATCACCGAAATCGCGTATATGTTCCTCGCGAAGCGAAGGAACTATGCATCCTGACATGCATAGACGTTCCGTCGTTCTTTGTTTTCAGACAGAGCTAGAAACTACTGCTTTGACGAGTCCTTCTGGGAGTCCTGCGTATTCTCCGACGTCGTCGATTTCTGTGGCGATTTCTTGGGCTGCTCTGACGATGCTTTCGCCGTGGTCTTCTTGGCTGAAGGCGAGGCTGTCTTAGGGGTGTTCTGTTTTTGGTCGATCTTGCGGGTTTGTTTCGCCGAGATCGGTTTCACCTGCGCCTTGCTGGCCTGAGTCTGTTTGTCCACAACCGGCTTTACTTGTGCTGCCTTGAGTTGAGATTGCTTCGACGCTGCCGGAGGGGTCCCATCCTTCTTCGCGTTCTTCTTGGCGTCGTTATGATGGCGCCAGAAAGCAACTTTGGAAAGCTTGCTGTGATGTTCCGTGCTCTTCGTGTTGTTGGTGTTCTTCGCTCCGGCCTGGGCCATGGCAACGGTACTCAACAGCAATGCGCTCATCACAAGCCTCTGGGTGGTTCTTAATGCATGGTTCATAAAGCCCTCCTGATTACGGCGATTGTGCTGCCATCAAGTTGGCCTCACAAGTAACCAAAGGGAAGGAGTGCCGACGAATCGGGGCGGGTTGACAGGCGCTACCCTCACGAGCCTACCCCTTTAACGAAGCAACCTGTTGTTGGGCGGGGGCATCTGCCGGGAGTAGCATTCGGGCCCACGTAGCTTATACCCCTGAGGATTCTATTTGGAGGGCGTCATGAAGTGTCGCGTGGTCTTCTCCGTAGTGTCTCTGTTTGGATTGTGCCTGATCTTGGCCTCCTGTGGGGGCGGAAGCTCGCCTGCTACTGCGGCAATCATTTATGTGGCGCACTCTCAGACCCATAACCTATCAGTGATTAGTGTTCCCGCAGACAAGACGATGGCGAGCCTTGAAATCGGAAATTCATCCTTTGGCTCTTTGACGGCTACGCCCTCCTATCCTACCGGCGTGGCCGTTACCCCTGATGGAAGTCGCGCCTATGTTACCGACGCCAGCACGTCTGTTTGGGTGGTCGACACGGGGTCAAACTCCGTTATCGCCAAAATTGCTGCGGGGAGCGACCCCGAAGCGATAGCCATCACACCTGACGGTAAGAGCGCATATGTGACTTCGATCACTTGTGGTCTGCTGTTGTGCTCGGGGCCCGATAATCCTCCGCAGCTGGCCTCTGTTGAAGTGATCGATACCGCGAGCAACTCCTTGACGGCAACCATAACCATTGGGAATCTGCCCGTTGGGCAGACACCCGGCGTCTTGCTCGCGGGCGTTGCAATCTCTCCCGATGGAACCCGTGCATATGTGAGTAATGCCGAAGGGAATCAGATTTGGGCGATTGATACCGCCTCGAATCAAGTCGTAGCCACGATCCCGACCGCCGTGTTGGGCTTCGTTGGCGTGTCGATTAGCCCCGACGGAAGCCGCCTCTACGCTGCCAGTGTGGGGAATCCGTCGGTTGTGGATGTTATCGACACGAAAACCGGCGACGTGGTCACCAGCATCGCGCTACCGGGCTTCGACGTGCCAACACGGATCGCGGTGACTCCCGACGGAGGTCACGCCTACGTAACGGGAGACGCTGGGCATCTTTGGCTCATAGACACCACGACGATCGCGACGGTGACCACAATCCCGATTTCCGATGGTCAGCCGTTGCTTGATATCGCGTTTACGCCGGATGGCACTCGTGCTTACATTACGTGTGGAAATAACAACGCAATTTACGTTCTGGATGCCACGACCTCTCGCATATTGGGTCAGATCACTAGTGACTATCCGGGCGGGTTGGCCATCTCTCGTCCAACGTAATTGGCATAAAATTCCTGCGGCTGTTGAAAAAGTCCGGGTTTCTCCCATTACTCAAACTCAAGCATCACAATTTCCGGATTCGAGCCCAGACGCAGAGGCGGTCCCCAGGTTCCCGCGCCGCTGGACGTGAACACCTGCATCCGCCCGATCCGGCTCAAGCCGTAGACGAACTCACGGTAGACCCGGCGAGCCATCCAACTCCAGGGAATGAATTGGCCCAGATGGGTATGTCCGGAGAGCTGCAAAGAAAATCCCAGCGCCTCGGCGGCGGCGGGATCGTCCGGGGCGTGGGTCAGCAGGATGCTGGCGCGCATGCGGTCGAGCGGTACGCGCCGCAGCACGGAGGCGAGGCCTCCCTTCTTCGCCGCATCGCGATACGGAACCCCGACAATCTGCAGCCCGTCGACATTCACCCGCTCGTTCTTCAAGACGCGCACGCCGGTGGCAGCGATCGCACTCAGATATTTGCTGTCATCGCCGAATTGCTCGTGGTTGCCGGCGACGAAGTAGACCCCGTGCGGGGCCGTCAATTGATTCAGCGGTTCGGCGGCTTTCTGCGCGTCGATCGCCGTGCCGTCGAACAGGTCCCCGGCGATGAAGATGAGATCGGGCTCTTCCCGCAGGACGGTGGCAATCAAGCGCTGCAGGAATCCGCGATTGCGGACGTGGCCCAGGTGGACATCGCTGATCAGAGCTGCCCGGCGCCCACGCCAGGCATCGGGCAGATTCTCCAGTCTTACCCGGGCGCGAGTGATGCGCGTCCAACTCGCGTTCCAGATTCCATACAATCCGAGCGCGACAGCGGTTGTGAACAAAACTTCCACCATGCGATGGAAGTCAATTCCCATGCCGGCCAAAGTTGCGATTCCCAGCAGCACCCAGGAGCCCAGCGCCGCGAGAAACAAGAAGCTTAGAAAGCCCATCCAGACGGCTGCGCCCTTGTAGAGCGCGCGCACCGGTCCGCTGGTGTAGGAGAAGGCCAGGATAGAAGCGGCCACAAAGCTGATCGACAGCAGGCCAAGGCTTCCTTCCAGCGCGCGCGGATAACCAGGTACGTGACGGAAGATCCACGTCTGGTAGAGAAAGTAATGGGCGAGAAAGAGAACAACTTGAACGATGGCGATGAAGGTGATGAAAGTCTTTCGGTGTCGCATTGAATCATTGGATTCCGAAAGGCGGCCCCGGGATTCTTGAAAGAAACCTCCGGCCAGGGCGGCGCAGTTTGCACAGCCCTCAACGGACTGGCTTTTTCAGGGGGCAGCGGCGTAACTCAGGGCTGGACCCAAGGTCGCCGGAGGGGATACGGCCGTTGGGAAGTATCACCAAACATCTCACACGCGATGGATCGCACCACCGGTTTTCTCCTGAGCCGTCATACCGTGGAATTGGTCAATGAGGGTAATAGAGATTCTTCACCAGTTAGGTAGCGGATCATCATCACTCCGCTCGTAAGTGCTTTGTGAAATGCATCACGAGGTCATCGTCAAGCACCACGCGTGCGCCCTCTGCCACAAAGCAATCTCGGTACGTAATGCCGCGAGCATCTGGGATGTAACCCCGCTTCACATAGAGCCGCTGGGCGGCGTTGTAGCCCGGATGCAGCCCGACTCCGATCCCCACAACACCCGAACGCCGGGCTGCTTCCGCTTCTGCGCGGTCCAGCAAGCGGCTTGCAATACGTTTTCTGCGGTATGTTGTGAGCACATTGAGGTCTTGAATTTCAGGGATGTTCAGGTCAGCAAATCCGGCATAAGTAGGTCGCCAGTTTATTGTCACGTACCCGGCGAACTGCCCGTCAATGGTAGCGACGAAGCAGGCCCGAGTTCCCGCCATCTGTTCTTGAAGGTACCGCTGGTACTGGGTCTCAGGCTTTTCCCACCCCATCTTCTTGAATGCGGCAGCAATGCTCGGTGGATCGCTTTCTTCGAGCAGCCGAATCTGAATGGTCTCCGCGTTCTCCATGCGCAGCACACTACCCAGACGTGCCTTACTTTAAACTGGACATTAATTCGCGTGAACAGACGAGCGATTACAAAACCGCAATTGGCAGTGAAAGCACTACCCGTGTAGTGTGCGTGTCTCTAGCTGGTGCGGCCCCCGAGTTGCTGCTCTTTTTTAATGCGTGCAAGGCTCAGCTGCTCGATTGCTGATGCCATGCTGTTACGAGCATCCTTCGCATAGTCTTTCAAAAGATCATCTGTCTGGAGCGGTAGAACCTCGCCGAGACACTCTTCCAGGCGTCCCACCAACCAGTCAATCAGTTGTATGGTACGGTCACCGTGCTGGACCGTGGGATCATCATCAGGAAATGCCATTCCCTATCCTCCCGTGCAACGATAGCACCGAGGCCCTATCTGTTTTGCCCAAGACAGCGTTGCAGAGTCCCAGGGGCTGGGATCAGCAGGGATGTAGCCGTCTGGGATGGGATACGGCCCTTGGAAAGTGTCACCAATCATCTCACACGCGATAGATCGCACCACTTGTTTTCTTCTGGCCGGCATAACTGTGGAATGGGACAAGGACTGCTATGGCGATGATACGTCAATCGTGTTTGGCTTTGCTTCGGTAGGAGCGATGGGAGGATAATTCTGTCACGTCGAAGCGAAGGTCCACATGATATACGCCGTGACCAAGACCCGCGTTCGGATTCTGGGCATCATTCTCGCCCTGTGCGTCATTGCCCATGCCCAATGCCCGGTCAATACCGTCATAGTGAAGGGACGCGTTGTCGAAAATGCGAACGCTCATTCCAAGGTTCGTGTGCAACTTGTTTACCCGAAGGAGAAGCCGGGTGAAGCGGGCGAGGTAACCGTGGAAGACGGAGCTTTCCAGATTCCGATCGAATTCGTGACAATGCAGAGTTCCATTTTCACCAACCTGCCCAAGAGATGCGGTCGGAAGCCGAAGACCGTGGTCATTACGTTGCTGGAAAACGATCACGAGTCCGATCAGGTTTTCCTGGATTTTGCTAAGAACTTCAGGATGGCAGATGCAAGTGCCTACAGTTTACGCTCCGAAGTGGTGCTGAACGGGCCTCGTTGACTGCTTGCTGGCATTCCGAAGCGTCGCGCGGATCTGTTAATGAGCGTTATCGGGATCGTTTCATCAACCATCCTGCTGGTACTGGCGTCTCGCAAGGGATTGCAGCCCGGTGGGGAAACCGTTCACCACAAAGGGCAGAAGGTACACGAAGGAAAAACCGGGAGCACAGACCTTTGTGATACTTCGTGTCCGTTGTGGTTTCAGAATTCTGCTGGCGCTGCTAGCCCTGCTCTTTGAGCTTGAGCTTCGATTTGTTCTCTTCCATAAACTGCTTGATCTCGTTCGCGGCGCCGAGCAGGCGGTTCCACTGCTCGTAGTACAACGTCACCGGAAAGCGGCCGAGACCGTATACGCTGACGCCCCCCTTCTCTCCGACCTTGAAAATCAGGTCGCCGCTGCGCTTCTTGGTTTCGACTTCCTTTTCCAGTTGAGCCAGTTTCGCTTTGAGTTCCTCATAAGTCGGTTCTGCCATGTCGCCTCGCTTTGGGATATGAGTGCTGGTGGATGGCAATGATCAGCCATAATCGCGCCCCAACCTATAGTAACTTGTCTGAAAGTTGCAGTGTGCGGATAACCGTTATAAGCTGTTAGTAATCTAACCCAAAGCTGGGAGATCTATGCGTGTCTGGGTGCGATGGTCGGCTTGGCTCTGCCTGTCCCTGATGGTGTGGACAGTGGCCGCAGAGTCTACCCACAACCACCCGAACCAGACCGATTCCGCATCCTGCTTAATCTGCGTGGCGGCGCACAGCGCCAGCCCGGCGATCAGTTCCGTTCACGGCACACCGGTCTTTGCGGCGGTTGGCCTCTTCCACGAAGAGGAAGTCGTCGCCAGGGCCCGGCTTGCTTTCTCCGATCAAGGCATTCGCGGTCCTCCTGCCGCTCTCTAGGGAACCAGTCCATTTGTATCGCAGTTCGACGCTCGCGCTCGAACTCATTCCCTATTCGCCGTTCAACCAGGAGGAGATCATGCTGAGATATCGTCACGTGCATACTGCCGCGATGGCGGGCGCACTTTGGCTCGCGGCCACCGTGGCCGGAGCGCAGTCCGCCGGAAACTCCGGCTCGATCCATGGGGCGGTCACGGATCCGACCGGAGCGGTCGTGCCGAATGCGAAGGTTGAGATCCGCAACCCGGTCAGTGGATTCGAACGGTCCACAACCACCAGCGCTTCCGGCACGTTTGACTTTTCGAATATTCCATTCAACCCTTATCACCTGTCGGTAACCGCCGCTGGGTTTGCTGCCTATGCCCAAGATGTGGAATCGCGCTCGGCGGTCCCGGTCAACCTTTCCATCACCCTTCAAGTCGGAGGATCGACCACCCAGGTCACGGTAGAAGGAGCCGGTGACCTGATCGAGAACGATCCTACGTTTCACACGGATGTGGACAAGGGTCTGTTCGACAAACTTCCTCTGGAAAGCTCCACCTCGCAAGTCAGTTCCCTGGTGACGTTGTCCACCCCCGGGATTTCGGCGGACTCGAACGGTTTGTTTCACGGACTGGGAGACCACGCGGAAAACTCTTTTGCGGTCGACAATCAGCCGATCACAGACCAGCAGAGCAAAGTGTTCTCGAACCAGATCCCGCTGGATTCAATTGAATCTCTGGAAGTGGTCTCCGGTGCACCGCCAGCGGAATACGGGGACAAAACCAGCGTCGTAATCAATGTCACGACCCGCTCGGGTCAGGGAGTCACCACTCCACACGGTAGCCTGACTACATCCTATGGATCGTTCGGGACGGCAAACGCCGCCTTCGATCTTGCCTACGGCGGCAACAACTGGGGAAACTTCTTTCTCGCCAGTGGACTGAATACCGGCCGTTTCCTTGACCCGCCCGAGTTCACGGTGATGCACGACAAGGGGAACGAAGAGAATCTCTTCGACCGCGTCGACTATCAGCTCTCCTCTGCCGATTCGATTCATTTGAATGTGGGCTACACTCGCTCGTGGTTTCAGACGCCGAACTCGTTCGACGCTCAGAATGCAACCGCATGGAACGGCGTGACAGTCGACAATGGCGGACTCGGCCCCGACGGCAAAGTGGTTGGCGCTGCCGACCAACGCTCGGCGATCAAGACGTTCAACATCGCTCCTTCGTGGATTCGGCTGCTGAGCCCATCGTCCATCTTGAACGTCGGCGCCTTCGTGCGCCGCGATCACTACAACTATTATCCGAGCGGCAATCCGTTCGCGGACTTGTCGCCGGATCTGCAATCCGAAACCGCCGGCCAGGATCGAACTCTGACCAATGCCGGCTTGCGTGCCAGCGCTTCCTATGTGAAAGGCAGCCATAACGTAAAGGCGGGAGCTGTTTACGAGCAGACGTTCCTCACCGAGAATGACCGGCTGGGTATTGTGGACCCGACGTTAATTCCTTCGCTCACCGATGGCAACGGGAATCCCTGTTTCAACGCAGTGACTGGAATGGCACTCGATGCGCCTTGCTCGAACCTTCTTCCCTACGATCTGACCCGTGGCGGCAGCGTTTACGGTTTTCATGGACAGACCGACGTCAAGGAACTGTCGGTGTACGCGCAGGACGCGATCACCAGGGGAAACTGGTCTCTAAACCTCGGACTGCGCGGAGACTTCTACAACGGACTGGTCTCGCACCGGGAAGCCGAGCCACGGGTCGGAGTCGCGTACAAGGTCAAAGGGAGCAACACGGTTCTTCGTACCTCCTATGCGCGGGTTTTGGAGACGCCTTTCAATGAAAATCTTGTGCTCGCCAGTTCTGGTTGCGCGAATGCGGTTTTGAATCCGCTGCTGGGGTGCGCGGCAGCCGGAGTAAATCCGCTCAGTCCCGGCTGGCGAAATGAATTCCATGCGGGAATTCAGCAGGCCGCGGGAAAGTATCTGGTATTTTCGGGCGAGTACATATGGAAGTACACGCACAACGCGTACGACTTCAGCATTCTTGGCGCCACACCGATCACCTTCCCGATCGAGTGGCACAATTCGAAGATTCCCGGTTTCGCGGGACGGGTGAGTGTGCCGGATTTCCACGGTTTTTCGGCACAGGTTGTCTTCTCCAGCGTGGCAGCGCGCTTCTTTCTGCCCCAGTTGGGGGGAGCAGGAGCAGTTCCATCTGCACCCGGTGGCGTGTTCCGCATAGATCACGATGAGAAGTTCAATCAGACGACTCACCTGCAATATCAGCCCTGGAAACGCGGCCCATGGGTCGGATTCAACTGGCGGTATGACAGCGGACTGGTCGCCGGACACGTACCGTTTGCCGCATCGGGAGATCCCGCCAGTCCCGATTTCCAGGTGAACCTGAGCCGGCTGACAGCCGATCAGCAGTTTCAGGCGGGACTAATCTGCAACGGACAGCTTGCGTCGCCAACGATCCCGCTGCCCGCGACTTGTCCGGGGTCGCAATTCTCGTCAGGCCTGGTGCTCATACCGGCGCCCGGAACGGAAAACGACGACAAGAACCCGCCGCGGACAGCTCCGCGGCATGTGTTCGACCTGGCTGTTGGACATGACAATTTGTTCCACGGCGACAAGTACAAAGTGAGCTTGCAGCTTACGGCCATCAACCTGACGAACCAGTACGCGCTTTACAACTTTCTTTCACGTTCAGCGGCACGCACTACGTGACTCCAAGAGCTTTGACGGCGGAGGTCGGATTCCACTTTTAACGCGTGGGGAGTGCGCTCGCGAACTGGAAATACGCGTGGCCCAAATCGTGAATCCTGTCAATTACAATACGTCCTGTAGCCGCAGCGCTTTGATCTCAACCCTTATGCGCTCCAGGCACCTTCGCGTGTTCGCCCCGGTGGCAATGTGTTTTCTGGTGTTTGTGGGGGCGGGCAACGGGCAAAACACGACGCTGATCAGCCTCGATCAGGCCATCGATCTCGCGCTGGCGCACAACCATTCCATCCAAGCCACGCGAACTCTGATTCTTCAGAATCAGGCCCAGGAGATCACCGCCAACCTGCGACCCAATCCGACTCTTGGGATTGACACTCAGTTCATCCCATTCTTTAGTCCGCAATATTTTTCCAGCGACAATCTGAACCAGACCCAGCAGTTCGATGTTGGGATCGGGTACTTGTTCGAGCGTGGTCACAAGCGGCAACGGCGGCTCCAGGCCGCTCGCGATCAGACCGCCGTCACGCGCGCGCAGGTCACCGATGCTGAACGAACCCTGGCGTTGAACGTTGGCCAGCAGTTTGTCAGCGTTCTGTTGGCGGAATCCACTCTCCAATTTGCGCGCGACGATCTTAAAGACTTCCAGCAAACCGTTGACATCAGCGAGGCCCAGTTCAAAGCCGGATACATCGGCGAAGGCGACTATCTGAAGATCAAGCTGCAGCTTCTGCAGTTTCAGACGGACGTCTCTTCG
>Ga0209698_10005040_pt1 | contig 14368 bp, 9 predicted proteins | sample LitLauG_LLR_2012_FD_187203 | JGI IMG/M metagenome (GOLD analysis project Ga0209698, IMG submission 187203) | Freshwater sediment microbial communities from Pennsylvania, USA - Little Laurel Run_MetaG_LLR_2012 (SPAdes) (version 2) | ecosystem: Environmental > Aquatic > Freshwater > Creek >... | reverse complement strand
AATCTTCAAGAACCTCTACCACTCCATTGCTGAGGAAATGGGAGCGGCGCTGCGGCGCACGGCTTTTTCTCCCAACATTAAGGAGCGCCGCGACTACTCCTGCGCTGTGTTCGACGGCTCCGGCCAGGTGATTGCCATGGGCGACCACATGCCGGTCCACCTGGGTTCGATGCCAATGTCGGTGCGGGCCGCGATGGATGCGGGCGCGATGGAACCGGGCGATGTGGTGATGCTCAACGATCCGTTTCGCGGCGGGACGCATCTGCCGGACATCACGCTGGTGGCGCCAGTGTACGTGGCGAGGTACCCCAAGAGGAGTGGCGGGCAGGAGTGCCCGCCCCACACGAGTCCGGATTTCTACGTGGCTTCACGGGCGCACCACGCGGATGTGGGCGGGGCCTATCCGGGCTCGATGGGACTTTGCCGCGAAATTTACCAGGAAGGAGTGCGGATTCCACCGGTGAAACTGATGTCGGGCGGCCGGATGAATCGCGATGTTCTTGCCATGTTGCTCAATAACGTGCGCACACCCGCGGAGCGCGAGGGCGATCTGGGCGCGCAGATTGCGGCTTGCCACACCGGTGCCGAGCGGTTGCGCGAGGTCTGCGCGCGCTACGGCGTCGAGCGCGCCCGGAGAGCGGCGGGAGAGTTGCTGGACTATGCCGAAGAGTTGATGCGGGCGTTCTTGCGGGCTGTGCCGACGGGGGACTATCGAGCTGAAGACTTTCTGGATGGGGATGGCATCTCCGACCGGCCGGTGAAGATTGCGGTGACGATGAAGGTCCGCCACGACGCCGGCGCTCCTCGCGGGCGGGGGCGCCCGCGCCACGTGATCACCGTGGATTTCACGGGGAGCGACCCTCAGGTGGAAGGCAGCGTAAACGCGGTGGCGGCGATTACCTACTCGGCCTGCTTCTATGTTTTTCGTTGTCTGCTGGCGGAGGACGTGCCCGCGGCCGCCGGGCTGATGCGGCCGATTCAGGTGATCGCGCCGGAGGGGACCATCGTGCATGCGCGACCGCCGGCGGCGGTGGCGGGAGGAAACGTTGAGACCTCACAGCGCATCGTCGACGTGCTGCTCCGGGCACTGGCTCAGGCAATTCCAAATCGCATTCCCGCGGCGGCCTCGGGCACGATGAATAATTTGACTATTGGCGGCGTCGATCCGCGCACCGGCGAGCCCTTCGCTTACTACGAGACGGTAGCTGGCGGCATGGGAGCGCGGCCGGGCAAGCCGGGCGTCTCGGGCGTGCACACGCATATGACAAATTCGCTGAACACTCCGGCGGAAGCGCTGGAGTATGCGTACCCGCTGCGGGTGCGGCAATATTCGTTGCGCTCAGGCAGTGGTGGAAATGGCCAGTTTCGCGGGGGGGACGGGATTGTTCGCGAGATTGAAGTCCTGACCGACTGCGACGTAACCTTGCTGGCCGACCGCCGCTCTCGCGGGCCGTGGGGATTGGCTCAAGGAGCGGACGGCGCGCCAGGAAGAGCCTTCATCACGCGCCGTGACGGTTCGGTGGAACAGATGCCGGGCAAGTTCAGCACGCGCCTGCGCAAGGGCGAACGGATCAGGATCGAAACGCCGGGTGGCGGAGGCTGGGGCGAGGCATCCGGTTAAGTTCAAACGGGAAAGTCATTGGAGGTGTCGATGGCATTCGAGGTTAGCACTCACTATCTCGAGGAAGCCCGCCGCCAGATGCGCGGACACAAGCGCATGGGCGAAGGCGCGATGTCGCAACTCAAGGATGAAGACTTCTTCGTCACGCTCGACCCCGAGTCGAGCTCGGTTGCGATCCTGATCAAGCATCTCGCCGGTAACATGCGCTCCCGCTTCACCGACTTCCTGACCACCGACGGAGAGAAGCCCGACCGCTTTCGCGATCAGGAATTCGAACTGGCTTCCTCGACCACTCGCGCCGACGTCATGCAATGGTGGGAAGAGGGATGGGCCTGCGTCTTTGCGGCGATTGACCCGCTGAAGCCCGAGGACGTGATGCGCATCGTGCCTATTCGCGGCGAGCCGCACACCGTACTGCAGGCCATCAACCGCCAAATCGCACACTATGCGCAACACATTGGACAAATCGTGCTTTTGGCCAAGCATTTGCGGTCGAGTGGTTGGAAAACTTTGAGTATTCCGCGGGGAAGGTCGGAGGAATTCAAGAAGGTCGTCCCCAAGTCTTCCCGACCGGCGAGTTAGGGCATTGCGCTGCGAAACTCGCAGGCTAAAAAGCCCGCATCTTCTGTGGGTCTTATAGAGGCACGGCTGAAGAGGCTGCGGAAAAAGTCCGTTGACACGCCAAAGCCGACTGCGAGGGCTGAAGCCCCAGAAATACTATGCGCCCAACGCGGCCCTGAAGGGCCGCTCTTCCACGGAAACGTGAGCATTCCGAGTTTTCCGCAACCTCTTGAAGTCGTGTTCGTCCCACAGTTGCGCATTTTGCCCGGGCAGCCTCTGACGCATCATCCCTAACCTTGTCCCCTGCTCCACGTCTAACCCGGCGTAAGGGCCGAAATCCTGATCTCATGGCTTGGGGCACATGTGGTTCTGGCTGAAGACCCCGACTATCGTGTTGCTGGCGGTACTGGGGCTGGAGCTTTCAGCCTACGGGAAAGACCGCAGCGAGGCGGTAATCGCTCCTACCAAGTTCGCCACGCTGCACATTCCGCGACTCGAGCAGCGGCCCACCATTGCGGATTTCCTCGACATGCAGCCTTCTCCGGCGATAGCCGGAAAGATGTTAAAGGTGGACGGGTTTCTGCAGCGCGATCCCAAAGACGGGGCGCCAGTCTCCCAAAAGACCGAGGTGTATCTCGGTTACACCGACAAGAATCTATACGTGGTCTGCGTCTGCTTCGATGCGGAGCCCGACAAGATTCGCGCGCGCCTGGTACGCCGCGAATTGATCAACGATGACGACCAGTTCGGTTTTGTACTCGATACGTTTCACGACCGTCAGCACGGGTTGTTCTTCTACGTGAATCCCCTGGGCGTGCAGCAGGACGGCATCTGGGTCGAGAATGGCAATGGGCCGGATTATTCCTACGATATGGTGTGGAATTCCGAAGGCAAGCTGACCGGGCGCGGCTACGTCGCCTGGTTCGAGATTCCATTTAAATCGCTGCGGTTCCCGCCGGCAGATGCGCAGACCTGGGGAGTCTTCTTCGAGCGCGATATCAAGCGGAACAGTGAGGACTCCTTCTACCCGCACGTGACCAGCAATGACACCGGGTTCCTCGACCAGGGAACGGAAATGGACGGCATGGAAAAAGTCATGCCGGGCCGCAACATGCAATTCATTCCGTACGTCGTAGGACGCGCGTTCCGCAATCTCGACGATCGCGATCCGACCAACCCTTATTTCGGAGGCAAGCATCTGGAACTCCGGCCGGGAGTGGATTCCAAGATTGTGCTGAAGAACTCGTTCGTGCTGGACTCGACCATCAACCCAGACTTCTCGCAGGTAGAATCCGACGACCCTCAGGTCACTGTGAACCAGCGCTTCGAAGTCTACTTTCCGGAGAAGAGGCCGTTCTTCCTCGAGAATTCCAGTTACTTCAGCACGCCGATCAATCTGGTCTTCACGCGGCGCATCGGCGATCCCGAGTTCGGCACGCGGCTGACGGGAAAGAGCGGGCCCTGGTCCGTGGGCATGCTTTTCGCGGATGACCGGTCGCCCGGACTGAGCGTGACGCCCTATGACCACTTGGCCGGACACCGGGCCTACTTTGGCGTACTGCGCGTCAGTCACGATATAGGGAAACAATCGAGCATTGGTCTGATCTATACCGACCGCGAATTGCAAACGGTTCCGGGAGAAGCGCAATGCACCGCGAACCCATGCATCGTCGGTTCGAACCGCGTGGGCGGCTTCGACGCCCGGATCAAACCCGACGCGAAATGGGTGATCACGATCCAGGCTCTCGACAGCCACACCAAGTTCAACGACGGCACGCACAAGGGCGGGTCAACTTTTGACTGGTACGCCGAGCGGAGTTCGAACAAAGTCGAATACAACGTTTGGTATCAGGACACGGCAGCGAACTTCGAGACCGAAACAGGATTTTTCCGGCGTCCCGACATCCGCCGCCTGAGCCAGTTCGCCATGTACCGCTTCCGCCGCGAAGGCAAGACCCTGCAGTGGCACGGTCCGTCCATCTTCACCATCAACAACTGGGACCACAGCGGCACGCGTCTGGAGTGGTACACGAACGTGAACTGGCGCTTCGTCTTGAGCGGGTCGAGCAACTTCGGCCTCTACACCAACCTAGGACACGAGCGTCTGCGTCCCTTCGACTACAGCACTCTGACCACGGACCGGGACTACACTCACTACCAGCGCGGGTTCTGGTTCAACTACGGGTTCTTCAAGCCGGTTGTGCTCTCGACCGAGATCAACTGGGGCCAGGCGACCAATTACGACACCTCCGTGGGATCGCCGGTCCTGGCCAAAGCCAACAACATTCAGTTTGCTGCCACCGTGAGGCCGTTTAAGGGACTGACCATCGACAATACGTATCTGTTGACGCGCCTGCGTGATGTGAACACCAACGCCAACATGTTCAACAACCACATCCTGCGCTCGAAGTGGAACTACCAGTTCACGCGAGCGCTGTCCCTGCGGTTTATCGGCCAGTACAACTCGGTGCTGTCCAACTACAGCGCCACGTTCCCGCAGTACGCCCTGAGTTCTCTTCCTCCCGCCAAGCAATTCAATGCCGACCTGCTCCTGACCTACTTTGTGCATCCGGGAACCGCGGTCTACGTGGGCTATAACAGTGATTTGCAGAACCTTCCCGGATCCCCGACCGTCGATGCTCTGGGGAACCTGACTCGCACGCCAGAGCATTTCATCAACGACGGGCGGCAGATCTTCGTCAAGATTTCTTACCTGTTTCAACGCTGAGTTCCCGGCCAAACCCCGCGCCGATCGTACGATCTAGTAGTTAGTTCATAAACCAACGACCGTTGTTTTAGTGTTTTGTTAAGTCAGCCTCGTAGTGTATCTTGCTGAGTTCCTCTTCTGCTTTGAGTTGAGGGACGACGAGGGTGTGGTGCAGTCGGTCGACGGCCTAAGGGTTCCACGAACATTACAGTTGAAGGTTCTGACGGTGTTCCTGCTGGCTGCCGCGGCGCCATTAGCATGGGGCGCTCCCGCGGTCCCGGCGCACGGCGCGCAGGCCCAGGAAGCGGCGCCGGCCGCTCAGGTCGGCCCTCCGGCGCTCCCGATTCCACGCCTGCAAAGGGCCCCGACGCTCGAAGATTTCCTCAGCATGCAACCGCAGGGGGAAGTCGCCCTGCAAATGGCGAAGGTCAGCGGATTCACGCAGCGCAATCCGCACGACGGCGAAAGCGTTTCCGAGCCCACCGAAGCCTACCTGGGCTACGACCAGAAGAACCTCTACGTAGTCTTCGTCTGTTTTGACGATCCGCGGGAAGTGCGCGCCCGCATGTCGCGACGGGAAGACATTTACGACGACGACCAGGTTGAGATCATGCTCGACACCTATCACGACCGGCGCCGCGCGTACGCCTTTCAGACCACTCCCCTAGGGGTGCAGTGGGATGCAATCTGGACCGAGGCCTCGCGTGAGGAGCAGACCAGCGGCCATTTCGATACCTCGTTCGACACCGTCTGGGACTCGCGGGGCAAAGTGACGGACCGCGGCTTCGTCGTATGGATGGAGATTCCCTTCAAGAGCCTGCGCTTTCCAGCGACCAAGCAGCAGGTGTGGGGCGTCATCCTGTATCGGGGCATCACGCGCAAGACCGAAGACTCATTCTGGCCCCGCGTTTCCTACAAAGTGGAGGGCCGCATGGGCCAGGCCGCGACGCTGTACGGGTTGGAAGGAATTTCTCCGGGGCGTGACATCGAACTGCTGCCCTACGGTCTTATGCGCGGATTCCGGGCACTGGATACGCGCGATCCCAACAATCCTTTTTTTCAAAAAGCCACGGCGCAAGGCCAGCCCGGCATGGACGCGAAATTCGTCTTCCGCGACCACTTCACCTTCGACCTGACCGCAAATCCCGACTTCAGCCAGGTGGAATCGGAAGATCCGCAGATTACAGTGAACCAGCGTTACGCCGTATACTTCCCGGAAAAGCGCCCGTTTTTTCTCGAGAACGAAGACTTCTTCCGCACTCCGCTGGACTTGCTGTTCACGCGCAGCATCGGCGATCCTTCGGCAGGGATCCGCCTGACAGGAAAGGACGGACCGTATTCGGTCGGCCTGCTGGCGACCGACGATCGCAGTCCCGGCCTGGCTGTGCCCGATTTTACCCAGTTCTCAGGCATTCGCTCCTACTTCACGGTCGCACGCGCGAGCCGCGACATCTTCGGGCAGTCGAGCGTGGGGGTGCTCTATACCAACTGGGAGTGCCCGACGACCGGCGAATTCAACCGAATCGGCGGCGTCGATACGCACTTGAAATTCAATCCCAACTGGACGCTCGACGGGCAGGCGGTAACGAGCTCAACCAAGCTGAACCTTACTTGCGAGGCGAATCTTTATCCCTTCAGTTCGGGGAATCGTGGGAACGGCAACTACTACTCGGGCCCGGCGGAAAAGCTCGAACTGCGCCGCGATGGCCTGCACTTTACCTACGACGGCGTCTACAACGACATCAGTCCGGGCTTCGTCACTGTTCCCGGATTCATCAACCGGGTCGACATCCGCGAGACGACGCAGGCCGCGGACTACCGGTTTCGTCCAAAGAAAGGCTGGATCGTGGACTGGGGCCCGTCGGTCCTTGCGCGTTTCGACTTCGACCACGCGGGCCTGCGCCTTGACACCGATTACTCTCCTTACTTTGCCATTCAGGGGCGAGGACAGACGATTATCTATCTCAGGCCGTACGAAGAAACGAGAGAGCGCCTGCGTCCGCAGGATTTTTGTTTCTTCGGCTTCTCTACGTACTGCCCGACTCCGAACCCAGGGAATCTCGACTATCACGAGCACACCAGCGGCGCCTCGTTCCAGACCAGCTATTTCAAAAAAGCCACGATCGCTGCTGCCTACTCCTGGGGAGACGGAGTGAATTTCGTTGCTCTGCCCCCTGCGGTCGGGGCCGGGTCGACCCCCGACAATCAGCCCTACGTGGCACGCCAGGACACCGCTTCGGCTTCGCTGATCCTGCGCCCGATCAAGCCGCTCAAGATCGAGAACACCTACCTGTTCGACCGTCTGCGAGCAACCAACAGCACGTATCTGCTAGTGCAGTCGCAAACTCCCGGCGCCGGCCGCGGCATCTTCAACGACCACATTCTGCGCAGCAAGTGGAACTGGCAGTTCACGCCGCAACTCTCGATGCGCGTCATTCTGCAATACAACGCCCTGCTAGCGGGGACGCCAGGCATCGGTTCTCCCTATACCTACCTGCCGACCTCCCGTCAATTCAACGCCGACTTCCTGGTCACCTACCTCGTGCATCCCGGGACGGCAATCTACGTGGGCTATAACAGCGATCTGCAGAATTTGGCCGTCGTCCCCGAGATGCCACATGTGCCCGGCTATGTCACGAACACAGCGAAGGGATACCTGAACGACAGCCGCCAGTTCTTCGTGAAGGTCAGCTATTTGTTCAGGTTCTGAAAGAAGCTGTCAGCTTTCAGCTTGGAAATATCCGATCCCCTGCGTTTTGCTGATAGCTGACAGCTGATGGCTGACAGCTGTTAGGGATTGCTGAATCCCGCGTGAATCCGGTAGAATCTAATGATCTGAATCGAGGTTGGGACCCTTATGAAAGCATCTATTCATCCGGCGTACAACGAAGTACGCGTGCATTGCGCATGCGGCAACGCATTTATGACGCGGTCGACCCACCGGGGCGACATCGCGGTCGAAATTTGCTCGGCGTGTCATCCGTTCTTCACCGGCAAGCAGAAGCTGATGGACACCGCCGGTCGCGTGGAGCGGTTCCGCCGCAAGTACGCCAAGAAGGACGCGGCAGCGACCCCGGCGAAGAGCTAAGAGCTTTCGCCACGAATTCGCTCGCACGGATAAATCCAGAAATTCAGCCCTCGCTTTGGCGGGGGCTTCGTTTTGCGCTGGCCGGTAGAATGAAACCGTGAAGAAGTTCTGGGACAACTCGTGTGGGGCGGACACTCCCTTCGACAAGCTCAGGGCAGGCTCTGTCCGCCGGCCAGCGCTACTGCAGGTGGTGCCCACGAGCCTTTCGATTGGCAATGTCACCATCGCGCCCGCCACGGTGCTCGCGCCCATGGCCGGCGTTACCGACACCGTCTTCCGCCGCTTCATCCGCAATCTCGGGGGATGCGGCCTGATCATGACCGAATTCACCTCGGCCGACGGCGTACTCCGCAAGAAGGACCAGAAAGCGAGGCGTTATCTCCATTTCTACCAAGACGAGCACCCAATTTCCGCGCAACTCTTCGGCAGCGATCCGCTGGTAATGGCCGAGGCCGCCCACATGGTCGAAGGCCTGGGCTTTGACCTGGTCGATCTCAATTTAGGATGTCCCGCCAAGAAGGTTGTCAAGTGCAACGGAGGCTCGGGCCTGCTGCGTGATCTTCCAGCCATCGGCAAGATATTCGAAGCGGTACGGGCCGCGGTGAAGATTCCCTTCACCGTGAAATTCCGCGCCGGATGGAACGACGAAGAAATCGTCTGCGTCGAGTTGGCTCGCATGGCGGAGTCCTGCGGCCTGGCGGCCGTCGCCCTGCACGCGCGCACGCGCGAGATGGGCTACAGCGGAAACGCCCGCTGGGAATGGATCGCCGCCGTGAAGGATGCGGTGAAGATCCCGGTCATTGGCAACGGCGACATCCGCACCCCCGAGGATGCCTGCGCCATGGTCACGCAAACCGGCTGCGATGCCGTCATGATCGGCCGCACCGCCCCGTCGAACCCGTGGATCTTCCGCCAGATCGAGCAGTATTGCGGTGCGGTGCGGGAAGCCGAAAGCAGCAGTGATCATGTGGGGACAGCCGCCCCCGGCTGTCCGATCGAGCAAAGCTCGACTGGTTTTGGTGTCGGCCGTAAATCAGATGAAAAGGAATTGGCCCTTGGGCCCGACAGACAGCCGAGGGCGGCTGTCTCCACATGGCCATTGCTGGAAGCCAGGCCATCGTCCAGGCTTTACACCCAGCCCTCGGAGGCCGATCGCTACCAGATGATCCGCACCTACTTCCAGATGCTGATCGAAGAAGAACTTCCCGACGCCGTCGGCAAAATGAAGCAGTTCGCGTCGTGGTTCACCCACGGCGTCCCCGGCGGTGCCGGCCTGCGCAAGGCGATCTACGAGTCGAAGAGCGCGCGAGAGATTCTGGCGCGGGTCGAAGATTTCTTCGAAGCAAGGCTCTGTGGCGCGGGCGCCCTCGCCCGCGAAAGCTGATTGAGCACGCCGCCGTGTTAAGACTTGCCTTTGTTGCCGCCCTCTTGCGGAGCCACTTTCTTCACGTCGATCGGGCCCCCGTCTTCTCCCGCGCTCCAGGTTCCAGATAACCTCTCGTCGCTCAATTTGAAGGAAATGGTGCCGGTTGGTCCGCCGGTATCAAACTCGAGATGGACCGCTTCACCCTGGTGGGAACCTGCGGTGATGGTGAAATCACCGTGTGACGAACGGATTGTGCCGGAGAGAACGCCTTCCTTCTCGGTCAGATCAATCGTTACTGGGATGACCTCCTCCGCTTTGTTCTTCGCTGTGCCTTCGTAGCTGCCCGTCAAACCTGCTGTGGCGGATGCGTGTTTGCCCTGCTGAGCCTGCGCTGCGCAACATAGTGCGAGCGTAAAGCAGAGAATGAGCGCCTGTCCGCCCATGATCATTCGAAGACGAACAGCCAGGTTCTTCTGCGACGTTCTCATTCAAACCTCCTTCGCTACCATCTTCCCTATCTCATCCCTGTCCACATACGCCCACGGCCTCTTCGCATCGTGGGTGAACACGGTAAGCCACTTCTCTGGGATTGCCTGAGCATAATACCGCTTCCTGCTCTCGATGGTATCGAGCGGATAGAGGTCGAATCCCATCCCCCAGGTGATATCGATGTGCGCCGTCGTGGGGATCAGGTCGGAGATGTAGCAAGCCGTCAGTCCCTGACTTTGCACCAGCACCGCCTGCATGTGCGCCGTGTGCCCGGGGAAGGTCTTCACCGAAATGCCGGAGACAATTTCTTCGCCGCCTTTGAGCAGTGTCATCTGGCCGCTCTCGACCAACGGGTCATAGTTTTCCGGGAGGTAGCTGATGGCGTCGCGTTCGCTGGGACGGCGGGCGTACTGCCACTCTCCCTCAGGCACGTAGTACTTGGCGCGCGGAAAAGTCGGCACGATCTTGCCGCTGCGGTCGCGCACTGTGTTCCATCCGCAATGATCGAAGTGAAGATGGGAGTTGATGACAATGTCGATATCTTCGGGTGCGATACCGACCGCCGCGAGATTGTCGAGCAACTTGGCAGGCTGGCCGTAGAACTTGATCATGCGCTCGGAAATTTTATTCCCCATGCCGGTTTCGACCAGCACGTTGTGACTGCCGGTGCGGATGAACAACGAATTAAGCCCAGCCGCGACGTAGTTCCGCTCGTCGGCAGCGACCCTGCGCGACCACATGACCTTGGGAATCACTCCGAAGAATGCCCCACCGTCGAGGGGATAGGTGCCATCCGAAAAGACGCTGAGTTCGAAATCGCCAAGCGTGAGCCGATGCATGAAGCTAGTGTGCCACAAAGAGCTTTTGCCACGGATTCTCGCGGATGATTCTTGAAAGAGTTATCCGTGGAAATCCGCGAGATCCGTGGCTGCTTTTGCTAGTCTCTTCTTTATGCTCATGCAGCGTCCAGCGGGCGTTACGGCCATTTCATTCCTCTTCTTCGCGGCCACGTTCTATCTCTGGACCATCGGCGCGGTGCTACTGCTCGCGCCGGGCGCGATCTCGCTGATGAGCGGAGCGCCGCTCATGTATGGACTGGAACTCGCCGGACCGTACATGACCCTGCTGGTCGGTTGTGGTTGGGCGCTGGTCGCCTGGGGACTATTTCGTGTGCACAATTGGGCGCGCTGGGCGGCGATGCTGCTGATGACCCTCGGAATCGCGTGGCTGGTGCCCAAGATTTCGGCGGCCGAAATTGGCTGGCCGCTGCTTTGGTGCGGACTGCAGATTGCGGTCCGCGCCGCGGCGGCGTGGTATCTGGCTCAGGCTCCAGCCGTCGCCGACGCGTTCGCCGCTAAACGGCAACAAACTTAGCCACGGATTTGCGCCGATTCACACGGATCGAATTCTATTGCTTGGTTTATCCGTAGAAATCCGTGCGATCCGTGGCTCTTTTTTATTCTTCGTGGAGTTCCCGAATCCAGATGTTGCGATAGCGCACCGGATTGCCATGATCCTGCAGTTGCAGGGGAAGCTTGTCCGGTCCCGGCTTATAAGGTGGACGCTCGCCATGTGCGGTCGGCCCCGTGGGCTCGACGTTGTCTTGCACGAGCACGCCATTGTGCAGAACAGTCACGCGAGCGGGACGGCTCAACTTGCCGTCTTTGAATCGCGGGCCGTGAAAGATGATGTCGTAGGTCTGCCACTGTGCCGGCGGGCGCGAGGCATTCACCAGCGGCGGGTACTGTCCGTAAACCGCCGATGCCTGGCCGTCGGCGTAGGTTTTGTTCTCGTAGGAATCGAGCACCTGAATTTCGTACAGGCCCATCAGAAAGACGCCGCTGTTGCCGCGCTCCTGGCTTTCCCCCACGCCCGGTGAAGGCTCGGCGAACTCCACGTGCAGCTGGCAATCTCCGAAAGAGTCGCGCGTGGCAATGTAGCCAGTCTTCGCTACGACCTCCATGTAGCCGTTCTCGACTTTCCACTTCGCTGGCCCGCGGTCTGCAGCGGAAACCCAGTGGGAGAGATCCTTGCCGTCAAACAGGGCGACGGCATCGGAAGGAGGGCGGCCGGGAGTGTCTTGCGTGCTGGCTGTTCCCGGATCGATGACCGGAGGGAGTGGGCGGTTGAGGTCGTGGATCTTCCATTTCATGGGCGCTTGTGAGAACGAGAGTTGAGTGAGCGAAATCAGAATGAGGGTGGCCAGAGCAGAGAGGGATTGTTTTTTCATGAGCGGCCTCGCGCCGGAGAACATGATACTCGAATGCCCTCAGAGTGCAAGGCCGGCAGACCGTTACCAGAAGTAATTGACATCTTCGTTGCGCGATAGTGACAACGCTGAGCTTCCCGGGGCGGGACAGCCTAGGGCAGCTGCTATCCCGACGAGGTTCCATCGCAGGCTGCCGCGGCTTCGCCACGGCCCGTCCGGGTCCAAAGACCCGGACCCACACAACCCAACGTCACCGCTTCGCTTTGGCGGGTTTCTCCTCACCTACGCGCTGGCTCACATTGAACTTCATTTTGCCTGCTAGCTTGTCGGCGTCGACGATTACGTGATCGCCGTGGAGGACTTCGCCGTCGAGGATTTTCAGTGCCAGTGGGTCCTGCACCAGCTTTTGGATGGCGCGCTTTAGCGGGCGCGCGCCGAAGTTCGGGTCGTAGCCTTGCGTGAAGAGCAATTCTTTCGCGGCGTCGGTGAGTTCGAGCGAAATCTTACGGTCGGCCAGCAGGCGGCGAACGTCTTCGAGGCGCAGCTCGATGATCTTGACCAGCTGTTCTTTGCCGAGCGGGCCGAAGACGATGATGTCGTCGACGCGGTTCAGGAACTCGGGCTTGAAGTGCGTGTGCAGCAGGCTCAGGACCTGCTCGCTGGCTTTCTCGAATTCCTCGGGCGTGCGGACGTGGTCCGACTGCAAGTAGCTCGAGCCGATGTTCGACGTCATGATGATGATCGTGTTCTTGAAATCGACGACGCGGCCCTTGCCGTCGGTGAGGCGGCCATCGTCCATCATCTGCAGCAGGACGTTGAAGACGTCGGGATGCGCTTTTTCGATTTCGTCGAACAGCACCACGGCATAGGGACGCCGGCGGACCTGCTCGGTGAGCTGACCTCCTTCTTCATAGCCCACGTAGCCCGGAGGCGCGCCGATCATGCGGGCGACCGAGTGCTTTTCCATGTACTCGGACATGTCGATGCGGAGCATGGCATGCTCGTCGTCGAAAAGAAATTCGGCGAGGGCGCGGGCCAACTCAGTTTTACCGACTCCCGTGGGTCCGAGGAAGATGAAAGAGCCGATGGGGCGCTTGGGATCGCTCAGTCCTGCGCGGGAGCGGCGAATAGCGTTGGCCACGCGCTCCAGAGCCGGGTCCTGGCCGACGACGCGCTGGCGCAGTCGCTCTTCCATGTTGACCAGCTTCTTCACTTCACCTTCGAGCATCTTCGAGACCGGGATGCCGGTCCATTTGGAGACGATGCTGGCGACGTCTTCTTCGTCGACTTCTTCCTTGAGCATGCGCCGGCCGCCTTGGTTCTCCATCTGCTTGCTCAGCTTGGAGAGTTCCTGCTCCGCTTGCGGAATGAGTCCGTAGCGAAGCTCCGCCACGCGCTCGTTATTACCCTTGCGGAGCTCGGCCTGCTCTTCGGTCCTCAGCTTTTCGATCTGCTCTTTCAGCGCGCGGATGCGGGCGATGAGGTCTTTCTCTTTTTTCCAGTTGGCTTTGAGCGTGTTGGATCGCTCGCGAATCTCCGCCAGTTCTTTTTCAATCACCGCAAGGCGCTCGCGCGAGTTCGCGTCGTCTTCCTTCTTCAGCGCCTGCTTTTCGATTTCGAGCTGTGTGCCTTTGCGGTCGAGCTGATCGATATCCGTCGGCAGCGAGTCGATCTGGATCCGCAACGAGGCGGCCGCTTCGTCGATCAAATCGATGGCTTTGTCGGGCAGGAAGCGGTCGGAGATATAGCGGTGGGAGAGTGTGGCTGCGGCAACGATCGCCGAGTCCTTGATGCGCACGCCGTGGTGCACTTCGTATTTTTCTTTCAAGCCGCGCAGGATGGCGATGGTGTCTTCGACGTTGGGCTCGCCGACGAAAACGATCTGGAAGCGGCGTTCGAGGGCGGCGTCTTTTTCGATGTGCTTGCGGTATTCGTTCAGCGTAGTGGCGCCGATGGCGCGCAGTTCGCCGCGGGCCAGCGCGGGCTTGAGCATGTTGGAGGCGTCGATGGCGCCTTCGGCGGCTCCAGCGCCGACCAGGGTGTGCAACTCGTCGATGAAGAGAATGATCTGGCCCTGAGAGTCTTCAATTTCTTTGAGCACGGCTTTGAGGCGGTCCTCGAATTCGCCACGATATTTGGCGCCGGCCAGCATCGCGCCGAGGTCGAGCGAGACTACGCGCTTGTTCTTCAGAGCTTCGGGCACGTCGCCGGAGATGATGCGCTGGGCAAGGCCTTCGACGATGGCGGTCTTACCGACTCCGGGTTCCCCGATGAGCACCGGATTATTTTTCGTGCGGCGGGAGAGCACCTGAACGACACGTCGGACT
>Ga0209698_10005039_pt1 | contig 14369 bp, 13 predicted proteins | sample LitLauG_LLR_2012_FD_187203 | JGI IMG/M metagenome (GOLD analysis project Ga0209698, IMG submission 187203) | Freshwater sediment microbial communities from Pennsylvania, USA - Little Laurel Run_MetaG_LLR_2012 (SPAdes) (version 2) | ecosystem: Environmental > Aquatic > Freshwater > Creek >... | reverse complement strand
AGGCCGCAGAACATGCAGCGGCTCAGATCGTAGGTGAAGTTGGTGAGTTCCTTGCGGCGGGTTTTTTCGTTGCGCTCGCTCGTCACCACGATCAGGTGCTCGGGGCAAGCCAGCGCGCACAGGTCACACGAAATACAGAGGGTCTCGTCGGTGTCGGGGTTGACGTTGAGCCGCGGTGCACCGCGGTAGCGCTCGGCCACCTGCGGCCGCTCCAGGGGATACTGCTCGGTGTAAATCTCTTTGGGATGCTGATACCGGAAGGTCACACCGAGTCCCTGCATCAGGTCGACCAGAAAGACTTTTCGCAACAGCGCCGTCATTCCCATAACCCGCCTAGGATACCATGGCCGTGCTACGGTTGAAGGCGATACCCGTCACACTCGCGGCGGGCGACGAACACCCATCTCGCTGTCTCCCGCAACGACCTAGGGATTGACGACCTGCGTAATTGAAGAGTAGCTGTTGGAAAGATAGTTCGCGTCCCCCACGTAGAGAATGGTGACGATATGCGAACCGACCGGGATCGTAGAGGTCGTGAATTGCGCCACCCCGTTGCGCAGAGTGCCCGAACCGATCACGTTTCCGCCCATTTTGAACTGCACCGTCTCGCCGTCAGGAGGCGGTCCGATGATCGACTTTACGGTCGCCGTGAACGTCACCGCCTGTCCCAATTTCGAGGGGTTCACCGAAGATGTCGCCGACGTCCTCATAATTGGGGTGAACTCCTCCAATCCCTTGTTCGTCGAGATGGCGATCACACCGAAATCATTCACTTGTATCCAATACGGTTGGATAGATTTGTTAAGACCAGCGAGCACACTGAGGTCCTTCATGCCTGCGGAAGGCGTCCACAGGAACGCATGGAGCATGCCGTTCCCAGAGCTCGTCAGCGAGGTTCCCACGATCCAGCCTTTGTTGTTGATACCGAGCGCCTTGCTCTCCGGTCCGCCCAGGGTGCCCAGGTCTTTCACGCCGCCCGATGGCGTCCATGACATGGCGTGCATATAGCCCTTGGCATTCGGCGCTTGCCCGACCACGGTCCCCGAATCATTGACCGCGAGCGCAAGCGTGCCAGCCGGACCCAGATCCTGCAATCCTGCCTGCTCCGTCCAGGTAAACCCAACCGGGTTTCCGCTTCCATTCGGAAAGTAATAACCCACAATCTGGTTTGACGAATTGATTCCCACCGCCGCTGCGCCGCCGATACTGGTGAGACCGGGTGTCAGGTCCTGCATTCCGCCCGTCTGCGTCCAGAGAAACGCGTGCAGCGCATAGGCCGCGGTGTAAGAAAGCCCGACGACGGCACCGTTATCATTGATTCCGTTGGCCGCACTATAGCGACCTCCCAGCGAACCCAACCACTGCGTCCCTGCGCCCGGGCTCCACAGGAAAGCTTGCGAGACGCCGGACTGGTTTGGATCGCCCGCGCCCACGATTTCGCTGGAATTGTTAATCGCGGTCCCACCCTTCGTGACACCATTGAGCCCAAGCTTTTCGAGGCCGGTGAACCGGCTCCAGAGCGAAACATCGTAGCCAGTCTGGGTTGCGACGTTTGTTACTAGCTGGCCAGAGTTGTTGATAGCCGTCATAGAATTGGGGCTGGATCCCGACACCTTGATCTTGTAAAAGGCCACCTGCCCGGATGCGACCATCGAAAGCGAAAAAGCCAAAGCCGCGCTGATCCCTACTTTCTGAATGTTTTTCACAGAGATGAAATCCCCCGGAGCGGAAGTGGACACGCTGCCGCACTGGGAAATGCATGTCACGTGCCGTTTTGGACTTGCGGTTCCAATTGAAGAATGACTCCCAAACAATTGATACAGAGTGGCTTACCGTCATAGCCAAAAGGTAACCGGAGGCCCCACGTTACCGCCACGCTTTTCACAGAACCATCGCGAATGAGAACGAAACTTCCCATGGCAACGCTGTTGGTCCGACCTGGCTGTTTTGGCTTGCGGCTCCTAAATTCGGCGTCTCCCGGCTCCAGATTCGCGTAAACTCGCCTCAGCAATTCACAATATCTGGCGACCGGCCACTGGTGACCCTCGACTGTCTTCTCGCGACCCATCTTCCGCGGATCCGTTCCAACTCGGGTCGGACCTACCTCGGTCGGATGAACTCTGGATGGAGGAAGCCTTGCGCTCGGCGCAGCGCGCTCTGGAAGCTGGCGAAGTTCCGGTGGGAGCCGTCGTCGTGTGCGATGGCCGCATCATCGGACGAGGCTGGAACCGCAACATAACCGACCACGATCCAACCGCCCACGCCGAGATCATCGCGCTGCGTGAGGCGGGAAAGAATCTCGCGAACCACCGCCTGGCCGACTGCGAGCTGTTTGCTACAATTGAACCTTGCGCCATGTGTGCGGGAGCCCTGATTCATGCCCGTATCCGCCGCCTGGTGTATGGTGCGGACGATCCCAAGGCGGGAGCGGTCCATTCAGTCCTGAAGGTGATCAATCACCCCGGTCTGAACCACCAGATGGACATTCGCGGCGGCGTACTGGCAGGAAAGTCAGCGGAAATACTGCAGGAGTTTTTTAGGAAGCGGCGGTAGGTCGGCGGTCGTTCGTCGCTGGTCGTTAGGAAGACCGGGACAATACCCCTTTGGAGGCCTTCAAGGTTTTACTGGCAACTGGGTACTGGCAACTGACAACTGTTTCTCCGGAGAGGTGCGTGAGCGGTTGAAACGATCCGCCTCGAAAGCGGACATACCTTAACGGGTATCGTGGGTTCAAATCCCACCCTCTCCGCCATATCTTTTTGTACAGCAAATATGCATGTAACACCGAAGTACCATTTCTTGGGTGTGGTGTCGAGATGGAACAGATGCGCACGCTTGAACAGCTTCGGAACATGTGTGGGTGGCATGAAGGCGTCTTGGGGCGCATACAGCCCGAGCAACTGATCAACGCTACTTTGCAGGGCGCCGCGGAATTTTGTCGGAACAAATCCGAGGCTGCCCTCAGGTAAACGATGCGTGCCCCGGTTTGCTCAGAAGTGCTGGGCTTCGGATAGGGAAATCTCAGTTAGTCAAATCGACAACTATCGGTAAACAGCAAGCGACGAAGAACGGCTTTTGCAGCATATTGCGGCTTCGCGCACTCCGCCTTGGCTTCCTTCAGGACAGGGATGTCGGGGTCGGCGTCTTTCAATGTGGACTCTGGTCTCGCTCTGCCAAAAACCTGTTCTGGCACTGTTTCGCTGTCGATAGCAATTCGCTGAACTCGGACGTACCCCGGAGCTTCACCAGCAATGGATCGGATTGCAAGGCGGCATAGGCACAATAGTTGTGTTCAATGGCACTTCTCAGCAAGCGTAGAGCGGCATCCCTCTGCCCACAGAAGGCCAGCATGGTGCCGACCCAATACCGAGGCTCTGGGTCAGTTCCCGCAAGGGCCGCCGTTTCGATCCTCTGAGCGGCTCTGTCCAATTGTGATGTCTGCTTGGGGTCAAGACAGGCTTGAATCAGATCACGACCCATTAAAGGCACGTCGGAGGTTCTTCGAATGGTCTGTCGGGCCTCGGCCAGTTTGGCCTGGCCCAAAAGAATATACGCTTCTTGCCTTGCTGCCCATTCCGTACCTGCATCGAGGCGAACGAACTCCAAGGCCCTCTGTGACGCACCTCGTTGCATGAAGACCCAAGAGCACGACCTGAATTGATAATTTCCCGGATCCATCTTCAGGGCAGTGTCACACTCTCCGGCAGCTTCGTCCAATAACCCGGCATAGCGCAGCACATAGCTCAGAGCGAAGTGGGCAGAGGCGCTGTCGGCTCGTCGGTTAACCAATGCGGTTGCTTTCCTATAAGCACTTCCAATCTCCCCTCGATCTGCCCGGTTAGTAATCAATTGACTAGCCGCAAGGATCAGATTTGGATCAAGAGTAAGAGCGCGTTCAAAGGCCGAGTCCGAACGCTTTAACATCTCTTCTCCGCCCTCTGCATAGGAAGCCTCGTAGTAATAGCGCAGTCCAAGAGCATCCCAAGCGGGCGCGTAGCTCGGGTCGATGCCCACCGCACGTTCCAGCATCTCGATAGCAACTTTGTTGGGAGCAACGTCGTGTGGCACCGAGATGCTGTGCAAATATAGGTCGTAAGCCTCCTCGCTCTTGGGTCGAGTCCTCGCTTCCCCAGAGGCCGATGATCCACCAAGCATGGGGACAAGTCCTTGCCGAACTCTCGACGTGACTTGTTCCCGCATTGCGATCCTGTCTGACTCCGCAACACTGACGGTGTCCCGCCATACACTGCGGTTATTCGCAACGTCCACAGCTTCGAGTGTGACCTCCAATTGGCTACCTTCCGTGAGATAGTGCCCCGTGACAATGGCGGTCACGCCCATCTCCCGTCCAGCCTGTTGCAGGTCCAAGTTCGATCCGCTGTACTTGCTCGTTGTGGCAAAAGGACGAATGGAGAGCGACGGCACATAGCTCAGCGTGTTCGCAATTTCATCTGGCAATGCAAGTCGTAGAAAATCAGTGGACTTGTCTGAGCCTACATTCTGGAACGGTAGCACCGCGATAGCCCGCGGCTTCACCGACTCAACTGGAGAGGGGACGGAATGCCCATTCCATAGAAAGAGAGCAGTCACAACTGCGGCGACGACGCCAGCCCCGGCAACGACCCATTGGAGTCGTGTTTTTCTGGAAGCGTGTGCCGACGCAGTCACGGCTCCTGACTTGCCGGAGTCTGTATCCCGCTTCAGCCGTTGCAGGTCGGCTCGCATCTCAGCCGCGCTCTGGTACCGCAGGTTGCGGTCTTTCTCCAGACTCTTGCTAATGATTCGTTCCAGTTCGACTGGTACATCGGGATTAAGGCGCACCGCCGACGTTGGCGTTCCATCCAAAATGGCTTTGAAAATGACCCCTGAGCTTTCACCACGAAAAGGCAGCGCACCCGTCGTCATTTCATACAAGACAACCCCGAACGAGAACAAATCTGTCCGGGCATCAAGTTCCTTGGCACGCACCTGCTCTGGCGACATATATGCGACGGTACCAAGTGCGGAACCGGGGCTTGTTAGGTGCTGTTCGTCCATCGTCTCTGTCGCGATGTTCGCCTGAGAAATCTGGCCCGAAGAAGTAGCTACAGGAGCGGCCTTCGCCAGCCCGAAATCGAGGACCTTTGCGTGTACGCGCTTGGTAACGAAAATGTTGGCGGGCTTGATGTCACGGTGGACTATGCCAGCGGAGTGAGCAGCGTCGAGCGCGTCAGCGATCTCGATAGCGAGAGATAGAATTAGGTCGGTGTCCATTGGACGAGCACCAATGCGGTGCTTCAGCGTCAAGCCGTCCAGAAACTCCATGGCGATGAACGCTTGGCCGGAGTGGTCGTCAATTTCGTAGATCGTGCAGATGTTGGGATGGTTCAGCGAGGATGCGGCCTTGGCCTCGCGCTGGAACCGATTAAGAACTTGCGCATCTTTGGCCACGTCGTCGGGCAGGAACTTGAGAGCCACAAAGCGGCCAAGTTTTAAATCCTCGGCCTTGTAGACCACTCCCATGCCGCCACCACCGAGTTTTTCGAGGATGCGGTAGTGCGAGATGGTCTGTCCGATCATGGAATCGCGCAATGGTAGGCGTGATGCGAGGACAAGTCAATGAAAGCCGTAGAGTGGTAGCGGTACGTGCGATATGAAACGGACAAATTTTGGGTCATCAAGAAATGTAAGACTTGCGGGAAACTGCATCGGGGCGGTCCGGTCAAAGTTGGTCCGAACGCCTTTCGGATTCCGATGCCCAGGGATGGAATTGAATGCCCGGACGCAAAGGGCAAAGCGGTGGACTCCGCTTCGGATTTGGTACCGATGACGCAAGCCGAAATAGATTCTGCGCTCTATCTGCGCTCTGTTTGATTGTCTAACCGTGCTTTAGGGGCTAAAAGGTGTCATCCAGGGCCCCGTAAGCTGTTAAAATCACGTTCGGGCAGGGGTTCAAATCCCACCCTCTCCGCCATATCTTCTTAAAGCAGGTTCTCTTTGAGCCATCAACCCGAAACCCCCTTCGATAACGTGGAGAGCGCGCACGAATACGTGCGGCTGCTTTTGGAAACGATCGCCGACGCGAAAGCCGAGCTGGCAGCCGACATCGCCGCGTCAACCGCCAAGCCCGATCGCCGGCTGGAGGCGCTGCGGGTGATTCATTACAAGCTGGAAAAGCTGGACGGTCATCTTCGATCGAGCAGCCGCCTCTTGAATGATCTAAGAAGTTTGCGACGCCTTTTGCTGGAAGAGAGGCTTGCCCACGCAATCAAGCGCACCGGAACCGAAGGTTGAAGGTAGCTGCGCCTCGCCGGCTGTCCTCGCCCGGCGTCCCCACCCGCAGCACCACAAATCTAACGGCTAACCGAACGCCAATCTCGGAGTTGGCTGCGGAAGAGTCCCTAAAGATTGTAGTAGCGTGGAAGAGCGGCCCCTTTAGGGCCGCGTAAGTCCCTCTAAATCCGCAGGGCTTTAGCCCCGGTGGTCGCTTTTTCGCAGCCTGGTGGTCACGCCCGCAGCTTCTCGGCAAACTTCTTCTCCAGCTTCGCCAGCTTGGGAGAAATCACAAACATGCAATAAGGCTGCCGCGAGTTTTCGTTGTAATAGTTCTGGTGATAACCTTCGGCAACGTAAAACTTCGACGCCGGTTCCACCGCGGTCACGATCGGCTCCGAGAACTCTTTGCCCGCCGTCATTTCCGCGATCACGTCCTCGGCAATCCGCTGTTGCTCTTCATCCGTATAGAAAATCACCGATCGATACTGCTCGCCCGTATCATTGCCCTGCCGGTTGATCGTCGTGGGATCGTGCACGGAAAAAAATACGTCCAGCAGTTCGCGATAGCTGATCTGGTCGGGGTCAAAGGTCAGTCGTATCACTTCCACATGTCCCGTATCGCCGCCGCAGACTTGCCGGTAGGTAGGATTGTCGACGTGTCCACCCATGTACCCGGACTCGACGTGGCTCACGCCCGTCAGCCGCTGAAACACGGCCTCAATGCACCAGAAACATCCCCCGCCGAAAATTGCTGTCTGCTCTTTGGCCATGGAAGTTAGATGCGTGTGCCTGCCGGAAGTTCCAGACGCCAAACCGTGGAGCAAAACCTACCACGGAGCCACCGAGTCACGGAGAAAAGCAATCCAATGATTCAGGTTTTCTCCGTGTCTCTGTGTCTCCGTGGTGGATTCTCGCTGGCAATTAAACAGATACTGTGAACGACGTTTCCGTCCGCGTTACCGGCCGGTACAGTGTGTCGCGCTCGATCGGTTCGCGCCCCGCTTCCGTGATCAGGCGGATTAGATCCTGCCGCCGCAAGCCTTGCGGAGTCGTGGCCCCCGCATCATGGTAGATCTTTTCTTCGACCACGGTCCCATCAATGTCATCCGCTCCAAACCGCAACGAGATCTGCGCGATCTTCGGCGTCATCATCTGCCAGTACGACTTGATGTGCGGGAAGTTGTCGAGCACCAGTCGGCTCACGGCAATCTGTTTGATATCCAGCATGCCGGTCGTCGTGGGCAGGTGTTCCAGCGGCGTGTTGGCGGGATGAAACGCGAGCGGAATAAAGGTCTGGAAGCCGTGCGTTTCATCTTGCAGCGTGCGCAGCTTCATCAGGTGATCGACGCGATCCTCATCGTTCTCGATATGCCCGTAGAGCATGGTCGCATTCGACTTCAGCCCGATCTGGTGCGCCATTCGGGCCGTGTCGAGCCATTGATCGCCGTCAATCTTGTGATCGCAGATGATGTGCCGCACGCGGTCGGCAAAAATCTCGGCCCCGCCGCCGGGCAGCGAATCCACGCCCGCTTCTTTCATCTTCTCGAGCGTCTCGCGGATTGTCAGCTTCGCCCGCTTCGCCAGGTACGCCACCTCGACCATGGTGAACGCCTTCATGTGCACTTGCGGAAAGCGCTCCTTCAATCCGGAAACCAGATCAAGAAAATACTCAAATGGGAGATCAGGATGCAGCCCGCCGACGATGTGAAACTCGGTGACTGCTTCGGTGTACCCGGAAGCAGCGGTCTGAAAGGCCTCTTCGAGCGCCATGGTGTACGCGCCCGGAGTATCTTTCTTGCGCCCGAACGCGCATAACCGGCAAGCCGCCACGCAAACGTTGGTGGGATTGATATGGCGATTGACGTTGAAGTACGCCTTGTCGCCGTGCATCCGCTCGCGCACCCAGTTCGCCAGCCACCCCACAGCCAGAATATCGCCGGTGCCGTAAAGCATCAGGGCGTCGGCATCATTCAGCCGTTCCCCGGCAAGGACCTTGTCTTTGATAGCGTGCAGGCGCGCGTCGTCAGTCTGGAACGGGTGGGTCGATGCCATCTCTTCGATGATATCGCAGGAGACTATCGCAGGAAAGTGTCGCAGCGCCAGTTCGTTAGGTTGCGCCGGCCGCAAAGCTGCTCAGCCCCTTTTTACGCTGCTCGGCCTCTTTGGGATAGTCGCCCAGCCAGATATACTCCGGTTTGGTTTTCAACAACGAGAGCTTGCGGACGTAAAATTCCGGCAGTCCGGTAGCAAAACTCTTCTGCTTAACCGCTTCGCGCACTTCGGTCGCGGTACGCTGAGTCTTGTCGATAAAGGCCTGCAGCGTGTCGTCGTTGACCGGCGAAATGCCGAGATCCAGGCACACTTGTTCGCGCATCTTCAAGAACGCCTGCAGCAATTCTGCGGTTGTCACCTCGGGCATGGAGACACCCAGCGCTTTCCGGCGGCGCACCAGCGAACTCGCCGCCTGTGGCTTCCGGTCCCCAAACGCCAATGACCATCCGTTCTGCAGGGAGCTCTCAAAGTTGCACTTGAGCGGAAGCGGACTCTTCCCCTTCGGGAAGAACTGGCTCGCGGTGCCAAAGCAATGATGCCGCGTGTGCACAAAAAGCCGGCAGAAGTTGGGCACATACGAAGACGAATCGGATACCAGCGAAAAATCCAGGAGCCGCGTGAACCCCATGCCTTCGAATTCGCGCGTGTACCGGTCGAGCGCCGCGATATCCAGCTGGGGGAATTGCGCCAGCGTGGCGGGAGGGAAAGAATACGACGTAGCCATGTTCTTCAACACCCGGCCCTTCACGGTGGCGAATGTGAAAAGCACGTGCAGCCAGCCGCCGAATCTCCAGAGACAAAGAAATGCCAGTACGACCAGCCAGACCCACTGTGTGGGAGATTGATAGAGATTTCTACGACGGCCGTACTGCTCCTTCAATCGTTGGTAGTCTTCCTTTGAAACCTCCTGCCAGCCTGTCCGATTCCATAAGACTTGCATCCCGGATCCAAGCGTGCCGCCCGAGAGCCGGATCTCCCTGGCCCCGAATGAAAGGAGATCGAATCTCCACGGACCGTTTTTCGGAAGAGAAGTACTCTCGGTTGTGAGGTTGTAAGTGTTCCCGGCGAGACTCAGAGGAAGGGTCGCTTCCGTGCCGTTGCCGCTGCCATACCCGCTGAGAAACTTGTAGTGCCACCCCGCGGCTTTGAACTCCTGACGGCTGGTCTTGTTCAACAAACCGCCGTAGCGATCCTCTTCGTCTTCATCATCCGCTTCGAGCTTGGAATTCGCCGCCGCCTGCGATGGCGTCTGCGATCGCGGGGCCGGAGGCGCGGGAACAAACTTGGAGCCATCCCAACGGAATCCCTGCGCAGGTTGAGTTGCAAAGGCTGGCGGCGTCAGTTGCAGGCGGCCATCGTCCAAACTCCAGTCGCCCGAGGTCGTCGTCCGTTCTGGCAGAGCGAAGCGGTCGAGTTCGCCGGTGGACTTAAGATGGAACGCAACCACGTCCTGCTTGACGAAGTCGATATAGCCACCCAGGAACATGGCCACATAACCGTATTTTGTCCCCGCCAATTTCTCCTGGAAGATGTTCTGCGCTCGGCCCGTGGTGCTCAGGTCCAGGAAAACAAACGCATCGCCATCGTTCCAGAAAACCAACGCTTGCGGCATGGTTTGGCCCAGCTCGTATCTCTTTGGCCAAAACTTGAAAGCCGCGACGGCCCCGGCCGCGAGCAGCAAGACAGCAATAATAAAGATCGCTTTTTTGCGTTCCACCTGATTTGCTCCCTGCCGGACATTAGCATCGAGAGCAGAGGAGCGGCAGAGTACTGGCGGGAGGGTACCTTGGTAAGCGAGAAGCTATCGGGGAACGCGGGTGGCCCTCCTCGAACCATGTTCGCCTGCGCCACCACCACGGAGGGTGCCCCATCCTTGCGTTCTTTGCAAAGGTGGGCGACCACGCCACCAATCCAGCTGGCGGTAAAAATCAGAAGATATCATTTTATGCTATTTCTTGATATGATTTGGCAAGACAAAGGCGTAGTGCCCGCGGGAGCATACGGTGAACATTTCTCTTACTCCGGAATTGGAACGACTGGTAGACGATAAGGTTAGAAGCGGACGCTATGCGTCGGCTTCCGAAGTGATACGAGAGGGTCTACGCCTCCTCGAAGAGCGAGAGGAACTTAAGCAGCAACGCCTGGCTGAAGTGCGGCGGAAGATCGACCGCGGGATTGAGCAATTGGATCGCGGTCTCGGTATTCCCGGGCCAGAAGCAAGGGCGCGATTGCGGCAACGCAAAAGCCTAAAGTAGTGTCAATGTCCGCGTATGTGCTCTCTCCCGAGGCGCTGCAGGATCTGCAGGACATTTGGGACTTCGTTGCCTTCAACAATGTGAATGCGGCCGACGGGTTGGAGGATGAGTTCTTCAATGCATTTGAGAAGCTCGCCCGCCAGCCGGGGATGGGTCACTATCGCCCCGATTTGCCTGAGCATGACGTTAGGGTCTGGCCCGTCGGCTCTTATCTGATTGTCTATCGTCAACTCCCACCAATGCTGCAAATCGTGGCCGTACTGCACGGGTCGCGGGATGTTCCAGAGATAATTCGCAAAAGGGGAGATCCCGGCTAACGGTGGAGCAGCAGATCTCCAGCCACAAATACAAAGAACACCACCGAGATCACCCCGTTCATCGTGAAAAATGCTGCGTTCAACTTGCTCAGGTCGTCGTGGCGGACGAGCGAGTGTTCATAAGCGAGCAATCCCGCAACCGCAATCACTCCGACAATGGCAAGTTTGCCGAGTCCGAACGCGAGCACGAGCGCAACCAGTAGCCCGAGCATCACGAGGTGAAACGCGCGCGCGATCCACAGCGCCGCATGAATCCCGAGATGCCGTGGCACCGAGTGCAAATCATGGCTGCGATCAAAGTCATGATCCTGGCAGGCATAGATCACGTCGAATCCGCCCACCCAGAATGTTACCGCCGCAGTCAACAACAGGATGCGCGGATCCAGCGATCCCCGAACCGCGATCCAGGCTGCCGCGGGCGCAATGCCCAGCGCAAATCCCAGAAACAGATGCGACCAGCGCGTGAATCGTTTGGTGTAGGAATAAAGGAGCACGACGGCCAGCGCCACCGGCGAAAGCAACAGCGTCAGCCGGTTCAGTTGCGAAGCCGCAAGCACAAAAATAGCGCAGGCAATCAGAACGAAACTCGTGACGAACCCTGGCGTCAGCAATCCGACCGGCAGCGCGCGAGTAGCAGTGCGGGGATTGGCCGCATCCATGGACGCATCCGCCAAGCGATTAAAAGCCATCGCGGCCGAGCGCGCCGAAACCATGGCGACGACAATCCACGCCAGCTGATGCCAGGCAGGCAGTCCGCCCGCGGCCAGCATTGCTCCACAGAGCGCAAACGGGAGCGCAAAAATCGAGTGCTCCCACTTGATCATCTCCAGCGTGATTTTCAGGTTGTGCAGAAGTGCCACGGCAATATTGTAAAACAGAGCTGCTAGCTCCTAGCTGCTAGCAACCAACAACCGTAGGCGGCGAGCTAGCCATCTTCGCTCACTTCTCCTTCCACCAGCGGCACGAACCGGCAGCCCTCGAAAATTCGCACTTCCGGCTTCCCGCCGTGGTTGATGATCAGCTGCAGCTCCTGGGTGAAGGGAGATCCAACAGGAATAATCAACCGCCCGCCTTCCCTCAATTGTTCAAACAGCGCCAGCGGTACTTCCGACGTCGCCGCCGAAACGAGAATGGCATCGAATGGAGCGAATTCACTCCACCCGTGTCTGCCGTCGCCAACTGCAAGCTTCACGTTCTCGTATCCGAGACGCAGCAAGGTAGCTTCTGCCGAAGCCGCCAGCGATGCATATCGCTCCACCGAAAAGACCTCGGCACAGAGCCGCGACAGCAATGCTGTCACATACCCCGAACCGGTGCCCACTTCGAGAACCCGATCGGTGGCGCGCAGCGCCAGATGCTCCAGCATTGCGGCCACAATATAAGGCTGCGAAATCGTCTGCCCCTCGCCGATGGGCAGCGGGTGATCTTCATATGCTTCAGGCGACAAGAACTCCGACACGAACTCATGTCGCGGCACCTCGCCCATGGCAGCCAGCACACGCGTGTCCCGAATGCCGCGCTCCGCAAGCTGCGTCCGCACCATCCGCTCACGCTGTGCTTCAAAGGAAGGCTGAGTGAACATCACGAGTTTGGCTTTCTCATTAGAGGAAGGCGCCGGGCTCTTGAACCGATGCTTCAAGAGAGAAATCCGTTCTCAATATGGCCCGATGATTCCACCAATATTGCGCGTTGCAGGAATGGTTACCCTGTCCTTCTTCTCTTGTGCCTCCATCATGTCGAGATATTTATAGGCCGAGCCCGTGTTGAAGAGCACCACTTTATCTTCGGCGCCAAAGAACCCGCTAGCTCGCAACTTCTGATAAGCAACCAGCGAGGCCGCTCCTTCGGGCGCGGCGAACACGCCTTCCACGCTCGCCCAGTACCGCGCGGCCGCGAGAATTTCCTCATCGGTGGCGCTGACCGCCGTGCCGTTGCTCTTCTTCAGAATGTCGAGAATGAGGTAATCACCATACGCCTTCGGCACGCGCAGCCCCGCAGCAAACGTCTGCGCCCCCGTCCACATCTCGGAAGCGCTATTCCCTGCTTCCCATGCCTTCACAATCGGAGCGCACCCCGCCGCCTGCACCGTGATCATTTTGGGACGCTCGGAGCCGATCCATCCCAGTTGCTCCATTTCGTCAAACGCTTTCCACATCCCGATCATGCCCACGCCGCCGCCCGTCGGATAAATGATTCCCTGCGGCAGCCTCCATCCCAACTGTTCGGCGACCTCGTACCCCATTGTCTTCTTGCCTTCCACGCGAAACGGCTCTTTCAGCGTGGAGACGTCAAACCATCCTTCTTTGTCTTTGCGCTCGGCGACCATGCGGCCACAGTCGCTGATCAGCCCATCCACCAGCGTGACGTGCGCGCCGAAGTAGTCGCATTCCATGCGATTGGCGATGGGCACATCCTTGGGCATGAAGATGTACGCTTCGAGTCCCGCGGCCGCAGCGTAGGCGGCCAGCGCGCCCCCGGCGTTTCCCGCGGAGGGCGCGGCGAGTTTCTTCAAACCATAATGTTTCGCCATCGTCAGGGCGGCGGACATGCCGCGCGCTTTGAACGATCCCGTTGGATTCAGCCCTTCATCCTTGATGTAGACGTTCTCATGCTCGCGGCTGGGGAGCATCGGAGTGAAGCCTTCTCCCAGCGTCACCGGCATTGCGTCGGGGAGAACCTCCGCATAGCGCCACATGGAGGCTACGCGCCCGCGCAAATCTTCGGGCGTTAGCTTCCCTTTCAAGCTGGCAAGATCGTAGCGGACATAGAGAACGCCGCCATCTTTCGGACAAACATTCTGCGGACGATCGGCGGGAAGATGGTCTCCGCAGCGCGTGCATTCGAGGAAGGAAATTTGCATCGCAGAAAGGATAGCACCGAGCGCGAACCTGCCCGGTCAATGCCAACGAATCTGTTCAAATACCTTGCGCAGACGCGTACCCTTTGCTGGATTGACCATTTCTACAAAACCAACTCGGCCATCAAGATGCATCTGAAAGTGCGGATGGCCGCCCCGATTTTGACTCTCAGCGCCGAGCCGAACACAGTTCGTAAGAATCGCTTTTAGCTGTTCGAAGTCGCTCCGCATCACATTCACGCGCTGATTCGCAACCAAGCCGGCCAGGTGTTGCCGCACACCCTGACGCATGACGCGGGTCTTTCGGTGATGCACCGTGAAGCCCTCTTCAAGGAGGATTGCGGCAACGTGTATTGAGAACCGCTCGACTTGCCTATCGAACTCTTTGCCACCCGAAAAAGCAAGATCATCGGCATAACGCGTGTATTCGGCTCCAACACATTTCGCCAGACCCGATAACCGACAGTCCAAGCGATACGTACACAGGTTCGCGAGTGCAGGCGATGTCGGCGCTCCTTGCGGCAAGTGCGGGCGCGCATACAAAACCCGCGCTTCTTGCAGGCGCGGGAGATCGACGTCAGGCCCAACTGTTTTCCACACGTAGCGCGGCGTAGCATTCGTACAAATGCCGCC
>Ga0209698_10005038_pt1 | contig 14369 bp, 14 predicted proteins | sample LitLauG_LLR_2012_FD_187203 | JGI IMG/M metagenome (GOLD analysis project Ga0209698, IMG submission 187203) | Freshwater sediment microbial communities from Pennsylvania, USA - Little Laurel Run_MetaG_LLR_2012 (SPAdes) (version 2) | ecosystem: Environmental > Aquatic > Freshwater > Creek >... | reverse complement strand
CCTGTAGGGAACGACAGTCAGATTGGTGAGTAGACGAAGAGTGGATGTTGCGCAGGCCATCGCCGCCAGAGCCACGAATGGATCGAGTGCGTCGTGTCCACCTTGCTCGCGCCACCGCGAAGAGGGGATCGGATGCTCGGTAACAAAGCCCGCATGGAAACCTTGCAATTCAACCTGTCTTGCGAGTTCCGGAACGGAGACCGCAATCTCCAAGCTCATTGGGCAGGTCAGAGGAATGCCGTATGCGAACTGCACTCGACAGGTCAGCCCCGGTAGCCGGCCGACAATTGGCGTCTCAGTACCTTGCCCACGTCGTTCCGAGGGATCACTTCCACCTTGTGGAACTCGACCGGAACCTTGTAGGGGACCAGATGCTCGCGGCAGTGCATTTGGAGCCCAGTGCTGTCGAGAGTGTCCTTCGACACGACGAATGCGACCGGGATCTCACCCAGGCGCTCGTCCGGCACACCCACCACTGCGACGTCGTCAACTTCAGAAGCTAGACGAAGCACCTCTTCGACCTCATCCGGAAAGATCTTGTTTCCGCCGCGATTGATCACGTCGCTGAGTCGTCCCTCGATCCAGACGAAATTGTCCTCATCGATTCGTGCCAGATCACCGGTGGCGAGATACCCATCTGAGTCGATCCGGTCCGCCAGGTCGTCGTCCGATGCGTAACCGGTCGACATGTTGGGCGGCTTAACCCACAACTGCCCCACCTGGTTGGGCCCGGCCAGGTCGCCGTTGTCGCTGACGATCTTGAGTTCGACCCCGGCGTGCGGCCGCCCGACCGCCCCGATCTTGTCGGGATGTGCCTTCGCGTCGGCAGCGGTCCAGCCGACAACCTCGCCAATCTCCGCCTGACCGTAGCTGTTGAGCACGAAGGCGCAGTATCGAGTGGTGAACATCCGGGCCTGCAAAGGTGAGAGGGGTGCCGTAATGCTCCGGACGTATTTGAGGGGCCAGAGGTCCTTGATCTCGGGATCATCGTTTAGCATCGTGATAGCCGCGGGCGGCAGGACGGTCGATCGAATCTCGAATCGACGAACGAGGGATGCGAATGTCGATGTGTCGAATCGGTCCATGATCACAAGCGGAGCGCCCGCCCGAAGGCCGAATAGTGAGTTGTAGATTCCTGCGTTGAGGGCGAGTGAGACCGGAATGAGGTTGGGTGACGGGGTCGTCGAAGTGCGGCCCCCTGATCCGGTCAGGGACCCAAGTACGCGATCGATCAGTTCGAGATAGGCGCGATGCGTGTGCAGGATGGGCTTTGGGCGACCTGTTGTTCCCGACGTCCACAGGATGAATGCGGTTCCGGGGTCGTACGTCTTCCCGCTCCCGGTCGTGCGCAGTCCATCGGGTCCGATGATGGCGAACGGTGCAGTCGGTGTCAGTACAGCATCGAGCTCCGACGCCGGAAGCTGGGGATTCACCGGAATGAACACCGCCTGAGCCAACCAGATGCCCATCATCGAGATGACCACGTCAGGTCCGTTGGGGAGTTGGACGGCCACAGCGTGCCCGGGCTGCACACCGGCGGCACGGAGTTCGCGTGCGATGGCGACCGCGCGGCGCTGGGCTGCTCCGGTGCTGACCGATTCGGTTGCCGTGTGGAGAAGCGGGTCTGTGGCGGCTGCCGGGTGATTCATAAGAAGTGCCGCCAGGTTCTCCCTGGTCTCGATGGGTTCGCTATCCATTGGTCAGAGTGGCCACTACTTCGCGGCGCAGAAGCTTGCCGGTCTCGGTTCGGGGGAGATCGGTCCAAATCTCGACCGTTTCAGGCGTCTTAGATGACCGTAAGTGTCGCCGTACCCATTCCTTGACGTCGTCCGATGATACGGGTCGACCTGATCCTTCGACGATGACGGCAGCGAGCCGCTGACCCCATTCGTCATCGGGTAGCCCGACGGCCACAGCGTCTACGACGTTGGGAAACGCAAGCAGTACGTCCTCAATCTCAGCCGGAGCAATATTCTCGCCCCCACGTATGATTGTGTCGTCACTGCGCCCCTCGATGAAGAGATAGCCGTCGCAGTCAATACAGCCGCGGTCTCGAGTCGAGAACCAACCATCACTACCCAGTGCGGAGCTTCCAAGGTACTCACCGGCTATCTGGTCACCGGTGACGTAGATGTTCCCGGTTTGGCAGGGAGCAACGGGCAATCCATCGTCGTCTCGGATCTCGAGCTTGATTCCGGGAACCGGTCGGCCGACCGACTCCAGGCGCTTTGCAATTGCCGGGTCGTCTGACGCTGCACAGATCCGGTGGTCTTCGGAATCCAACAGGGTGATAGTGGAGCTGGTCTCCGTAAGGCCATATGCATTTACGAAGTCGACCTCGGGGAACAACTCGAGTGCGCGTCGAAGGACGCCGGAGGGCATGCGCGCTCCTCCATACGACAGCTGTTGCAACGTTGGCACTAGAGGATCCGCACCTTCGTCGAGTAACTCAATGAGCCGGGACAGCATGGTCGGGATGATCATCGCCTGGGTGACGCGGTTAGTGCGGATGGTTTGGAGGAAGACTTCCGGGTCGAATCGATCGAGGTAGACAATCCGACGTCCGGCGTAGACGTTGGACAGCAGATTCGCTATTCCAGCAATGTGGTAGGGAGGTACCGAAACCAATGCCGCCTCAAACTCCGACGCGGAGGCGAACTCGACCGTGCCGAGCAGGTAGGCCATGAGGTGCTTGTGGCGAAGCACTGCCGTCTTCGGAGCTGACGTTGTACCACTGGTATGAAGCAGGATCGCTGGCAGGTCAGGATCGACTGGTCCCGGTGGTGCACTCGCCCATGAGTTGAGCGATTGGATGAAGTGCAACGGATCGGAGCGCAACTCAGAGGCAGTTGTCACCAATAGGTCGGCGTCACTGATGACGTAGGCCCCGGGTTGCATATCGATCTGAGCGTCGAGCTGTCCTCTGCTCAATCGGTAGTTGAGGGGAACGAACGGCACCCCCGCAGCCGCGGCTCCGAACAGGGCAATTGGAAACGCCAGATGATTACCCCCGACGTACACGACGGCTGGCACGTCGAGATTGCCGAATAGCGCTGCTGCCTGCCAGGACCGCTGTGCCAGCTCCCGGTACGACAGCGTTCCGTCGTCGGCTGTGACGCCCGACCGCTCGCCGATGCCTGCATCCGTCATGTCGAGGACAAGTCCTAAATGCATGACCGGCGCTCCACACGCAACGAGTTGCACCTTCCTGGCCCCCGGGGATAATCGGGGTCGATGCTGATGCACGAAGGAGCCATCGGCAAAAGCGATCGATGCGAAATCTCGGCCAGTGCTCGGTTTGGGTGCCCATGGCCGAGTTCGGTCACTGAAGTCGGCTCCCCTCGTTGCATAGCAGACGCTATGATAGCGTCGATCACTGAGGTCGACAACCGGCACACGGTGTTCGAAGAGAAGCGATGGGTATCGGTATGAGTGGCAGGGGGAATCTGCAGCCAGACGCCCTTCGGATCATCGACCTGGTGGACCCGGACCACTGCGCGTTGCTGGTCCAGGAGATGCAGAACGGTGTGGTCGGAGCCGATTCCGGACTTCGGGCACTAGCTGAAGCCGCACGCGAGGTGGACCTGGCCAAGAATGCCGCAAGTGTCGTACGGGCGGCGCGGAACGCAGGGGCGACTGTCATCCACTGTACGGCGGAGAACCTCCCCGGTGGGTTGGGAGCCAATCGCAACTCCCGCCTCTTCGAGATGGCCAGGCGCATGGGATTGGAGAATCGGCCAGGATCGCAGTCCGTCAGGCCGATTCCGGAACTGGGACCGGAGCCGGAGGATTTCGTGTTCCCGAGGTATCACGGACTCAGCCCGATGAACGGGTCGGCCTTGGACTCGTTGCTGCGCAACAGTGGGATCACCACCGTGGTGGTGGTCGGGGTGTCTCTCAATATCGCCATCCCGAACCTCGTATTCGACGCGGTCAATCGGTCGTACCAGGTGGTGGTGGTGTCCGACGCCGTCGCGGGAACACCAGTCGAGTTCGGGAATCAGGTCATCAAGCATTCACTCGCGCTTGTGGCGACGATTGTCTCCACTTACGAGCTCGTGGCTGCCTGGGGTGGTGAGTAACCCGTTCGCGGGATCACCGTGCCTGAGAAGACAGTGGAGGAGAGGAGCAAAATGCCAGGGCAGATCACGGACGAGGCCATCGACGCGCTGCGTAATCGCATCGGCATCCCGCAGCCCCATCCAGTTCCTCCGCACTACGAGTGCCCTAATGTCGATGCCTTTCGGCACGTGTCGGAGGCTTATGGGGACGACAACCCGCTTTGGAGCGACGAATCATATGGAGCGACGACGCGCTGGGGAGGCGTGATTGCCCCGCCGCCTCTCGTGGGTGGTGATTCTTTGATCGGTCAAGACGAAATCGCGGAGTTATCGGAGGAAGTTCGGAATGTGATGCGCGGGGATCCGCTGAGTGGAGTCCACGCCTTCTACTCGGCGAGCGCACGCGAATGGTGGGCCCCCCTTTACCCCGGTCGGCGCGTTCGGCGACGAAATGCCCTCGTAGGGGTGCTCGACAAGCCCAGCGAGTTTGCCGGACGCGCGGTGCACGAATGGACGGGGCAGGCATTCCAGGACGACGAAGGAACGCTGCTGTCTGGACAGTATCGCCTCATGATCAGGACCGAGCGGACCAGGGCTCGTGAGAAGAGGAAGAACGACAGCATCAAATTCAGTGCCTACGAGGACGAGGAGATCGACGCCATCGACGACCAATACGCGTCCGAGCAACCTCGTGGAGCGGTGCCTCGTCTTTGGGAGGACGTCACCGTAGGGGACGCCGTGGGACCTATGGTCAAGGGCCCACTGACGGTGACGGACATGATCTGTTGGCACGTCGGAATGGGGATGGGGCTCTACGGAGTAAAGCCACTTCGCTTGGGTGCCGGCAATCGGCGGCGAATTCCTCGGTTCTTTCATCGAGACGATCTCAATGTGCCGGACGTGATGCAGCGCGTCCACTGGGATCCAGAATTTGCTCGTCGATCCGGCAATCCCACCACTTTCGACTACGGGCGAATGCGCGAGACCTGGCTCGTTCACATGTGCACCGATTGGATGGGTGACGACGCGTGGCTATGGAAACTCGATTGCGAGTTCCGCAAGTTCAATTTCGTCGGCGATACACAATGGCTCACCGGGAGCATCGTGGAGAAGTATCTGACGGCCGAGGGGCGTCCGGCGGTGGACCTTGAGATTCAGGCTGTGAGCCAGCGAGGTGAGGTGACCACTCCGGGACATGCGACGATCCTGCTGCCGAGCTCGGAGTACGGGGCGGTACAGCTCCCTAGCCCGCCAGGCCGCGCAACCGATCTCAGCGGTGCGCTGAGTGCAATCGCCGAGGACTTCGCCTCCGGCACGGCGGCGCCACTCCGATGAGCATGTTCGAATATCCCTCGGTCGACGGTCTTGTGATCGAACTCCGAGCCAGCATTCTACGGCTGGAGTTGGACCGGCCCGACCGACGCAATGCGATCGACGACGTAATGATGGCCGGTCTGATCGATGCCCTGGATCAAGCGGGACGCGATGAGGAGGTACGCGCCGTCTTGCTCCTCGGGCGAGGTGAGCATTTCTGTGGAGGCGCCGACATCGTGGCGAGGAACGCCGGCGGGCAAGGTCGGCCGAGAGTGGGATCGATCCAGCGACGACTCCCGTCTCAGGCGCATCGCCTGTTGCCACTGCTGTGCTCGATCCAGGTGCCGGTGGTGTGCGCCGTTACCGGGTGGGCGGCCGGAATCGGATTCCAGCTGGCACTCGCATCGGACTTCACCGTCGCAGCCGCGGATTCACGGTTCTGGGAGCCGTTCGCCTCCAGAGGATTCACCCCGGATAGTGGAGCGACGTGGCTGCTCCCGCGTGCCGTTGGCCCGGCCCGGGCACGTGAGCTCCTGCTTCTTGGGCGCGAGATCAGTGGTGTAGAGGCTGTCGAGTGGGGAGTAGCTCACCGCGCCGTGGCAGCCGCGGAGGTCGATCAGGTGGCGATTGATCTGGCGACAGGCCTGGCGTCCGGCCCGACCGTGTCGCTCGGCTTAACGAAGTGGCTCCTCTCGGCCAGTGCGTCAGCGTCCCTGGAGGAGCACCTGCCGAAGGAGGCGTTCGCAATGGAGCTGTCGTCAAGGAGCGATGACTTTCGTGAAGGTCTCGCTGCCTTCTCGGATCGGCGCGATCCCGACTTCAAAGGAAGATAGTGACGTCGGACAGCGATTCGAAGATTCGAAGCGGGATGAAGCCCGAGGTGCTCTTGGATCGCATCACCGATTGGGTGGAGCAGCACGTGCCAGTTGAGTGGCGCACAGCCGCCAAGGAGGGCGGACCCTCGGCCATCCGGCTAATCCGTAGCCGGGCCCAGTACGAGGCTTGGTACCCAGAGTTCGCGGCGGCCGGGCTGGTGGCTCCGACGTGGCCTGTCGACTACGGAGGCGCCGGACTAACTGTCGACGAGGCCAGATTGGTCGAATCGGTCTTGGCGCCGTTCAATCTCGGACGACTAAACCCACTGGGCTTGAGCCTGGCCGCGCCCGCCCTCTTCGCCCACGGTACCGAAGAGCAACGGCTGCGATTCCTGCCGCCGATCGTTCGAAATAAGGAAGTCTGGTGCCAGCTGTTCAGCGAGCCGGGGGCGGGATCGGATCTGGCATCACTCTCCACCCGGGCCGAACGGGACGGAGGTGAATGGGTCATTACCGGGCAGAAAGTGTGGAGCACATGGGCACACCTGGCCGATTTCGGAGTGCTCCTGGCTCGCACCGACCCCGACGTCTCGAAGCGCCAGGGGATTACATACTTCTTGATCGCACTAGATCAGCCCGGTGTAGCCGTGCAACCGCTCCGACACATCACTGGTGAAGTCGACTTCAACGAGGTGTTCTTCGATGCGGCACGAGTCCCCGACGACCAACGGGTGGGCGCCGTCAACGAAGGATGGAAAGTGGCTAACGCCACCTTGAGCGGTGAACGCCAGATGGTTTCAGGTTCGGGGTCAGGTGGTGTGGACCGAATCGGCGGCTCCGGATCAGAACGGCTCGTCGAACTGGCGCGACAGGTGAGCGCCTCCGGCCGGTCCGGCGGATGGGATGATCCACTCATTCGTCAGAAGCTGATGCGGGTCCTCAGTGAAGAGCGCATCCGCAACTGGACCAACCAGCGAGTGCGCGCCAACGTGAAGGCCGGCCGCTCTCCTGGTCCAGAGAGCTCGGTGGGAAAGGTGCATCAGGGTGAACTCAATCAGCGGATACAACTCCTGGCGACGGAGCTTCTCGGAATGGGGGCGACGGCGTGGTCGGCACCGGGTGCACAAGAGATCGATAAGACGGGGCCACAGGTAACTGCGGATGCCGCTCAGTACGCTGGATCGATTCCGTACGAGGTCAAAGGGATGTTGCGGAGTAGGGCGAATACCATCGAAGGAGGTACCTCGGAAATCAACAGGAACATTGTCGCCGAACGGGTGCTCGGACTCCCGCGTGACCCTGATCCATGGCGAGAATCGACATGGCGAGATGTTCCACGCAACTGATCGTGACGGGGCAGACGGCCCGGAACAGTCGAATGGATTCCCGAGACCGGGGTTGCATGTGAAGCCGAAGTTCGGGCAGGCACCCGGCCGACGTGCCCCATCATCTGAAGGGACAGAGTGAACTACACGGAGTATTCGACGATCTCGTGCACAGTTGACGAGGGCGTTGGGATTGTGACACTTGAACGAACTGCGGTCCACAACGCTTTCAACGAAGACATGCAACTCGAGCTGTCGGATGTATGGCGTACATTGCGCCAAGATCCGGAAGTCCGAGCCGTAGTACTCACCGGAAGCGGAACGGAAGCATTCTGCGTCGGTATCGACCGCTCCGACATTCCGGTGACTGAAGAATCGTATTCGTTCGATCCATTGACCTACGAAGACCCGGGAAAACTGATTGGTCCCCGGTCCCAGGGCATGTGGAAGCCGGTCATCGCTGCGGTGAACGGAATGGCCTGCGGGGGAGCCTTCTACCTCTTGGGCGAGTCAGACATCATATTGGCTGCCGATAACGCCACGTTCTTCGATCCGCATGTGACCTATTCGATGGCGGCCGTGTTCGAGCCGGCGCTCCTGTTGTCGAGAATGCCGTTCGGCGATCTGATGCGTATGACACTTACCGGGGCTGATGAACGGATCTCAGCTGCCCGCGCTCGCGAGTTCGGCCTGGTGAGCGAAGTATTTGCCTCTGAAGAGTTGATGCCCGAGGCGGTGGCGCTAGCGCGTATCGTCGCGGACAAGGCTCCGGCGGCAGTGCAAGCGTCGTTGCGTTCCTTGTGGGCCGCCAGGCAGATGTCATCACAACAGTTTGCCGAAGTCGGCAATGTGTTCCTCAATTTGGCGACGAGTCAGCAGGCACTTGCGGAAGGTCAGACCCAGTTCCGCACGGGGACCCGTCGACCGCCGAGAATCCGATGAATCCGTCCGGTCCTGCCCAAGCGGATGACCCCCTGAAGGTCACCCGACAAGGGGATGTGGGATGGCTCATTTTCAACCGGCCCGCGGTCGGCAACGCCATGAATGCCCGCATGCTTGCTGATCTTGAATCGGCATGGCGGGAGTTGGACGAGGACCCCGCCGTAAGGGTCATTGTGAACACGGGCGAGGGTCGTGCGTTCCAAACCGGGCTAGACGTGGTCGAGTTGGCCCGCCGACCGGATGATCTGCGGGAGCAGTCCCGACGCACGGCGCGAGCCGAACTCAGATTCACCGCGTGGCACAACTCGGTTCGAAAGCCGGTCATCACAGCTGTAAACGGCGTGTGTGCAGGCGGCGGACTGCATTTCATTGCGGATGCCGACGTGGTAATCGCCTCATGCGACGCCACGTTCCTTGACCCTCACGTGTCGGTCGGTCAGGTGACGGCGTACGAGGCGATCGGACTGATGCGGAAAATTCCAGCGGAGGCCATCTTCCGGATGGCGCTCGTCGGACGACATGAGCGCATCACTGCCGCTCGGGCGCTTGACCTCGGGATGATCAGTGAAATTGTGGACCCCGAGGATCTTCGCCCACGAGCGCAGGAAATTGCTGAAATGATCGCCAAGAACTCGTCCGCTGCACTCGTGGCCACGAAGCGTGCACTGTGGGGCGGGTTCGAAGACGGTCTCGATGAGGCTCGCAGAAAGGGCGCTGAAATCGCTGCATCGATGCTCGACCACCCTGATCATGTCGAGGGCCTCCGCTCGTTCGTCGAGGGTCGGCCGGCCGTCTGGAGCGACAAGGTATAGCCGCTCCCCGTCACCTGTAGGCGGCGGGGAGCGTCATCGGTAGGCGTAGTATATCTTATATACAATGAGATGACCGGGGGGTCCGTCGGATGCCCTTGCTGCCGCCGTGCCGAGGAGGATCACCTATGGACGCTGACGAACTGATCTTGGTGAGCGTCGATGATCACCTAGTTGAACCGCCAAATGTGTTCGAGCATCATCTTCCAGCCCGATTCCGGGAGCAATCGCCACGGGTCGTGACCAACGATGAGGGCGCGGACGTGTGGATGTTCAACGGTGATGTCATCCCGAACATCGGACTGAATGCTGTGGCCGGACGTCCGCGTGAGGAGTATGGCATCGAGCCGACAGCATTCAGCGAGATGCGACCGGGTTGCTATGACATCGACGAGCGCGTCAAAGATATGAACGCCGGTGGAGTTCTGGGCTCGATGTGCTTTCCTTCGTTCCCCGGATTCAGTGGACGGGTCTTCGCCGCCGCATCAGATCACCAACTCGCCAAGGCAGTGATCCGGGCCTACAACGACTGGCACGTCGACGAATGGTGCGGTGCCTATCCCGGGCGATTCATTCCCATGGGACTGCCGATGCTTTGGGATGCTGAGGAGAGCGCTAAGGAGGTGCGGCGTCTGGCGAAGAAAGGCGTCCATTCGCTCACGTTCACCGAGAATCCGTCGACCCTCGGCTACCCGAGCTTCCATGACGCCTATTGGGACCCGCTTTGGAAGGCCATGTGCGACGAGGACGTCGTGCTCTCCATCCACCTCGGATCATCGGGAAAGCTCACGGTGACGTCCCCCGATGCGCCGGTGGACGTCATGATCACCCTCCAGCCGATGAACATCTGCCAAGCGGCCGCCGACCTCTTGTGGTCGCGTGTTGTGAAGCAGTTTCCGGCTATTCGCATCGCTCTGTCCGAGGGCGGCACGGGATGGATTCCCTATTTCCTGGACAGGCTTGACCGTACCTATGAGATGCACCATCTCTGGACGGGTCAGGATTTCGGGGGCAAGTTGCCAAGCGAGGTGTTCCGTGAGCACTTCTTGACGTGCTTTATCTCCGATCCGGTTGGCCTCGAGCTGCGAGGGGCAATCGGGATCGACAATATTGCTTGGGAGTGCGACTATCCCCATTCCGACTCTTCATGGCCGTTCGCTCCCGAGGAGTTGGCTTCCGTAGCTCGCGAGGTGCCCGATGCCGAACTTTCGAAGATCACCCATGAGAACGCGTGCCGGTGGTTCTCGTTCGACCCGTTCGCCGTCCGGCGGCCGAGCGAGTCCACGGTAAGGGCGCTGCGAGCGGAATCGGCCGGCCACTCGGTGGAGATACAGTCGTTCGATCACGGAAGGATCAAGAAGGGCCCACCCGGCGCGGACCTTGCTGCCCTCGCCGAATCGGCAACGGCCTGACCACAAGTTCAAAGGGACAATGTGGTGAGAAATGGTGACCTCGTAGAAGTATCCACGCGGGACGGCGTAGCTGTGCTTCGGCTGGACGATCCGGACCACCGCAACGCCTTGTCGGTCGAGATGAGTGAACAGCTGTCCGATGCGGTCGAACGGGTTGTAGGGCTCAACGTTGGAGCGATCGTGCTAGCCGCGCGACCGCCGGTGTTCTGCTCAGGCGGATCACTCGACGATCTCCTGACCTCCACAGTTCCGTTGGAGGATCGGTTTCGCGGATTCCTTGCGCTTGCCAAATCACCGATTCCGACTATTGCCGCCATTGGCGGTCCGATAGTTGGTGCTGGCGTGAATCTTGCACTTGCCTGTGACGTCGTGCTGACCACTCCAAACGCTCGATTCGATCCGCGGTTCCTCGATCTCGGTTTGCACCCGGGAGGCGGACACATTTGGCGGATGCAGCGGGCGATCGGCCCCCAAGCAACGGCAGCCCTGGTGTTGTTCGGAGAGACGCTCGATGGAAGGGAAGCGGTGCAAGTCGGCCTCGCGTGGCGCTGCGTCGACCCCGACGCGCTCGAATCGACCGCACTCGCACTGGGGCGCAGAGCTGCAGGGCGGCCAAGCCCGGTCGTCCGGCGGACAGTGGAGACCATGCGGGAGAGTATGACGATCGGCGATCCCTCGGCAGCCTTCCGACTCGAGCTGGACGCACAGCGATGGTCGATGGAGCAGCCGACATTCGTCGAGCTCGTGCGTGCGAAGCGGCAGGCAATTGCGAGAAGAATGTGACGTTCCGACAAACACTTCGCTGTTGGTCGAAGCGTCCCACGACCCGGACTGGCGAGTGTCCAAGTCCGCCTAGCGATCGATGGAGAGCCCATAGTGAATGACAAGGTGTATATCCACGAGTTCATCGACATCATCGGCGCGAATCGTGCCAACTACATGCATCACATGGCAGCGAACTTCAGCCCTTCCGCCCAAGAGGATCGCAATCAGAAGTGCTTCGGGATCTGGGGTGTCGTCGGCTCGACACACCGGTGGCCGCAGGTGGTGAACCTATGGGAGGAGGACGGACTCGAAGGTTTGGCCTCATCGTTCGGCCACGAACTGAATCACCCGACCCTGCAGGATCCAAAACTCGCGGACTGGTGGGTGAAGGCTGCCGAATTCCGTTCAGGAGGTTTCGACCGACTTCTGTCACCTGCATCCTGGACGAGGACAATCGACGAACTCTGCCATGATCGAGTGACGGGTACCACATATGCCCATGAGCACATAACCATGCCGCCCGGGCACTCGGCTGGATTCCTAGAGGTAGTGCGGGATGAGGCCATTTCGGCCTATGCGGACTTCGGGTGGGAGTTGTGCGGCGCCTGGGAAACGCTAATGACCAACGATTCGGAATGCTTCCTGCTGTGGGCTATCCCCACCTGGGAGCAGTGGGCGGCGTGTGAGGGTGCCAGACGGACCCATCCTCCGCTAATGCATTGGAATGAGCGCCTTATAGAGGAGACAACATCGTGGAACCGGATCCTGCTCGTCGACGCTCCCCTCAGTCCGCTTCGCACTGGGCGACAACCCAGCCGATCCGATCAGACAGATTGGAGCCAGTCGTGAATCCCCTGGACGAAATGCATTTCGACGCTCGGCCGCTAACGGCCGGTGAATACTGTGGCGCGGCGCTCAACGAAGGAACTGATCCCCTCCTGGGCGTCGTCGGAGCGGGTGACGAGCTCCTGAGCCATCGACTCCTGGAATAGGGCTGAGTCACGGTCGCCATCAAGCGACTTGTTGAGCAGGCGCTTTGCCAGTCCCATGGCGATCGTTGGTCCATCGGCCAGTCGGCCGGCGAGTTCTGTCGTGGTCGCCTCAAGATCGGCAAGAGGGACGACACGGTTTACAAGGCCAAATCCGTGGGCGTCTACGGCAGATAGGCGATCGCCGAGCAGTACGAGCTCCTTCGCTCGCTGCATTCCCATGAGGCGGGGTAGCAGATATGCACCCGCGCCGTCCGGAATTATTCCGCGTCGCACAAAGACCTCGATGAAGCTCGCCTCGTCGCTAGCGACGATGAGGTCACATGCAAAGGCCAGATGGGCGCCGATGCCGGCGGCAACCCCGTTGACAGCGGCGATCACCGGCTTCTGGCAGTCGAGAATGGAGACGATGAGGCGTTGGCTACCAGTAGCGAGCATGCGCATGACCGCCCCGGTCGGGGGAGAGGCAGTCTCGGTACCGTCACTGGACGCCCGCAGGTCTGCACCGGTGCAGAACTTGGATCCACTTGCGGTGATCACCACGGCTCGAACCGAAGGTGTGTCGTCCGCCTCCGACATGAGATCAATGATGGAATCGCGCTGGCTAGGAGTAATCGCATTCCCGGCATCGGGTCGGTTCAATGTGATCCACGAGACGTGATCTTCGACTCTGTGCAAGACGGTGCCGTCTTCAACGGCCGCGATCGGACTCATGCCAGGGCTCCCACGAAGAAGCATGCAGCGAAGCTGTTGTCCATATCAGTTCCTTTGTTGTGGCTTCCATTGGCGTAAGGCAATGCTGGTCGACGGAGTGATGTTGGGCACTCGTCATGGCGATCGGAGGACATTGTGGGCGGCGCGGGCCAGCGCAAGCCGGAGGCGGGCCTCGGGGAGATCGACCCGGTGAAATAGTGCAGACTGAATTGCGCCGATGGCGGCGTGAACCGTTGATCGGACTTCCAGCTCGTCGAGGTCAGGTCGCACCTCGCTCAAGAGATGCACCCACTCCTCGAGGTACAGGCGTTGCTTCCGCCGGAGTCGCCGCCGGTCGTCATCGGGAAGACTATTGATCTCGGTGTAGTACACCTGTGCAAGAACACGATCTTCGACTACGAAGCGTACTTGCCCATCCACCATTGAGGACAGCGCCGCTGCGACGTCATCGTCCCTTCCGGCGATGCTGTGCGCTTCGGCGACGAGCTGGTCGATTGCCCTGTCGAAGAGGGCGGTGAGTACCGCCGGCTTCCCCCGGAAATGGCGGTAAATGGCCGGCCCTGTCACCCCGGCGGCCGCGCCGATGTCTGCGACCGACACCGCGTGATAGCCCTTGCTGGCCACGAGGTCTGCCGCGGCGGAGAGGATCCGCTCTTTACGGTCAGGGAGAGATTCGGATGTCACTGCGGCACCGTCAACAGAGTCGATAATGCCGACTTCGGTGCGTACTGAGTCAGTCGGCATGGGCGAGGAGGCTAGTGGGGATGTCGACTTCACGGGCGCTCACGAACTCCACCAGACCCGTTGACTGTGCTCGATGGGCATTGTCAGTTCGGCAACGTGGGCAACCGTTGGCGCACCTTCGACCATCTCCCGGCCTGCTGACTGCCGATCACTGCAGAATCCTGGACGGCTGGAGATGCGGACCGGTCGGGTCATTTGCTGTCCGACTCCGAGTGATCGCCTTTGTCTGAGCTGACCGGGCGCTGATTGCCGGGTCGGCCAGCTCCAGGGGGACCGGCAAAGGCCTGAGCCAAGTGCAGCCACTCAGTAGCAACGGGGCCCTCGGCAAGCAGTGCCGAGTCGTCGACATGGAGGCGCTGGGTAACCACCAAGCAGAAGTCGATCGCCGGACCCTCGACTCGCTCGGCACCCCTGGGGTCCCCCCAAGTCCATTCCGAGCCATCCGGAGCGGTCAACACAACGGTGACATCGACTGGAGG
>Ga0209698_10005037_pt1 | contig 14370 bp, 8 predicted proteins | sample LitLauG_LLR_2012_FD_187203 | JGI IMG/M metagenome (GOLD analysis project Ga0209698, IMG submission 187203) | Freshwater sediment microbial communities from Pennsylvania, USA - Little Laurel Run_MetaG_LLR_2012 (SPAdes) (version 2) | ecosystem: Environmental > Aquatic > Freshwater > Creek >... | reverse complement strand
GGCCAGGATGTTCGCTATGGCTGGCGCACTATGTTCGCGAACAAGGCATTCAGCGCTCTGGCGGTCCTATTGTTGGCGCTGGGCATCGGTGCCAATACCGCGATCTACAGCTTCATGGAGTCGATTCTATTGCGATCGCTGCCGGTGGCCGATCCCCAATCGCTCGTTGTATTGAATTGGCGTAGCCAGCCTCCCCAGGGAGCTAACAAGCAATGGGTCCACGTGGTTCACCGCTTGCAGGGCCTTTTCTGGTCGGGCGACAAAGGGACGTTGGTCAGCGGAATCTTCCCCTATCGCGCCTTCGAGACGCTCCGCGAAGACAATTCTTTTTTTTCTACGCTTTTCGGATACTGCAACGGACTACATAAAACCCTGGTCATCGATGGGCAGGCCACCAACGCAGGCGCGGAGTATGTCACCGGCGAATATTTTCGAGGTCTGGGAGTGTCGCCAGCCGCCGGGCGTCTCATCAACTCCGAAGACGACCGTCCAGGCGCAGTTCCCGTTGCTGTGATCAGTTTTGCAACAAGCCAGAACCACTTTGGAGCGTTGCCGAATGCGATTGGTCAGTCGATTCTTGTCGATAACATTCCCTTCACCGTGATCGGCGTGGCTCCTCCGGAATTTTTCGGGGTCGATCCAGCGGCTGCACCGGAAGTCTACCTTCCTTTGCACACGAATGTGCTCGTCGACGGCGTCAGGGCCGCTCAGGAGTATCAAGACGAAAATTTCTACTGGTTAGAAATGATGGGCCGCTTGCGCCCGGGTGTAAGCATGGCCCAGGCACAGGCAGTGCTGGCTCCCCGTTTTCATCAATGGGTTGCGACCACTGCAACAACCGACGGCGAGCGCGCCAAATTGCCCACCCTGATTCTGAATCCCGGTGCCGAAGGTCTGGGCAGCCTGCGCCGCGAATTTTCCAAGCCTCTATACGTCCTGCTCGCAATGGTGGCCTTGCTCTTGGCGCTCGCGTGTGCCAACATTGCCAATCTGCTATTGGCCAGGGCAGCGGCTAGAAGCCGTGAAATGGCAGTCCGGCTTAGCTTGGGAGCGGGACGGCTTCGCGTCATTCGGCAGTTGCTAACCGAGAGTGTGATGCTGGCATCGCTCGGCGGAGCATTAGGCATCTTGTTTGCGCTGTGGGGCATGCGATCCTTGACGCTTCTGTTCTCGAACGGGCAGGACAACTTTACCCTGCACACCGAATTGAATTGGAAGGTGCTGGCGGTAACGGCGGCGCTCTCTGGCGCTTGCGGTTTATTCTTTGGCCTCGCTCCGGCGATTCAGTCGACTCGTCCAGACGTTATGCCCGGGCTGAAGGATGGACGCGGGGGAGGCGCGAGCCGGGTTGCGCAGCGCGTTCTAGTCGTCGCCCAGATCGCCACCTCTTTTCTCATCCTGTGCGTTGCGAGTCTGTTTGTCCGGACCCTCGACAATCTGCATTCGGTGCAATTAGGGTATGCCCGCGACAACATTCTCCTGTTTTCGTTGAACGCAAGGCAGGCCGGGCATCGCGACCCCGAAATGACCACTTTGTACGCGGATCTGCGCAAGCGTTTCCAATCGATCCCTGGAGTGAGCAGCGCTACGCTATCGCACGCCTCACTGATCAGCGCCGGTCATGCCGGCAACGCCTACAGGGGCTCAATGAAGATCGGAGCGGTTACCGTCGATGGCGCAAGCGTCCTCGTTGCCGGAGCGCGCTTCCTCACCACCATGCGGATTCCGATCCTGGCCGGACGTGAGATTGACGACCGCGACCAACCAGGCTCCATGCCGGTTGCCGTGATCAGCGAGCGGCTCGCGCGGACTTACTTTGGCAACGAGAGTCCAATAGGCCGGCGAATTACGCTCGTAGACGACAACCGCGATCTCGAAATCGTCGGTGTGTCGGCGAACCTGCGGTACGGCGGCCTGAAAGACGGGGGAAGTTCAATGACGGTGTTCACCGCTGCCAGCCAGTTCTCTCCCGAACTAGTGACCTATGCGCTGCGTACTGAGGGCGATCCATTGAGTTATGTCAGGAGTGTGCAGGAGATCGTGCGCAATACCGATTCACGCATACCGGTTACAAAAGTAGTTACACAGGCTGTGGAAATCGACCGTACGATTAGTCGGGAAATCACCTTCGCCAAACTATGCTCGGCTTTCGCGGTTATGGCTCTCTTAACTGCCTGCGTCGGCCTCTATGCAACGATGTCGTACAACGTAGCGCGGCAAATCGGCGAGATTGGAATCCGTATGGCGTTGGGCGCGCAACGTGCCACCGTGGTTTGGATGATTCTGCGCCGTGTTCTAGTACTCGCCGGGGTGGGACTTGCGATCAGTGTGCCTGCCACGTTGATGGCGTCCCATCTTGTCAAATCGTTTCTGTTCGAGACGCGGCCCAATGATCCGGGAACGCTGGCGTTAGCCAGTGTCGTCCTCTTAAGCGCCGCCATTCTCGCTGGCTATGCACCGGCCCGGCGAGCGTCCCGCGTTGATCCATTGGCGGCTCTGCGGCACGAGTAAGGGACGCGAGAGTGTAGCGGCGTGCGCCTTCTAGTTCAATGTTGAATCGATGACACCGTTTTCCTGGCCGGTGTCGCGGCTTTCAGCGAAAACAACAGTCCACTCCAAACGGAGTTGATGGAACAAATCTTGTAATCCACGAGCCCCAGCGCAATCCCCGTCTCGCGCACGAGCCTTTCCGAAACACCGTTCTCAGCCGCTTTGCCTTTCTTCCAGCAAACCCAGAGTTTCGTGTGCGCTGCACTGATCCGCAACTCGGAAAGCTGTTCGCCTAACATTTGTGGATCAGTCGCAAAGAAAAGCGTGACGGCCGCCGGCATCGCCTCCACGAATGTCACATCCGCCGGCAAATCGCCAATGGCGGCAAGCGCATCCCTCGGCGCGTCAACTAAACAAACTTTGTCTCCGCTCTTGATTCCGAGTTTCTGCGCAGCAGTCCGCGTGGCGTACCGCTCCATCATCGGAACCGGCAAAACCGGTTCCTTCGGCTTACGCAAACTACGCAGCGTACTCTTCAGCCGCGAAAACTTACAATAAACAGCATCCGGCAGCAGACTGCGCGTCTTCTCAACCTTCTCTTCTTCGCCTTCGCAAAAAACCAGCGGAACCATGCGCGTCGCTTTCGATTGGCGCAACGCAATCGCAATCTCCCGTCCATGCGAAGGCAGCCGCGAAAGATCGATCACAAAGGCGTCTGGTGGAGACGTTCGCCACTCGCGCAAAAGACGTGGGCTAAACTCGGGGTTGTACTCGACGTGATGGCCTGCGTCTTTTAATAGTGCTAAATAGCGGGCGGCATCTCCCTCATTCCAGTGGATGAGTCGAAGCCTCAGCATTTTGGCATCTTACCCAGGCACTGGCGTTTTGTCAAAACGACTATGAGAATTTCGAGCGCCGTTTCCGCACTCCCCCCCCACTATTACTCACAACTTACCCTGATCGAAGCTTTCCGCAAGCACTGGGGACCCAGGCTGGAACGTTTTACCGTCTTGGAAAAGCTGCACGCGGCCACACAGGTTGACGGACGTTTCCTGGCGTTGCCGTTGGAATCCTATCCGCTGAAATCCTGGGGTGAAGCGAACAATCATTGGATCGACGCGACCCTGGCCCTTGGCGAAAAAGCCGTTTGCCAGGCGATGCAAGCCGCTAACGTAAAGCCAGACGACATCGGCGCTTTCTTCTTTGTGTCGGTAACAGGCGTTTGCAGCCCTTCCATTGAGGGCCGCCTCATCAACAAGATGAAGCTGAACCCGAACACAAAGCGGATTCCCATCTTCGGCTTGGGTTGCGTGGCAGGCGCGGCAGGCATCGCTCGCGCGGCCGACTACGTGAAGGCCTTCCCGAAACAAGCGGCTCTTTTACTCTCTGTTGAACTTTGCTCGCTAACAGTGCAAGTCGAAGATCTTTCCGCCGCTAACCTGATTAGCAGCGGTTTATTTGGCGACGGCGGCGCAGCCGTTGTCATTGCTGGCACCGACTGTGGGAGCGCCGCGCCCGGGCCGGAAATTCTCGCCACCCGCTCCACCTTCTATCCCGACACACAAGACGTCATGGGCTGGGACATCTCGGAAAAAGGTTTCCGCATTATCCTTTCCCGCGAGGTCCCCAACGTGATCATGGAAAATTTGGGCCGCGACGCCGATGGCTTCCTCGCAGACAACGGGCTCAAGCGCTCCGATATTCAGAATTGGATCATCCATACCGGTGGGCCCAAGGTGCTGGATGCCACAGAAGCCGCGCTCGGCCTGAAGAAGGGAGCTCTCGATCTGTCTTGGAAATGTCTGCGCAAGACGGGTAATCTATCGTCAGCCTCAGTTCTATTCGTGCTCGAAGAGACGCTGAAGAATCATCGGCCAGCAGCAGGCACTTATAGCATTTTGGCCGCAATGGGACCCGGTTTCTGCTCTGAACTCGTTCTATTAAAGTGGTAGTTCTGCGAAACCACACTGGCTTCGTGAACCATCTAACATTAAGGTACAGATGGACATGAAAGTTTCTTGCGTAGCCTTTTTATTGGCACTCCTCACACTGGCGCCAGCGAATGCCCAATATGGCGGTGGTGGCGGCCAGTATCCGCCGGGCCAGTATCCACCCGGCGGCTATCCACCTGGCCAATACCCGCCCGGGCAAGATCCGAGCAACCCCAATCCCAACGGTGGCGGTCTCTCGATTCCCCACCGCCACAAGAAGGGCGATAAAGGGAATGCGGAGAACGCCCTGAACACCATCGCCGCCGATGGCTTCGTCAGGACCACCAACGACAAAAAACTCATTGTCGTGGTCGATGATGGCCGTACGCTCACCATGTCGGTCGATTTGAAAGTCGTTTACACGAAAGACTCCACACCCATTACCTCGGCCCAAATTCAGGTCGGGTCGTTCGTCCATGTCGTGGCTGCGGAAGACGACGAAGACTATTTGTCCGCGGTCAGCGTCAATCTGCTGAAGGATCCGCCGCCACAAGCCGCTGGCTCCTCCGTGCCAGGAGCCGATAATGCAGCGGCTGTACCAGTTCGGGCTGTCGATCCGGCGGTTGCCGCCGAGTTAGCAAAGCCTGCGGCTACCGACGCTCCTGACCGCCCAATCCTTCGCCGCAGAAAGCCGGCGGAGGGCAACGAATACCCGGAGAACGAAACACCGGCTAAGCCAGCCGTAACAGCATCGGCCACTCCCGCAGCGAAGGGCGCCCCTAAGCCTGCTGCCCCGAAGAAAGACACTGGCGATTTCACGATTAGCAGCGAAGACACACAGCACCCCAAAGTCGCTGGCGACGACGAGCAAATCGCGCGCAGCCGCGAATGGGCCGATACCTTCACCCAAGGTTTGCCTAATTATCTTTGCCAGCAAATCACCACACGTTACCAAGAAGAATCGCGTTCTTCCGGTTGGACTCCGGTTGACGTGGTCACCGCCAAGCTTGTGGTCGAAAACGGCCACGAAGACTATCGCGAAATTACCGTTGGCGGTAAGCGCACCAACAAGAGCATGTTAGATATCGGCGGGTCAACTTCAACCGGCGAATTTGCTGGCTACCTGCAGGCTCTGCTGCTAACCAACGCCGCGAAATTCAAATTTTCTCAAGCAACAGCAGTCACTGGAACTCCTGCAGCGATCTACAACTTCACCGTGCCCTTGATCACAAATCACGGTCTGTGGACAATCACCGTGGGGGGCCAATCTTTGCGCCCGCAGTATAGCGGCGCAGTTTGGTTAGAGAAGGCGACCGGCCAAGTGCGCCGTATCGAATTCCGGGCGGACCGCATCCCTAAAGATTTCCCCTTCGATTCCGTGGAAACGGCGGTCGATTATGAATCCATTCGCCTTGGATCCGGCACGTTCCTTCTGCCCGTTCACGCCGCTAACATCGCCTGCCGCCGAGGCACATCGATCTGCACGAAGAACGAAATCGACTTCCGCGATTACCACAAATATAGCGGCGAAAGTACCATCGTCTACAAGTAGGCTCTTAAGCTTCCCGCAGCATCTCGCTGGCAATCGCGCGGACCTGTCCGAGTTCTTCCGCGGCATCTTCGCCCAGCGATTCGCGCTTGATCCAAATTTCCAGCACCGCAAATAGCTCCGAAGCCCGCGCGTGTTCCAGCAAGGGGTGGCCTTCCTCGATAATCGGCGGCTGTTCCGGCTCGGTCGCGGATGCGGCTTCCTCTTTTACGATATTCGCGCATGCCGCGATACATTCGTCGCAAATGTAGGCGCGGCTACCATCGCTAGGGCTGGCTATCAGCTTTTGCACTTCCGATTGAGGCTTGCGGCAGAAAGAACAAAGCAACGATTGCCTGGCGACCGAGAGCATATTCCTCAGCTTAAACTCTTTTCGAGCCCATTGGGCTGCGGAACTGGTAGGTTTTCTCCGACCAAAGCACCAGAAACCTGGGTGAATTAACTTGTTCTAGGCATAAGCCTATGCCAAGATCGCGACAAATCCGTCCCGAATTCGCACACCTAGCAGAGTTCCAGAGCCCTCAAGCTATTGAGTTGCTTCAGGAGGCGTTTGGCCTCCGCATTGCACTCTTAGTCAAAATCTATGCCTCAAGTCCTTCGCTACGCAGTCCGCAGTTTAGGTCGCACACCGAACTTCACTGCCGCCGCTCTGGGCTGCCTGGCCTTGGGGATCGGTGCCACTTCGGCCATTTTCAGCATCGTCAATGCTGTCGTCCTGCGGCCGCTGCCGTATCCGGAATCGAACCGATTGGTTCGAATCTACACTGAGTTTCCAGGATTCCCGAATGGTGGCTTGCACAAATTTTGGGTCTCCGATTCGGAAGTCTTCGACCTTCAGAAATCGGCTAAATCTTTCGACCTGATCGGCGCATCGGCCACCGTAGGAGTCAATCTGGGGGGACTCAATCGACCGACGCGAGCCACCGCAACCGCCGTGAGCGCCGAGGTCCCCGCTATGCTGCGTGTTCAGCCCCTCAAGGGCCGTCTCATCAGCAAGCAAGACGATGCGCCCGGCGCGCCTCCGGTTCTGATGCTTTCGTACGGAGTATGGCAGCGCGTTTTCGGTGCCGATCCGCACATCATCGGCAAGGAAACCACTCTCAATAATGCTAAGGCGACCGTCATTGCTGTGATGCCGGAAGGCTTTGCTTTCCCTCCAGGTCAGACCGATCCAACGGAGGTTTGGACGGCTCTCCAACTGGACCCGAATCACGTCAATCCAGGCGGCCATAATTACGACGTTTTGGGCCGGCTAGCGCCCGGAGTGACTCTCAAGCAAGCCCATGGAGAGATGACTCGGTTAGTGAAGGGGTGGGGCCAAGCTGCTTCGCCCATGCATCACTCTTTCAGCCCTAAAGACCACTATCCCAGTCTGTATTTGTACTACGACGAAGTAGTGGGCAGCGTCAGAAGGGCCATGCTTCTCCTCCTCGGCGCGGTTGTGCTGGTCTTGCTCATTGCCTGCGTTAACGTGGCGAACCTCTTGCTCGCACGCTCCGAATCCCGTCAGCGCGAGATCGCGATTCGCCGCGCCATTGGCGCCTCTACCTCCGATCTGGCCAAGCAATTCGTCGTCGAGGGCCTGGTACTGGCGCTGACTGGTGCGCTACTCGGAGTGGGTGTCGCCTTTGGCAGCCTAAATCTAGTCGAATCAGCCAACGCAGGCAGTATTCCTCGTGCCACGGAAATTGCGCTGGATCTGCCTGTTCTTCTGTTCACCCTGGCTGTGTCCGTCGTGATTGGTGTTCTATTTGGCTTAGCTCCTTTTATTCACGTCTCCGCTATCCGCGTATTTGAGACCCTCAAGAGTTCCAGCAGCCGTTCCTCGTCGGGCGTCGCCTCCAAGCGCTTTCGCAACAGCTTGGTTGTCGCGCAAATGTCCATGGCGTTTATTTTGCTCGCAGCGGCCGGCCTCATGATTCAGAGTTTCTGGAAATTGCAGCAAGTCAATGCCGGCTTCAATCCCAAAGGGCTGCTCACGTTCAACCTCTCGTTGGGGGCAGACGCATATAAAGAAGAGGGCCCCAGAATATCTTTCTGGTCGAATCTGCAACAACGCCTGCAAGCGCTACCTGGTGTTGCGTCTGTGACCCTAGCCGGAGACCTTCCGCCCGTGCGTCGCGAAGTTGATAACGATACCGAAATCGAAGGCTTCGTTCCCGTTCCAAATGGCCCGATTCAAAGTGTGGCGTTTTACCAAGCCACGGGAGATCACTTCTTCGAAACGCTAGGCGCTCGTTTGATTGACGGACGTCTGCCGGATTCGCGCGACGAAAATGAGAACTCTCCCGGCCTGGTCGTCAACGCCACTATGGCTCGTACTTTCTGGCCGCACCAATCGGCCATAGGGCGCCGCATCAAACCGGGCGGTGCGACAGCGTGGTGCCGAGTGGTCGGCGTCATCGCGGATATCAAGAACGCCGGTGTCGATAAACCCGTTGGAACCGAACTCTTTTACTCGTATCGGCTGGAACCTCGCCCAACCTTCGACGTTGTGATCAAGACCACCGGCGATCCGATGAGTGTGGCTGGCGCTGCCCGCAAGGTGGTAGCGTCTCTGGATTCGAGTTTGCCTCTTGCAAAGGTCCGGACGCTGGAAGACGTAGTCGCGGCCTCCACCACACGGCCTCGCTTCCTCACGCTCATTCTCGGAATGTTCTCCATGCTCGCCCTGTGCCTCGCGGCTATCGGCATTTACGGCGTCATTTCCTATTCGGTGGAACAACGCACCTCGGAATTCGGCATCAAAATGGCACTCGGCGCGCAGCCACAACGCGTGCTTCGCCAAGTGATCGGACAAGGCCTAACGCTGTCTTTGCTAGGTGTGGCTATCGGTCTCGCCGGATCACTTTTGTTGAGCCGGCTTTTGGAAGGAATGCTGTTTGGAATTTCCAAGTCGGACCCGTCAGCCCTGCTCGTCACAACCTGTGTGTTGACACTGGTTTCGGTACTAGCGTCTTTCCTTCCCGCTTTGCGGGCAATGCGAGTCGAGCCAGTGCGGGCATTGCGCTACGAGTAGTAGCCCATCCAATAGCCCAGCGAACAAGCCTGGGGGTTCGTTTTTTCAAAGACGGCTCGCAGGTTCTTTCCCTCTTTGCTTGATACAAACCCCTCCCTAAACCCACTACCCTACCTCAGGGTGGCCTTTTTGGCTCCTCAAGGATTAAGCTGCACCGCAAAATTTATTGCCGGACGAGAACAATTATTGCCAGAACGTATAATTTCTGGTTCGACTCGTCTATACTCATGAATTGTGGTGCGTATCACCTGATAGCATCCCTGAGTTGTAGATCTCCGTATGGCACAACTTTTTAGACCTAGTTCGAACACTATCGCCAAGGTGTCAATCGTCGCGGTAGTCCTGATGGCTTCTACCACTTTGGGAATAGCCTACATGATGGACAGGGGTAGTTGGATCACCTCAGTTCAAAGCGCACCGGAACAGCCCATTGCTTTCAGTCATAAACACCACGTCAAAGACGATGGCATCGACTGTCGCTACTGTCACACCAGTGTGGAAACTTCGCATTTCGCCGGTCTTCCTGCGACCGAGACATGCATGTCCTGCCACTCGCAGATTTGGAACAACGTCGCCGCGACGCAACCGATTCGCGATAGCTGGGCCAGCGGTAAATCCATTGCCTGGACACGCGTTCACAACCTCCCAGACTTCGTCTACTTCAATCACAGTATTCACGTGAATAAAGGCATCGGCTGCTCCGCCTGCCACGGCAATGTGTCTGAGATGCCGCTGATCTATAAGGTCAACACGCTCAACATGAACTGGTGTATCAACTGCCACCGCAACCCCGCAAAATACATCCGTCCGCGCTCGGAAGTATTCAATGTTGCCTATCAATACCCTGACAATCAAGAAGAACTGGGCGCCAAACTTGTGAAGGAATATCATGTGCAGTCGCTGACTGATTGCGTCACATGCCACCGATGAAAAACGGAAATATGAACGAGCACGAAAAACCCAACGCGAGTGCGCTCGTACCCTTAGAGTCGCTTCTCGAAATGCCTCGGAAGAAGGTTGACTTAACTGAGTTGCGCGAAAAGCTCGCAGCCGGCCGTGGACCCGCCTTCTGGCGCACCCTTGAGGAAGCCGCCGAATCCGACCATCTCAAAGAATATGTGGAGCAAGAGTTCCCCGGTCTTTCTGGCCAAATCCCGCAAGGTGTAGACCGCCGCAATCTATTGAAAGTGATGGGCGCTTCGCTTGCCATGGCGGGCGCTGCGGCTTGTACGAAGATGCCGCAGGAAAGCATTGTCCCGTACGTCCGCCAGCCGGAAAACATTATTCCCGGCGAGCCGATGTTCTACGCCACCGCATACACGAGCGGCGGTTACGCGCGCGGCGTTTTAGTGGAAAGCCACATGAACCGCCCCACCAAGATTGAGGGCAACCCCGATCATCCCGCCAGCCTCGGTTCTACCACAATTTTTGAACAAGCTTCTCTCTTGAATCTTTACGATCCAGACCGATCGGAAACGGTCCTTTTTAAGGGTGGATTAAGCACCTGGGGTCAGTTCACCGGCGCGTTGAGCACTGAAGCTCAGTCCGTTGGATCACGCAAAGGTGAAGGACTCGCCATTGTAAGCGGTGCAACCACTTCGCCTACCCTGATCAGCCAGATGAATGCGCTGCTGGCGCAATGGCCGAGCGCTAAGTGGTATGTTCACGAACCCTCCGTCAATCCTGCGGTCGCGAGCGCAGCCAAAAAGATCGCTGGCCGCAACGCTTTCATCAGTTATGATTTCTCCCAAGCGGACGTGATCCTCAGTTTGGAAAGCGATTTCCTCACAGTCGGTCCTGCGACTCTCAAATATGCTCGTCAATTTGCGGCTAAGCGCGCTGTTGACGGGGGTCAAACGCCGGTTCGTTACTATCAGGTTGAGTCTTCTCCTTCGGTAGGCGGATCCTTGGCCGATCATCGCTTCTCAGTCAAAAGCAGCGCCATCGCACCCATCACCTATCAATTAGCGAAAGCTCTGGGTGTAGCGGTTCCGGAAGTAACAGGGACGGCGCCTGAATGGCTCAGCAAAGTTGCCGAAGATCTTAGCAAGAGCAAGGGCCGATGTGTGGTGGTTCCGGGCGAATATCAACCCGAGAGCGTGCACTTGGCCGCGTACGCTATTAACGCGGCGCTTGGTAACATCGGCACCACCGTTCAGGTGCTGGAATCCGCTGCTCCCGACACACATAGCATTGAAGACCTAGCCGCCGATTTGAATAACGGCCACGTGGAAGTTTTGATTGTCCTAGGGTCAAATCCAGTCTATGACGCGCCGGCGTCGCTTGATTTCGAAAACGCTCTTCGCAAAGCCCGCCTCACGATTCGGCTCGGCCACTATTTCGATGAGACCTCACGCTGGAGTCACTGGCATGTTCCGGCTGTCCACTATCTAGAATCCTGGTCCGATGCTCGCGCCTTTGATGGAACGGCCACGATTATCCAGCCGCTGGTTGAGCCGCTGTACCGAGGCAAATCGGCCCACGAAGTCTTGAGCGTGTTACTGGGTAAACCGGATGCGACTCCTCACGACTTAGTGAAAGCCTACTGGCAAAGCGTTTCACCCAATGGTTTCGATACCTTTTGGAAAACGTCGCTTCACAACGGCGTAGTCGCTGGCACGGCCTCCGCTGTTCTGAACGGCACCGCACCTTCCCTGCCCCCACTAACGGCCCCGGAATCCAGCGAATGGGAAGTTACCATCCGACCCGACCCCACCATTGGCGATGGAAGTTTCGCTAATAACGGCTGGTTACAGGAATTGCCCAAGCCGCAAACCAAGACCACTTGGGACAACCTGATTTTCATCCGGCCGAGCGACGCCGAAAAAATGGGCGTTCATAAGGGCGACATGCTGAAAGTAACTGTCAAAGATAAGACAGTCACTGGCCCGGTTTGGATTACACCGAATCAGGCACAAGGTTCGGTTGCGCTGTTCCTCGGTTACGGACGAACTGCTTCGGGACGCGTAGGCAACCGGATCGGCTACAGCGCATATTCAGTGCAAGCCGCAGCCACACCGTTCATCGCAGCGGGATCTGTCAGCAAGGCCGCCGGCACCTACGAAATCGCCAACACACAAGACACGCAAACCATGGAAGATCGCGCTCCGGTTCGCGTGGCTGAGTTCGCCGAATACAAAGAACATCCCGATTTCCCCACCCGCGAAGAAAAACCCGTAGCGAAAGAACTCAGTCTGTATCCGGAGAGCGAGTGGAAATACCCCGATCACAAATGGGGCATGACCATTGATCTGAACATCTGCACCGGTTGCAGCGCCTGTGCCATCGCCTGCCAAGCGGAAAACAATATTGCGGTGGTGGGGAAAGACCAAGTCACCCGCGGCCGCCATATGCACTGGATTCGCATTGACCAGTATTACTCGGGTAACGGCAGCTTGGACGAACCTGAAACATATAACCAGCCGGTACCCTGCATGCATTGCGAAAACGCGCCGTGCGAAGTAGTTTGTCCGGTGGCCGCAACGGTTCACAGCAAAGAAGGCATCAACCAGATGGTTTACAACCGCTGCGTTGGCACCCGCTATTGCTCGAACAACTGTCCTTACAAAGTACGTCGCTTCAATTTCTATCTCTACTCCGATTGGGATACCGAAAGCTTGAAGGGCATGCGCAATCCCGACGTCACAGTTCGCAGCCGTGGCGTGATGGAAAAGTGCTCCTATTGCCTGCAGCGCATCCAGGAAGTAAAGATCAAAGCCGAAAAAGAAAACAATCGCAAGATTGTCGACGGTGAAATTCTCTCAGCTTGCCAGCAAGCCTGCCCGACGCAAGCAATTACCTTCGGAGATTTGAACGATCCGAACAGCAAGGTGGCAAAATCTGCGGCGTCTAAACGCAACTACGGTCTGTTGGACGACTTGAACACCCGTCCACGTACAACTTATCTAGGTTATGTTCGAAATTCCAACGAGGCGCTAAGAGGTCAGCGTGGATCAAATCGAGAAGGCTAAAGAAAACAACATTCAGCTCCCGAGTGAGCTCATTCCCGACCCCGGCGCAAATATCGTTCTGGGCCGCGGCCTCGACTACAGGTCGGTCACAGACCGTATCGCCGGTATCGTCTATCTTCCTTGGAAGAATTCGCCAAAGCGCTGGCTTGTCGGCGCATTCTTTTCGTTCTGCTTCGTCAACTTGTTGATGCTGGCTGTTTACGTCCTCTTTACCCAGGGCGTAGGCGTGTGGGGATTAAATATTCCCGTTGCCTGGGGATTCGCCATCATCAACTTTGTTTGGTGGATCGGTATCGGCCACGCCGGTACGCTGATTTCCGCTGTGCTCTTCCTGGTCAAACAAGATTGGCGAACATCCATCAACCGCTTCTCTGAAGCGATGACGCTGTTTGCGGTAGCTTGCGCCGGCATGTTCCCCATTCTGCACTTAGGCCGTCCTTGGCTATTCTACTGGCTGCTGCCCTATCCCAACTCCATGTGGCTCTGGCCACAGCCCCGCAGTCCGCTGGAATGGGACGTCTTCGCAGTCTCCACCTATGGAACAGTTTCGTTAGTCTTCTGGTATGTCGGCTTGTTGCCCGATTTGGCTAGCTTGCGAGATACTGCGCCGTCTCTGCTCCAGCGCAAAATATACGGCATTTTGTCGCTTGGTTGGCGTGGTTCAGCCATCCATTGGCACCGCTACCAGAAGGCCTACTTGCTCCTAGCCGGTTTAGCGACGCCCCTCGTCCTCTCCGTCCACACCATCGTCAGCTTCGACTTCGCAGTCAGCGTTCTGCCTGGTTGGCACACGACGATCTTCCCGCCTTACTTTGTCGCTGGCGCCGTTTATTCTGGCTTCGCCATGGTGCTTACGTTGGTCATTCCGCTCCGCGCTTGGTACAACATGCGCGACTTAATCACCCTGCGCACCATCGAATCCGCCGCCAAACTAATGTTGGGCGTGGGTTTGATCGTTGCTTATGGCTACGCCTCGGAAGCCTTCTTCGCTTGGTATAGCGGTGACAAATACGAATCATTCATGTATTGGAATCGGATGACTGGCCCTTACGGCTTCATGTATTGGTTGCTGATTCTTTGCAATATTCTGATTCCCCAATTGCTGTGGTCGCAGAAAGTGCGCCACAACCTGGCGCTCGTCTGGACGATCTCGATCGTCGTCAACATCGGCATGTGGCTCGAACGCTTCGAAATCGTCGTCACCAGTTTGCACCGCGACTTCTTGCCGTCGTCGTGGGGCATGTATGTTCCAACTAAATGGGACATTGCCACGTACGCTGGAACAATCGGCTTCTTCATGTTGCTGATCTTCCTTTTCGTCCGCTTCCTGCCCTCCATTTCAATCTTTGAGGTTCGCGAGCAAGTGCATCACGATTTACATGAGGCACCGGTGGAGGAACACGTATGAGC
>Ga0209698_10005036_pt1 | contig 14370 bp, 13 predicted proteins | sample LitLauG_LLR_2012_FD_187203 | JGI IMG/M metagenome (GOLD analysis project Ga0209698, IMG submission 187203) | Freshwater sediment microbial communities from Pennsylvania, USA - Little Laurel Run_MetaG_LLR_2012 (SPAdes) (version 2) | ecosystem: Environmental > Aquatic > Freshwater > Creek >... | reverse complement strand
ACCAAGACCTTTCGTCCGCATATGCGAAAGGTTACATTTTCTTAAGTTTGTGAATACTGTAAGTCCTATAAGTACTGAAGCCTACCGCAAAACGGAGTGACCGAACTCAGGCACGCGGGGCGGCCAGCGTTTCATCCAACCAGTTATAGATGCAGAAGTCGCGGTAGCCCGGAGCGGCCACCTCGCAGTGCTGGTCCGCGCCTTGCTCGCGCGTGAAGTGGACTATGGCCTTCTGACATTCGAGCGCGTCGTAAAGTTTGCGCGCCTGCCCCGGAAAGAACTGCTCGCCCTCCGGGTCCGTGATCAGCATGGGGCACTTAATGCGGCTCGCCACTTCCGACAAGTTGTATTCCCGCACGGCGTGAAAGGTGTCGTAGTAGGACGTCATGCCAAATGGACGCATGCGAAAACGCAGCATCGCTTTGGCTCGCGCATTTGAAGCCGTGCCCATCTGAATCATCTGATCGAATTGGCTCTTCTTGCCGCCGTCCAGCACGTCGCGCACGAATGGAGGCAGGTTGCGCAGCCAGGGATCGGACACATCCCAGACGCCCGGGTCCGCCACTCCCGCCGCGATGCGGTGTTCGAATGCCAGGGCTCGCGGCACCCAGTAGCCACCCTGGCTGACGCCCACCAGGGCGATGCGCTTGGGATCGACCTCGCGATGGCGCAGCATGGCGTCCACAACCGGTGTGATGACCTTCTCCCAATCCGGCCGGAAGTACAGCTTGCGCACCCACAGCGAATCGCCCTGCCCCGGACCGTTGAAGATGAGGCAATTGTAGCCGCGCGCCAATGCGCCGGCGCCGCCCAGAACATACATGCTCTTTTCCAGGCCGTCAGCGCCGTTGTTGAGGATCGCGAGCGGCCTGCGGTGGCGCGACCTATCGGTCCGCAAGAACCACCCCGTGAGACCGCCGCCTTCGTAGGGTATCTCCAGTCGCTCAACCGGAAAATCGAACAAGGCTCCCGCGGAGGACCACGAGCCGTCATATTCCTGCCAGCAGGCTCGCATCCGCTCGGGGTCCTTGGTGCCATCGAGGAAACGCAGCGCGGCGCTGAAGTAGCTGGCAGCCCACAGGTAGGCCTCGCGGGCGCTCACGTTGTGGCGCTTGGCGGCGGCCTGCCCGGCAATTGTTCGCGACTCTACACCGGCGTCATGGTAGGCTTTGAAGGCGGATTCGAAATCCCCGGCTTTGATTTGCGACACGATGGCCAGCAGTCTGCCGGGATCGCCTCCGCGATAGTAAGACCCGCCCAAGGCAATCTGCGCGGTGAAGCCAAAGTCCGGGTCGGCGAACGGCGACACGGATTTGGCGGCTTCTTCCGCAGCGGGCTGGGGCGGAGCCTGCGCCGCGGCAGCGACAGTTGCGGACGCTCCGAAAGTTAGGAAAGAACGCCGGTCGATCATGATAGGTCGTATCTCGATTCTATACACATGCGCCGGCTGGGAAGTTCGGGACCATCGAGGGTCTCCCCACAATTAACGCAGCATACCCGACATTTGGAAAAGCGAGCGGCATTAGGCTAAAGCCTGCTCCACGGGACGCCGTGGTTTGATTTACCATGAGCGATCATGCCGGACACCGTACCGCCCGAGCCCGTTCAACCGAGTCCACCGCTTCGCGAGCGCGTGAAATCCTGGTGGCGCAAAGGGCGGGATTGGTGCGCGCTGCAATGGAGGCAGATCCGTCCGGGGCCGGAGGAGCGCCGCGGCGCGGTATGGGGGACGCTCGCGGCGGCGGCCCTATGCGTGGTCATCGCGGGGCTGTACGCCCGGACCGGGTTTGGCTACGCGTTCGACTTCGCGTTGGCTATCGTATTTGCCGCGGTGTTCATTCCGCTGACGATGCTGGCCGTCGCGCTGCTGCTGACTATCGCGCGTAGACTGCCCCGCATGGCGACCGGTACGATCGTGGGATCGTGCGCCATCGTGATGATGATCTGGGGACCGCCACAACTGGGGCTCCCGATGGCGATTGCGATCGGGCTGGCTGAGGGATTCCTGGGTGCCACCATCGCCACGTTCGTGGCGGGTCATTTCGGCCAGGCGGCCCTGAGCAAGAAGATCGTCACCATCTCACTTTGCCTGTTTGCGGTGGCCATTAATATCGGGCTGCTGTGGCTATTCGTGCACGAGGGTTCGATGGAGAAGGTGATCTCCTGGAAGCCGTCGGCAGGGTCCATGCCCGCTAAGCTGAGTGTGGCAAATCCTGCGGACGACGGCCCCTACCGTGTGAACAAGTTGTTCTACGGCGTGGGCAACGACATTCGCCGCCCGGAATACGGAGCGTCGGTGGCCATCAAGACGCGCACGGTGGATGCATCTGACTTCTTCAAAGACTTCACGGGCTGGAAGAAATGGGCGCGCCGGAAGTACTGGGGATTCGATGTGGACAAGCTGCCGCTGAATGCGCGGGTGTGGTACCCGGAGGGTGCGGGGCCTTTTCCGTTGGCGCTGATCGTGCACGGCAACCATGGCATGGCGGAGTTTTCCGATCCGGGCTACGCGTACCTGGGCGAGTTGCTGGCAAGCCGTGGTTTTATTCTGGCGTCCATCGACGAGAACTTCCTCAACAGCGGACTCTTTCACGATCCGCCCAAACAGCAGCAAGTGCGCGGCTGGATGTTGCTGGAGCATCTGAAGCTCTGGCGGGAATGGAATCAGGCGGCGGGCAATCCGTTTCACGGCAAGGTGGATATGCAGCACATCGCTCTGATGGGGCATTCGCGGGGCGGCGAAGCCGCGGCCACGGCGGCGCTGTTCAACCGCCTGCAGTATTACCCGGATAACGCCGATATCCGCTTCGATTATGGATTCGCGATCCAGTCGGTAGTGGCCATCGCGCCGGCCGACGGCCAGTACAAGCCCGCCGGACAGCATCGCTGGATTGAGGACGTGAGCTACCTCACCCTGCAGGGCGCGCACGATGCGGATGTCTCGTCGTTCATGGGCAGCCGCCAGTGGGAGCACGTACGATACACCAAGCCCGGCCCCTGGTTCAAGGCGGAGATCTACGCGTACCGAGCCAATCACGGGCAGTTCAATACGGTTTGGGGGCGCACGGACGCGGGCGAGCCGCTGAGCTGGCTCCTGAACCTGAAGCCGTTGATGCCGGGCGAGGAGCAGCGGCGCATTTCGAAGACTTACATCGCGGCGTTTCTAGAAGCCACTCTGAAAGGACGGCGCGAGTATCTGCCGTTGTTCCAGGATTGGCGGGTGGGGCGCGCGTGGCTGCCGGATACGATTTACATCAACCGCTTCCAGGGTGCGTCGTATGTGCCGCTGGCCTCCTTCCAGGAGGATGCCGATATCACCACGACCACAGCGCCTGGCGGGCGTATCGCCGGCGAGAAGCTGACCATCTGGCGTGAAGGGCGCATTCCGTGGCGGGGCGGCGACCGCGACTATAATGGCGTGTTTCTGGGATGGAACCGGGCCAAAGGGACGCCCGCGGCGGCGTATGCCCTCACGCTGCCCGAGGGCGCGGCGGCCAAGTGGCAGTTAGGGAAAACATCGACGGTCGAGTTATCGATGGCCGTGCTCGACGAAGACGCACCGCTGCCGGGCAAGAAGAAAGACGAGAAGGCCAAGGCCAAGGAGAAGGACCAATCCAAGAAGAAGGAGCGCGAGTCGCCGGACTTCACCATCGAGTTGGCGACGAGCGACGGCGTGACAGCCACCGCGCCCGTGAGCCGCTTCGCAGCGATTCCGCCGCCGCTGAAGGAGAAGTTCACCAAGCTCGATCCGATGGAGAGCGCGGCCTACGAAAAGGATTGGGAGCCGGTGTTGCAGACGGTGCGCGCGCCGCTGGCGGCGTTTCAGAGCGTTGATCCAAGCGGTGGTCACAAACCGTTTGATCCGGCCAAGCTGACGGTGGTACGGCTGAAATTCGACCGGACCGCGATGAGCGTGATTTGCATCAGCGGGATAGGGTTTGGACAGGAGGAGCAATGAGAACATTCGTTATCGCGTTAGTTATGGCGGCAGCCGCCCTGCCGGCCGGGCTGCCGGAAGGCGTCGGGCATTGGACAAGCGGCGAGTTGCGGGGCTTCGAGAAGATACTGGGACCCAAGATCAATGCGCAGAACGTGGCTACCCAACCGCTGGCGAGTTATGGAAATCACAGCTTCCTGATGGCGCATAGGCAGGGGAGCGGCGAGGCGGAGTTGCACGAGACCCAGCACGATGTGATGGTGGTGGAAAGCGGCGAGGCCACGCTGGTGGTGGGCGGCACGGTGGTGGATCAGAAGACCACTGCGCCACACGAGATCCGCGGGCCGTCGATCCGGGGCGGCGAGAAGGTGGCGCTGGCCGCCGGGGATGTGGTGCACATTCCCATCAAGACGGCGCACCAGATGCTGGTGGAGGACGGCAAGCAGATCACGTATTTCGTGGTGAAGATCGACGCTCGCTAGGGCCGCGTGGGGCAGGACTGGAGTCATGCCCACTTTTTTCCCGAAATCGTCGTCCGGGATGTCGAAAATGCGCCGTGTGCTCCGACTGATCCATGAAAGCGCACAAACCAGTGCGAGAATCGAAAGGAGCAGAAGACATGAAGTACATTTTGATGATGAACTGCCCAAAAACGGGTTATGAAACCTTTGGCGCGATGCCGAAAGAGGATATCCGGGCGCACATCGCGTTCCAGCGCGCCTTCGACAGGTCCCTGCGCGAATCCGGAGTGCTGGTGTCCGCTGAAGGCTTGGCCAGCCCGCAAGAGGCGAAGATCGTGCGGGCGGGGAAGGACGGCACACCAGTCACCGACGGCGTGTTCCCCGAGTCCAAAGAGTTTCTGGCCGGCTACTGGATTGTCGATGTGGAGACTGCCGAGCAAGCCTATGAAATCGCCGCGCGGGCGTCAGCGGCCCCCGGACTGGGCGGCGTCCCAATGAACATTCCTATCGAAGTGCGGCAGGTGATGAGCGGGCCGCCCGCCGAATTCCTGTGACACCGCGGTCGTTGGACGCTCCCTCCGAGCATCTGTTGCGCGAACTCGCGCCGCAGGTGCTCGGCGCGGTCATCCGCCGTTTCCACGACTTCGCCGCCACCGAGGACGCCGTTCAGGAGGCATTGGTCGCGGCTGCCATTCAATGGCCGCGGGAAGGCTTGCCGGACAATCCTCGCGCCTGGCTGATTCAGGTCGCCTCCCGGCGCATGACCGATCACCTGCGTAGCGAGTTGGCCCGCCGGCGCCGGGAAACCGCCGCGGCTATGCAACTCGATCACCTGGCGCCCGCGGCCGACGTTGAGAATGAAACGGATCAAGACGACACGCTCATCCTGCTCTTTATGTGCTGTCATGCTGCACTGACTCCGTCATCGGCGATAGCCCTGACGTTGCGGGCCGTGGGCGGCTTGACCACGGCCGAAATCGCCAATGCGTTCCTGGTACCCGAGGCGACCATGGCGCAACGGATCAGCCGGGCCAAGCACAGTATCAAGGCTTCCGGCGTGCCATTCCGCTTGCCCACCCACCAAGAGCGGGCCCAACGACTGCGCGCTGTGCTGCACGTGCTTTACCTGATCTTCAACGAAGGCTACACCAGCAGTGTCGGCCCACAACTGCAGCGACGCGAGCTATCCGGTGAGGCGATCCGGCTGACGCGAGCCGTTCACAAATTGCTCCCTGAGGATGGCGAAGTCACGGGATTGCTGGCACTCATGTTGTTGACCGATGCGCGCCGCGCGGCCCGCACCGGACCTGACGGCGAGTTGATTCCGCTCACGAAACAGGATCGATCCCTGTGGGATCGGGAGGAGATCTCCGAGGGCGTCGCGCTCATCACCGCGTCCCTGTCGAAGGGGTCGATTGGTGCGTACCAACTTCAGGCCGCCATCGCCGCCGTGCATGACGAAGCGGCCCGCGCCGAGGATACCGACTGGCCGCAGATCCTGGCGCTGTATGACCTGCTAAAACGCATGTCCGACAATCCCATGGTGATGCTCAATCACGCCATCGCCGTGGCCATGGTGCACGGCCCATCCGCGGGGCTCGAGCTGCTGGATGCGCTCGACGCCGATGGACGGCTGACCGGCCATCATCGCCTGGATGCCGTTCGTGCCCATCTGCTGGAGTTGGCCGGAGACCATCAAGCCGCCATTGCACACTACTGGACTGCGGCCGGCCGCACGACGAGCCTACCGGAACGGAACTACCTCATGACCCAAGCCGCCCACCTCAGGGAGAGAGCAACGAATCCAGCAGCGGACGATGCCACGTGCCAGTCCATGAGGCGCTGACGGGTTTCGGCAACACAAGAGTGCGCGCCGCGACTGGCCGGCCAATGTGCAGGGCTGGAGAACGCTGTGGAGCGGGCCATGCCACAGTGACGGCGAAAGCGCGGGTGTTGACGCGCCAACTACTCCGCACAACCCTATCGGAAATGGCTTGGTTCGTTCCCCAAGAATCTCAGTGGCATCCTCGCGGTGGGCTGCCCAAGGGCAATGTAGAAGCCAGCACCCCTGGACATCCGCCCCCGTGCCGCGCATACTTTGATTGATGGCAGATGCCGCCGACTACGGCGCGCTACTCCGTCAGCTTCGCGAAGACATCGTCTACCGCAGACTGGATAGCGGCATGCGATGCCTGGAAGCCAACCGGAGCCTGATCGGATCGCTCGCCCCCGCACAGAGAAGCGCCGGCGTCCTGTTAGGATACCTGGCGCAGTGGGTGGATATCGGGTTTGAAGGCCCACAACTCATCAAGCGCCTGCTACCGCGCTTCCCAAAGGATTCACGTGCCGCCCTGCCCTTGCTCGACTACCTGCATCTGCGCATGGCCGAAGGTCTGGTCGCCATGGCGGAGGAAGACTTCGAGCAGGCCATCGGGCATTTCGCCTTCGTCGAGTCGGTCGAGGAGGAAGTGCGCGACCGCGAGATGCTGGCCATCTCGAATTTCTGGATCGGGCGCTGCCTCCGCAGTCAGGGCCGCTATGACGATGCCCTGAGCTATACCGTGAAGGCGCGCGAGTTGGCGCAAGAGCTGGGCTACGGCAAGATGGCCGCCGTCATGCAAGTGCTGGAAAGCTGGCTGGCTTTCCAGAAAGGAAAACTGCAGGAGGCGGCGCGCACGTTGCAGGAGGCTGAGGCCGCTCTGAGCCAGACCGACGACTACGTCAACCGCGGCAACATCCAGTCCGCCTACGGCCGAATCGCGCGCCGCGAGGCGCGTTACGAGCGCGCGCTGGAGTACTTCGAGAAGGCCATGGAAGAGTATGCCCGGCGCAATCCGCGGCATCCCAACCTGGCGCGGTCGCTCGTGAACATGGCTTCCGCCGAACGGCTGATGCGCCTGCAACTGCGCAAGAAAATGGACGCCGCCGCGGCTAGCCGCAAAGCCTCCGGCGGCCGCGAGCCATCCGCCGCCACCGAAATCGCCCACGCCATGTCCGACGCCCGCAGGCAATTTGTGCGCTTGCGGGAGAAGGCGCTCGAACAGTTGGAGGCGGCCGGCGCAATCTATCGGGGCCAGGACAATCACCGTGGCATGGGCGCGGTCCACATCCTGCGCGGCTTTCTATGCTTGGATAGCGGCGAGTTGGACAGTGCCGGATCGGAAGCGGCGGAGGCATTCCGGCTCGCGGAGCCAAAGGCCGATCACATCCTGATGGCGCGGGCGCGCGTCCTCCAATCGATCGTGGAGAACTCCAAATTCGACGAGCAGATCGAAGAGGCTGCCGGCGCCAACCAGCATGCGCAACTCGCGCACGATTTCGCCCGCGACGCCGTGGAATTCGCCAAACGCACGCAGAACCGCCGTCTGCTGGCGCGCGCCTACGTGTGGCAGGGCATGACCTTCGCCAACGATTTCTTCGACAACGTGGAAGCCGCCCGCCAGTGTTGTGACGCGGCGACGGCTCTGCTCAAGCCGCAGGGGCCGGATTATATCTGGGACGACCTGCAAGAACTGAAGGCCCGCATTCTGCGCCGGGGCCCGGTCGAGACGGTGTTGCGCGAGTGGTCGCAAGGGCTGGTCGGGGACAAGACCTTCCAGCAGATTACCGAGGATTTCGCGCACATCATCATTCCCAAGGTCTGGGAACGCGAAGACCGCAAAGTCTCGCGAGTAGCTGCGCGCCTCTCCATCTCGCCCAAGAAGGTACGCCGCATCCTCCGCGCCGCCGGCTTGTTGGCCTGATGGGGACCCGTGGCTTCAGCCCCGCTTACACGAACTTATACTCCCCCGGCACCGGCAGCGGCGGCACATCCAGCTTCATATCATAGTCAAATGCCTTCGGCTGTAAGTCCAAAGTAGAAGTCATCATCTGGTCCCAAGTAATCTCCTGCCCCGAGTAAGCCGATTCGCGCGCCATGATACAAGTCATAGTGCTCTCGGCCACCGCCATGCCATCGTTTATATATGGACCCTGGCCACGGATACTCTTCACCATGGCGATATGTTCCTGCACATAAGGGTCCTCGCCCTTCGGGCCCATGTCCTTGCAATTCGTGCGGCCCCGCGTGCCGACGACTAACTCCGATACATCCTGGTAAGCGGGTTTCCGGAACTGGCGGCAGTAGCTCGACAGGTGTACGCCGTTCGCGTAAGTGAAATCGGCGCCGATATGATCGTAGATATTGCCGTAAAGCTCCGTACGGGGCCGCCACGCCACGCCGCCCGAAGCGAACACCCTCACCGGGTGCGTGCCCATGAACCAGTTGATCACGTCGATATTGTGCAGGTGCTGTTCCACCACCTGGTCGCCGCACAGCCACACAAAGGAATACCACGCGCGATGCTGAAACACCATGTCCGACCATTTCGCATCGCGCTCCTTCTGCTGGATCACAGGCGTGCCTACCCAGTACCCATAGGTCGCCACGATGTCGCCGATGGCCCCGTCGCGCACCTTCTTCCAGGTCTCCACATAGCCGTCGTGGTGGCGGCGCTGCGCGCCCGACATCACCGTCAACTTCAGTTCTTCGGCCTTCTTCGACGCCGCCATTACCTTGCGTACGCCCACCGGATCGGTGCCGAACGGCTTCTCCGCGAAGATGTGTTTCTTCGCCTCCACCGCCGCCACAAAATGCTCCGGCCGGTAACCCGGAGGCGTCGCCAGCAGCACTACGTCGATGTCCGATGCCAGCACTTTCTTATAAGCGTCGAAGCCGATGAAGTGATGCTCCGGATCGATCTTCACCTTATCGGCCACACCCATGTACTTGGAATCGCGAATCTCGCCGAGCGACTTCTCCAGGCGGTCTTCGAAGATGTCGCCCATCGCCACCAGTTCCACGTTCTCATTGCCATACAGAAACTGCTCCGCCGCTTCGGTGCCGCGTCCGCCGCAGCCGATCAGCCCAGCTTTCAACTTCTCATTGCCCGCTCCGCGCACCAGCTCCGGCCGGATAATCGTAAACGCCGTGGCGGCAGCGCCTGCCACAGTGGAATTTCTCAGAAACGACCTTCTGGAGATTTCATTCGAACCGTTTTCCATGCTTTCGCCTCCCATGCTTTCAGGTGCGATTGTATCGTATTGCCGTGGAAGCATGGCCAACACGGTGGCGCTCACCCTCACAGCCGCGCTCGCCGGCCAGTCCGACTGGACGCCAAGACTGGGTTTCATATGACGGCGCCCAGTGGCGGTTCATCGTCGCCAACCCCCCTCGGGCGGTAGATCGCGACTACACAGCGAAAGCCGTGATCCACGCCCGCGCACTCTATCTCTACACGGCTTCGCAAACGTTCGCCACCGTCGCAAGGCCCACCCGGTGCAATCTTTCCTGGGGCGGACCGGACTGCTGAAACCGCCTGGCGCCCTACAGCAGCTGGAACCGCAGCACGGTAGCACGGTGCCGTTTTTTGGGAGGCAGCCGGCAGCGCCTGCAGGAGCTAGAGCAGGCCTGGTCGAAGAAGCGGGTGGCCTACCAGCAGCAGCTCGAGCGGGAAGGCACAGAGATCGTGGAGGCGCGCGGGCAGTTACAGGTAGTGGAGCAAAACCGCGAGCACTTCCGGCAAGTTTGGGAGCGCGAAGCCAGACCTCCCGCCAGGAGCGGCGAGAACAGGAACAGCATCGCAGCCGGGATCGTGGCCGGGGAGGATGGAGCCGCTGACAGCCCCCTTCGATTGTTGGCTGCGCAAAGGCCAGGACTACTGTTATCCCGTAGTATCATAAAATTGGAATTTGAATGGCACGACGCCAAAGCCGAGGTCAACTTGCAAGCTCACGGCGTGAGCTTCGATTTGGCGAAGACCGTTTTCGAAGATCCGTTTGCCGTCGAGCGCCTCGATGACCGTGAAGACTATGGCGAGGAGCGTTTTGTCATCATTGGCATGGCGGAAGGTCGCGTTGTGCTGTTTGTAGCTTACACCGAACGCGAGGAGCGCATTCGCATTATTTCCGCCCGGCGAGCAACGCAAAATGAGCAAGACGACTTCTTCCGGCAAAACGCCTAATCCTCCCCGGTCGATGACCGTCGAGGCAATTGAGCGGGCCGCGCGCGCGGATCGCGACGCACAGCCGCTCACCGAAACCGACCTCAAGCGGATGAAGCGAACACCACAAGCGAAAATCATCCGCCGGGCCTTGGAACTGACGCAAGAGGAATTTGCCGCCCGGTATCACATTCCCCTTGGTACGCTACGGGATTGGGAACAGGGTCGATCGGAACCGGATCAGCCTACACAGGCGTATCTAACACTCATAGCCCGCGATCCCGACCATGTAAACCGGACATTGAATCCAAAGCCAAACTAAACCAAAAAACAACGACCGGCAAGCGTGCGAATCGCGATGTTTCTCCCCGCCCAATCGTGCATGAGGCTGCAGCATCTGGACAACAGCTCGGCGACACCGTGCGGTTTTTGGAAGGCAGCCAAGGGCGCCTGCAGGGGCAAGAGAAGGCCTGGTCGGACAACCGGGTGGTCTACCAGCAGCAGCTCTGGTGTCCACGTCGTTCCGCAGGGCCGGGAATCGTTTTCTCCTGGAATGGCTCTATGTCCGACCAAAAACAGCCAATTCTGGCCGGAACGCGTTAAATTCCGGGGGGGTTGGGGGCAGAGCCAGTACCACTCATGCCGCTCGCGCCGGCGCGGTCGAGTAGCGCTACCCACCGATCGCGTACATCGGCCGCGGCGGCGCGACGAACCGCGATGTGTTGATCTCGTGCCCTTCCCACTTGCCGGCCACGTTGCGGCGAATCAGCGCCGCGATCTCTTCATCGGGCGCCCCGCCGCGCAACAACCCCTTGACGTCGTCTTCCTCAATGGCAAACAGGCAATAGCGCAGCTTGCCATCCGCGGTAAGCCGCAGACGATTGCAATTGAGGCAAAACGGACGGCTCACCGAGGCGATGAAGCCCACCCTTCCGATGCCGTCGGCGAACTGATATTCGAGAGCCGGCGCGCGCGGATCCGCGTCCGGGATGGGAACCAGCGGCGCGATCTCCCGCGAGAGCATATCGATGATATCGCCGGCCAGCAGCACCTTGCCGCGATCCCAGAGCTGCTGCGCGTCGAGCGGCATGAATTCGATGAAGCGCACTTCGAATCCGTTCTCACGGCCGAAGCGCGCGAGCGGAACGATATCCGGCTCCACCAGATTCTTCACCGCTACCGCATTCAACTTGATGGGGCCAAAGCCGAGCCTCTTGGCTACGGCGATGCCCTCCAGCACCTTGTCCAAATCGTCGCGGCGCGAGATCTGGCGGAAGCGCTGGCGGTCGAGCGTATCCAAATGCACGTTGAGCCGCCGCAGACCGGCCTCGTACAGCGGTTCGGCAAGCTTCGCCAGCAGCACACCGTTGGTGGTCAAGGCCAGATCTTGTATGCCTGGAATCGTGGCCAGGCGCCGGACCAGCACCGGGAGATCCCGCCGCACCAGCGGCTCGCCGCCCGTCACGCGCAGCTTATCGACTCCCAGCCCAGCGGCGATGCGCGCAAACCGCTCGATCTCTTCGAAGCTCAGGATCTCGTCGCGCGGAACAAATTTGACGCCCTCCTCCGGCATGCAATAAAAGCAGCGGATATTGCAGCGGTCCGTGACACTGATCCGCAGATTGGTATGAATGCGGCCGAACGTGTCAATCAGTGGAAGCGTGTTCACGTGCAGGCGGTCTCGGTTTCTTAATTCTATCAGACGCGCCCGATTGACAGATGCCGGAACAGCGCGCGCAGGGCGGCGCCACGATGGCTAACCGTCAGCTTCCGCTCCGGCGCCGCCTCACCGAACGAGCAGCCGAACGGCGGATAGTAGAATAACGGGTCGTAGCCGAATCCATGCGGCCCGCGCGGCGTCTCCATGATCTGACCTTCCACCGCGCCATGAAATGTCTCGAGCAGGCGCCCGCCATCCACCAGCGCAATCACGCAGACGAATCGCGCGGAGCGGTTGCGCACGCCGCGCATTCTCTCCAGCAGCAGTTGGTTGTTCGCCTCGTCGGTGGCGTCGGGCCCGGCGAACCGCGCCGAGTAGACTCCGGGCGCGCCGCCCAGCGCGTCCACTTCCAGGCCGGAATCGTCGGCGAACAACAGCCCCGGCGAGCACTGGCCGTAATACTGCGCCTTCAGGATGGCATTGGCCTCGAATGTCGCGGCGGTCTCGGCGCACGGTCGCATCTCGGCGAAACCAGGCACAGTCTCCACCTGGATGCCGTCCTCCTTCGCCGCCAGCCGGAATTCGCGCAGCTTGCCGGGATTGCCCGTGGCGCAGTAAACGGTCACGCGATCCGGACCACGCTCTTCTGGATTTCGACCAGCTCGGCGATACCACCTCGCGCCATGGCCAGCATGCGCGCCATCTGTTGATCGTCGAAGGCGTGGCGCTCCGCAGTCGCCTGCACTTCCACGAAGCGGCCCGCCCCGGTCATCACCACGTTCATGTCGACGGCCGCCTGTGAGTCTTCTTCGTAGCACAGGTCGATCATCGGCTCCCCGCCCAGGATGCCCACGCTGGTGGCGGCGACATAGTCGATTAAGGGCAGGCGCTTGATCATCCCGTACTTGACGCACTGCTGGAGAGCCAGAGCCAAGGCCACAAACGCTCCCGTAACCGAGGCCGTGCGGGTGCCGCCGTCGGCCTGCACTACGTCGCAATCGAGAGTCACGGTGCGCTCGCCCAACAGCGCCATGTCCACCACGGCGCGCAGCGAGCGGCCGATCAGGCGCTGGATTTCGTGCGTGCGGCCGGAAGGCCGGCCTTTGTTGACTTCCCGCGGCGTACGCTTCGTGGTGGCGCGCGGCAGCATGGAATACTCGGCGGTCACCCATCCCTTTCCGCTTCCCCGCAAGAACTGTGGCACCGAGTCTTCCACAGTAGCCGCGCACAGCACGCGCGTGTTGCCCACCGCGATAAGCGTGGATCCTTCGGCGGTCTGCAGGTATCCGGAGGTGATTTCGACCGGACGCATCTGGTCCGGCGCGCGGTTGTCAATTCGCATATTTCATCACGAAGTAGAGGAAGAGGAGCACGAGAGCGAAGCCCGAAGCCAGCAGGATCACGCAGGGAAGGCCGCCTTGCGGCGCCATGCGGCTCTTCGATTTGGCTTTAGCGGGCTTGAACTTCGCCATCCTAAGCGATGGTAGCATCGAGCGGATTCGCGCACCCGTTCCTTCGAACCGCGAAGCTACTACCGAGCCGCGACCGTCAGGGAGCGGATTGGCCCCGTGTGTGCCAGAATCTGTAGCAGATGGCACGCCGGTATTGGATTGCTTTCGCGGTCGTCTGGAGCGCTTGCAGCCAGCCTCCCCGCAGCGCCGAGAGCCTCCTCCCGCCGAGCGTAGGCGGGATCTGGCAAAGGAGGTCGCTACGTGACACACCGCCGCCGAAGCCCGGCGTGCTGCGCGCATTCGAGGCGGAGTACGACGGCGCCGGGAAGCTGACGGTGGATCTGTACGAGACGAAGGTCTCCGGCACTGCCTTCGAGATGACGCAGCACTGGAGAGCGTCTGCGGACACGGTGTTCTTCGATAAGGGGAGGTACTTCGCGCTGGTGAAGCGGGAGCAGGCGGACCGCAAAGCGCTCACTACCTTCGTAAGGGCGTTGCAGAAGGAACTGGAGGAGTGAGCGGACAGCCTCACCCCCACCGATAGACTCCTCCAAAGACGACTGGACTGGTGGGTGGCACTTCTCAGGCATGTGCGTTTCACGTAACCTTGTCACGATTCGGCCATTACCGCCAAGCCGACTTGAACGGCCAAAAACCCAAAAAACAATGTTCGGGGCGATGCTTGAAGATGGCTGATGCCGAGACTTCTGACGGGCGAGGGAGCGCGCCCGATTACGTCTCGGCTGATGAAAGACGGCCCGCGGATGCAGCAAGAGCGAGCTCAGAAGATCGTTTGAGAGCACGACGTCGAAACTTCGCGCTGCGTGCCGAGAGCGTTCTTCCGATGGTGTGTCCGGTGCCAAACGGCGAGGCTAACGTC
>Ga0209698_10005034_pt1 | contig 14371 bp, 6 predicted proteins | sample LitLauG_LLR_2012_FD_187203 | JGI IMG/M metagenome (GOLD analysis project Ga0209698, IMG submission 187203) | Freshwater sediment microbial communities from Pennsylvania, USA - Little Laurel Run_MetaG_LLR_2012 (SPAdes) (version 2) | ecosystem: Environmental > Aquatic > Freshwater > Creek >... | reverse complement strand
TTCCAGCCGGGGATCTTTCAATTCTCCCGCAAGCATGGCGTTAATTTCGTGGGCGATCTCTTCACCCACACGCTCGTGACGATGATTGCTTACCGTCATTTCTTTCCCCGGGCACTTTCCATTCTAGATTATGTCTATCGCTTGATTAACAAGAAGCGAACCGAGAATGCGGTCCGCTTCGCTTAATACTTTATTCAGCACTTCCCTGACGTGTTTTTCCTCGTTGGAGAGGGTGACGACACCAATCAGAGATCTTTGCCAAGCCTCGTGATGCTCCATTTCGGCTACAGCCACGTTGAATTCGCTTCGCAGCTTATCCTTCAAGCTACGCAACACCTGTCGCTTGTCCTTCAGCGATTGCGCGTCGGGGATGTACAGGTCAAGCGTGAGCAATCCAACCGGCATGGCGGCTCCGGGGAACGGCCGTGTGAACTATTTCCTGCCAGACGACCCACCGGACTGCCCGGCGGCTTCGGCGGCGCTCATCTTGGTGATGCTGAAGCATTCAAGAACGTCACCGACCTTGATGTCGTTGAAATTGGCCACTCCAGCGCCGCATTCAAAACCAGTGCGGACTTCGCCGGCGTCATCTTTGAAGCGCTTCAGAGAATTCAGCTTGGAAGTGTAAATTACGGCGCCATCGCGCACCACACGTACCTGAGCGTCACGCTTGAGGATGCCTTCGAGGACATAGCACCCGGCTACGGTGCCGGCGCCTTTGACTCGGAATGTGTTGCGGACTTCGGCGCGGCCGAGGAAGGTTTCGGTGATGACCGGCTCGAGGAGGCCTTCCATGGCCTTCTTAATTTCATCCGAGACTTCGTAAATGATGTTGTGCGTGCGGATGTCCACGTGTTCTTGCTGCGCGAGGTCGGAAGCTTTGCGGTCTGGACGAACGCCGAACGCGATGATGATCGCGCCTGAAGCGGAAGCGAGAAGTACGTCATTTTCCGTCACGGCACCCACGCCATCGCTGATGATTTTCAGTTTGACCTGATCAGTGGAAAGTTTTGGCAGCATTTCACTGAGGACTTCGGCGGAGCCTTGCACGTCAGCCTTGATGACGATAGGAAGTTCCTTTACCTCGCCAGCCTTCAACTGTTCGTGAAGCTGATCCAGCGTGATGCGGCCGCCCGAACTTGCGCGCAGCGCTGCGTCGCGTTGTTTGGACTGGCGATAATCCACGATGTGCCGAGCTTTGGCTTCGTCGGTAACCTGGAAGTGGTCTCCTGCTTCGGGCACACCCTGCAATCCCAAGACTTCCACCGGCGTCGACGGCGGAGCTTCCGTGGTGATCCGGCTGCGATCGTCATACAAAGCGCGCACTTTTCCAAATACGGCGCCGCAAATGAAGAAATCACCGGGACGAAGAGTGCCGTTCTGCACCATGACGGTTGCGACCGGCCCGCGGCCCTTGTCCACCCGCGATTCGAGCACCGTGCCGCTTGCAGGTGCGTCAGGATTGGCTTTGAGCTCTCGCAGGTCCGCGACCAGCAAAATGATTTCGAGCAGCTTTTCGATGCCCTTTTTTTGCTTCGCCGAGACTTCGACGAATTCGGTATCGCCGCCCCACTCCGCGGGCATGAGGCCGAGATCAGAAAGCTGGCGTTTCACGCGCTCGGGCTGAGATTCGGGCTTATCGATTTTGTTTACGGCGACGATGATAGGCACGTTTGCCGCTTTGGCGTGGTCGATGGCCTCTTTGGTTTGGGGCATGACGCCATCGTCCGCCGCAACGACAAGGACAACGATGTCTGTGACCTTGGCGCCACGGGCGCGCATGCGAGTGAAAGCTTCATGACCTGGAGTGTCCACGAACACCACACTTCGGTCGTTTACGCTTACTTTGTATGCGCCGATGTGCTGCGTAATTCCGCCTGCTTCGCCTGCGGCGACTTCGGCTTGGCGAATCGCGTCCAGTAAGCTTGTTTTTCCGTGGTCGACGTGCCCCATCACGGTGACGACTGGTGGACGCGGCTTGAGGCTTTCTTTGGTTTCTTCCTTTGCGACCTCAAGAACCATCTCTTCTTCGAGGGAAACAACGGAAACGACGCCGCTGAACGACTCAGCCAAGTTAGTGGCCGTAGCTACGTCGAGAGCTTGGTTGATACTGGCGAACACGCCGCGGTCAAGCAAATTCTTCAAGAGATCCTTCGCGCGAACATCCAGTTTTTCTGCGAGTTCGCGTATGGTGATTCCTTCGGTGATAGTCACTTCGCGCGGGGGACGCGGCTCGGCTGGCGCGATTACGGCTGCGGCAGCTCTGCCAGCCCCCTGGCGCTGACGAGTCGGGTGTAGCTTGCGCTCACCCTCCATCTCGCGCTTATCGATCAAAGGCCGCTGGCGTTGAGGCGTCTTCCGGGCATAGAGCGGTTTGCCTGGTTCGGCCTTCGAGGGCATTTTGTCCGGAAATCCTGGAAGCATTCCGGGGCGGCCCGGAGTCCTGGGGCCGGGGCGAGTACCACTAGGCAATGTGCCGCGGCGTTGTTCAAACGGTTTTGAAGGAGTGCCCCCCTGACGCGGTGAAAATGGCCTTCCCTGTCCGGGTTGCTGCGGACGCATGGGCTGGCCCGGACGCGGGCCGCTCGGGCGCGAGTCGGTTGGTGCTGAAGGCAGTGGTCCACGATTGCCGGTCGGCAGAGACCGGGTTGGCGAAACTGCCCTCAAAGGCGCGCCGGTTCGCGGAGCAGAAGCTGGCGAAGCCGCTCCTGCCGGTCGTGATGCCGAAGTTTGCCCTGCGGCAGGACTTGTTGAGCGAGCCGGTGCGGGCGCTGTTGGCTTCACCGCCGGTGCGACAGGGCGAATGGGGGAGGCTACAGGTGGCGCCGAAGCGGGAGCCTTGCTCGGAGGTTGAGAGCCAACTGGCACAGGAGCTGCAGGTTTGGGCGTGCCTGGAGCAGCCGTTGGCGCCGCAGCAGTTGGCGATACGCCTGGGGCTGACTTTGGTACCGCGGCGACAGAAGCGGCTGGGCTCGCGAGCGTGAGTTTTGCCTGTGTCACCGCAGGAGCTGCGGGTTTGATCCGCGCAGCTTTTGCGGCGGCTTCCTTTTCGGCCTTGGCTGCAGCCTCGGCGCTAGCTTCCGCTTCTGCAGTGCCCGAAATCTGCTTACGAACTTTTTCGGCAACGTCGACTGGGATAGAGCTCGAATGCGTCTTCTTCTCGGTAACACCAAACCCTGGCAAAAGATCGATGATGGCCTTTGCCTTGACCTCGAGTTCGCGGGCCAGTTCGTTGATTCGGACTTGATTTGCGTCGGTCATGAGCTCGGTTATGTATTAAGACTTCGCTTCTTCTGCCTTTTCCTCGCTGCCTTGAGGTTCAGCAGCTTCGGTTTCCCTAACTGCTTCGCTCGCTTCAGGAGTCTCCGGAGCCGCGACTTCTCCCTCGGCAGATTCTGCTGTCTCGGTGGTTTCGCCTGCTTCAACTTCAGAAGAAGATTCAGCCACAGCTCCGTCCTCTGTCTTTGCGGCCCCATCTGCACTGCTTTCATAGAACCGGTTGACGGCCTGATAAATCTTGTCCACCATCTTTTCGCCAATACCAGGAATTTCCATCAACTGCTCCGGAGTCATGCTGGCGAGCTTTTCGACTGAAGTGATTCCAGCGGCTTCAATCTTCTCAATGGTCTTGGCTCCGAGGCCGGCTAAGGAGGTTAGCGGCGTGGCTGGAGCGGTCAGCGCGGTCATTTCGGCTTCGATTTCCTGACGCTTTTCCTCTTCGCTCTTGATGTCGATGTCCCAGCCGATGAGCTTGCTTGCCAAGCGCACGTTCTGGCCCTTCTTGCCAATGGCGAGCGAAAGTTGCGAATCCTCGACGATGACTTCAAGCTTCTTGTTTTCCGGATCGGTAATCTGCACGCGCGTGACTTTCGCTGGGCTCAATGCTTTTTGCGCGAAAGCAACAGTCTCTTCGCTGTAGGGGATGATGTCGATTTTCTCGCCGCGCAATTCGCGAATAATGGATTGCACGCGCATGCCTTTCATACCGACGCAGGCACCCACGGGGTCCACATCCTTGTCGCGGCTGATGACGGCCACCTTTGTGCGTTCACCGGCTTCGCGAGCGGCGAAGCGGATCTGCACGGTACCATCGTAAATTTCAGGCACTTCCATTTCAAACAAGCGTTGTACCAGGCTGGCGTCGGCGCGGGATACGATTACCTGCGGACCTTTCGCTGCACGGTCCACCATCTTGATAACCACGCGCAGCCGTTCCCCGATATTGTAAGTTTCCAGTTTGGATTGCTCGCGCTTGGGGAGCCGCGCTTCGGTGCGGCCCATGTCAACGACCAAATCTGGTCCTTCCGCGCGCTTCACGATTACAGTGACCAGCTCGCCCACACGAGTGTGGTACTCGTTGAAGATCGTATCGCGCTCGGCTTCACGCACTTTTTGCAGGATGACCTGCTTGGCCGTCTGCGCTGCAATTCGGCCAAGGACGTCGGTGGGCTTAGCGGCAAGGATTTCGGTTCCGATTTCCGCCAGGGGATTCTTTTTGCGAGCATCGGCTAAGGAGAGTTCTCTTTTCGGGTCGGTAACTTCCTCGACTATCATATGCACGGAATACACGTCAATCTGGCCGGTTTCCGGGTTAAACTTCGCGCGCAGGTCTTCTTCGGTCTTGTAAAACTTCCGCGCAGCCACAACCATCGCGTCTTCGATTGCGGACACCACCACTTCCGGCTCGATGTGCTTCTCGCGGCTGAGCATCTCAATTTGTTGATAAAGCAGGTTCGCCATTGCTCTTTCCTAAAACTCCACTACCAGATTCGCTTTGCGGATCATTTCGATGGGTATTTCTACGGTGCGAGCCATTTTGCCTTTCAGCTCAATCCGCACTCTCCCGCCCTCGAATCCCGCCAACCGTCCCTCAAAAAATCTTGCGTCTCCTACTGGTTCGCTCGTAGTGATCTTCGCGAGCCGCCCCCGAAACCGTTCGTACTCTTCGGGTTTCCGCAGGGCCCGATCCATCCCAGGGGAACTTACTTCCAGCACATACCCCGGTCCAGGAATCAGCTCTTCCACATCCAAAATCACGCTCAACTGTTGGCTCACCCGTTCGCAATCAGAATGGCTGATTTTTGGAAATGGCTCGCGGATCACTTCCCCCGCCCCAAGCGCGTCATCTTCGCCGCCCACGCTACCGGGAGCCTTCGGAATCCTATCGATATAGACTCTGAGGAAGCGCTGTTTCCCGATCTTCCACTCGACGTCTACGATCTCCAATCCTTCCGAACGCGCCACGCGTTCGGCGGCTTCGCGGATGTTTTCTAAATTCACGACCAAACTCCCCGGTAGGAGAATCCTCCAGTACCGAATACCCGGCGAAGGCAGTGCTTCAGATGCCGCCAGAAAATTGCGACACAAAAGGCATAGCCGGTCCGCAGTGCTCTCCTCCCGGCGCCAACAAAAAAGTGGGCTTGCGCCCACCTCTCCTTGCGACCCGCTTCAGAGCGAAATGAAAGTATATTCCCGCTGTAAGGTAAAAGCAAGACAGGGCTGCCACAGACTTGGCGCCCTTTCCGGGTTCGCTGGCTGCTGAAAATGTAATCAAACAGCAGCTGGGCGAGAACAGACTCAGTTCATGCTAGCAATCCAGAAACGCCTCCGAATTGGCCGAAGGCGCTTCTGAAATTCCCGGCCCGAACTGCGACCTCGCGGTTCGAGTTCGAGGTTAGGGCTTGGAAGCGGGCGGCGGCGTAGCGGGCTTCGGGGCTGCCGGCTTGGGTTGGGCGCCCGGGCCAGACTTAAGGGGATAGGCCTGGTCGTACAGGCGCACGATGTCGGCGGTCACATCCACCTGCGTGGCAGCGTAGAGAATTGGGGTGTTTTGGGCCGAGGTGTCCAAGATCACGGAATAGCCGTTTTCCCTAGCGTAACGATCAAGAACGTCAACCATTTTGCGGCCGATACGGTCTTGCACTTCCGCGAGAGCGGCGTTGACGTCTTCCTGATATTCGTTCTGCTTACGCTCGAGCTGTGCCGCTAGGCGAGTACCCTGCTGACGGAGGCGATTCTCCTCGTCTGGGCTCAGCTTGCCCTGGCCGGCCTGAAGACGCTGCTGCAGATCGCTAATCTGCTTGTTCATGTTCTCGATTTCGCCCTGGCGCGGCGCAAATTGCGATTGCAATTCCGCCTGAGCCTGTTTGCCTTCGGCCGTGGTGCCAATGGCTCCGCGGATATTCAAGACTCCGACTTTCGCGGCAGGTGCGGTAGGGGCAGCCGCAGTTCCCTGTGCCCGCGAAACGCCGGTGCTCAGCAAGAGAGCAGCAACCAGGGCAGCCGTACGAAACAGCATTCTAGAATTCACTTTTTTCTCCTTGTAGTGGTTCACCGTGGCGAAAACCTCGGTGTACCCGTGCCAAGCTCGCTTGGCTAAAATTTTGTCCGCACCCTGCGGAGTTTGGGGGTCAATCGCAAACTTGAGAGTATAGCCGAGGCCCCGAGCCTACCGCAATGTCAAAGCTAGCGCCCCTCTGGCTCTACGAATTGCCACACCCTGCCATTCGGATTCACAAGTCCTTCGCAAATCTAGTTGGGCATGGGGAACAGGAGCACTCGTTGGTTCACCTGGTCCACAATCACAGCCAAATTCGTAAACTGGTCAATGGCCACCCCAAAGATCGGGGACCCGGGAATCCCGAGCGTCTGCAGAGTCTTGAAAGGACTGGACGAGATATCCACGACAGACGCGGTGTTGCTGGCGAAATTGGAGGTGATGAGAGCGCCAGTTTGCGGATTGACCGCCAAGGAAGTCGGATTGATGCCCACGTTGATGGCGGAGCCGCTGCCGCTGTCGGGGTTAAATTCTTCGATACTGTTCGTGCCGCTAGAGTTGGTAAAGAAAACGCCGGGATTTGCGGTTCCCGTCGCGACTGCCGGATCGAATACGACCCCGGTGGGAGTGCTAGAGACAAATCCGGAAGAAATGGTGGTGCTGAGGATTGGTGTTGCCAGTCCGATTTCCACCACGGCCAAGGCGCCTGTGGGTGCCGAGCCACTTGCCAATTGAACCGCAGAAACCACGGCAATGCCCTGATTGTTTTGACCGCGATCCGGATCGATGGCGACTGCAAGCGGGAACTGAATGCCGCCGATGCTGTTGGGGGTTAACGTTGTTGGCGGAGCGGTTCCGGCCGGGGGAAAAAGGAGACCAAAATTGAGCGATGTCACGTTATTCGAACCATAGTTGGCGATGATGGCGACGCCGGTTGGATCATTGATGGCCACGCCCATTGGATTTGTCCCGAGACTTGTGACGTCGGGAACCTTAGGCGCGGGAGGGGTTGCGGTCAAATCGATGATCGAAGCAGTGCCAGCACCGCTGTTTGCCACGACGGCAAGCCCTCTGAGCTGACTGATGGCGATTCCCTGAGGAGCCAACCCCACGGGAATTGGGTTGCCGATCAATTGGCCAAGAGTTGGATTGGGTACCACTTGTCCCATCGCATTGGTGATGGTCGGATTGATGTCAATCACTGAGATGCTGTTGCAGCCCTGATTTGTGACCACGGCGATGGGCGAGAAGGGCCCGTTTGCAAGCTGGTCGGCGATGGCAACAGAGGTGGGCATAGTGTTGATGGCGTTATTGCTCGAGTCTTTGCACAGACCGGCCATGTTTACCGACTGGATGACGATGAAATCGAGGGAGTTGGATTGCACACTATTCAGAAGCACATCCAGAGAGAAATGATGGGGAGCGGATAGGAAAGAAGACGGGATGGTGACGTCGACTTCGCGGCCATTGGGAGCGATCTTGTCGACAGTACCACCTTGGGTAGTGATGTCCACACCATCCAGGCGCACCTGTAAACCGCCTGTGAGACCTGAGCCAAAGATTTGGACGCCGGACAGAGGATTTTTGGAAGTTAGAGTGGCTTGAGGCACCAATCCATTGGGGAGACCACCGATGTTGCCAGAACCAGGAGTCGGGCTGGGGACGAGGACCTCAGAGAGGTGCAAAGGCTTGATGGGAGTCGAACTACCCGGTCCACCCAGATCAATGATGTCGATGTTGCCGCTTCCGGATTTGACTACAAATGCTTGGTTGGTTACTGGATCAACGGCGAGGCCTCCAAACAGGGTTAGGGGATTCGAGGTACCGTTCTGTACGGTCTTAAGAGTGGCCGTTCCGGTGCCAGCAAGAGTAACTTGGCTTGGAACAATAGGATTGGTTTGGCAGGGAGAAGCGCTAGCACAGGCGAAAGCGTAGCGCTGGTGGCTGACAGGGTCGGAGATGGACACTTGGTTCAAGTGCGGATTATAGGAAACAATCTCATTGGTATAGGGTTGCCAAGCAACGTCCGCTGTGGGGAGCAATTCAACCGAGCTTGGACAAGGAACAATAAGAGCCGTACAGTTAGCGGAAAAACTGATGGAAGAGACGCTTTGGTCTAAAGCGCTTAGTAAGGCGATCTGGCTGCTAATGGTGGCATTGGCATCGGCCATGGCGGCGGTATTAGTGATAGGGTTGATAGCAATACCTTGAAGCGATGGAGAAATGGAGAAAATCTGATCCGGAGTGCCGTAATAAACGTTGCCACCTTTGGAGGTATCGCTGACGGTCGAGTTTATGGCGTAGGAGAAGCTGTTGTTGCTCAGCACAGAAACGACGTAGGCCCCGTTGAAAATTGTGCCGTTAGCGCCGTTGGGCACTCCCGTGATCAGTACGGTACCGGCGCTACCGGGAACCATCATGAGCGGACAGAGATTCGGAGCAGTACCGGTTTGGGGTACTCCAGCGGGACACTGGGTGGTGTCAACTGTTGCGGTAACCAGACCAGCGGTCAGGCTGAGGGAGGTTAGCACGTTGCCCGAAGACTGCTGGGTAACGTCCACGCCACGAACGAAACCCGAACCCCCTGGAGTAACCAGAGCCATGTGCCCGTGAGGTGTCACAGCAACCTGGGGATAGACCCCAGTGTTTAATGTGACTTGCGCCCGGAGACATTGACCGATCTTTGTCGAAGAGGGATTGATGGCATGGTCCAGCATGCACCCAAAATTGTTGGGGGTGGCGGCGGAATCCGGGTTCAAGTTCAGGATAAAGCCGAGATTGGCAGCGGTGGAAGTGGAAATAGAAGAGTACGCGACCAGGGCCAGATGCGTATCTGGGTCGACGCCGATGGCATATGACATAGGCGCCGGGCAAACAGAGTTCTGCAATGCACCGCTGATATCCACGCTAAACGCAGTAATAGGCTTTGGGTTTCCTGGAACGTTCAAGACAGTGACAGTTTGACCTGTAAGCGATGTAACTTGGCATGAAGTACTTGTCTGGTTGACGGTCTGGGAGCCATAGGTCACTACAGCCACCGTATGATTGGTACGGTCTACAGAAAGCCCAGTCGGGAGGTTGCCGACGGCCACGGGGCAGGCAGCAACACAAGCAGCTCCAGTTGTTGAGTCGATAGGCGTAAGCGATCCAGATCCAATCTGGTAGAACTGCACGGCGTTGGAGCCGGTTTCTGCGACAACCAAGACACCGAGAACCGGATCGAGGTCGACAGCGCTCGGGTTCGTGCCTGCGGGGATTCCTGCCGTACCAGAGGTGACTGCGGGCGGAGTTGTAGAGTAGTTCGGGAAGAGAGCAATATTTGTTACCGACGGGTTGTTAGGTGTTGGCAGCGGATTTGCCTGGCTCTGGATGGAGAGCTGATACAAGCCCGGACTGGCAGTATTAAGGTTGTTGGTCGTGATGGGAACGCTCAAAAAGCTAGCCGAAGAGCTATTCGAATTCTGGCCGATTGCACTGCCTTGAAAGGAAACTTCAGCAAGATTTCCCGAAGGGCCAAAGAACCCGCCATCTACGGTGACCGAAGTACTGGGCGTCAGCTTTCCTTGAACTACATCGTCGGGGACAGTCGCAATGGAAGTGGGCCGAACAGGAAGGATGGTGAACGTACCCGCACCTTTTGCTGTGCACGCGGTTCCCACGGGGAGGCCGTTGCAGGGCTGGGCGGGATCAACGACAGAGACGGTAACCGAGTCGGCTTTTCCAAGATCGGAAGCGAGAAGACGAAGACGTGCGCCGGTGGGAGAGCCGAGCGTGGTTGTCGTGGTGGTGCCTGAAGTTGTTGTGGTAGGCAGGGGGAAGAGGATTTTCACCTGGCCAAAACTGGACTGTTTCGTAACCAAGCCGCCCTGTTGGAACTTTAAATTGATGGTGGAGGAGGATGAAATATTCGGAGCGTCGAGGTAGATATCCCAAAAGTTAGCGCCCTGAGGAGCAATCGTGGGCGTGATGCCATTAAAAGTGATGGCGCCACCTTGGACGATGGCAATCGTACCGGTAGCGATACTGGAGGTATCCGCAACAGAAGTGGCCACGATCGTGAGCTGCGTAGCAGGGTTGGTGTTGTTCTTCTGCGCCGGTGTGATAGCCGTAGGCAGGGTTGTGGGAGCGGTATAGACCGCAACATTGGGGGTATTGGGGTCCGGAGCAATATTGCCGCAAGCCGGGCTGCAAGTGGGTAGCCCGAAATAAGGGTTGGGCGGGCTGGTCGTAGAGGGATTAGCGGTCAAACTGGGAATCTGCTGAGTGATGGCCCAGGTCACACCACCCTTGGGGGCCGGAACGTCGTTGGTGAGCTGAACGCTGAACTGTTGCGGCTCCCCGGTTGGGACCGAGGCAGTCGTGGGAGTCATTGTGACGCTAATTCCCGAGATGATGGTCAAAGTGATCTGGGCAGTTTTGTTGGTGTTCTGAACGGACTGCGCGGTGACGACAATTTTTAGATCGGGATATGTTTTCGGATCGGGGAGGCTGGCGGGCGCGGTATACGTTGCTGTGCCCGTCGTCTGCAGATTGGTCAGGGTACCGAACGAGCCGTCAGCTGGACAATTCGTCAACGAAGAAGTCGTGGAAGTGCCGCTGGAATTGATGGTGGTAGTCGTATATTGGCATGGGGGCTTACCGGAGACAAATTGCGGAGTCCAATTAACGCTGGTATTGGTTGCCCCGGTTACCGAGGCCGTCAAAGTGACAGATTGACCGACGATGGGAGAGGTGGTCGGGGAAGCAGAAACAGAAACGACAATGACATTGGCGCTGCCGCCCCCGCAACCGCTTGAGAAAAGCAGAGCGACGAGTGCGAAGCCAACGGCCAAAAAGGTTGCAATTCCCCGAAAGGTCTTACCCACGATGTCCCTCACGTTTTGGGTCCCCGGGGACGTTCCGCCGGGGCCAGAATTATTCTTGTTCATAAAGAATGGTCAATATCTCCCTGGAGTATTGTCAAGCGGCAACACTCAGAACGTACGGCTGACCGTGAAACGAAAAGTCGTTTTTGGCTCGAAATAGTTCAGTCGGCCTGGATTTTCAAAAATTTGCAGCAACCGTGGTTTCATTTCGAGATCCCAAACCGGTCCCTTAAAAATCGTAGGCAAAGTCCCTAACCCGTTGGGAACGCCCGCCGGACACACTGGGTCGAGCACGGGCGTGCCACAAATCTCGCTGGGCTCGATGTAAGGATTTTTGGCAACGATCTGCTGGTACAAGCGATGGACGTTGTAGGCATAATACACGCGGAAGGGAGCCTGAATGATAGGAATCCGCACCACAAACTCGATTCCCGTCGAACCGCGCAAGCGGAAATTCGTGCCCGGCACAAGGGCCAACTGGCGGGTTAGCCCGGAACCCAATGGCGCGGTAGGAAAACTTCCAGGTTGGGTCGGATCCGTCAAGCTTTGGTAGCCTGCGGCATTCAGCTGTAAAGCGCTGCGATTCAGCACGCCATTGGTCCCGGCATCCGCGAAGAAACCCATGGTAACGAAGGTACTCACGATGGGAATTCGGTATTCAACATTTCCGTATCCCTGAAGATCGCCTCCCGGTAGGGTTGCAACATAGACGAGCGTGGGGACGCTGAATGCGCACACTCCGCCCACGCAACTCGAGCTATGGTAGGCGAGGGAGGTGCTTGCGGTTTCCGGAATGAAGGTAACCGGGGAAATAGAGCGAATGTCGTAACCCCGAATATCGCTCTCGCCTCCCATGTAGAAACGGCTGAATGGAGGAACTTCCTTTCCTGCGTAACCGGTAGCATGCGCGGCCGAAAAGTGAAATCCGAGCACGTTCCGGTTCTTGTGCACCGGACGAAAATATTTTATATCGAAAACATTGGTGAGCGTATCGACGTTTCCGCCAAGCCCAGCTAGCGAGACCGAGTAATAGAAACTCTTTCCGCTAGTGGGGTTCATAGGATTGTTGACGGTGTTATAAGAAATCGACGGCGTGATCGTGCTGGAGAGGATGCCGTTCAGCGCGCTGGGCCCGACCAGGCTGCGAAATTGCAATGATTCGAATAGTAAAGTGGAAGCGGCGTTGAACGATTGGATATTGGTGCGGGTGAGGCCGTACTGCACGCCGATTCGCGTGAACGAAAGCTTGCGCACAGGATAGCTGGCGGAAAAGGTGACCCCGGTGCTGTTCTGATTGTAATTCTGGATGTACTGCGGATTGATGCTGACCGCTTGACCGGTCACGAGCGAAGCCTGGCGTGCTTGGTCAAACGAATAGCGGCTGGAAAAAATCGAAAATCCCGTCGAGATGGGGCGGTCAAACATGTAAGGTTCGGTGAAAGAAAAAACAAAGCTCCGCGTCAGCGCGCCGAACTGCGCGGAGAAGGAGAGCGTTTCGCCCAAGCCCAGGAAATTGTTCGTCTGGTAGGTGAGCCCGATGAAACTGCCCGCCAAGCCGCTTACGCCTCCCTGCAAACCGATGGACTGCTTGCCCTTTTCCTTCAGCTTCAGGTTGATATCCACCGTGCCATCTTTGCTGTTCCTCTTAATTTCGGCAGCCTTGTCCGCCTCGATCCTGTCGAAATAATCAAGCTGATTTAGCCGAAGCACGCTCAATTCCCAGAGCCGCTTATTGAAAAGCTGGCCTTCATCAATCATCAGCTCGCGGCGGATGACTTTGTCGCGCGTCGTCGTATTTCCGCTGAAATCAATCCGATGGACAAAATACTGCTTTTGCTCGTCAAACTTCATCGTCAAGTTGATGATTTTCTTTTCTTCGTCCAATTCCGTTTCCGGCTCGGTTGTAAAGTCAATGAAGCCATACTCGCCGTAAATTTTTCCGTACGTCTCAAGCGCTTTGCGCACTTTTTCAGTGGAGAAAATATCTCCGGGCTTGAGCGGGAACGCGCTCTTCAAGGCCTCGACCTTTAGCGAGAGGGCTTTGTCCGGGTCAGCGCTGACGATCTTCAACGTGCCCATCCGGTAGCGTTCGCCTTCTTCGATCGGGATGGTTATGTTTACAGCTTTCCCTTGACTGCGGCCCATGATCAAGGGCACGCCCAATCGATAGTTGTTGGTGTCAATGTTTTCCAATATCGGTTCACCGACCGACACTTTGTAATACCCGTTGTCGCGGTAAAGTCCGCGAACGCCTATTTCGAGGTCCTCGCTCAGTTTCTCCCTATCGTAAGTTTTCGTGAGGACCGGGATATACCAGAAGTAGAGCGGAATGGCATAGGGTCGGTCGTGGCGCATCGCGCGAATCAATTTCCGATCGCTAAAAACATGGTTGCCCTTGAATCTGATGTTTCCGACCTTAACCTTCGGGCCTTCGTCAATCTTGAATACCAGGATGACCGCATTGCTGGAAGCAATCCGTTCATACTGCGGGGTGACTTTCGCGAACTGCCGTCCATGCTCGCCGAGAAGCTCTTTCAGCACCACTTCGGCCTTCTTGATTCGCGTTGGGTCAAACTGGCTTTCCACGCTCAGTCCGACTTTTCGCTCTTTAAACCTGTCCAGAATGTCTGATTCCGAGATGGAATGGATGCCTTCGTACCGGATGCGCCGGATCTGAGGGCGCTCCTTTACATCAAAAATGATTACCTTGGCATTGGGTTTGGAAGGCGAATCTTCCACGCGCAGCTTCACGTCTTCGAAGAATTGTGTGTTCCACAGCGCTTGAAAATCGCGGCGCAAAGTTTCTTCATTATAAGGATCGCCATCGCGGCTGAAGATGCGGGCCTTTAACGTGTCGCTGCGCACGCGGCGATTGCCAATAAAGTCGATTCGATCGATGATGAATTGCTGCTGCGCAGTGGCTTCTTGCGCTTCGGAGGAAGCGTGATCCTCGATTACTTCTTTACCGGTCGCATAATCAAAAGTAGCTTTGAATAGGTACCCGCGAAGCGTAGAACTGTCATCGTTGGCAGTTTTCACGTCGATGGCGTCAGCTACGCCCGCGATAAGAACCGCGAGCGCCATCGCCGAAGCCAAGCGCCGTGCATTTTGCCAAAATGGCAAACAAACTCTGCTATAAGCGGCCGCTGAGGTGGTCAAGGCCGCGCCCCCGAACTCAAGATGTTCTTCTCCCGCCGGACCCGGTGTGGGCCGGCCGTGCGTTGTGTCT